>Ga0160437_1001137_pt1 | contig 12352 bp, 8 predicted proteins | sample HID1975I_E0MG_FD_108227 | JGI IMG/M metagenome (GOLD analysis project Ga0160437, IMG submission 108227) | Enriched soil microbial communities from UW Madison campus, WI, USA - HID1975I_E0 MG | ecosystem: Environmental > Terrestrial > Soil > Unclassified | place: USA: Madison, Wisconsin... | reverse complement strand
TAAATAACTTGTTCCCATTCGGACAAGTTAGCTTCAGGAACGTTCAAGCTGAATCGTTTACAAATATAATCGTCCAGACCCTGTGATTTCAACAGACCTGGAATTTTATAGATGGAATCGACATCTTTTAGAGAAATAACCGCTTTCTCCGGGACGTTACAGAACAATGCAATTTTTGCACGTTCGTTAGCCGGAACAACGCGGTCAGAGCGGCAGATCAGCACATCTGGCTGAATACCGATAGAAAGCAGTTCTTTTACGGAGTGTTGAGTCGGTTTAGTTTTCACTTCACCAGCAGCAGCCATGTATGGCACCAGAGTCAGGTGCATATACAGGGTGTGCTCACGACCCACTTCAACCGCCATCTGACGAATCGCTTCGAGGAACGGCAGGGATTCGATATCGCCTACAGTACCGCCGATTTCAACCAGCACGACATCGTAGCCTTCGCCACCTTCAAGGATGCGTTCTTTGATTGCGTTCGTGATGTGTGGAATAACCTGAACAGTCGCGCCCAGGTAGTCGCCACGGCGCTCTTTACGCAGAACTTCTGAGTAAATACGGCCAGTGGTGAAGTTGTTACGACGTGTCATTTTGTTGCGAATGAAACGCTCGTAGTGACCTAAATCAAGGTCGGTTTCAGCGCCGTCTTCTGTAACGAACACTTCCCCATGTTGAATAGGGCTCATGGTACCCGGATCGACGTTGATGTACGGATCGAGTTTCATGATGGATACGTTGAGGCCACGGGCTTCGAGAATAGCTGCGAGGGAGGCTGCGGCAATGCCTTTACCCAGAGAGGAAACGACCCCGCCGGTCACAAAAATATAGTTCGTTGTCATGCTGAACCTGAAGAGTTAGGTTTAAAGACGATGGAAGTACCAGGACGGGAAAGTAGTATACCCGAACAGTATCGGCGCCACAAACTTTCATTCTGTCTGCAAAGCCCTGACCTCGCGCTTTGTCAGGGCAATGAAAATAGCCCGTTTGGCATAAATGTTTTTGACGTAAATCAAGCGCTTGTTAAATTGGAATTGCCATAAAAAGCGCTTGACCACAAAAACGCGTTAAATTTCAGTTTCCTGGCGTTTAACCTGCTGCCAGACTTGTTCCATGATTTCCAGGTCAACTCCGGTCATTGTCAGGCCCCTGTCGGCAATAATCCTTTCCACTTCGCGGAAACGACGCTCAAACTTCAGGTTGGCTTTTTGTAATGCCGTCTCAGCTTTAGTGCCTAAATGGCGTGCTAAATTGACGGTAGCGAACAATAAATCGCCGACTTCTTCTTCCAGTTTGGCTTCATCAACAACGGCTTGTTTTGCCTCATGCATCACTTCGTCGATTTCTTCATAGACTTTGTCTAAAACTGGGCCAAGCGTGGTCCAGTCAAAACCCACCGTCGAACAACGTTTCTGGATTTTATGCGCGCGCATCAATGCAGGTAATGCGTGAGGAATATCGTCTAATGCCGAATGCTGCGCTTTTTCCGCTCGCTCATCACTTTTGATTTGTTCCCAACGCTCTAACACTTCGGCACTGTTTCCGGCGGTGCCGTCGGCAAAAATGTGCGGGTGGCGACGTTCGAGTTTGTCGCTGATAGCTTTGCAGATATCGTCGAAACCAAAGCGCTCTTCTTCCTGCGCCATTTGCGCGTAAAACACGACCTGGAACAGCAAATCACCCAGCTCACCGCGTAAATCGTCAAAATCTTCGCGGTTGATGGCATCAAGCACTTCGTAGGTTTCTTCCAGCGTGTAAGGCGCGATGGTAGCGAAGGTTTGCTCACGGTCCCATGGACAGCCTGTTTCCGGGTCACGCAAGCGCTTCATAATGCCCAGTAGGCGGGTAATTTGAGAGGACATATCGGCTCTATTTTTGTCAAATTTGTGGCTATCTATAACAAAAAATGAGGTCGAGTTTCAATGAAATTACTCTTTCCACGTTTTTTTAGGTTGAGTCAAAATGTTAAAAAAAAGAGGAAGAATCATGCCATGAATCCATACAAAAAAGTTGAGATATACATAATCCAGTCGTCATTTAAATATACGTTCAGATTTGATAGTAAACCATAGGGGAATGTTCCATATTTCAAAATATGGAATTGCGTGCCACCAAGAATCATGACAGAGATCACATACACAACCACAAATAATGAAGTATTAAATTTCACAGCATAAACGAAACACATCCCCTGTATCACAACAAACACAACCGAAGTAATGAGATACAAAAACAGAAAAAAAACATCCTCCATCATTATTCCTTTTCTAAGCCAGCTATCGTTGCACTATCTGAGGAGATTTCAATCGTTAGTTCGGACGGTGTCATTTTTTTGAAAGCATAAATTTTATCTTGGTTCATATATCGGAATAATCGCCACGCTTCTGGTTTGTTCACTTTGGTAAGTAAACCATTTACAGATAACCCAAGGTCAACCACAGCAAAAGCATTTTCGCCCTGTTTTTCAGTAAACCCCGCTTCTTTTGCGACGATCTGATAAACTTGTTTCACATACCCGACTTTTTCTTTTCGATATAACAAATAATATCCATTTTCATACATATTATTTGTACCGTGGGCAATAAGAGTTCCTCCAAACGCTGCACAACCTAGCCCTAACGTCCCCGCACAAGCACCATATCCCGCTATAATTTGTGTTCCCCCACCCACAAAACCGATTTGTTTGATGACTAGTGTCTTCCAACCATTGCGCTCAGTTTCAGCCTCCTTTTCAGCTTCAATAATGATCCATTGCTGCACTCGTTGAGCAAAGAGGTCGTCACTGGATTTTTTAAGGTAATTATACTCTTGCTGCAATACATAAGTCGCAGCATTCAAACTTATTCGGCCTTCGACAAAAGCCGTTTCACTCTGTGATATTAACTGTTGAACCTCTGCCAGGAAGCGGCGTTTTATATACGACTGTCGCAGGTAATTTCGCGCCACATGCTCACCCAAATTCTTAAGCTGTAACGATAATCGGTGTAATGTCTGAAAGGAAAAACTGTTTTCAATTTCAGAGAGAAATCTCGCATCTGTCATACGCGATCTTCCCAGAAACTATACCCGCAAGTTCCAGCCGCATGGTGTTCCCAGGTAATATCGTTATAGCGCAGCGAAATAACCTCCTCAGGCTGAACTTCACTTTGCGTTACTGAGTGTGGGTAATCAATAAACATTTCAACAATCACTGCGCGATTAATTTTTATGGTGAAATATTTTTCCTGCCGTCCATGTGAAGCCGTACGATAAAAATCTATAACGAGTGTTAATTCTTCCTGATTAGATATTGCGACGCCCAGTAACGGTGTTGCTTTATCAATGGATTTTATCAATGTGACAGGGAGGTGGTTAACATTTTTGTCGCAAAGAATATGATGTTTGAATGAAAGAAGTTGAATTTGATCGGCATGAGATAACTGGCATCTGTTACCAATCGACTCTATCGATGAACAACCTTGTGAAATAAGACCCTGTTTATTTCCTGTCAGACTCATATAAATAGAATGTGCCATGGCTAATCCTTTAAATGAACACGAAGAATATACTTTACTCAGCTCATAAGGAAAAACAACGGCATAAATATATATGATTAATCATTTGAAATAAGCAGCGGAAATACTTCCGCTGCAAAATTAAAACTCTATCAGCCGTGCAAGCGCCTGGCGTCGATAATATCAGGCACCTGATTCAGTTTGCCCAATACCCGGCCCAGCACTTGCAGGTTGTAGATTTCGATATTCATATCGATGGTCGCCAGTTGCTGTTTGGTGTCGCTGCGGCTCGCAACGCCCAATACGTTCACCTTTTCATTCGCCAGAATGGTTGTGATATCGCGCAACAAGCCGCTGCGGTCATTGGCGGTAACACGCACCACCAGCGAATAACCGCTGGAGTAGCTTTCGCCCCACACCGCATCAACGATACGTTCTGGCGCGTGTGATTGCAGTTCCGCAAGCTGGTCGCAGTCGGCACGGTGAATAGAAATACCGCGCCCCTGAGTAATAAAACCAACAATCTCATCACCCGGAATCGGCTGGCAGCAACGTGCGATGTGGTGCATCAGGTTGCCAACACCTTCCACTACCACGCGTCCATTATCTTTGCTGCGCGATTGTGGCGTGTAGGATTTCTTCTCGAGCTGGCGTAGGGCTTGCTCATCCTGTTCAGCCGCCGTTGGCTTATTAAACTGCGCTTGCAGGTAATTACTCATCTGGTTAAGACGAATATCCCCGCCGCCAATGGCCGCTAGTAATTCTTCAATGTCATTGAAGTTGTAGCGCGGCAATAATGACTTTTCGGCTTCTTTCAGGCTGATACCCAGATGTTCAATTTCATCATCGAGGATTTGGCGCCCGGCCAGAATGTTTTTATCGCGATCTTGTTTACGGAACCAGTTGTGGATTTTGGCACGCCCACGGCTGGTAGTGATGTATCCGAGGTTCGGGTTTAACCAGTCACGGCTTGGGTTCGGCTGCTTCTGAGTGATGACTTCAATTTGATCGCCCATTTGCAACTGATAGGTAAACGGCACGATGCGCCCACCGATTTTCGCTCCAATGCAACGATGCCCGACATCACTATGAATATGGTAGGCAAAGTCCAGCGGCGTAGAGCCTGCCGGTAAATCCACCACGTCGCCTTTCGGCGTAAACACATACACGCGGTCGTCGAATACCTGACTGCGCACTTCGTCCAGCAACTCGCCGGAGTCGGCCATTTCTTCTTGCCAGGCGATCAGTTTACGCAGCCACGCGATACGATCTTCATGACCTGAACTTCCGCTCTTGGCATTGCCTTCTTTGTATTTCCAGTGCGCCGCCACACCCAGTTCCGACTCTTCATGCATCTGCTTAGTACGGATCTGAATTTCAATGGTTTTGCCATTTGGCCCCAACACCACGGTATGAATCGACTGATAACCGTTCGGTTTTGGGTTGGCAACATAGTCGTCAAATTCATCAGGCATATGGCGGTAATGCGTGTGCACGATACCGAGCGCTGCGTAGCAATCCTGCAAACGTTCAGCCACCACGCGCACCGCACGCACATCAAACAACTCGTCAAAGGCGAGGGATTTCTTCTGCATCTTGCGCCAGATGCTGTAGATGTGTTTCGGGCGGCCATACACTTCAGCCTTAACACCCTCTTCTTTCATCGATTTACGCAGCGCACTAACAAATTCGTCGATGTAATGCTCACGGTCTATTCGACGCTCGTGCAGCAATTTAGCAATACGTTTGTATTCATCAGGATGCAGGTAACGGAAGCAGTAATCTTCCAGTTCCCACTTGAGTTGACCGATACCGAGGCGGTTGGCGAGAGGTGCATAAATATTGGTGCACTCTTTTGCCGCCAGTACGCGTTCATCTTCCGGCGCGTCCTTCACTTCACGAAGGTGCGCGATGCGTTCGGCAAGTTTGATGACCACGCAGCGGAAATCATCGACCATCGCCAGCAACATGCGGCGAACGTTATCGACTTGTTCAGCAGAAACGGAATCGGTGTGGGCCGCTTTCAGTTGGCGAATAGCCGCCATGTCGCGAACACCATGAATCAGCGTCACAACCTGGTTATCAATGCTTTCGCGCATCACTTCTTCGGTCACGACGCCTGCATCTGCCAGCGGGAACAGCAAAGCAGCGCGTAGGGTGTCGTTGTCCATGCTCAACATCGACAGAATTTCCACCATCTCGACGCCGCGCCACAACAACAGCTCTGCGTTCGGGTGGCCTTTCGTCTGTTGCTCGCAATACCGCCAGGTTTCGGCTAAGCGTTCACATGACTGCTGGTTAGTGATCCCGAGGCTCGCAATCCATCTGTCGGGCGCAAATTCGCCAGCTTTATTGAGATGTGCACTTCTTACCGCAACCATTGTCCATCCTCTTCGGTGTATACCCTACGCCTTGAACTTTATCGGGTATGTATCAAATCACTCGACCTGATCTAACCGCTCAAACAGCGCCATTGACTCCAGGTGCCCTGTGTGCGGGAACATATCCAGCATTGCCAGTTGGCGCAGTTGGTAGCCTGCAGCCAGCAATGCCTCGCTATCGCGGGCAAGCGTGGTCGGATTACATGAAACATAGACCACTCGCGTTGGCGCAAGTGAAATCACATGCTGCATGACACCCGGCGCCCCCGCGCGTGCGGGGTCGAGCAATATTTTGTCAAAACCCTGGGCAGCCCAGGGCTGACGAGTCACGTCATCTTCCAGGTTTTCATGGAAGAATGTGACATTTTTCAGTGAATTACATTCTGCATTATATTCAGCTTTTGCCACCAGCGCAGCAACGCCTTCCACTCCAACAACACTTTCAGCGCGCGTGGCAAGCGGGAGCGTAAAGTTTCCCATTCCACAGAACAGGTCCAGCACGCGGTCGGTTGGCTTAATATCCAGCCATTCAATAGCACGCGCCACCATTTGCTGATTCACGCCATCATTCACCTGAATGAAATCACGCGGACTGAACGTTAAGCGTAGTCCGTCTGAATGATAGCTGGGCTGTACGTCATCCAGGGCCGTGAGTGTCTCACTGTCAGGCGCGAAAAACAGATCGACGCCATGAGAATGCGAAAAGCGTTCCAGTTTTTGCCTGTCATCATCATTCAGAGCATCTAAATGACGCAGCACCATCAGCGGGCCATTATCGGCATGAACCAATTCAACATGCCCTAAACGGCGAACGGCTTTTAAACTGGCTAAACATTCGTGCAAAGGTTCTAGCAGCGCTTCAAGCTGGGGCACCAAAACTGGGCAACGCTGGATATTCACCAGTTCGCTGTCCTGAGATTTACGAAACCCCATTTGCAACGTCTGTGTTTTCGCCAGGTAATTCAACCCCAAACGTGCACGACGACGATAACCCCATGGTGTCCCAGAAATTATTTCGTCCACCACCGCCGGGTTTTCACACTTGCCCATCATGCGGGCCAGCGCCCTGGATTTGGCTTGTTGTTGCAGTTCGATGCTGGCGTGTTGCTGCTGGCAGCCGCCACAGACACCAAAATGCGGACAACGCGGTGTCGCACGTTGCGGGCTATCGTTTAAACGCCGCTTAACTTTAGCCTGAGCAAAGTTACGTTTATCTTCAGTAATGGTAATGTCGACCTGTTCATCAGGCAGTGCGCCCTGGATAAAAAGCGCCTTACCGTTGTGGCGTGCGACGCCTTGGCCAAACGGGTCAAGGTCGTTAACCGTCACGGTTATGATCTGACGAGTCGTAACCCGTCGCTTTGCAGAGTAGAATTGCGCCATGAGCCAGAATGCTCTCTCAAAATATTAACTATTGCTTCAATTGTCCCATATCGGAACCCCATGACCAACTACAGCCTGCGCGCACGCATGATGATCCTGATTCTGGCGCCGACATTAATGATCGGTTTATTGCTCAGCATCTTTTTTGTCGTCCATCGTTACAATGACTTGCAGCGTCAGTTAGAAGATTCCGGCGCCAATATAATCGAGCCGCTGGCGGTTGCGAGTGAATACGGTATGAGCTTCCACAGCCGCGAGTCGATTCGCCAGTTGGTCAGCGTTCTGCACCGCCGCCACTCTGATATTGTGCGGGCAATTTCGGTTTTCGATGAAAACAATAAACTGTTTGTCACCTCTAATTATCAGCTCAATGCGTCCGCACTCAAGTTGCCAAACAACGAAAAACCGCCGCACAGCTTGAGTATCACGCGCTATGGCGATTCCATTATCCTGCGCACGCCGATTATTTCAGAGAGCTATTCACCCGACGAATCAGAAGTCACTGACGCCAAGCCCGCAGGAAACACGCTCGGCTATGTCGCGATTGAACTTGATCTGAAATCCGTACGTTTGCAGCAATACCGGGAAATTTTTATCTCGACGCTGATGATGTTGTTCTGCGTCGGTATCGCCATGCTGTTTGCTTATCGCCTGATGCGCGATGTCACCGGCCCGATTCGCAATATGGTGAATACCGTTGACCGAATCAGACGCGGGCAGCTCGACAGCCGGGTGGAGGGTTTTATGCTCGGCGAATTAGATATGCTGAAAAATGGTATCAATTCGATGGCGATGTCGCTAACCGCTTATCACGAAGAGATGCAGCACAATATTGACCAGGCGACATCTGACTTGCGCGAAACGCTGGAGCAGATGGAAATCCAGAACGTGGAGCTGGATTTGGCGAAGAAACGCGCCCAGGAAGCGGCACGTATTAAGTCTGAATTCCTCGCGAATATGTCTCACGAACTGCGCACTCCGTTAAATGGCGTGATTGGTTTTACCCGCCTGACGCTAAAAACCGATCTGAACGCCACGCAGCGCGATCACTTGCATACCATTGAACGTTCAGCGAATAACTTACTGACGATTATCAACGACGTGCTCGACTTCTCGAAGCTGGAAGCGGGCAAATTGATCCTCGAAAGTATTCCTTTCCCGCTGCGCAATACGCTCGACGAAGTGGTGACTTTACTGGCGCATTCGGCACATGACAAAGGTCTGGAACTGACGCTCCACATTAAGAATGATGTACCGGATAACGTGATTGGAGATCCGCTGCGTTTGCAGCAGGTGGTGACGAATCTGGTGGGGAATGCGATTAAATTTACCGAAAGCGGCAATATCGACCTTGTGGTCGAAAAACGCTCGCAGGGCAACAATAAAGTCCAGGTAGAAATGCGCATTCACGACACCGGCATCGGTATTCCCGAGCAGGAACAGTCGCGTTTATTCCAGGCGTTTCGTCAGGCGGATGCGAGTATCTCACGTCGCCACGGCGGCACTGGCCTTGGGTTAGTGATTACGCAGAAACTGGTGAGCGAAATGGGTGGCGATATTTCATTCCATAGCCAGCCAAATCAAGGCTCTACCTTCTGGTTCTACATCAACCTGGATCTCAATTCCAACGCGGTTCTGGACGGTTACTCCACCGAAAACCTCGCAGGTAAGCGCATTGCGTATATCGAGCAAAATGCCACTGCCGCGCAAAGCACGCTCAATATTCTGGCGAATACGCCGCTTGAGGTGATTTACAGCCCGACGTTTATGACTCTCGCCGAAGCCCACTACGACATTATGCTATTTGGTTTGCCGGTGGCGTTCCGCGATTCGCTTTCCATTGCCAATCCAAAACTGGCTAAAGCCGTCACCATGACCGACTGCCTGATTCTGGCGCTCCCAAGCCATTGCCAGGTCGATGCAGAATCTCTGAAAAAAGAAGGCGTTGCTGGTTGCTTGCTGAAGCCTGTTACCTCGACACGTTTGCTGCCGTTACTGGCCGAGCACACTTTTAATGCGAATCCTGCACTCGTCGATAGCCTTGAGAATAAAAAATTACCGCTGACGGTAATGGCCGTGGATGACAACCCGGCAAACCTCAAGTTGATTGGCGCGTTACTTGAGGATCATGTTCAGAGTGTCGAACTGTGCGGCAGCGGGGCACAAGCGATTGAACGTGCGAAGCAGATGCAGATAGACATTATTTTGATGGATATTCAGATGCCGGAAATGGACGGTATACGTGCCTGTGAATTGATTCGCCAAATGCCACACCACCAGCAAACCCCGGTTATTGCCGTCACCGCACACGCCATGGCAGGGCAAAAAGAGAAATTGTTAAGCGCCGGGATGAACGACTATCTCGCCAAACCTATCGAAGAGAAAAAATTGTATAGCCTGCTGATGCGCTATCAGCCGGGAGCGATTACCGCTCCAGCCTCAGTGGCGAACGTTGAAACTACCGTGCCAACCAGCCCGCAAAACCAGACGCTGGACTGGGCGCTTGCGTTGCAACAGGCGGCGAATAAGCCGGATCTGGCGCGTGACATGCTGCAAATGCTGTTGGCTTTCCTGCCTGAAGTTCGTAACAAAGTTGAGGAGCAATTGGTAGGAGAAAATCCAGAAGGGTTAGTGGATATCATTCATAAGCTTCACGGCAGTTGCAGCTACAGCGGCGTACCAAAGTTGAAAAGCTTGTGCCGCCAGTTGGAGCATGAGTTGCGCTGTGGGGTGAAGCCTGAAGACCTGGAGCCTGAGCTTCTTGAGTTGCTTGATGAAATGAATAACGTTTCGAAAGAAGCCCAGCGGATGCTCAGCTAATTTAATGTCGGATGACGCTTATCCGACCGGGAAGCCTTTCGTAGGGTGGGCAAGCGCAGCGTCCCCACCTTAACTTTTGAAGCGAAATCCACCGCCTATTGCCAGGGTGGCGGCGATATTGCGTGAAGCCATTCGCAAGTTTTCCCCGGCATTTTTCAGCGCATCTTCCAGCGTGCAAATGCTATACAGCACACTAAATACCGCATCCAGACCATGTTCATGCACCACGCCGACATCCGCCGTTAAACTCCCGGCAATCCCAATGACGGGAATATTGTAGCGCCTGGCTATTTTCGCCACGCCAATCGGCACTTTTCCGTGGATTGACTGGCTGTCGATGCGCCCTTCTCCGGTAATCACCAGGTCAGCATCACGCACTATTTCATCGAGTTTTAACGCTTCGGTGACTATCTCAATGCCCTGGCGCAACTGCGCATGACAGAACGCATAAAGTGCAGCGCCCATACCACCCGCAGCACCGCCTCCGGAAAGCTCCAGCACATTTATATGGAGGTCGCGGGCAATGATTTTTGCATAGTGTTCCAGCGCCTGATCAAGCTCGCGGACAATCGCAGGCGTCGCGCCTTTTTGTGGGCCAAATACTGCCGAAGCCCCTTCATTACCGGTGAGCAGATTAGTGACATCACACGCGACTTCAATGCGACAATCCTGCAACCGTTTATCCAGCCCGGAAATGTCGATGGACGCCAGTCGCGCAACTTCCCGTCCGCCCAATCCCAGCGGTTCGCCGTCGCTATCGAGCAAACGCGCCCCAAGCGCCTGCACCATGCCAATACCGCCGTCGTTGGTCGCACTACCGCCAATCCCAATCAAAATGCTTTTTACACCGCTATCCAACGCATAGCGTATTAGCTCGCCGGTTCCCCACGATGTGGTGTTGAGCGGGTTGCGTAATGCGGTTGGCACTTGCTCCAGGCCACTCGCCGCCGCCATTTCGATAAAGGCTTGCTGCTGGTCGCCTGAAATTCCATAAAACGCCTGAATCGGGTCGCCCAACGGCCCGGTGACATTCACCTCAATGATTTCACCGTTTGTTGCAGCAACCATCGCTTCTACGGTGCCCTCACCTCCATCAGCGACGGGCAATTTCACATAATCGGCATTCGGGAACACCTCCCGAAACCCGGCTTCAATCTGTGTCGCCACCTCGAGAGCACTGAGGCTCTCTTTGTAAGAATCTGGTGCGATGACAATTTTCATATGCCGTCCATTTAATGTCGGATGTCGCAACGCGTATCCGACCTACGCGGTTTCAGAAGGTTTTGTATAGCCTAACGAACCATGCAAGGGCGCTTATTATTAAACGTCCATTCGGGAATCAGGTACTGCATCGCCATGGCGTCATCGCGCGCGCCAAGCCCATGTTGCTGGTAAAGCTCATGCGCTTTCATCACTTGATCCATATCCAGTTCAACGCCCAGGCCCGGGGTTTTCGGGACTTGCACCATGCCGCCTTTAATTTCAAATGGCTGCTTAGTCAGGCGCTGGTTGCCTTCCTGCCAGATCCAGTGAGTGTCGATAGCGGTGACTTTGCCCGGTGCTGCCGCGGCAACATGGGTGAACATCGCAAGTGAAATGTCGAAGTGGTTATTAGAATGCGAACCCCAGGTCAGGCCAAATTCATGGCACATTTGTGCGACGCGCACCGAGCCTTGCATAGTCCAGAAATGTGGGTCAGCCAGTGGGATATCGACCGATTGCAGAGAAAGCGTGTGGCCCATTTGACGCCAGTCGGTGGCAATCATATTGGTCGCCGTTGGCAAGCCTGTGGCACGACGGAATTCCGCCATAATTTCACGACCCGAATAACCTTGTTCCGCGCCACACGGGTCTTCCGCATAGGCCAGAACACCGCGCAGTTGCTTACCGATGCTAATCGCTTCATCCAGAGACCAGGCTCCGTTCGGGTCCAGCGTCACACGGGCTTGCGGGAAACGTTTTGCCAGCGCAGTGACCGCTTCGGCCTCATCGCTCCCGGCTAATACGCCGCCCTTGAGTTTGAAATCGTTAAAGCCATATTTCTCGTAAGCCGCTTCTGCCAGGCGCACGACCGCATCCGGTGTCATGGCTTCGTCATGGCGAATGCGATACCAGTCGCATTTCTCATCGGGCTGGCTCTGATAAGGCAACGGAGTCTGTTTGCGGTTGCCCACGAAGAACAGATAACCCAACATTTCGACTTCGCTGCGCTGCTGTCCGTCGCCCAGCAACGAAGCGACGTTCACGCCGAGATGCTGGCCGAGCAAATCTAAC
>Ga0160437_1001136_pt1 | contig 12373 bp, 10 predicted proteins | sample HID1975I_E0MG_FD_108227 | JGI IMG/M metagenome (GOLD analysis project Ga0160437, IMG submission 108227) | Enriched soil microbial communities from UW Madison campus, WI, USA - HID1975I_E0 MG | ecosystem: Environmental > Terrestrial > Soil > Unclassified | place: USA: Madison, Wisconsin... | reverse complement strand
TGGGTGAGATTGATGCAATGGAATTCCTCATCAACAAATTGGCGATGACGAAAACCAACGAAGACTTCTTCGATATGATGAAGCGCTCGTAAGCAACAAAAACTCGGGGAACGCCACGCTTAGACGTGGCGTTTTTCTTTAGTGGTATATACGATATAGAATTAACGATCGCAGTTAAGCACCCACTGTGGCAAGGGATGCCATATTGTTATTAGTATCAACATTCGGACAGTGTTGTTTAAATAATAAGCAGGATGTTCAGGGATTAGATGTATATAACCATTGGACGGGGCACACTTTGAATGAGATTGCCTTGACCTTTTATTTTGCAGAGAGCTTGCACTGTGAATTTAATCACCGCTGGAACTGACCTGATAAGTATTTTTTTATTTACTACCGTATTTCTTTTTTTTGCGCGCAAGGCAGCAAAAAGAATCGGTCTGGTCGATAAACCTAACTTCCGCAAACGCCACCAGGGGCTAATCCCTTTGGTCGGAGGCATATCTGTTTATGCCGGTATCTGTTTTACCTTCCTGATTGCTAATTATTACATCCCGCATGCGTGGCTTTATTTAACCTGCGCAGGGGTACTGGTGCTGGTCGGTGCTCTGGATGACCGCTTTGATATCAGCGTAAAAATTAGAGCGTCTGTACAGGCATTAATCGGCCTTGTGATGATGTTTGTCGGTAAATTATACCTGGTAAGTCTTGGGTATATTTTCGGCTCGTGGGAAATGGTGCTTGGCCCATTCGGTTATTTTTTAACCTTATTTGCGGTCTGGGCTGCAATAAATGCTTTCAACATGGTTGATGGTATTGACGGCCTGTTAGGTGGGCTTTCTTGCGTCTCCTTTGCGGCAATGGGAATCATCCTTTATTTCGACGGGCAATTGAGTCTGGCGATGTGGTGCTTCGCAATGATAGCTGCCATCTTGCCTTATATTCTTTTAAACCTCGGGGTGCTGGGTCGTCGCTATAAAGTATTTATGGGTGATGCAGGCAGTACTCTTATTGGTTTTACCGTTATCTGGATCTTGCTGGAAACCACGCAAGGGCAAACGCATCCTATTAGCCCGGTGACCGCGCTGTGGATTATCGCCATCCCACTCATGGATATGATTGCCATTATGTACCGCCGGTTACGTAAGGGGATGAGTCCATTCTCTCCAGACCGCCAGCATATTCACCATTTAATCATGCGCGCGGGCTTTACATCCCGTCAGGCCTTTGTGCTTATCACCGCTGCCGCAGCGTTACTCGCAAGCATTGGTGTAGCAGCAGAATACATACATTTCATACCTGAATGGGTGATGTTGGCATTATTCTTGCTAGCATTTGTCCTATATGATTATTGCATCAAACGAGCCTGGAAGGTGGCGCGTTTCATAAGACGTCATAAGCGTCGGCAACGCAGAAACAGCAGCAACATTTCTTAATTCTGAAAGTAATTGGGGAAGTGATGAAACAAAACGTGCCAGGAAATAACCCGGGGATGGTAGACAACGAGTTGGACATTCGTGGTTTATTCCGGACACTGTGGCAAGGGAAGTTGTGGATTATGGGTATCGCAGTCTTGTTTGCTGCAATTGCCTTAATCTACACCTTCTTTGCCAGGCAAGAATGGAGCGCTAACGCGATAACTGATCGCCCGACGGTCAATATGTTGGGTGGATATTATTCGCAGCAGCAGTTCCTGCGTAATCTCGACCTCAGAGCCAACATGCTGCCGGTTGATCAACCTTCGGTGATGGATGAAGCGTACAAAGAATTCATCATGCAGCTGTCTGCCTACGATACACGCCGTGATTTTTGGTTACAGACTGACTATTACAAGCAGCGTCAGGTTGGCAACAGTAAAGTTGATGCCGCACTGTTAGATGAACTTGTTGATAATATTCAATTTACAGCCGGTGACATCGCTCGTAATACCAGCGACAGTGTGAAATTAATCGCTGAGACTGCGGCTGATGCCAATAACTTGCTGCGTCAGTATGTGGCTTTTGCCAGCCAGCGTGCGGCGAGCCATCTGAACGAAGAGCTGACGGGGGCCTGGTCTGCTCGCACTGTACAGATGAAGGCGCAAGTTAAACGCCAGGAAGAAGTCGCTAAGTCTATTTACGACCGCAAAGTTCATAGCGTTGAGCAAGCGCTGAAGATTGCGCAGCAGCAAAATATTGCTAAAAGTGAAACCGAAGTTCCTGCCGACGAGTTACCCGATTCCGAAATGTTCATGTTAGGACGTCCAATGTTGCAAGCACGGCTTGAAAGCTTGCAGGCAGTAGGGCCAAACTATGACATCGACTATGACCAGAATCGTGCCATGTTGTCGACGCTGAACGTGGGGCCAACGCTCGACGCTCGCTTCCAAACCTACCGCTATTTACGTACCCCTGAAGAACCTGTGAAGCGCGATAGCCCGCGCCGGGCATTCTTGCTGATTATGTGGGGTATGGTTGGGGCCCTGATTGGCGCTGGTGTGACATTAGCCCGCCGTCCAAAATTGTTATAACGCCCTTACCCGGTGAAGGCTCGATGGACGGCCTTCACCTTTTTTAACAAAAGAGAATTGCTGTGAAAGTGTTAACTGTTTTTGGCACGCGTCCGGAGGCTATTAAAATGGCTCCTCTGGTTGAAGCGTTGGCAAAAGACGCGTTTTTTGACGCAAAAGTCTGCGTGACAGCACAGCATCGCGAGATGTTGGATCAAGTGCTGAATCTATTTTCTATCGAGCCGGATTATGATTTGAACATCATGAAGCCGGGGCAAGGGCTGACAGAAATTACCTGCCGCATTCTCGAGGGATTAAAGCCGATACTTGAGTCATTTAAACCCGATGTAGTGCTGGTTCATGGCGATACGACAACCACAGTTGCCACTAGTCTAGCTGCTTTTTATCAGCGTATTCCAGTCGGGCATGTTGAAGCGGGTTTGCGTACCGGGGATCTCTATTCTCCTTGGCCTGAAGAGGCGAACAGAACGATTACCGGGCATCTGGCGATGTACCATTTTGCGCCTACTGAGAACTCCCGACAGAACCTGCTACGTGAAAATATCAGCGACAATAAAATCTTCGTGACTGGTAATACTGTCATTGATGCGCTGATTTCTGTTCGTGACCGTGTCTATGCCGATAACAACTTGCGCCTTTCCCTGGCGGAGTGCCATCCGTTCCTGGACAGCAGCAAAAAACTGATTCTGGTTACCGGCCACCGCCGCGAAAGCTTTGGCGATGGTTTTGAACGAATTTGTCACGCGTTAGCTGAAATTGCCAAAGAAAACAGTGATGTCCAGATTGTTTATCCAGTGCATTTGAATCCGAATGTCAGCGAGCCTGTGACTCGTATTCTTGGCGATGTCAAAAATGTGGTGCTGATTGACCCACAGGAATATTTACCGTTTGTCTATTTGATGAACCAGGCTTACCTGATCCTCACTGATTCAGGCGGCATCCAGGAAGAAGCACCGTCACTGGGTAAACCCGTGCTGGTTATGCGTGATACCACTGAACGTCCTGAAGCTGTCGATGCAGGTACTGTGCGTTTGGTCGGGACGGATACTCGAGAAATTGTCCGCCAGGTGACACGTTTGCTGAAAGACGAAAATGAATATCAAATCATGAGCCGGGCACATAACCCTTACGGAAATGGCAAAGCTTGTGAACAAATTTTGGCTGCATTGAAGAATAATCAGGTGACACAACAATGAGTTTTGCAACCATCTCTGTTATTGGTCTTGGCTATATCGGATTACCGACCGCAGCTGCTTTTGCTTCAAAACAGCAAAACGTCGTCGGTATAGATATCAACCAGCATGCGGTAGACACCATTAATCGTGGTGCTATTCATATTGTTGAGCCGGATCTGGATAAGGTGGTTAAAATGGCGGTGGAAGGCGGTTTTTTACGTGCCAGTACCCAACCCGTTGCAGCAGATGCTTATTTGATTGCGGTGCCGACTCCTTTCAAAGGCGACCACGAGCCAGATATGGTTTTTGTCAAAGCTGCGGCTGAGTCTATCGCTCCAGTTTTAAAGAAAGGTGCCTTGGTCATTCTCGAATCCACTTCTCCCGTGGGTTCAACCGAACAAATGGCGCAGTGGTTAGCCGAGCTGCGTCCTGACCTGACGTTCCCACATCAGGCAGGTGAAGCGGCAGATATCAACGTCGCTTACTGCCCTGAGCGAGTGCTGCCAGGCCAGGTGATGGTCGAGCTTATCAAGAACGACCGTGTCATTGGTGGTATGACGCCAGTGTGTTCTGCTCGTGCGAGCGAACTGTACAAAATCTTCCTGGAAGGCGAGTGCGTAGTAACGAACTCCCGCACGGCAGAAATGTGCAAGCTCACCGAAAACAGTTTTCGGGACGTGAATATTGCCTTTGCCAACGAGCTTTCACTTATTTGTGCTGATCAAGGGATCAACGTCTGGGAATTGATTCGCCTGGCGAATCGACATCCGCGCGTTAATATTTTGCAGCCAGGCCCTGGGGTCGGCGGGCACTGTATTGCGGTTGATCCATGGTTTATCGTGGCGCAGAATCCGGAACAGGCACAACTGATTCGTACCGCGCGTGAAGTCAACGACGGTAAGCCGCACTGGGTCATCAACCAGGTGAAAGCGGCCGTTGCTGATTGCCTCGCAGAAACAGGCAAACGGGCCAGTGAAATTACGATTGCCTGCTTCGGTCTGGCCTTTAAACCCAATATTGACGACCTGCGTGAAAGCCCTGCCATGGAAATTGCTGAGATGCTCAGCGCCTGGCATAGCGGTAAAACGCTGGCTGTTGAGCCAAACATCCACCAGTTGCCGAAAAAACTGGTCGGGCATTGTGAATTAGCCACTACCGATGAAGCCCTCGCGCAGGCTGATGTGCTGGTGATGTTAGTTGATCACCAGGCATTCAAAGCCATTCCGGCCGAGCAAGTTCAGCAACGCTGGATTGTTGATACCAAAGGAGTCTGGCGCTAAACCACGCCAGGCACTGAAAAAGCCCATGACGCTTTTATCTCTTCCTGTTTACGCAAGAATTGAATCTCTTGACTGGGAGAATCAATTCTTTGCCGTGAACAGCGCAATTCTGCGTTTTGCAGAAGACGCCCCGCTGCTGACTTCACAAGATCTTGACGCGTTTTCCCGCGTGCAGGCGAAAATCGCTACCCATCAAACCGCGCTGTTGGATGGTTTACAGCAACTTGGTTTTCAACTGGTTGAAGGGGAAGTCGATTTTGCACTCACCGTTGGCACGCAAAATGCTGCACTTGCAATGCCGCGTGCGACCCACGCTGACATCCCTACTTTGCGGGATTTGGCTGCTCAAATATTCAAACAAAGCCGTTTTCGCGCACCCTGGTATCATCCTGCTGATAGTGGTCGATTTTACGCCCAGTGGATTGAGAATGCCGTGCTCGGCACCTTCGACCATGAATGCCTGGTGCTAAAAAGTGGCGAAGCGGTACGGGGTTTTGTGAGCATGCGCCAGCTCAGTGACACTGAAGCGCGTATAGGATTACTCGCTGGACGCGGAGTGGGCGGACAGTTAATGGATGTCGCCCGTTCATGGTGCCAGCAACGCGGTTTACACACGCTGCGAGTGGCTACGCAAACCAGCAATACTGCTGCTCTGCGACGTTATATTCAAAGCGGTGCCAATATTGAAAGCACCGCCTTCTGGTTATACAGGTGAAAAAATGATCCCATTTAATGCTCCTCCAGTAGTAGGTACCGAAATCGAATACATGCAGGCTGCGATGGGTAGCGGCAAGCTCTGTGGCGATGGCGGTTTCACTCGCCGTTGCCAACAGTGGATGGAGCATCGTTTTGGCAGCAAAAAAGTGCTGCTGACGCCATCCTGCACCGCCTCGCTGGAAATGGCGGCACTCCTGTTGAATATCCAGGCCGGCGATGAAGTGATCATGCCTAGCTATACCTTTGTTTCGACTGCCAATGCGTTTGTATTGCGCGGGGCTAAAATTGTGTTTGTTGATGTTCGTCCGGACACCATGAACATCGACGAGAAGTTGATTGAAGCGGCTATCACCGAGAAAACGCGTGCAATTGTTCCGGTTCATTACGCGGGGGTTGCCTGCGAAATGGACACCATTATGGCGATTGCGACTAAACATAAACTCTTTGTGGTGGAAGATGCCGCACAGGGTGTGATGTCGACCTATAAAGGCCGCGCCTTAGGAACAATTGGCCACATTGGCTGTTTCAGCTTCCATGAAACCAAAAACTACACCGCAGGCGGTGAAGGTGGGGCGACGCTGATAAACGACGCATCGCTTATCGAGCGTGCGGAAATTATTCGCGAGAAAGGCACCAACCGCAGCCAATTCTTCCGTGGGCAGGTGGACAAATATACCTGGCGCGATATTGGTTCAAGCTACCTGATGGCAGATCTGCAAGCCGCGTATCTTTGGGCGCAACTGGAAGCCGCTGAAAAGATTAACCAACAGCGTCTGAAACTGTGGCATGCCTATTACGACGCGCTGGCACCTCTGGCTAAAGCCGGGCGCATTGAACTGCCATCGATTCCAAAAGACTGTGTGCAGAACGCGCACATGTTTTATATCAAGCTGCGGGATATCGAAGACCGCAGCGCGCTGATTGCCTATCTCAAAGAGGCAGAAATTATGGCGGTGTTCCATTACATCCCATTACATGATTGCCCGGCTGGCGAGAAGTTTGGTTACTTCCACGGCGAAGACCGTTTCACGTCTAAAGAAAGCGAGCGCCTGCTGCGCTTGCCACTGTTCTATAACCTGTCTCCAGCGAACCAGCGTACTGTTATCAATACGTTGTTAAGCTTCTTCTCCTGATATGTCACTCGCGAAAGCCTCAGTGTGGACCGCAGGGTCCACGCTGGTAAAAATTGCTGCTGGTTTGCTGGTGGTGAAACTGCTGGCCGTGGCATACGGCCCAAGTGGTGTTGGACAGGCTGGAAACTTCCGCCAGATGGTCACCGTTTTAGGTGTGCTTGCCGGGGCCGGGATCTTCAATGGCGTGACTAAATATGTCGCGCAGTATCACGACCAACCCGAGCAGCTACGCAAAGTTATCGGTACGTCATCAGCCATGGTGTTGGGCTTCTCGACGCTTTTAGCCATTATTTTTGTGATAGCAGCAAAGCCGATTAGCCTTGGATTATTCGGGCATGAAAACTACCAGGGATTAGTGCGTCTGGTTGCGCTCGTGCAAATGGGTATTGCCTGGGCGAACTTGTCGCTGGCTATCATGAAGGGGTTTCGTGATGCGGCGGGTAATGCGCTGGCACTGATTGGCGGCAGTCTGATTGGCGTATTGGCTTATTACCTTTGCTACCGCCTGGGTGGTTATCAGGGAGCGCTGTTGGGACTGGCGTTGGTGCCTGCGCTGGTGCTGATTCCTGCTGGCATTATGCTGGTTCGCCGCGAACACGTACCGCTCGGTTATCTCAAACCGCAGTGGGATAAAGTCTACGCCAGCAGTCTTGGCAAGTTCACCATCATGGCGTTGATCACCTCGGTAACGTTGCCGGTGGCATACGTGATGATGCGAAATCTACTTGCCGCGCATTACAGCTGGGATGATGTCGGAATCTGGCAAGGTGTTAGCAGTATTTCGGATGCGTATCTGCAATTCATCACCGCTTCGTTTAGCGTGTATTTGCTGCCAACGCTTTCCCGCCTGACCAGCAAACATGACATCAGTCGCGAGATTCTTCGCTCACTGAAATTTGTGCTGCCCGCCGTAGCTCTGGCGAGTTTTACCGTCTGGCTATTGCGTGATTTCGCCATCTGGTTGCTTTTCTCGCATAAGTTTATTGCGATGCGCGATCTTTTCGCCTGGCAACTGGTGGGTGACGTACTGAAAGTGGGCTCCTACGTATTTGGTTATCTGGTGATAGCCAAAGCCTCGCTTCGCTTCTATATTTTGACTGAAATCAGCCAGTTTGCATTATTGACCGGTTTTTCGCATTGGCTTATACCTGCGCATGGTGCGCTCGGCGCGGCGCAGGCATATATGGCAACGTATATCATTTACTTCACGCTCTGTTGCAGCGTTTTTCTTATTTATCGTAGACGAGCATGACGACACTGATTCACGTTTTGGGATCGGATATCCCGCATCATAATCAAACGGTACTGCGTTTCTTTAATGACGCACTGGCTACCGCGAATCCGCACGCCCGCCAGTTTATGGTGGTGTCACAGGACGACTCGCTGCTGTCGGCTTTTCCGACGCTTGCTGTCATGCTTTATCCAACCAAAAAAGCGCTGGCACAGGCCGTCATTGAAAAGGCTCGAGCTAATCGGAAACAACGCTTTTTCTTCCATGGTCAGTTTAATAGTGCGCTGTGGATTGCCCTGCTGACGGGCGGTTTGAAACCTGCTCAGATGAACTGGCACATTTGGGGGGCCGATCTGTATGAAGCCTCCAGTAGTCTCAAGTTTCGGCTATTTTACCTGCTGCGTCGCATCGCGCAGGGCCGAGTAGGACGCGTGTTTGCAACCCGTGGCGACCTGAATTATTTTCATGAACGCCACCCACGTGTGCCGGGGGAACTGATTTATTTCCCGACGCGTATGGACCCATCGCTCAACACGCTTGCCAACAGTGAACCTAAAACAGGCAAAATGACGGTGCTGGTCGGCAATTCGGGCGACCTGAGCAACCAGCATATTGCCGCACTGAAAGCTGTTCACGATCAGTTTGGCGATACGGTTCGCGTGGTCGTGCCAATGGGTTATCCGGCCAATAATAATACTTATATCAATGAAGTGCGGCAGGCTGGGCGAGCGTTTTTCAGCGAAGAAAATCTGCAAATTTTGACCGAAAAAATGGAATTTGATGATTACCTGGCGATGTTGCGTCAGTGTGACCTCGGCTATTTCATTTTCGAACGCCAACAAGGAATCGGCACCCTTTGTCTGCTGATTCAGGCGGGGATACCCTGCGTGTTGAGCCGCAAAAACCCTTTCTGGCAGGATATGACGGAGCAGCACATTCCGGTGCTATTCGCCGGCGACCCGCTTGATGAGCCGATTGTGCGCGAAGCGCAGCGTCAGCTACGCTTACTGGATAAACAGCAAATTGCCTTCTTTAACCCTAATTACATTGATGGGTGGATTCGGGCACTGGACATTGCATCAGGAGAAACCGCATGAGTTTGCTGCAATTTGGCGGTTTGTTTGTGGTCTGGTTTGTCTCGGTAATGTTCATTGGCATTTTAACGTACCAGGAATTCCGCCGGGTACGTTTTAATTTCAATGTCTTCTTCTCGCTATTGTATTTGCTGACGTTTTTCTTCGGCTTTCCGTTTACCTGCACATTAGTCTTCCGCTTTGGGGTGTCAGTCGTTCCAGCAGACGTTCTATTGCAAGCGCAGCTAGCAGCCGCGTGCTTTTATGGCATCTATTATGTTGCCTACAAAACACGCTTGCGGGAGAAACGAAGCAACGCGGTTCGGCAGCCTGTGTTTACGATGAATCGCGTTGAAACGCATTTGACGTGGGTGATGCTGGCCGTAGTGGCATTGGTGAGCGTCGGCATCTTCTTTATGCATAACGGTTTCTTGCTGTTTAAACTGCATTCGTACAGCCAGATATTCTCCAGCGAAGTCTCAGGCGTTGCGTTAAAACGCTTCTTCTACTTCTTTATTCCCGCGATGTTGGTGGTCTATTTTCTCAAGCAGGATGGCCGTTCCTGGATGTTTTTCCTGGTCAGCACCGTCGCGTTTGGTTTGTTGACTTATATGATTGTCGGCGGGACTCGCGCCAATATTATCATCGCGTTCGCCATCTTCTTGTTCATCGGTATTATTCGCGGCTGGATTTCGTTGTGGATGCTGGCGGCAGCGGGGATATTCGGCATTGTCGGCATGTTCTGGTTGGCGCTAAAGCGCTACGGTATGGACGTGAGCGGCGACGAAGCGTTTTATACCTTCTTGTATCTGACGCGCGATACTTTCTCGCCGTGGGAAAATCTCGCATTACTGCTGCAAAATTACGACAAAATTGAGTTCCAGGGTCTGGCACCGATTGTCCGTGATTTCTATGTCTTTATCCCCACCTGGTTATGGCCGAGTCGTCCGGGCATCGTGCTGAATAGCGCGAACTACTTTACCTGGGAAATCCTCAACAACCATTCAGGGCTGGCGATTTCACCGACGTTAATTGGATCGCTGGTGGTTATGGGCGGCGTGTGGTTTATCCCGCTGGGTGCCGTTGTGGTGGGTCTGATTATCAAATGGTTTGATTGGTTGTATGAACTGGGCAACCGGGAAACCAACAAGTATAAAGCTGCCATTTTGCATAGCTTCTGTTTCGGGGCCATCTTTAACATGATTGTGCTGGCGAGAGAGGGGCTTGATTCCTTTGTTTCCCGCGTGGTGTTTTTCATTGTGATTTTTGGTGCCTGCCTGTTGCTGGCAAAACTCCTTTACTGGTTATTTGATAGTGCGGGATTAGTACATCAACGGCTACGTCGTTCGCCACGCGTGATGTCTGACTCCCAAAATGCATCACAAGGAATATCATGAACGAGCTAACTACCGCTCCGTCTTATGCGATTCGCGGCCTGGAGCTTTTGGGCTGGCGCGATATGCAACATGCTTTGGATTATCTCTACGCAGGTGGCTCGCTGCGTAGTGGGACGCTGGTGGCGATTAACGCTGAGAAAATCCTTGCTGCTGAACGCGAGCAAGAAGTGCGAACGTTAATCGAGAATGCAGAATACAAATACGCAGATGGCATCAGTGTTGTGCGCTCGATTCGTAAAAAGTTTCCGGGGGCCGTGGTGTCGCGTGTACCAGGAGCCGATCTCTGGGAAGCATTGATGCAGCGTGCCGGGCGGGAGGGGACACCTGTGTTTCTGATTGGCGGCAAACCGGAAATACTGGCGCAAACTGAAGCAAAGCTGCGTGGGCAGTGGCAGGTCAATATTGTCGGTAGTCAGGATGGCTACTTTAAACCCGAACAACAAGTCGCTTTATTCGAGCGTATTCGCGACAGCGGTGCGGCGATAATCACGGTCGCGATGGGATCGCCACGCCAGGAAATCTTCATGCGCGATTGCCGCAAGGTTTATCCTGATGCTTTGTATATGGGCGTGGGTGGCACCTACGATGTTTTCACCGGCCATGTGAAACGAGCGCCAAAGGTCTGGCAAAACCTGGGTCTGGAGTGGTTATATCGATTATTGTCGCAACCGAGCCGCATTATGCGTCAAATTAAGTTGCTGCGTTATCTGGGCTGGCATTACACAGGACGGCTGTAAGCGGCAGTGTTTGTAGAGATAAAGCGAGTTTAGCGGGTGTTTTTGGCTGTATAATCATCAGAATGTGCAAAGCGTAACCAAATGCGCATTTTATTGAAATAAGCACTAGACAGGTGGGCATGAAGGCCGTAATATCCGACCCCGCAACGGCGCTATGCGCCCGTAGCTCAGCTGGATAGAGCGCTGCCCTCCGGAGGCAGAGGTCTCAGGTTCGAATCCTGTCGGGCGCACCATTAGTTGAATGGCGCTGGAGCTGCGGCGGTACTCTTCGCAAGAAGATAGTCCGCGCGAAAAGATTTACAGTGGTGGCTATAGCTCAGTTGGTAGAGCCCTGGATTGTGATTCCAGTTGTCGTGGGTTCGAGTCCCATTAGCCACCCCATTAATTTAGTGATATTGCGAAGGTGGCGGAATTGGTAGACGCGCTAGCTTCAGGTGTTAGTGTTCTTACGGACGTGAGGGTTCAAGTCCCTCTCTTCGCACCATCTCTAAGTTAAGCAATAAGAAGTGAAGCAGTATTTCGGCGAGTAGCGCAGCTTGGTAGCGCAACTGGTTTGGGACCAGTGGGTCGGAGGTTCGAATCCTCTCTCGCCGACCAAATTCAAGAAAACCCAATCGAAAGATTGGGTTTTTTTACGTCTGTAGTTTAAAGAGGATAAGAATCTCCGAAGGAGGTTTGAGCCGAGCGAAGCGAGACAACGTTGCTTTAGCAACGGCCCGCAGGGGAATAATCCTCTCTCGCCGACCAAATTCAAGAAAGCCCAACCGAAAGGTTGGGCTTTCTTACGTCTGTAGTTTACCGTTTCGTAGGTCGTATCAGCGCAGCGTCATCCGACACCCTTGCAAAAACAGTCCATCTCAATCCCAGTCTCTTATTTGCGACATTCCTGCTTTTGTTGTCGCCGTTTGGTGACTCATAACTAATTGATATAAATGACTAGTTTTGATTTCCTGTTTATCTGTCTCTAAATGGAGACATTTATGCTATCCAACCAGGGGCCTTAAACAGCCAGCGCTGCGCCAACAATGAATCGCATAACATACTGATCAAAAAGAAATTACATTGTCATATTAATTTCGAATACAAACCTGGCATGCATCATGCAATAATATATGTGTAGA
>Ga0160437_1001135_pt1 | contig 12373 bp, 8 predicted proteins | sample HID1975I_E0MG_FD_108227 | JGI IMG/M metagenome (GOLD analysis project Ga0160437, IMG submission 108227) | Enriched soil microbial communities from UW Madison campus, WI, USA - HID1975I_E0 MG | ecosystem: Environmental > Terrestrial > Soil > Unclassified | place: USA: Madison, Wisconsin... | reverse complement strand
GAAGAAATCGTTACCTTTATTGTCCACCAGGATAAACGCCGGGAAATCTTCTACTTCGATTTTCCAGATGGCTTCCATTCCCAGTTCCGGGTATTCGACGCATTCCAGGCTCTTGATACTGCCCTGCGCCAGAACGGCTGCCGGGCCGCCTATGCTGCCGAGGTAGAACCCGCCGTGTTTGTGGCACGCGTCGGTCACCTGCTGGCTACGGTTGCCCTTGGCGAGCATGATCATGCTGCCGCCTTCTGCCTGTAGCTGATCGACGTACGAATCCATACGTCCGGCGGTGGTTGGCCCGAGAGATCCCGAAGCATACCCTTCCGGCGTTTTGGCCGGACCTGCGTAGTAAATCGGGTGGTCTTTCACGTATTGCGGAAGACCTTCGCCGTTGTCCATGCGCTCTTTGAGTTTCGCATGGGCGATGTCGCGGGCCACAATAATGGTGCCGTTCAGCGACAGACGGGTGGAAACCGGGAAGTCAGAAAGCTGGGCGAGGATCTCTTTCATCGGACGGTTAAGGTCGATTTTGACCGCTTCGCCTTCTCCGGCGTTGCGTAATTCCTCAGGAATATACTTGCCCGGATTGTGTTCCAGCTTCTCAATCCACACGCCTTCGCGGTTGATTTTGGCTTTGATGTTGCGGTCAGCGGAACAGGACACGCCCATTCCCACCGGACACGACGCGCCGTGACGCGGCAGGCGCACCACGCGGATGTCGTGGGCGAAGTATTTGCCACCGAACTGCGCGCCGAGGCCGAGATTCTGCGCTTCAAGCAGTAACTCCTGCTCAAGCTGAATGTCACGGAAAGCCTGACCGTGCTCGTTCCCTTCGGTCGGCAGGCCGTCATAATATTTGGTCGACGCCAGTTTAACCGTTTTCAGCGTTGCTTCCGCGGACGTACCGCCAATGACAAATGCGATGTGGTACGGCGGGCACGCGGCGGTGCCGAGCGTGCGCATTTTCTCGACCAGATAACCTTTTAGTTTCGCCGGGGTGATCAGCGCTTTGGTTTCCTGATACAGATAGGTTTTGTTAGCGGAACCGCCGCCCTTAGCGATGCACAGGAACTTGTACTCTTCGCCGTCGACGCTGTAGAGATCAATCTGCGCAGGCAGGTTAGTCCCGGTGTTGACCTCTTTATACATGTCCAGCGGCGCGTTCTGGGAATAGCGAAGGTTGTCTTCGATGTAGGTGTCATATACGCCGCGGGCCAGCGCCGCGTCATCGCCGCCGCCGGTCCAGACGCGCTGGCCTTTTTTACCGACAATGATTGCCGTACCGGTATCCTGACACGTCGGCAGAATGCCTTTCGCCGCAATATCAGAGTTGCGCAGGAACTGCAGCGCCACGTATTTATCGTTTTCGCTGGCTTCGGGGTCATTCAGAATATCGGCGACCTGCTGCTGATGCGCCGGACGCAGCATAAAAGAGGCATCGTGGAAGGCGTGTTTGGCCAGCAGCGTAAGCGCCTGCGGGTCTACTTTAAGGATTTCCTGGCCTTCAAATTCGGTGACAGAGACGTGGTCTTTACTGAGGAGATAATATTCGGTGTCATCCTTTTTCAGCGGAAAAGGATCCTGATAGATAAAGGGTTTGTTCGACATTGTACTCTCACTTACGACGTTGGCTGATTAATTCACGGGTCAGTTTTCCATAGACCCTGGGAAAAGCGAGTCCGCATATCCTACACAATTTTTTAACAAAAACTGAGACTAGTACGACTTTTTCCAGGAGTGGGTTACTTCTGTGCGGTTTATTGGTTTAATACCAAAAGATAATTTCCTTATGAATACAGGGCTTGATAATGCAAAAACTCATCAACTCAGTGCAGAACTATGCCTGGGGTAGTAAAACTGCGTTAACGGAACTCTACGGCATCGCCAACCCGGACAACCTGCCGATGGCAGAACTCTGGATGGGCGCGCATCCGAAGAGCAGCTCAAAGATAACTGATGCCAGCGGCCAGGTCCGTAGCCTGCGTGACGTTATTGACGCCGATAAAGCCGCACTGCTCGGCAAAAACGTTGCCGACCGTTTCGGTGAACTGCCGTTCCTTTTTAAGGTATTGTGCGCCGATAACCCGCTCTCTATACAGGTTCACCCGAACAAGAAAGCATCCGAAGAAGGCTTTGCCAAAGAGAACGCCGCGGGCATTCCACTGGACGCCGCTGAGCGTAACTACAAAGATCCGAACCACAAACCCGAACTGGTGTTTGCCCTCACCCCGTTCCTGGCGATGAACGCATTCCGCGAATTTTCTGACATCGTCTCTCTGCTGCAGCCGGTGTCTGGCGCGCACACGTCTATCGCCCATTTCCTGCAAGAGCCGAGCGCCGAGCGCCTGAGCCAGCTATTCGCCAGCCTGCTGAATATGCAGGGCGAGGAAAAATCCCGTGCACTGGCCGTGCTGAAAGCCGCACTCAACAGCCAACAGGGCGAGCCGTGGGAAACCATTCGCTTTATCGCTCAGTTCTACCCGGACGACAGCGGGCTGTTCTCGCCGCTGCTGTTGAACGTGGTGAAGCTCAATCCGGGCGATGCCATGTTCCTGTTCGCAGAAACCCCGCACGCTTATTTACAGGGCGTGGCGCTGGAAGTGATGGCGAACTCCGATAACGTACTTCGTGCCGGTCTGACGCCGAAATACATCGACATTCCTGAACTGGTGGCGAACGTGAAATTCACGCCAAAACCAGCGGCCGAACTGCTGACGCAGCCAGCTAAAAACGGCTCTGAGCTTGATTTCCCGATCCCGGTCGACGATTTTGCGTTCTCCCTGCACGACCTCAATACCGCGGGTGCCGACGTGGCTCAGCAGAGCGCCGCCATCCTGTTTTGTGTCGAAGGCGAAGCCGTATTGCGCAAAGGCGAGCAACAGCTGGTACTGAAGCCTGGCGAGTCCGCTTTTGTCGCCGCTGACGAATCACCGGTCAGTCTGAGCGGCGTCGGCCGTGTGGCGCGGGTTTTTAATAAGCTCAAGTAAATACTGAAGATCGGGGCAACTCTTGCTAAGCTTGAGGCAGCCTAACGACATCACAGGCGGACGATTCCGCCTGTTTTTATTTTATGGACAAATGCTATGAAAAAATCGCTGGTTGCAGTTGGAATTATTGTGGCTTTAGGAGTGGTGTGGACCGGGGGCTCCTGGTACACCGGTAAACAGCTGGAAGGCCGTCTGGCCGATATGGTTGCGCAGGCCAATGCGCAGCTCGCAAGCACCGCACCGGAAGCCGGTATTCAGCTGGCCTATCAAAACTACCAGCGTGGCGTGTTCAGCAGCCATCTTCAGATGGTGGTTAAACAGGCAAACGGCGCCAAAAGCAGCTGGCTGAAGCCGGGTCAGAGCATCGTGCTGGATGAAAACGTGTCTCACGGCCCGTTCCCAATGGCATCGCTAAAAACCTTTAACCTTGTTCCGGCGATGGCGACCGTTGAGTCAAAACTGGTGAACAACGAGGCCAGCAAACACCTGTTCGAACTGGCGAAAGGCCAGTCACCGTTTGATATCAGCACCCGCATCAGCTATGCCGGTGATACCCGCTCCGACATCAGCCTCAAGCCGTTAAATTACGAAAATGGTGAAGAGAAAGTCGCGTTCAGCGGCGGTGAATTCCAGCTTGATGCCGACCGCGATGGCAACGCTTTCGCCTTGAACGGGAACATGGAAAGCGGCGTGATTAACGCGGTTAACGAATACAACCAGAAAGTACTGGTCACTTTCAACAACCTGAAAACCAGCGGCGACAGTAAGCTCACCAGCTTCGCAGAACGCATCGGTAATCAGAAAGTGACGCTGGATAAAATGGCGATTTCCGTGGAAGGCAAAGAGCTGGCGCTGCTCGACGGCATGACCATCGACGGTAAATCCAACCTGTCGAAAGACGGTAAAACCATCGACGCAACGCTGGACTACGCGCTCAACAGCCTGAAACTTCAGGGCCAGGATATGGGCAGCAGCAAACTGGCGCTGAAAATTGGTCAGATTGACGGCCAGGCGTGGCACCAGTTCAGCCAGCAGTACAATGGTCAGGTTCAGGCGCTGCTTGCGCAGCCGGGCGTGATGGATAACCCGGAAGTGTATCAGCAGAAAGTGACTGAAGCGTTCTTCGGCGCCCTGCCGCTGCTGCTGAAAGGCGAGCCGGTGATTACCGTGGCACCGCTGAGCTGGAAAAACAGCAAAGGCGAAACCACCTTTAATCTGTCACTGTTCCTGAAGGATCCTTCCCAGGCGACCATCGCCCCGCAGACACTGGCGCAAGAAGTTGATCGCAGCGTGAAATCGCTCGACAGCAAACTGGTTATCCCAATGGATATGGCGACCGAGTTTATGACTCAGGTAGCACGTCTGGAAGGTTATCAGCAGGCCGAGGCCGAGAAGCTGGCAAGCCAGCAGGTGAAAGGCCTGGCGGCGATGGGACAAATGTTCCGCATCACCACCCAGCAGGACAACAACATTCAGTCCAGTCTGCAATACTCGAACGGTCAGGTCTCCCTGAACGGAAATAAAATGCCACTGGCTGAATTTGTCGGGATGTTCGGCGTACCGGACGTTGCCATTCCAGCCCCGCAAGGTGAAGCTCCAGCCCCCGTTCCACAGGGTGAAGCGGCACCCGTGCCGGAAGCTGCTGCCCCGGCCATCGCACCAAACTGATATACGTACCGGCAGCACTGCTGCCGGTTTTTTTACTGCTGATTAACCAGACGCGGCGGCATAATTTGATTACGCACCGTGCTCTTTCCATCATCAAGTCGCTGTAGCATTCTTTCCGCCACGCTTTTACCCATTTCCCGAGCCGGGGTTATCACCCAACTCATTGGCGCGTCATCAAGATCTTTCTCTCGTACTTCCGCGAAAGCGGCCAGCGCGACACGTTTGTCGTAGTAATCGACTCCTTCGTCACTGCTTTTCCAGCCGGAACGCATCAACCCAAGCCAGGCGCCCATCGCCACCACGCTGTTGTAACAGACCACCGCGGTGATGGTCGGATTCTGGCCCAGCAGATGGGTTAGCGCCTGAGAAGCCTGTTTATGACTGGCCTCGCACTCCACCACCCACTCGCTGTGGAACGGCAAACCAAATTTTAGCAGCGTGGCGCAGTAGCCGCCGACGCGTTCTGCGCGGGTCAACGAAGCGCTTTGCCCGCCGAGCCAGGCGATGCGCTGATGTCCGCGACGGATAAGATGCTCGGTTATCATCTGCGCCGCCTGCATGTTATCGGGACGGATCAGGTCAACGTCATCGAGATAGCTCGCGCGGGAAGCGAAGACCAGCGGTACCCCGTTTTCTTCCGCTTTGGTGCGCAGTTCCGCCCCTCTGTCCACCGCCCCGGCTATCACAATTCCGTCTACGCCCTGCGACACCAGGGTATCGAAGCGCTCGAGCATGTGTTCGCCCTTGCTGCCGCCCTGGGTGAGAAACACCATTTTTCCCTGTGATTCGAGGGATTCAATCATGCCTGCGGCGAGTTCAGCGTAAAAAGGCGAACAAAGATCGCCGACGATAAGCCCAATCACGCCCGATGGCCCGCCACGCAATGATGCTGCCTGACGGTTACGCACAAAACCGAGTTGCTCAATGGCCTGACTCACTCGCTCACCGGTCGCCGTGGAGATGCGCCCTTTGCCGCTTAACACCAACGACACGGTGGCGACCGAGACCCCCGCCGCATGTGCGACATCGTTAATGGTGACTTTTTTTGCAATGGCCATGCGCCGCTTGCCACTCCTGTGTAGCGATAAAACGTTTTATCAATGGGTTATCTTTATAAACCTAATCATAGTTGGATTATGTGATTTACCTCGCACTAAAGTTAGGTAAAACGTTTTATCTTTCCGCTGCATTCTACAACTACAACAGTTTTTACAGCACAAGGAGTCGTTTAATGACGGCGAAAGCAGCACCAAAAATTAGCCTGTGGGAATTTTTCCCGCAGCTCGGCAAGACCTTCATGCTGCCAGTGGCACTTCTCTCGTTCTGCGGGATTATGATGGGTATCGGCAGCTCGCTGAGCAGCCATGACGTCACCACGCTGCTTCCGTGGCTGGACACCCCATTCCTGCAGGCGGTTTTCACCTGGATGGGTAAAGTCGGCTCGTTTGCCTTCAGCTTCCTGCCTGTGATGTTCTGTATCGCAATCCCGCTGGGACTGGCGCGTGATAACAAAGGCGTTGCCGCTTTTGCCGGTTTTGTCGGCTTCGCGGTAATGAACCTGGGCGTCAACTTCTGGCTGACGGCGCAAGGCATTCTGCCAACAACCGATGCCGCCATTCTAAAAGCCAACAACATCCAGAACGTGATTGGTATTCAGTCTATTGATACCGGTATTCTCGGCGCGGTTATCTGCGGCGTTATCGTCTGGATGCTGCACGAGCGTTTCCATTCTATTCGCCTGCCGGACGCGCTGGCGTTCTTCGGCGGCACCCGCTTCGTACCGATCATCACCACTGTGGTGCTCGGCCTGGTAGGTCTGGTTATTCCACTGATTTGGCCTGTCTTCGCGAAAGGCATCAACGCCCTGGGTTACGTGATCAACGAAGCCGGTGAGTTTGGTCCGATGATCTTCGGCACCGGTGAGCGTCTGCTGCTGCCGTTCGGCCTGCACCACATTCTGGTGGCACTGATCCGCTTCTCCGAAGCTGGCGGCACCATGGACGTTTGCGGCCACTCCGTCAGCGGCGCACTGACCATCTTCCAGGCGCAGCTGAGCTGCCCGACCACGCAAGGCTTCTCTGAAAGCGCAACGCGCTTCCTGTCTCAGGGCAAAATGCCTGCCTTTCTTGGCGGCCTGCCAGGTGCTGCGCTGGCAATGTACCACTGTGCACGTCCAGAAAACCGTCATAAAATTAAAGGTCTGCTGATCTCCGGCGTGGTTGCCTGCGTCGTCGGCGGCACCACTGAACCACTGGAATTCCTGTTCCTGTTCGTGGCTCCGGTCCTGTATGTCATCCACGCCCTGCTGACCGGCCTGGGCTTCACCGTGATGGCGGTACTGGGTGTGACCATCGGTAACACCGACGGCAACATCATCGACTTCGTCGTATTTGGTATCCTGCACGGTCTGGCAACCAAGTGGTATCTGGTGCCCGTGGTGGCCATCATCTGGTTCGTTACCTACTACGCCATCTTCCGCTTCGCTATCACCCGCTTTAACCTGAAAACGCCGGGTCGCGATATCGAAACCGCTTCTAGCGTGGAAAAAGCCATGACCGGCACTATCGGTAAATCAGGCTACAACGTTCCGGCTATTCTGGCGGCACTCGGTGGCGCGGATAACATCACCAACCTGGATAACTGCCTGACCCGTCTGCGTCTGTCAGTTGACGACATGACCAAAGTCGACGTTGAAGCGTTAAAAGCGAACCGTGCCATCGGCGTGGTCCAGCTGAACCAGCACAGTCTGCAGGTCGTGATTGGCCCGCAGGTACAGTCAGTGAAAGATGAAATCGCGACACTGATGCACAGCGTCGAGGCGTAAATCCCCTTTCCCCCTTCGCCCTGAAGGGGGACAATGTTTCCTCACCCGTTTTGACCGAAATGGAGTTTCCGATGTTTGATTTCTCAACGGTCGTCGACCGCCACGGTACCTGGTGCACCCAGTGGGATTACGTCGCAGACCGCTTCGGCGTTGCCGATTTGCTGCCTTTCACTATCTCGGATATGGATTTCCCCACTGCGCCTTGCGTGCTTGAGGCTATCAGTCAGCGCTTGAGCCACGGCGTACTCGGCTACAGCCGCTGGAAAAATGACGAGTTCCTCGGCGCCATTCAGCACTGGTTCCAGACGCGTTTTGACAGCGCAATTCACACCGAACACCTGGTGTACGGCCCGTCGGTTATCTACATGGTTTCCCAGATGATCCGCCAATGGTCTGACGTGGACGACGGCATCGTGGTGCAAACCCCCGCTTATGACGCGTTCTACAAAGCGATTGAAGGCAATCAACGCACTATCGCCGCCGTGCCACTGCACCAGACGGCTGAGGGCTGGGGTTGCGATATGGCCCTATTGGAAAGCGTGCTCGCCGAACCGCGCAACAAAGTGCTACTGCTGTGCAGCCCGCATAACCCGACCGGGAAAGTATGGACCCGTGAAGAATTGACCACCATCGCCGCACTGTGTCAGAAGCACGATGTGAAAGTGATCAGTGATGAAATCCATATGGATATGACGTGGAACGGACATCGACATATTCCCTGGTGCGACGTCGCGCAAAGTGACTGGGCGCTGTTCACGTCTGGCTCCAAGAGTTTCAACATTCCGGCGCTTACCGGCGCATACGGCCTGATTGGCAATGAAACTTCGCGCAACGATTATCTCAGCGCACTGAAAGGCCGCGATGGGCTCTCTTCCCCATCTATTCCCGCGGTGGTTGCGCACATTGCAGCCTATCAGCAAGGCGCACCGTGGCTGGATGCGCTGCGCGATTATTTGCAGGGCAACATGCGTTTTATCGCCAGCGAGCTGAACGCCGCGTTCCCGGAACTGAACTGGCAGCCGCCAGAATCAACCTATCTGGCGTGGATTGATTTACGCCCGCTGCACATTGATGACAAACTGCTACAAAAAGTCCTGATTGAGCAGCAAAAAGTCGCCATCATGCCGGGTTACACCTATGGTGAAGAAGGCAACGGCTTTGTCCGTCTGAACGCAGGTTGTCCGCGTAGTAAACTTGAGCTCGGCGTCCAGGGCTTGATCAACGCCATCCACGCCATCCACGCCATCCGCTGATCCTGTTGCGCAACGGAGATTTTCGTTGCGCAAAATAGCTTTTTCATCCGCTTTGACTCTATAATACGTCGCACTTTAACTAAAAAAAGAGTGCGACCATGATTCATAAAGACCTGCCCCTGACAGACATTCACCGCCACCTTGACGGTAACATTCGCGCACAAACCATCCTTGAACTCGGTCGCCAGCATAATATCGCGCTTCCCGCGTCCACTCTGGACACTCTGCGCCCGCACGTGCAGGTCATCAGCCTTGAGCCTGACCTCGTTAGCTTCCTTAGCAAACTCGACTGGGGCGTGAAAGTACTGGCGGATCTCGACGCCTGCCGTCGCGTCGCCTACGAAAACATTGAAGACGCTGCGCGAAATGGCCTGCACTACGTTGAGCTGCGTTTTTCACCGGGCTATATGGCAATGACGCACAACCTGCCGGTGGCAGGCGTGGTAGAAGCGGTGATCGCCGGGGTGAAACAGGGCTGCCGTGACTTCCCTGTTCAGGCGAACCTGATTGGCATTATGAGTCGTACCTTTGGTGAAACGGCCTGCGAACAGGAACTCAACGCCCTGCTAGCCCATCGCGACAGCATCACCGCGCTGGATTTGGCCGGTGATGAACTGGGTTTTCCGGGCAGCCTGTTCCTCAACCATTTCAATCGCGCGCGCGACGCGGGCTGGCGCATCACCGTCCATGCGGGCGAAGCGGCCGGTCCGGAAAGCATTTGGCAGGCAATTCGTGAGCTGGGCGCAGAGCGTATCGGCCACGGCGTGAAGGCGGTAGAAGACCGTGCCCTGATGGACTTCCTCGCTGAGCAGCGCATCGGGATTGAATCCTGCCTGACCTCCAACATTCAGACCAGCACGGTGCCGTCGCTTGAGCGTCATCCTCTGAAGGTTTTCCTGGAACACGGCGTGCTGGCGTCGCTGAATACCGACGATCCGGCGGTTCAGGGAATCGACATTATTCACGAGTATGAGGTTGCGGCCCCGGCGGCGGGCCTGACGACTGAGCAGATCCGTCAGGCGCAGATTAACGGCCTGGAGATTGCGTTCCTGTCGGCGCAGGAGAAACAGGCGCTGATGGATAAAGTGAAAGCGGCTTAAAAAAACGCCCGGCGACGCGATGCTCGCCAGGCCTACTGCAGCGAAATGTAGGCCCGGTATGCGCTAGCGCTACCGGGCAAGTTATTACGTCAGGCTCAGCGTTGAACGATGTTTCGCTGATTCAATCCCCAGCTCAATCAATTCCATAATCTGAATCGCCTGGCTGGCCGGAACCGGATTCTCGCCGCTACCGTTCAACGCATCGCGGATACCCGCGTAGTATGCCGGATAGTTACCCGGCACCGTCAGCCACGTTTCTTCAGAACGATCGTCACCGTCCACACGCGTGACGACACCATCGCGCATGTCGTATCCCCAATCCTCTTGCGGCAGTCGTTCGCCATTTTTCAGACGTTCTTCCTGCGGGTCGAGACCGTACTTCACGTAGCTCGCGCGGGTGCCGTGCACGATATAACGCGCAGACTCCGCCGCCGCCAGCAGCGTGCCGTGCAGAATCACACGACGCTGCGGATAGTTTAAGACGGCATGGAAATAATCCGTCGACTGTGCGCCCGGACGCAGCTGTGCCAGATCGACCGTCAGGCTGACCGGCAGACCAAACAGATTTACCGCCTGATCGAGCAGATGTGGAGCCAGATCGTACCAGATGCCGCTGCCCGGACCGCCTTGTTCACGCCAGCGGTTACGCACTTCAGGGCGATAGCGGTCGAAATGCGATTCAAAGAAGGTCACTTCCCCGAGGGTACCGTCAGCAATCAATGCCTTAACGGTGAGGAAATCGCTGTCCCAACGGCGATTGTGAAACACGGAAAGCAGACGCCCCAAACTGCGGGCTAACGCATCCAGCTCGCGCGCTTGTGACAACGTCACGGTGAACGGTTTATCCACCACCACGTGTTTACCCGCTTCCAGAGCGGCTTTAGCCAACGGGAAGTGGGTATCGTTAGGCGTAGGAATGACAATCAAATCGATACTGGGATCGTTGAACAGATGCTTTGGCTCAGAGACGACTTTCACGCCCGGCCAGTCCACTTTCACCTTCTCTTCATCGCTACTGGATACAGCCGCCAACTCCATGCCCGGCGTACCGCTGATCAGCGGCGCGTGGAAGGTTTTACTCGCGTAGCCATAGCCTATTAATCCGACCCGGATAGTGTCACTCATGTTATCGCCCTCATCTGTGGATGTCCGTCATTTCACAACATATGCAGGATGCTCACAACCAATTATTAACATTATCCTCCTCCCCCCTGCACGAGCGCTGTAACTTTCAACAGCTGATGAAAAAATCCGCAAGGTTGTTCCGCATCTCCCTGGCCCGTACGCCGTATTCCTGGTAATATTTCGCCCTTGGATAATTTTGGACATTGATTGTTATGACTATGGTATTTAATCGCATCGTCGAGCTGGTGGGTTGGATTGTGCTTGGGGTGTGCGTTTTGCTGCTCGTTGCAGCGCATCATATTGATAATTACCAGCCACCAGAGCAGCCTGTTGCCGCCCAGCCGCATAAGTAAGTGCCAGAAAGTGACCTCGGTCGCAACTATGTAACCGGTTTCTGAAACCGGTTGCAGACCCACATCTTCACTCCTTACACTGGACTTATCTCATCGATAAGGAGCGTGTAATGGCTGCATTTCCGAAAGACTTTCTCTGGGGCGCTGCAACCGCCGCGTATCAGGTTGAAGGCGCACATAACGAAGACGGCAAAGGTCTTTCCATCTGGGACGTATTCTCTCATCTCCCCGGCACGACCTATCAGGATACCAATGGCGACGTCGCCGTCGATCACTACCACCGTATGCAGGAAGACGTGGCGCTGATGGCCGAAATGGGCCTGCAAAGCTACCGTTTTTCCGTCTCCTGGCCTCGCCTGCTGCCCAACGGCCGCGGTGCAATCAATGAAGCCGGAGTCAAGTTTTACAGTGATCTGATAGACACCCTGTTGGCACACAACATTGTACCGATGATTACCCTTTATCACTGGGATCTGCCACAGGCCTTGCAGGATGAAGGCGGCTGGGAAGTGCGCTCGACGGCACAGGCCTTCGAAGAGTACGCCCGCCTCTGTTATTCGCGCTACGGCGACCGCGTTAAGCTGTGGGCGACCTTCAACGAAACCATCGTGTTTATCGGCCACGGCTACATTACCGGCAGCCATCCGCCTTCGGTTCGTGACCCGGCGAGAGCCGTACAGGCTTGCCACCAGGTCTTTATCGCTCATGCGTTGGCGGTGAAAGCCTTCCGCGAAATGAACGTTCAGGGTGAAATTGGTTTTGTGAACGTGCTCCAACCGCATACCGCACTGACCAACAGCCCGGAAGACCGCATTGCCACTGACATTGCCGATGCCATTCACACCCACTGGCTGTACGACCCGGTGTTGAAAGGCCATTACCCAGAAGCGTTGCTGGCACAAACCCAGGCGCTCTGGGACGTCCCCCGCTTCGAGCCCGGCGATGACGAACTGCTGCGCAACAACCTCTGCGACTTTATCGGCCTGAACTACTATCGCCGTGAAACCGTGGTCGCCAACCCAGGTGAAACCAAAACCGCCAGCAATCACAACGGTGAACCGAACAG
>Ga0160437_1001134_pt1 | contig 12379 bp, 6 predicted proteins | sample HID1975I_E0MG_FD_108227 | JGI IMG/M metagenome (GOLD analysis project Ga0160437, IMG submission 108227) | Enriched soil microbial communities from UW Madison campus, WI, USA - HID1975I_E0 MG | ecosystem: Environmental > Terrestrial > Soil > Unclassified | place: USA: Madison, Wisconsin... | reverse complement strand
CAAATAAATAACAATATTGTACTTTTAGGTAAAAACCGCGAGAATGATACCCAGGGCTTTATGTATACCTTTAATCTCTACGATACTTCAAAAACATCAAGGGTAAATAGCATAACACAAGGAAACATTCCTACCGTAATTGAATACAGGGAGCTCGATACGCAGATAGATTCAGATTTTTATGCTGCTTCTAAAAAGGAAAAATACCCTTTTATGGAATTGGACAGAGTTTCAAAATCTTTTGTTGTGGCCCAGTTGCGCCAGATCGATAGAAAACAGGATTTTAGATACCGCGGACTGCTGGCACATGTAAATGGCAGGGGAATGATTGGGTTTCGTAAATCAGCGCGTTCGAATTGGTATGCTTCTGGTTTTGAAGATACAAAAATCTGGTCTGTGCTTGAAATTGATCCACTTCTAAGCGGTTCCGTAATTAAGGAATGGAGTACAAGAGAGGATGGAAATGTTTTCCCAACGGATGTTTCTGTGAATAGTACACAGCTTTTGTCGTTGAAATTTTTGGAGTATACAACTACTGTGTTACCAACAACTGCAGTAGAAGTATTCCTGCCATTTAGGTCTACAGAAAAAGATTTCCTAAAAAGCAAAACCGAAATATCTACGATGACGTACGGGGATTCCTATTTAATCAAAAAAGTAGAAACCAGTGTAAATAATGGTTTTGCAACAATAACTTCTAATACAGATTATTTTCCGGATAACATAACCGGTACAGGTAATGATTATTTTGTGGGAAGGATTAAAGAAAAAGAAGATATCATAACAGTGTATGGTGATACAAAAAAAAGCAAAACAGCATATACATACGAAAACGGTCTGCCAAAAACGGTAACGACATTTAATAGGGATTATTCAAAATCTGTAACCGATACCTACACCTATGATGGTTTTGGTAATGTTACGGAAAAAAATAAAACCAACAATCAAGACAGTCAAACTCAATCCATTAAAAACGAGTATGATGCAAAGGGGTTATTTGTTGTAAAAACTACTGATAATCTAGGTTTAGTTACACTAACTACTTCTAATGACTGGGGACAAACACTGACACAAACAGATCCGTTAGGAAATACGCTCACTAATAATTATGACGGCTGGGGGAAATTAACTTCATCTAAACAGAATCTAACAGGTACAACAACTTATACATATGAAAAACAAGGTGATGATATAGTTGTTGCCGAATACAGTCCAACAGGTAATATAAAAGAAACACGTACCAACAAAAAAGGAGAGCAATATCTTGTTAGAACCAAAGGCTTTGAATCAGGATCTTATATTGCACAGCAGGTAGAATACGATGCTGTGGGCAGAAAAATAAAAGAAAGTGAACTCTATGATCAGGCTGAAACACCAAAATGGAATGTGTTTAGTTATGACAATTCCGTTTTTCCCGCAAAAGTAACTGTAACAGGTTTTAACGGGAAAATTGTAGAAACACAGGTTAAAGGTCTTATCACAACAGCAAAAGAGTTAAATGGCTACAATAGAGCTAACGTAAAAACTGCAGATGTATTGGGTAATATTATAGAATCTGAAGATAAAGGAGGTATTATAAAATTTGCATACAACGCTGCAGGTCAAAATATTTCAGCAACTTATGGTCAAAATACTGTAGTTACAAGGTATGATTTATGGGGAAGGAAGTCAGAATTTACTGATCCATCCAACGGAACTTATCGATATGACTATGATGGACTTGGAAAGTTGTTAAAAGAAACCAGTCCAAAAGGAACAAAAGAGTATGTATACAATCCCAAGGGACAGTTGATTACTCAAAAAGAGCTGTCAGTAGGTGATAATGCTAAGGCGACAAATAAATCCATTAGCTATATTTATAATAATGTAGGAATGGTAACGGATAGAAAAGGTACAACAAATGGAAAAAGTTACATTACTTATCTGACCTATGATGCAAATGGACGTGTACTAACAACTAGCGAGAATAGCAATGGCAAGTTATTTTTTAAAAAAAATATAACGTATGATGATAAAGGACGAGTAATTAGTTATGACAAGGGACTATACTCATCAGGTCAGATGACGCAGACTACTCTGCAAAATATTTATAATACATGGAGCGGTGATTTATATCAGATAAAAGATAAAAATACAGGAAAAGTATTATCGCAAATTAATAAAGTGAATGCCAATGGCCAATTACTTAAAGTTAACTTAGGCGCAGTAACTATCGATAATAAATATGATGTAAATAATTTTCTAACGTCAACAGCACATGTTTCAGCAGTGGAGCCTAATGTGCTGCAAATGACTTATGAATTTGATGCCATTAAAAATGAGCTAAAAAATCGTTCCAGAAAAGGGGCAATATTAGTTAATGAAGTATTTACTTATGACGATAATAACCGTTTAAAAAGCTGGACAAACCCTAAAACCGGACTTCTGTCGACTAATGGCTACGACGATAAAGGCCGTATTCTGGAAAATGATCAAACGGGAACGACCACTTTTAGAACAGACAAGATATACCAAGCCGACACGCAACTGCTTAATGCTGTGGGTGTTCAGAATTATAATAATAATATACCATTAATCATAAGCTATAACGAAAATAATGACCCAATATACATAGATGGTCAAAATGGTGACGCTCAATTTAGCTACGGACTTACTGAAATGAGGCAAATGGTAACCTATGGAGGCAATTTTGTAGAAGACAAACAAGGTAAATTCACAAAATATTATAGCGAAGATGGCAGTTATGAAATAACAACAAATAATACGACAGGACATGAAAAACATATATTATATATAGGAAATCCTTATGATAGCGACATTGTCTTTGTAAAAAATTATGCCGATGCTAATGCAAAATACTTATTTTTACATAAGGACTATTTAGGCAGTATACTGGCAGTCAGTGATGAAACAGGTAATTTGGTAGAGCAGCGTCATTTTGATGCCTGGGGTATGCTCACAAATGGCGTATTAGATATAATAGACCGCGGATATACAAGTCACGAGCATTTTGCAGAATTAGGTATTATACACATGAATGGAAGGTTATATGATCCATTACAAAGACGTTTTCTTAATGCCGATGAAAATATTCAAGATCCTTTTAATACACAATGTTATAATAAATATGGGTATGTAACCAATAATCCTTTACTATTTAACGATCCTAGTGGTGAAATTTTTGGTTTAGCCGAGGGAATACTATCGGCTGTTATTATTGGAGCAATAATTGGAACAGCAAGTTATATGATAGGGGTTACGGCTGCTATAATGAATGGTGCTGATGCCAGTTTAAGTTTATCAGGAATGCTTAAATCAGCATTTTGGGGAGCGGTATCAGGCGCTGTGACTTTTGGTATCGGGAGTTGTTTTACTGCAGCAGCAGCAGGAGCTAATGCAACACTTTCATCAAGTCTGCAAAGTACAAAATTCCTAGTTCAGGCAGCCGCACATGGTGTAGCACAAGGAGTAATTGCAATGGTGCAATCTGGTGGATCAGGTTTCCTAAGCGGAGCAGCAGCTGGATTTTTTGGAAGTTTGGGAGCAACTGCCTGGGGCGCAGGTCCAGGTAAATTTGCTAGTAGTAGAGTAGGAACTATTGCTTTTGGAGCACTAAGTGGAGGTGTCGGAGCTGAACTCACGGGAGGGAATTTTTGGCAGGGAGCAATTACTGGTGGTATTGTAGCTGGATTGAATCACGTTCTTCATGATCATCAAAATAAAGCACTTATATCAAAATTAAAAAAAGAAATAAAGGCATTAGGTTCATTTGCTGGTGATAATTCTGTAAGATTAAAAAAAATACTTAGTTTAGATACTTTTAAAAAATTACAAACTAGGGCTGGAGGGAAAGTAGATGTTAGATATATTTATACAGAAAGTGGTTTAAGTTCTTCAGGTGATGAAGCTTATTATACGACAATTAAGAATGCGGCAGGTGAGCGCTATACAGGTTTTGATGGGGGTTATATAAATGTATATCCAGCGTCATTTTATGATGGTTGGTCTAGCTTGGCGAATAATTTAGTACATGAGTTCGGGCATGCAATTAATAGATATATTGGAGGTTTTGCAAATAATTATTTATCAAATAAAAAAAATTGGGCAGTAACAATAGCACTTGATGAAGTATTTGCATATGATTTTCAATCTTTTTATGGTTTTTCAAAATTTCCTTTAACAACAGGATTTCAAAATTCATTAGAAATACTGAAAAATAATAATATAACAATTAAAGAAAAATAATATTTATGAAAATAGTACTAAATTTTTCACTTTGTACTATCATATATTTTATGGTAGTATCCTGTAAGAATGAGAAGAGTGATTGCCATTTAAATAAAGATAATTATATAAAAAATCTTGTGTTTTCAGGTGATAAGAACCGGATTGTATTTTATAAAATAAAGACTAAAAAAATATTAAATAAAAATGAGACTTCATTTATTTACTTTGAAAAGCATGAATTTCAAACCTTTGATACTTTAATGTTTAAAAAAAATGAAATTTATTATAGAGGAAATAAATTATTAAAAATTGATTCAATGAAGATTAATTTTAAAAATAAAAAAATAACAATTAATAAATTATTATATCCAAATATTTACCCACAGCAATATTTGATTTTTTATGTAAGTAAAGAAATTGGTATAATTTCAAATAAATCCGATTATAATAATGTTCATATTTTTTATGATATAGAAAATAATTACAATCTAAACAATAAGATAGTAAATTATAATTTTTTAAAACATGATTTAGAAAAAGGTAGTGTTTCAGATTAGATGTTTTTACAAAGTAGCAATGTAACTAACTGAAAAAGAATATTAATTTATAATTTTGAATAGTAAATGAGACGACCTGCTGGTCGTCTCTTCAGTCATTAATACTTTAAAACAATTCGCTCTAAAATTCGCCTTAGCTTTTAGGATATGAAATAGTATCAAGGAAGTACTTAAAAAGAATAGAGATCAGGCATTTCAATGCCTGATTTTTTTTAGATTGCGGGGTCCATAAACTTAAAGTTCCAAATTAGAAGACTTTTTTACACCAAGAAAGAATTATCCTAACTATCTTAAATAAGTAAAATTTATGACCTTTTATTTAGGAGTTGATAATACTAATTATCTAGAATGTGAAGAAAAAAAAAGTAAAATAGCTGCGATAAATTGTCGTATAATTATCCAATTTTTCTATGTTTTTAGTTAGTTACATCGTTCTTAATTGTTGTAGATATTTTAGTTTGATTTTGGCCGGTGACTGCTATTTATTCTTTTCAAAATCATATACATTAGGATGTTCGGTTATGTTTTTTTTAAAATCAGCTGTTATGCCATTAGTAGTTTCTCTGCTTAACAATCTTGTAAGGTGATATTCTTTAGACAATTGAATAATTATGTTTTTATCCTGTTCTAATGGATCCAATAAGCTTTTGGTATTATTCAATTTTTTATAAGCCATTAATTGATGTCCGGTAAACGGATTATTAGCTACAGCTGTAATGGTATTGAGTATAGAGGCTTTTTTAAAATTATTGGCTTCCCTGTTATCAAGCTGGCCATTTAAAATGGTTATTATTGTAAAGCTGACATTCATTTTTCTGTCTTTTGCTATCCTTTTAAGAGCTAAATATAAATCAGTTGTAGTAGATGTTCCTGAGTTTTCAAAAAGGCCACCATCTGCCAGGCGGCCGACACCATGCAGATAGCTGTAGGAATTTATTAAAGGGAAAGACTGGCTTGCATTCACACAGGCTGAAAGAGGCAGACCTTTATTTCTAGACCACTCACAACTTCTGTAAATTCCGTAAGCATCTTCATAGAAACTAAAGATAGGTTCATTTAAACTGTTGTTTTTTAATATGCGAGTTTGCAGCTGAATGGGACTGAACACTACTTTTTTACCATTCTCTACAACTGTTGAATTAATAAAAAATAACGGCATTTTATTATTAGCGATTCTATAGTTTAATAAATAATCTGTATTGAAAAATTTTGAAACTCTAGTTGTGTCGTATTTAATTTTTTGTTCTTTAAGGGCATCTGTGAATGCATTTACTTCTTCATTTTGAAAATAAAAATTTCTGTCTTCTTTTCCCGTAAGATAATCGATAAAGTCTCCAAACAAGAGTCCGTACAATGCACTGCTGAGATAATTTTTGCGGTATATGGATGCAGCAAAATCACAGCTGTTTATTTGATTTTCTGGTTCTAAACATTCTTTTGAGGCTAAAAACATCTGTGCCCCCGATGAGGATCCTGAAACTGTTGATATCGAAAAAAGATTATTATAAAAGTTGGGATTAATAGAATCCAGAGCTCTCATGTTTAATAAGAACCATAACCCTGCACGTGAACCTCCTCCTTGTCCTGAAACAAGATATACATCTACCGGTTCGTTAGATTTCTTGTCTCTTTGCTTATACCATTTTGTAAAATAATCATAAATACTGTCCCTTGTAAAAAGTTTATCATATTGCTTTTTATTGCTCGTTACCAGTTTGTCTATAGGTTCTTGCCTAAAAGTATGGGGATTACAAGATTTAAATACTGATCCTACCGTAAACAGCGCAAAACCGCCAATCACAAACCTATAAAGCGTATATCTAAAATTCTCCAGACCTAAAACTTCATTTACAATGCGGACAATTAATATTTGAGAAGTGCATAAAAACTCAATCATTAAAATGTAGAAACTCATAAGCATTGTACTCACCGTTATAACTGAAATTGTATTTATAGCAAAACTTCTCTGAAGAAAATAGAAGATAATTACGCATAAAATTGAGATGCATAATGCAGCCAGGTGCACGATAAGGGTTTTCTTTAGTATCATTAATGTGATTAGTTTGCCTCCAGGGGCAGTAGTAGGGAAATTCTCAGAAGTTTCTTTGACTATAAATAATGTATACAATAACAAAGCTCCCAATAAATTGGCATATAGAATCATCTGCGGATAAAAGGCAGGAAACCAATTATAGCTTAAAAACCAGAAAATTACACTAAGTAAGGCAATAATAATCCCTATGCTTTTTATCTCCCAGTACTTTTTTGCATTGAGGCTTAATTTTTTTATTTTAATTTTTACCCTGTTTACTATCAGATTTGTAAAAAAGATAAGCAGAATAATAACGAATATTATATAGGACATAAAGACTGACCCACGTGCAACTTTTGCCAGTGTACAGATAAAAATAAACCAGGGCAGCAGAGCAACATAGCGTATTTGAATTTCAAGACTTTTAGAAATACCATGTTTTTTTGATTTAGCATTGTAGACATCTAGAAGATTGTCTAGAATTTCTATTTTTATGTTTTTTAAAGTCCGTGTAAGCCATATAAATAAATAAATAGAGGCTGTCGGCACACACCAGATACTGACAGCAAGAAAAATAAAGGAACAGGCAACAAAGAAGTTTGAGAAATTGTGTTCTTCTGTAAAGAGATCTTTTATTATTTCTGAGCCTGCTCCAAAATAATACAAAACAACTGGAAAAACAATTGAAAGGACAATGAATAGTCCATTGTTTTTCATTGTATTGATAACACGTTCCACTAGATCAAATATTTCTTTCATAGCAATTTATTTTAGTTAAACTTTACAAATTAAATACTAGTATTTTATTTCTTGACGCACTCAATAGTCTTCTTTTTGGACAGAATTCTGGCACCATGTAAACATTGGCACTATATAGGAATCGGGGCGTCTTTGTTTTGCTTTAAGCAGCAGTGCTTCAGCGGCAGATCGTTCTTCTGTTATGGCAATACTTCGGTTAAATCCCTGTTTGTAGTACATGAAAATGTTTTTAATTCCAAATTTTTTGCTGAATATTGTGCATTCGTCCTGCGCGTGTTTAAGTGTGGTATATGCCCCTAAAACTATTCCCCAAGAATTACTAGTATTAATCGCTTTCTGTGCATTCTCTACAAGAAAAGCATTCGAAGAAATTGCTGTTTTAACCGAATTTTGGGTAAGGCTGGATTCTTTTTTGACCTCGGTATTTTTTGCCTGAATCTCTCGATTCTCTTTTTTAAGACCGCATTTCCTGTTGATTTTTTACTTTGGTCAGCACTTTTGAGACACTGTCTAATTATTTCTGCAGTTTGCCTATTGTAAGCTGAGCCTCTTCAGCGCGATATCTGATTTTGCAATGCCTTTTTTCCATTTCATGCCTATAAAACTTCCCTCTTCAAATCCTGCTTTATTGACTGTTTCAGGCGATATCGGTGCAATAAAGATAAGCAGAAGTGCAAGATTCCGTAATACTGCGGTCAAGTCTTCTCCACTTGAAATACTGCTAGGAAGGAATGTTTTGGAGTTTTTATATTGTGAATTTTCCATGATTAACAGCCTGTTTTTTTAGTTTTTCTTATGTTTCAGTCATTTTGATAAACGGACATTATAAATTTACTTTTAGAGCTTTGCAGCATGCTGATTCTTTGTGAAATGGGAAATTGCTACTATAGCGGCTAAGTAAAAGTTCGCGGTTGTTTTAATGATTTTTTTTTATAGTGTTAAGCAGGGATAATGCTTTAATCTATATGCTAAGGAGTTACTGTTTCGTCTTTTTTCTTGAACTTATTAATGAAAGAAGTCAGGTTAGTGGCATAACCCACCATAATCTGCGGGGCTACATCACTTGAATAGAAATCATAATTTACTCCAAGCCTGAAATACAGTCCGTTATTGTTTTCCTTGTCGTTCAGTTTGGTGTAAAAGTTAGAAACTACAAATAAACCGTTATAGATTGAATTATTTTTTATTAAAACATCCTGCTTAAAATTACCGCTATATTCTATTTGTTTATTGAGGCCGTTATAATTAAACCCCATAAGCCCGATATTTAAATCTGCTCCAAAATTAACCTGCGGCCTGATTTCAATTTTTATTTTAGGACCATGACCAATAGAATATACCTGTAAATCGGAATAATTATTTAGGCTGTCTTTTATATATCTTAATTTGGATCGGTAAAATTGAAAACCATAATCTAAAGTAAAAGTGGATGATAAGCCTCTCCATTCAAGTGAAACAAGACCAAGGTTTAAACCTGCTTCAATATTTCTTTTTTTAAAAAAATCAAAAGTGTTTATCTTTTCCGTTACACCTGCATTGGCAGAAGGGGCTTTCCATACCACAAAACCTGAACCTTCTTCTTGTCCGTTGTAAATGGAAGTGGTCAGATAAGCTTCAAAATATTGAGGAGAATTTATTCTGTTCTTATTTACCAGAGCCATAGGTATGACTGCCCTTCCTTCTGCGAGCAGCAGACTATTATTGCCATTGTCGTTTAATCCCAGAAAATCTGTAAAGATGATTGCGGTGAAATAATCAAATAAATTTCTTGATTCTACTTTAACTTCCTCACCGGGTTTTAGTTTGTAATTTTTATTTTTTACCGAGTAATTATATTCTGTGCCTTCCGGCTTATAATCCAATAAATCATTCCATTGCATTTCATATATGCTGCTGTTATATTCGACTTCTAATTTACTGCCATTTTTAATAACGAACCTGAAAGGAATGCTGAAAACATTATTAGTTAATGTGCGGGGAGTCTCCTCATTGCTAAGTGTTCCCACAACTGCAACTGTATTTATTCTATTATTAAAAAAACGAATGCTGGCATATTCAGGCTTAAAATTAATGCTTTTCGCAGGTTCATTATCTTTTTTTGCATTAGGAACCGTCTTCTTTTTTGTGTCTTCGTCTAGATTTTGGGTATCTCCGGTACTCGCTTTTACTTTTTTTATAAATCTTAAAGTAACGTCTTTATGCAAACTGATTTTCCCTGAATATTCAACACCTTGGTTGTCATAAAGCTCAGTGAGGACTTCTTTTTTATTTATTTCTTTCATCAGTTTGTCATAAATGTTTTTCCACTGCGTTCTGATATCATTGGTATTGATGTCAAAAACAGGACTTAAAACAAGTTTTGGCTTATTCATGACCGCTGTCAGAGCATTAAAGAAAATATCCTGATTGTAATCATTAGAAAGTGAAACACTTTCTTCACAGTCAGTATCATTTCCGCATATTTTTATTTTATAGCTTTTACTGCTTTCGTTGCTGAGTAATCTTACTTCATAAACTATTGCATTGTAACTAAAATTACCATAGAACCTGTAACTTTCCTGGGCATGTGCCGCAAGGTTAATAAGAAAAAATGTAAAAAAGAATAATTTTGTTTTCATAATTTTTTATTTATTTCTGTTGATATCTATTCATGACTACTTTGAGTTTTTTGTTTTAGACGGCACATTTCAAATAAAAACTCCAATTAACTAGAATTTTATTAAGGATCTCCTTTATGCATATGCAATTTTTTAAAGAACTCCTGTGCATAAAGCATACAGAAACTTTAGTCTTTTAAAGTATTTGAAAAGTTGCTTGGAGTGGAGCGGCAGATAAAGAAGCGGATATTTTGTTTTAACAGGCTAATAAATAAAATCAGAGCTTTTTACTAATGCTCTTTCATATTTTTTAGAGAGATAATAGATTGGACAGAAGAATAGAATTGCAATTATCTGAAAAATTTTTGTCCTGCAATTTTGGGAGGTGCTTATATGAATTTCTATCTCTCTTTTTATTCAACGCTAATCTATAAAATATAAGTTTTGATTTACAAAAAAAGCGATGAAATACATTGAAAACCGATTATTGGTAAATTTATTCAATCGCTAAATTTTTTTAAGTCTCAATAGCGGATAAAATTCTTGTAAAGTGTAACTTAGTGATAATTTAAAAAATGTTTGTTGACGGATTTAGTTTGTTTAATGGATTGCAATTCATATATTTCAATCTTGTATGAAATGATATCAGACAAGGAATTCAAAATTTTTGCAGGATACAGAACATTGAATTGTAAATTCTGCTTTCTATTGAAAAAATTTTAGAGGAAATCATAACATTTATAAAATAGATATTTTTCACTTTTTATAGATCAATATTTATATTAACCCGATTATTAGAAGAAAATAAATCCGTAGAAAGGTATGTAATCAAGCCGGGATTATATCTTTTAATTGTTATATTCTTATTTCTTGCTTTTGTTCAAATGAATAAATTTTTATAACTGACCCGTTTGATGTAATCGTACACAATTATTTTCAGTTTTTAGAACAGCAGGTCAGTTCTAGCATTAAATACACAATTCCTGTTAGAGCAGCAATTTATGCATTGGTGTACGTAAAAGAAAATATTTTTTTCAGCAACAAATTTTAATGACTTTAAAGCCTGACCTTCTATACAGCAGGAACATCTTTGATACTTTATGTGATATCCCAATTTATTGTGATAGGAATTTTATTCTTTCCGTACGATTCTATTTTTATTAACAGCCGCAAAACTATGTTCAACAGGATGATATATCTTATGGACAAGAGTATTTTTGGACAAGAGTATTTTTGTCTTCTGCATCTATTAAAGTTTAATGCCATATTTGATTAACAAGATAATAGAAAAACAAAAAACTACTGCACCCCAGACCTTACCACCTAATTCCTGACAGTTTTTTAAATCAGCTATTTGAAGACTATTTAATCTGTTAGATTCATTTTTTCCAAATAAAAAGATATATTATATAAGAAAAAAAAGTAGAGGACCTATAAGCCAAAGAAAATATATTGTGATGTCAAGAATATTATAAGGCAAACAGTTAGGCGATATTTTATTAGAATCAAAAAAAGCAGCTTTTAAAAATAGTAATTTCAATATGCTTACTAAAAGCGCAGCGAAGCTGTCTTTCTGTACAATAAGTCCTGTGCCGCTTTCTAAGATATCCTTTTCTATCTGAATATTTTTTTGATTTCCTTTTTTAATCTTATTATTTTTTTTTTAGGATATAAATCTGATTTTTTCTCAAGGGTCAGTTTCCTTTCCTTGTAAAGTTTTTACCGATGCTGGGAGCCTGTTTTTGCTGATGCCCAGTTCTTGAGCTACAGTCAATACAGTTTTATATTGATTACTGATCAGACGCTGCAAATTTATAATTCCAAGGGCCACTTTTTTCGAGTATTTTGCATGGTTTCAAATTTATAGAGTGATGAATTATTTTAAAGTTATTTTCTTTTTACAATTTATCAATTTAAAAACTGGAACCAGCTTTTTTTAAAACTGCCTAGCTATCTGTGGCAAAAAAGGTTTCACCTCCAATCGACGGCCGTCAAAGAAGAGCCTTTAAGAGCTGCTGGGTAATCCAACTGTAAAGTGAGTTATGAAGACGGATATGGAGCATCATAATATGTAAGAATTCAGTGTCGACAGACGCAACGCAAACCTGCAGTGAGATCAAAATAGAATAAGCTAATTGTCCAATGGAGCCTTTGTAAATATTTTTTAAAGGGTTTTAATTTTTATTGCTTTTTCATTATTGCAGATT
>Ga0160437_1001133_pt1 | contig 12404 bp, 8 predicted proteins | sample HID1975I_E0MG_FD_108227 | JGI IMG/M metagenome (GOLD analysis project Ga0160437, IMG submission 108227) | Enriched soil microbial communities from UW Madison campus, WI, USA - HID1975I_E0 MG | ecosystem: Environmental > Terrestrial > Soil > Unclassified | place: USA: Madison, Wisconsin... | reverse complement strand
GTGATCGAGCGCTATCGCTGGATCGCCTACGTCGGCCTGCTCGTGATCCTCTGGGTCGCCGGCAAGATGATCTGGGAAGGCCTGGTAGACCCCTCGCGCGGGTTGCTGGTGCTGTTCTGACAATGAGCTTCGGGGCCGCGGTGCATCCTGCGCCGCGGTCCCGGGCTTCCCATGCGCGCCCGCCGTCGAGGGCCGCTCAGTTGAGCGGCGTAGGCGGCGGCACCGCGTTGCCAGTCTGCCCGTTCGTCACCAGGGCCCGCGCCTGCGATACCCGGCTATACGGCGGCACGCTGTGCGTCAGCCAGACATTGCCGCCGATCTCCGAGCCCCTGCCGATCGTCACGCGCCCCAGGATCGTGGCGGCAGCGTAGATCACCACGTCGTCCTCGACGATGGGGTGGCGCGGCAGCGCGCGGACCAGCGCGCCCGAACTCTCCGTCGTGAAGTCCTTCGCGCCCAGGGTGACGCCCTGGTAGAGCCGGACATTGTCCCCCACGATCGCCGTCTCGCCCACGACCACGCCGGTGCCGTGATCGATGAAGAAGCCGCGCCCGATCCGGGCGGCGGGGTGGATGTCGATGCCGGTGGCGCCATGGGCGATTTCCGAGAGGATGCGCGCCACCAGCGGCGCACCCAGCCCGTGAAGGGCATGGGCCAGCCGGTGGTGGATGATCGCCAGCAGGCCGGGATAGCAGATCAGCACTTCGTCCAGGCTGCGCGCGGCCGGATCGCCGCGAAAGGCGGCATCGATGTCGAGGTCCAGCAGGCGGCGGATATCCGGCAGGCGGCGCGAGAATTCCAGCACCAGCGCGTCGGCGCGCTGCTCCACGGCCTGCCGCGCCTCCTTTGCGGCATAGAGCAGTTCCAGCCGGACTTGCGCCTGCAACCGGCTGAGCGCGATCTGCAGGGACTGGGTGACGAAAGTCGCTTCATTGTGACGCCGCACGAAGTCCGGGCCGAGCCGCAGCGGGAACAGCGCCCCGCAGAGTTCCTCGGCCACTTTCGCCAGCCGCACGCGCGAAGGGAAGCCCTCCGCCCCGTGCTCGGCATGCTGGCGGCCTTCCGCGCGCCGGCTGCGGCGGATTTCGGAGAGTTCGCCGGCAATATCCTCGACGTTCCAGAAGTCGTCATCGGGGGTGGCGGCGCCGTCCGCCGCCTGCCCATCGACCGCCGCTTGAGGTCCGCCGCTCGTGGCCAGGGAGAGCGCGCCGCCGGGACGGGAATCAGCGGCGCTCGTGTCGCCGGAATTCGGGGAAGCCATCGTTTTCACCTCGTTGCTGAGGGATCACGACGCTTGGCGTTGTCGCCCCAGCATCGCGCGCTTTAGCGGTTGGTAACGCGGAGCAAGCTGCATCCCGATCAAATGCCGCGGGTCGACAAAGTGCGATGACGGGTATCGCCGACCGGACGCCCGTGCTCCGGTTATTCGGGCAGAGCGCGCCGCCGTCAAGCAAGCGCGGGCCGTCCGGCGATAGAAAATCTGGCCGGTGCGAAACGCGAAGTTGCGCCGCGCACCGCGGGGGCGCTGCCATGCGATTGGCCCTTCCCACGGCGCCTTTCAGCGCCTAGAGGCGGCTCATCCCCGGGGGGCCGCTGACGCGCGGCTGAGAGGTGGTCAGCAGACCACGACCCGCTGAACCTGATCCGGTTGGTACCGGCGTAGGGAGGGCTGGCGGCAGAACCGTTGTCCCTCCGATTGGAGTGGACGCGACGCAATGAATACCCTTTCCCGCTGCATGGGCCATGCCATGCTGACTCTCCCGGCCCTGTTCCTCGCGCCTTCCGCCATGGCGGAAACCGAAGCCGATGCGCGCGATGACGCCGCGCCCGGCAGCATCGAAGTGATCGGCCACCCCGATCCCGAGGGCCTGCTGCCCGACCAGACCGCGCCCAAGGCCGTCAGCGCGATCTCCACCGACTTCATCGTCAAGCAGGCACCCACGCTCAATGCCTTCCAGCTGGTCAATCTCCTGCCCGGCGCCAATGTCTCCTCCAGCGACCCTTACGGCCTCTCCACCAGTTCCAGCCTGACCCTGCGCGGCCTGGGGCAGGACCAGATCGGCGTGCTGATGGAAGGCGCGCCGCAGAACGACATCGGCTATTTCTACGCCTATCCCTCCCAGTTCGCCGATGCCGAGAACGTGCGGCAGATCACCCTGGCGCAGGGCGCGGTGGACATCGACGCGCCGGTCGTGGCCGCCGCCGGAGGGCTGCTTTCGCTCTCGCTCGACGATCCCCGGCCGGAGATGGGCGGCCTGGTCAATCTCTCGGTCGGCTCCTACGACCAGCGCCGCGCCTTCCTGCGCTTCGATACCGGCACGATCGGCAAGACCGGCCTCAAGGCTTTCGTTTCCTATTCGAACAACCGCGCGGACAACTGGCGCGGCGCGGGCTACGACCAGCGCCAGCATGTCGATGCCAAGCTGCTGGGCGAATGGGGCGATGGCAACCGCGCCAGCCTGTCGCTCTCGTTCAACGAGGCCAAGACTTCCGCTTATCCCAGCCCCACCATGGCCGACTGGCAGGCCGCCGGACGCGGTTTCAACCATGATGAGCGCTACGATCCGACGGGCGCCTCGGGCAGCCTGGGAGGGACGAACTACTGGCGCCTCTACCGTGCGCCGTTCCGCAACTTCTATGCCGCCGCCCCGGTGCACCTGAAGCTGAACGACCGGCTGACGTTCGACAGCAGCGCCTATCTCCAGCTCGGCCACGGCAATGCGCCCTACGGCACGCAGCTCAGCGAAACCGGCAATTTCCTGGGCACCGAGGAACTGGCCCAGCCGATCACCCTGCCGGGCGCCGTGGACGGCGTGGCCACCGTGCTCGGCAACTGGACGGGCAAGCAGTTCCGCGTGGGCGATGTGAGCAAGCTGACTTTCGAGGCCGGCGCGCACCGGATCACCGCCGGGCTCTGGTTCGATTACGGCACGGACCGCGTCACCCAGTCCTACACCTCGATCGATGCCCAAGGCCACCCGCTCGACCAGTGGGGCTACCAGGACGAGGCGATCCGCACCGCCGACGGCCGCCTGCTCGCTTACGAGAACGCCCGGACCGAGACGGTCACCAAGGCTTTCTTCCTGGCCGACAGCATCACCGTGACCCCGCGCCTCGTCGTCGATCTGGGTTTCAAGGGCGTGGACGTGCTGCGCAACGGCCGCAATTATCTGCCGGGGCCGCAGCAGACCGTGCGCACGGACAGCTTCGCCGCGCTGCCCCGCGCGGCCCTGCACTATACCCTGACCGACCGGCAGCAGCTGTTCGCCAATATCACCACCAGCTTCCGCACGCCCAACGAGTTCGCGCTCTACAACAGCTACTATGGCGGCGAGATCGTGGGCGCGGGCACGACGAGCCTCAAGAACGAGTACTCGGTCTCGCAGGAACTGGGCTATCGCTACATCGGCCCCAGCCTGTCCTTCTCGCTGACGGCCTTCCACTACCACTTCCGCAACCGGCAGGTGGCCACGGTGGTGAACAGCGGCGGCGCCCTGGTGAATTCCACCGTCAACGGCGGCAGCCAGACCTCCTACGGGCTAGACGGCGAGATCGACTATCGCCCGGCCAAGGGTGTCAGCGTCTATCTCTCGGGCGAATATCTGCATGCGCGCCTCGATGACGACCTGCCGGTCGGCGGCGATTTCCTGCCTACCAAGGGCAAGCACGCGGTTTCCAGCCCCAGCTTCCAGTTCGCCATGGGCAGCACGTACGACGATGGCCGCCTGTTCGGCAGCACCGCGCTGAAATACGTGGGCCGCCAGTACGCCACATTCATGAACGACGAGAGTATCAAGGGCTACGCCACGCTCGACCTCTCGGTGGGCGTGCACCTGGCCGGGCTGATCGATGCGCAGCGCATGGACTTGCGGCTCAACGCGATCAACGTGACCAACCCGCATGTGCTGTCCGGCGTCTATGCCGTCAGCACCAATGCGCAGGACACGGTGGGCCGTGGCGGCACGGTCATTTCGGGCGCGGCGCCGGCCTATTACGTGGGAAGCGGTCGCGCCTTCGTGGCAACGCTGAGCCGCGCCTTCTGATCGTGAGCGGCGCGGCGCCTCATCTCGTCCACGGCATGGGCACGGCGCTGGAAGCCCCGGCCTGGCCCGCCATCACGCCGGATGAGGCGGAAATGGTGCTTGCGCATTTCCCGCTCGCTGGGCGCGCTGCCGCGCTGCGCTGGCATTCGCCGCGACCCTTCTCGGCCGCCGCCCTGGTCGAGACGGAGCGCGGGGCGTTCTTTCTCAAGCGCCACCATCGCCGGGTTCGTTCGCCCGCCGCCCTGGCCGAGGAACATGCCTTCATCGCCCACTTGCGCGGCGCAGGACTGGCCGTGCCGCAAGTCGTCGCCGCGCAAGTGGCAAGCGGGCAGGATGGGGCCGGCATCGTCTCGCAAGGCGAGTGGACTTACGAGCTTCTCCGAAGGGCGGAGGGGATCGATCTCTACCGCGATCGCCAGTCCTGGACGCCCTTCCTCGCCGCGGGCCATGCCCGCGAGGCGGGCGCTGCGCTGGCGCGCCTGCATCTGGCAGCGCGGGACTTCGGCGCGGCTCCACGGGGCAAGCATCCGCTCGTCGCCAGCCTCACCATCCTGCCGGCCTCGGACCCGCTTGCGGCGGCCGAAGCCTATGTCTCCGCCCGCCCGGCGCTGGCCGGATACCTGGCCGACAAGCCCTGGCGCGGCGCGCTGGCGCGGCTTTTCGCGGCACAGGCAGGCGGGCTCTCCACGCGGCTGGCGCAGCAACCGTCGCTGTGGACGCACAATGACTGGCATCCCTCCAACCTGCTCTGGTCTGCCGATGGCCGTGTAAGCAGCGTCATCGACTTCGGGCTGGCGACGCGGACTTGCGCGCTGCACGATCTCGCCACCGCGATCGAGCGGACGGCGGTGGCTTGGCTGGAGCCCCGGGGCGGTGATTTCACGGCGGATGCGCAGGCCGCCCAGGCGCTCCTTGCGGGATACCATGCGGTACTTCCCCTGAGCCGAACCGATGTGGAGACGCTCACCTGGCTCCTGCCGCTGGTGCACATCGAGTTCGCCTTGTCCGAGGCCGACTATTTCGCCGGCATCCTGAACGACCGCGCGCAGGCGGACATGGCATGGCAGGACTATCTGCTCGGTCATGCCGAATGGTTTCTTTCCGCTGCCGGGCAGGCCTTCCTTCGGGCGATCGAGCAGGGGGTGACGGCGTGATGTCGGCGCTGGAAATCACGGCGGTTGCGGTCAGCTTCCTGGGCATCTGGCTTACGGCGCGGCGGCAACTGCTCTGCTGGCCGGTCAGCCTCATGGCCTGCGCGCTCTATTTCAAACTGTTCCTCGACGTGCGGCTCTATTCCGACATGGTGCTGCAGGCGCTGTTCGGGATCGCCATCGTTTATGGCTGGATCGTATGGGCGCGCGGCAAGGACGATGCCGGAGAGGTGATCGTCAGCCCGCTGCCGCCGGGCCGGGCGCTGATCGGGCTGGCGGCCGGCGCCGTGGGGGCCATCGCCATAGGCTGGTTCACCAGCCGTTTCACCAATGCCGCGCTGCCCTGGATGGATGCGGGGCTGAGCAGCTTCAGCCTGGTGGCACAGTATTGGACCGCCCGGCGCCACGCGGCCAGCTGGCTGCTCTGGATCCTGGTGGACGTGCTCTACGTCGGCATGTTCGTTTTCAAGGAATTGTGGCTGACGGCCGGCCTCTATGCGGCGATGGTGGGACTGGCCGTTCTGGGCTATCGGCGCTGGCAGCAGGCGCGCAGCCTGCACTGACCCCGCGTATTGCGGCCAGAATGCCGCTATTCCAGGCCTTGAAGCGCGGACGGAGTTTCCGATCATCGAACGCGCCTGGTTGGCACGGTCCGGCGCGCGAGCATGCGCCGCCTTGCCAGATCCCGCCCCGGCAAGGCGCTCGATCTGAAGCTCCACCGGGCGAACGGCGCGGCTGCAGGACGGCTCACGCATCGGCATAGGGCTGCTTCATGCCGTTGGTCTCCGGGGAACCGGGATGGCGTTCTGGCCCGTGCGTCATTGTCGCTGGCCTTGGCGGCGCGGCATCGGCGCGGCCTCCATCTTTCTCTTCGGATAAGGCCAGGGCGCTGCGGTAATGGCCGATGGTCTGCGTTATCCAGTCCTCCGGCGTGTTGCAAAGCGCAAGATATCCCGCGTGTCCGGCTCGCGACATCCCGCCGACCCGATCATGATCCCGGTGCAGTTCGATCAGGGCATCCGCGAAGAGGTCGATCCTGCCGGTATCGATGGACAGGCCGAACCCATGGCCCGCCACTTCCTCGGCGATCAGTGCGCGGTGGTTGATCACGGCGGGCACACCCGACCCGATGGCTTCGAGTGCGACGAGCCCGAATGGCTCTGCCCAGCGGCTCGGCATGACCGCCAGGCGCGCCGTGGAAACCGCCTGCGCCATGCCGCGACGGTCCTGCCGCCCCAGGAAAACCGCCTGGGGATTAAGCCGCTGGACGACATCCCGCTCGCTGCCCTCGCCCACGAACGTGATCGGAATACCCGCCCGGGCGGCAGCGCTCGCTGCCAGGTCCGCCCCCTTTTCCTTCGAAATTCGGCCGATGAATATCACCCCGGCATTGCGCTCCGCAGGCACACGCTCTGCCGTCAAGGGCGTCACGGGATTGCGCACGGCCGCCAGCTTGTGGCGGGGCCAGTTGGCGCGGGCGAAAGCCTCGGCCTGCCCCGGATGGATGAGCAGCATCCGGTTCACGTTCGTCCCGCCCGAAAGTGCGCTTCGCCGAGCGACTTCGCGGCCTGACCGCCATAATTTCCGGCCGTAGGACGCCTTGTCGCACTGACGGCGAAGGCAGGGGTTGGAGAGCGGGGCGAGAGCGCAGTCCTGGTCCTGCCGATAGTCGAAGAACGCCCCGTTCGGGCATCCGTTGAAGTAGTCGTGCCCATGAAGGATCACCCGCTGCGAAACCTTGCGCAAGGCGCCGAAGACGGCGGGCGTGAGGATCTTGGACCAGCCGTGAAGGTGATAGACCGTTCCCGGCGTGTCGTTCCGCTCGATCCACGCACTCAGCCGCAAAAGCGAGCGCGGATTGAAGAACCCCGCCGTAAGCGCGCCAGGGCTGGACCGCTCCAGCAGTGGCTTGCCGTGAAGGGGGATGAATTCGACGTCGCTGCGCGTGAAATTGCGCCCGGTATCGCCCGCCATGAACGTCACCGGGATGCCGCGCGCGCACAATCCCTCCAGCAAGACCTGCACCAGGTGGGAGGCCCCACCCAGTGCCTCGCTGTAGTCGTGCAGCAGCACGACGCGGTCTATCTCGCGATCCATCGTCGGATTTCCGATCAGAAGTACCGGGGGCCTATGCGGATCGTGTCCCCGGGCAGCACTGCCGCGCCGCTGGTCAGCCGGTAGGACTGCTCGGACGTCTCGTTCGAATGACGAATATGCGCCACTCCCTGATTGGCGCGATACGTGAAGCCCCCGGCCTTGGCGACAAGCGCGAAGACGGACATGCCTTCCGCGAAGCTGTATTCCCCTGGCTTCTGTACTTCCCCCAGAATGTAGATCGGACGGAAACTGACGACATCGAGCGTGATCCGGGCATCGCGCACATAGCCTTCGCTGAGCAGGACCGTCAGTTCCTTCCGCAAGTCGGGAAGGGTCTTGCCGGCGGCCTTCACGCTGCCCACCAGGGGCAGGCTGAGATTGCCTTCGTCATTGACCACATATTCGCCCGACAGATCCTTTTCGCGAAAGACATCCAGCTTGAGCCTGTCGCCCGCCGCCAATCCTTGCGGGGCGGCGCCGACGGGCGGCAGCTCAGTCGTGGGCGTCACGCCGCAGCCTGCCAGCAGGGCGCTCAAGACCAGAACCAGCGATCGTTTTGCCATGAAATCTCCTGGAAAGAATGGCGCGGCCATCGTCAGGCCACGCGTTCAACAGAGGGACGCAGCGCGTCCAGCGCTTGCAATATGCCGCGATCGAACACGTCCGGCGCAAAGCGGCGGGCGTTCCTCATGGCGGTTTCGGGCCGGAAGGAAGGCAGCCAGCCTTCCAGTCTGCGAATGGCATCGCACAGGGAATCGACGCTCTGTTCGCGGTAGAACAGTCCGGTTTCTCCATCGACGATGGAGTCGGTCACCCCGCCTCGCCCGAAAGCCACGACCGGGCGCCCGGATGCGTTTGCCTCTACCGGGACGATCCCGAAGTCTTCCTCAGGCGTGAACACCAGCGCCTTGGCCGTGGCATAGGCTTGCTTCAACTCCTCGAACGACAAGCGCTGGCGCACTTCCACGTTCGGCCCCGCCCTGGCGGCGACGGCCTTGAACATCTCGCCGTCCCCCACCATCAGCGCCGGCACCCCCAATCGGTTGAAGGCCTCCAGGGCGATGTCCGCCCGCTTGTAAGGCGTCATCTGGCTTATCCAGAGATAGCGTTCCGTGATCTCGGGCGAGGCATGGAAGGCGTCCACGGCGACAGGAGGATGGACTACGGCAGAGTCCCGCCCCCAGGACTTACGGATACGGCGCGCCACGAAGCTGCTGTTCGCCACTATACCGTCGATCCGGTTGGCCGAACTGACGTCCCATTGCCGAAGACGGTGGAACATTGATGGCATGAGCAATCGGCTCAGGTTCCCGGCGGATGACTTGTAGTCGTGGTAGTGATCCCACAAGTATCGCATCGGGGAGTGGCAATAGCAGAGATGGAGCGCGTCGGGATTGGCGATCACGCCTTTTGCCGGTCCGGATTCGCTGCTGATGATGAGGTCGTACCCGCGAAGATCCAGTTCCTCCAACGCCATGGGCATGAAGGGGAGGTACTTCTGGTAGTGTCTGCGGGCACCCGGCAAGGCGCCGATGAACGTCTGCCGGACCTTCGCCGCGCGAATTTTCTGCGACACGCGGTCCGGATCGTAGACGTGGGTGAAGACATCGGCCTGGGGGAAGAGATCGAGCAGGCGCTCCAGCACGCGTTCTCCGCCGCGCATCGACACCAGCCAGTAATGGATCAGTGCCACGCGGCCAAATTGCGAAGCCATGCGGTTCATGAATAATAGCCCCGATAATCCTTATAGAAGCTGGAGATGTCGCTGCCGCCGAAGCGTGCCTGCTTCTTCATGTCCACTTTGTTGAGGACGATCCCGAGGCCCTTGATGGCGCGTGCGGGCAATTGGCGGACTGCGGCCTTGACCACCCGGTCCATCGTTTTGCGCCAATGCACCACCAGAACCACACTGTCGGTACGCGAGACGATCTCTCTCGATTCCGCGATGGGCAGGATGGGGGGGCAATCCAGCACGATCACGTCGAACTCCTCGCGCAGGCGGGCGACGACGCGGTGCAGGCGGCCCTGCTCGGTCAGGCGCTCACCCTTGGGGAAGGCGCGGGTAATCGGAATGATGCGCAAGGGCGATTCCGGGTCCGGGTAATGTGCGATGTCCCGGCTTTCCGAATGCAGCGCTTCGTAAAGGCCCGGTTCGCCCTGGTTGAGCCCGAACTGCTTGCTCAATTGCGCGCGGATGACATCGCAATCGACGACGACGACACGTTCGTTTGCCATGGCCAGCGAACGGGCGAGGCAGGAGGCGATGGTCGATTTGCCTTCACCGGGCAGGGCCGACGTGATCGCAATGACTTTGCCCGAGCGCGTTCCCGTCTGGCGGACCGAAACGATCACATTGCGCAGAGATTCCGAGAATGCGCCGTTCGCATGCTCCCGGACGGTGTCGAGCGGCGTCCCTCCGTGCGGTTCCACAGAGCGATGCGCAGGAATGAAGCCCAGTGCCCGGACTCCAAGGCGGTTCTCGACATCGTCCAGAGTGGTGAAGCCGCGATAGGACAATTCCGAAAGGACTGCGAGCATGGCACCCGCCAGCACGCCGAGGACCAGGCCCAGCGCCAGGTTCATCGGCAGGCTGGGCGAAATCGGCAGGAGCGGGACATTGGCCGAGGACACCAGCCTCGCCGTGGGTTGCTCCGATCCGGTTCCGGCGACCACAGCATTGTAACGCTGGAGGTACGACTGATAGAGCGCCTGGGTCGCTTCGGCGCGCTTCTCCAGATCAGCCAGCGACACGAGTGCGGAGTTATCCGCGCTGAGCTGCGAGCGCGTGCCGCTGCGGCTGGCGAGCAGGGACGAAAGGCGCTGAGCGGAGGTATCGGCGGTGCTCTCCAGGGCCCTGATCGATCGAGAGACCTCGGCAGCGATCTGGCGGTCGATATCCGCGACCTGCTGGCGCACGGTGACGAGATCTGGATTGCTGTCGAAATAGCGCTGCGACAGATCCCGCTCCCGGATGACCAATTGCGCTCGTTCGCTTCTCAGTGACGTGACGACGGAGGAATTGACGCCCTGGCCCACATCGTTTGCCCCGCCCGAATGCAGCTGGCGGCGCGCGCTGGACAGTGCGGCGGTATCGCGCGCGGCCTCCGCGCGGGCCTGGGCGATCTGCTGGTTGTAGGTGGAGATTTCCTGTTCGGTCAGGCTGGTGGCCGCCGAACTGAGCAAGCCGTTGCGAACGCGATAGCTCTGCACCGCGGCGAAGGCATCGTTCGCCACCCTGCGCAATTCGTCCACGCGGCTTTTCAGGACTTGCGCGGCGGTGGCGTTGTTCCGCGCGAGTTCTCGTGCATCGTCGGTGGTGTAGAGTTTGGCGAAGGCATTGGCGACGCTTGCGGTCCTTGCGGCGTCGGAGTCCGTGAACGAGATGCGGAGATTGAAGGAATCGCCGATCCGCGCCACGTTCAGATGCTTCAGCAGATAAGTGATCGATTGCTCGCGCAAGACCGCCGGCGATAGCACCGGAAGCCGCGTGCTTCGCCCGAAGCCCATCGAGGCGAGCAGGTTGTCGAGCGCCGAACGCGGCGCCGCAACGTCCTCGGCGAAGTCCCGGTCTCGGAGAAGGCCGGTGGCTTCGAGAACCTGAGCGGCCATCTGGCGCGAGGTGATCAACTGGATCTGGGTTTCCACATCCTCCGACCGGACGAGGGGCGGGACGCCGCTTTCTTCCGGATCATGCGGCAGGACCTGCTTCGGTGCCGTGATCATCACTACGTCCGCCGCAGAGGAATATGTGCGGGGCAGCGCCGTGGTCCAGAGCAGGGCGACCAGAACCGATATGGCCAGGGTCAGAAAGAACGCTTCCCGCCTTCGCCGCAGCATGGCGAACAGGGTGCGCACGGTGATCTGATCTTCGGAATAGCGATAAGAGCTGGCCGATTCTGGAAAAACCTGAGGGAGCGCGCCGGACGCTTGGTAGATCGCGGGAAGGTTCAAGCAATGCACTCCTTGCTGCAATGGCGGGTCATGGCGTTACCGAGATGCCGATCCCCGCGCTGGCGGAGGTGAATGCGCTGACGAGCGGCGTTCCATGGACGGCTTGCCGAATGAAGGTGACGTATCCGCCGAATGACAACCGCGAGCTGAGCCGATACTCGGTATTGAAGCGAAGTGTCGTCCGATCTGTGCGGGTGTCGACTTCGCGATACCGTCCTCTTTCGTAAGAGGCCGACAGGGCGACGCGCAAGTTGCGAAGGGGATCATAGTATCCGGTCAGGGACATCCGGTCGTTAAGGATGCCTGCAACTTCCCGGTAGCCGCTGTTCTGGAACGAGCGATCGCCCTCAAGGCGGAGCGACATCAGGGGGGTTACATACCACTGCAGGTCGGCGGCGAAGGTGACGCCGGAAAAGTCGCGATAGATCGGTAGCTCGTAGCGGCGCGACTGATAGCCCACCGCGATCTCGCCGGAGAGTAGCGGCGTCAGCGCGCCCTTCACTCCGGCAAGGGCCGAGATGCTGCGCGCGTCGCGGCGAGCATCCTTCGCCGAGGCGGTCGAGCGAATATCCGAGACCGATCCCGACGCGAAACCGGAGACAAGGTCCGAGAAGTCATAGCTGATCCTCACGGTTCCGCGGGCGGCTTCCGTATCCCGGAAGGACTCGTCGACTTTTGCGCCGCCCTCGAGTGACAAGGGATCGTAAGTCACGCGCTGGTAGCCCGCAGAGGGGGCAAGGCGGAAGCTGCCGAAGCGCAGGTCGAGACCGAAGGACCCGTCCAGGCGCTGGAAGCTCACCGGCTCCGCGGCGTCGACCGCGGTGCCGACACTGCTGCGCGGCTCTATGAGATGCGCGACACTGGCGGAGGCGGTAATCAGGCCATGGTTCGTAAATTCCACATCGGCCTCGCCGGCCAGGTCGAACTCTTCGCTGTTCTCGGACGTGTACCTTGCGAAACGGCGGATGGTGCTGCCTGCACGAAAGTCCAGACGATGCGGAGCAAGGTCCGTGGTCACACGGAGGGCGGGCATCACGAAAAGCGTGGCATCGGATCGTGCGTCGCGGCGATTGAACACATTGCTGGAATAGCCGCCGACCACCGAGACGATTGGTTGGATAGCGAAAACTCCGGCGCGAACGGGCTGCGGGACGAGTTCGGG
>Ga0160437_1001131_pt1 | contig 12423 bp, 12 predicted proteins | sample HID1975I_E0MG_FD_108227 | JGI IMG/M metagenome (GOLD analysis project Ga0160437, IMG submission 108227) | Enriched soil microbial communities from UW Madison campus, WI, USA - HID1975I_E0 MG | ecosystem: Environmental > Terrestrial > Soil > Unclassified | place: USA: Madison, Wisconsin... | reverse complement strand
CTGGAAGATGCACGGCAACCTGGCCGAGAACGCCGCGTTGCTGACCGAGCTGCGCGCCGCGGACGCCGCGAGCCACTGCGAGATCGGCATCTGTGTTCCGTTTCCCTACCTGGCGCAAGCCGGCTCGGCCCTGACCGGAAGCAGCGTGTCCTGGGGCGCGCAAGACGTCAGCGCGCACGAAAAGGGCGCCTACACGGGTGAAGTGTCCGGCGCCATGCTGAAAGAATTTGGTTGCCGCTGGGCATTGGCCGGCCACTCCGAGCGCCGCGTGCTGCACGGTGAAACCGACGAAATCGTTGCCGCCAAGGCGCAAGCCGCGCTGGCCGCTGGCCTGACCCCGGTGGTCTGCGTGGGCGAATCGCTGGCTGACCGCGAAGCCGGCAACACGCTGGCTGTCATCGAACGCCAGTTGAAGCCCGTGTTGGCGCTGGGCGCCGACGCCGTGTCGCGCATGGTCCTGGCCTACGAGCCCGTGTGGGCCATCGGCACCGGCCGCACCGCCAGCCCCGAGCAGGCACAAGAAGTTCATGGCGCCATCCGCGCCGCCTTGCGCGCGCTGGGCGCGGCGCAGGTACAGGTTTTGTACGGCGGCAGCGTAAAAGCTGCCAACGCCGCCAGTTTGTTCGCCATGACTGATATCGACGGGGCCCTGGTCGGCGGCGCGTCGCTAGTGGCTGAAGAATTTTTGCGTATTGCCGCCATCTAAGTTTCCGTTCCGGAGTCTGTAATGCCCTTGATGCTTAAACTTTTGCTGGCCGTCCAAGTAATTTCGGCGCTGGCTATCATCGTTCTGGTCCTGCTGCAGCAGGGCAAGGGCGCCGACATGGGGTCCGCTTTCGGTAGCGGCTCGTCCGGCAGCCTGTTCGGTGCCACCGGCGCCGCCAACTTCCTGTCGCGCGCCACCAAGTGGGCCGCCGTGGTCTTCTTCGCGTCCACCGCCGGCCTGGCCTACGTCAGCCACAAGGGCACCAGCGGCCCCGCCGTTGACTCGGGCGTGATGCAGAACTTCCCGGCCGACCGCTCCGTGCCGCAAGTGCCGGGCGCAGCGCCCGCCGCACCGGCTACCGGTGGTGCTTCGGTCCCGGGCGCCGCATCGGTTCCGGCTGCTCCTGCTGCTCCCGCCGCGCCGGCCAAGCCCGACGCCTCGGTGCCGTCCGCACCCGCTCCCGCCACGACGGAAAAGCCGGCGGAAACGCCCGCCAAGTAAGTTCAGGCACGCTTAAAAAGGCCGGCGCACAAACGCCGGCTTTTTTTTGCGTGAGCCGGATCGCTACGCATCGCGGGCAGGCTTTTGGCGTCAGCAAATTCCATGCTAGAATGCTCGACTTTCTAGCCTTGCCTTAGGGCGAAGCCAAGAAAACTGGTGAAAGCCGACGTGGTGAAATTGGTAGACACGCTATCTTGAGGGGGTAGTGGCGAAAGCTGTGCGAGTTCGAGTCTCGCCGTCGGCACCAAGAATTCCTCGCAAAAAGTTCGCTTAGACAAGCTCGCTTAAACAAGCCCGCTGAAAACGCAAGTTTTCAGCGGGCTTTTTGCTTTTAGCTCGGTTTTTGGCTCAATGAAGGTTGCCGCCAAACGCCAGCACCCCCACCACAAACGTTATCCCTCCCACCGCCGCCAACCCGTACGCGCGCTTCGCCGCCATCGCATTGCCACGGCTCATGCCGATGACCAGCGTAATCAGCGACCATAGTCCCGTGAAGGACAGAAGCGCCAGCGTGTACACCCAGTCCGAAAGATCGTAGCCGCCGCCACCGATGGACGGGCTTGCGGAATGCTTGGGCCATAGCAAGGCCACGAGCGTGCCTGCAACCACGGCAAACACGGCGAGCCAGGCCAGGAAAGTGCGGTCTTTCAGCATGGTTTCGATCCTGATGTTTGAGTTAGGGGATGTAATGCACGCCGCTTAATGGGGACAAACGGCTGGTATAAAGACCGTTGTGGTTTCAACGTAGGCGAGCAAATGTCGATTCAATCATTGGTCCGTTGCGGGGCGGCGGTGGCGCTTCTCGCAATGGGTTCGGGGTGTTCTTTAGTCGGACTTGGAGATTCCCGGAGTAGCGAGTGTCAGTGGTACCGCAGCAGTTGCATGCACGAGGGGTCTTACGACCCGGGCGAAGAGGACTACGCGGAAGACGAAGCGAAGCGCCTTAACGAGGAGTCGTCCGACCGCTTGCGCCGCAGTTCCGGCGATTGATCTGGCGGTTGATCCAACCATCGGCCGCAGCGGTCAGCGCTCCAGGTAGTGGTCCCGCAAGACGTCCACATCTATCTTCAGCACATCCGTCAGATAGCGGTCCATGCCGCCATATTCCTGCTTGATCGCCTGCACCGAGGCATCCAGGTAGGCGGGCGCCACTTCCAGCAGCGGCATCATCACGTCTTCCGTGACGCCGCGCTCGGAGGATTTGGCGAGGATGTCCTGGAAGAACTGCGCGTTGCAGTGATTCGATTCCAGATAATTCGACACGATGTCATCGTGCGCCACGCCTAGCGCCGACAACAGCAGCAGCGACGCGAAGCCGGTGCGGTCCTTGCCGGCGGTGCAATGGAACAGCAGCGTCTTGCCGGTCATGGCCGTTTTCAGGAAGCCGCCGAACGGCTCCTGGTAGCGCGAAGGAAACTCGCGATAAATCTCCACCATCATCGTGGTGCTGAAGGCTTGCGTGGCTTCGCGCAGGCGTGGCAACAACACGGCCATGGCCATATTGCCGTCCAGCACCGGCGATGCAATCCAGTGAAAGCGTTTGCCGAAGTGCGCTTCGTCCTGCGCTTTTTCAGGTTCGGCACGAAAGTCGATGACCGCTTCCAAGCCCAATGCACCAAGCCGGTCCAGATCGGCGGCGCTGGCCCGGCCCGGGTTGCCGCTGCGAAAGAGTTTGCCCGTGCGCAAGCGCCGCCCATCAATGCCGGTCAGCCCGCCAAGATCGCGCGCGTTGTGGACCTTTTCAAGGGGCAGGCGGCGTTCAAGCGCTGCCGGGGTGGCGACGAAGCTTTGCGGGCGAGGCATGGGGGTGGGCATGGGTACCTGAAGGGCAAGAATGAGTCGGACGATCGTATCACCGCGCCGTGACTCGCATCACCCGAAGCGCTATCCGCCCAGCTTTCCCAGCAAGCCGATCAATTGCCGCTTTTCCGCCGCGTCCAACTGGTGGCTGATACGGGCATCGTGTGCCTCGACGGCCTGCGTGATGTCGGCCAGTACCTTGCTGCCAGCCGCCGTCATCGTCAGCGAATAGGCACGCTTGTCGTGCTCGACGTCCAGTTTTTCGACATATCCCAAGCCTTGCAGGTGATTCACGATCTGCACCGCGCCTGAGCGGGCGATGCCCAGGATGCGCGCCAGGTCGGTGAGCTTCAGGTTGGCATTGGCCGCGACCAGCGTCAGCGCGGAAAAGCGTTGCGGCGTGATGTCCCAGGGCGCAAGGGCAGCCAGGAAGTCTTCGTAGATGACGATCTGCGCGCGCCGGATGGCGTAGCCGACCAGGCCGTCCAGCGCGCCGTACTGGATGCCGGGAACGTGGGGCTGAAATTGCTCGCCGCGCGCGGCGGGGCGCCGGGGGCGTTGGGATGCGGCTCGGGACATGGCGCGGGGTGGAGGTAGGGGCCTGGATACCGGGGGTCTCAACACTAATGCAGTCGGGGGCGCCGCGCTACCGGGTTACGGGAAATCCCCGGGGTGCGAAGAGTATCGGATTTTTGTTATGTTGCATAACAAATAAAACCAGGAGTAGACATGCAAATCGTCATTGCCGGCGCCGGTATCGGCGGTCTGACGCTTGCGCTGATGTTGCATCGGCGCGGCATCGATTGCCGCGTGTATGAAAGCGCGCAGGAACTCAGGCCCTTGGGCGTCGGCATCAACCTGCTGCCGCACGCCGTCAGTGAACTGGAGCAGCTAGGGCTGATGCCCGGGCTGGCCGAGCGCGCTATCGAAACCTCGCAGCTGCACTACTACAACAAGCTTGGCCAGCCGATCTGGCGCGAGCCGCGCGGGCTGCAGGCGGGCTATCCCTTGCCGCAGTTTTCCGTGCATCGCGGAGAATTCCAGATGATGCTGGCGCAAGCCGTGCGCGAGCGCCTGGGCGAGGGCGCCATCGTCACGGGCATGGTGCTGGAATCCGCCGAGCAGGACGCAAACGGCGCCACCGCCGTGTTCCGGCGGCGGGCGGACGGGACCACGCATCGGGTGCACGGCGACATCCTGGTGGGGGCGGATGGCATTCATTCCGCGCTGCGCCGCCAACTGCATCCGGTGGGCGACGAACCCCGCTTTTCCGGGCGCATGTTGTGGCGCGCGGTGACCGAGGCCCCGCCGTACCTGGACGGTCGCAGCATGTTCATGGCGGGGCACCAGGACCAGAAGTTTGTCTGTTATCCCATTTCGGAACCCTTGCGCCGCCAAGGGCGTTCGCTGATCAACTGGATCGCGGAGCTCTCGGTGCCGGGCGCCGAACTGCCCGCTACCGACTGGAACCGTCAGGTCGACAAATCCGTGTTCGCGGACCGCTTTGCCGATTGGCGTTGGGACTGGATCGACATTCCCGCCATCATCGACGGCGCAGAAGCCATCTACGAATTTCCGCTGGTGGACCGCGACCCCTTGCCGCGTTGGACGCGGGGCCGCATTACCCTTCTGGGCGACGCCGCGCACCCCATGTACCCCATCGGTTCGAACGGGTCGGCCCAGGCCATCCTGGACGCGCGTTGCTTGTCGGACTGGTTGGCGCAAGCGGCCGGCGGCAGCGTACGCACGCTTGACATCGCGCTGCTGGAATATGAAGCCGAACGCCTGCCGCGCACGGCCGGCATCGTATTGCGCAACCGCTTGAATGGCCCCGAGCAGGTCATGCAGATGGCCGAAGAGCGCGCGCCGCAAGGCTTTACGGATATACACGACGTGATCACGCAAGAAGAGCTGGCGGCGGTATCGCTGCGCTACAAACAACTGGCGGGGTTTGACCCCGCCGCTTTGAAGAAGAGCCGGGAGACAACACCATGAGCCATCCCGATGCATCGGCGGAGGCCCTTGCGCCACGCCTGGAACATATAACGACGGTCATCGTCGAGGTCGGCCCGCCGCAAGAAGTGGGCGACACCCCGCAGGGCCGCCGCCGTGTCATTCCGATCACGGGCGGCACGGTGGACGGCCCGCGCCTGCGCGGCAAAGTGCTGCCGGGCGGCGCGGATTTCCAGATCATCCGATCGGCCACGTACACCGATATTCATGCGCGCTATGTCATCGAAACCACCGACGGCGAACGCATCTACGTCGAAAATACCGGCATACGCACGGGCCACGCGGATGACATCGCCCGCTTGGTGCGCGGTGAGCCCGTGGACCCCGCACGCATTTATTTCCGCAGCTACCCGCGCTTTGAAACCGCATCGCCGGCGTTGGGCTGGATGAACGAAAGCCTCTTCATCGGCACAGGCGCGCGCTATCCCGACCGGGTTGAACTGCGCTTCTACCGCATTTGCTGAACCCTCGGCATCCGCCGTGGCATGAATATAAAAACGACTCGGAGACAACCATGACCTCAACGCTGCGCCGCCTGTTGGGCGGTTTCGTGCTGTGCCTGCCCATCGCCGCGATGGCGCAATTTCCCAATGGCCCCGTGCGCCTGAACGTGGGTTTCCCGCCAGGAACCGGGCCCGACATCGTGGCGCGCACGCTGTCGCAACACATGGGCCCGCTGCTGGGCGAAAGCGTGGTGGTGGAAAACAAGGTGGGCGCGGGCGGGCAGATCGCCGCGCAAACCGTGGCGCGCAGCCCCGCCGATGGCCAAACGATCTTGCTGGGCGAGGTGGGCTCCATCAGCATTTCGCCCGCCACCTACCGCAACCTGAACTACGACCCGCCGCGCGACTTCGCGCCCATCTCCGAAGTGGTCCGCGCCGACTTCGTGCTGGTGGTGCCGGCCAATTCGCCGTATCAGGACCTGACGGCGTTCGTTGAAGGGGGCAAGAAGGCGTCGGACAGAATCAACTTCGCCACCTTCGGCGCAGGCACGCCGGGTCACTTTGGCGCGGAGCTGTTTGCGCGCGAAGCGGGCATGAAGATCGAAGCCATCCACTACCGTTCAACGGGTGATGCGGTGTCGGGCCTGGTCTCGGGCGCGGTGCAGGCGGCGTTTGTGACCACCGCGCTGGCCGTGCCGCAGGTGCAGGGCGGCAAGATGCGTGCGCTGGCCATCACCGGCGTGCAACGTTCGCCCGCCTTGGCCTCGGTGCCCACCTTTGCCGAACGTGGCTTGCCGGACGTCAATTTCGGGGCGTGGTTCGCCTTGTTCGCGCCCGCCGGTACGCCGGACGCGGTGTTGAACCGCTTGCAGAAAGACAGCGCCGCCGCGCTGCGCCAACCCGCCGCGGTGCGCAGCCTGACCGAGGCCGGCTTTGTGGTAGTCGGATCCGACCGGAAGGCGTTGCAAACCTTGTTGTCCGCCGAATCCAAACGCTGGTCCGATGTGGTCAAGGCCACGGGCTTTCGGGCGGATTGATCGGGACGGTTGCGCTGATGTTTTGGTGATGATGCGCGGATGTTGCCCTGAGATGGCGCTGGTTCGTCGGCTTGCCCGACGGCCAGCGTCTCATGCCGTAATCGCGTTTCGGCCGCCGCGCGTCAGGGCGTGACCCACGCTTCCGCTTGATAGGCCGCGCGCAGCAGCGCCAGGAACTCTGGTGCGTCAGGCATGGCCGTGTCGCCGATCCGGTTCACGGCGATACCGGGCGTCCACGAATTCATCACGACCGCGCCGCGTAAGGCCGGCAGCGTGTCCAGCGTCACGGCCTGCGTCCGTTGCGCCACGCCCATTTTTTCCAATTGCCGTTGCACGATGCCCATCGTCGTGCCGGTAAGCATCTCGGCGTCCGGCCACACTACGGCCTGTCCGTCCCAGAACGCCAGGTTCCAGATCGAGGCCTCGCTCAGGCGCCCGTGTTGGTCCACAAACGCGGCATCGTCGGCGCCCTGTGCCACGGCCTGGCGCAATAGATAGGTCTTGGCGACTTCGCCCACATGCTTGATGGACGGCAGCATCCGTTCATGCGGTACCGCCGTCAGCGCCAGGGGGCCGGCCGGGCCCGAGGATGGTGGCCCGGTTCGTACCAGCACATCCGGCCGCACATCGGCCCCAGCCACCGTGAATTCGCCGGCTGGGGAATACACGGTCAACACCAGCGATACATCGGCGGGGCCGGCCTGGATGGCGGATCGCAGCGCATTCAGCAGGGTCGCGTCCGGCAGTGCCTGCCCAAACATCTGTAGTGAGGCCGCGCGCAGGCGCGCCAAATGCAGGTCCAGGCCACGGACCTGTCCGCCCCGCACTTGCATCGCCGTGAAATGGGCGTAGCCGGCGAACGCAAGCGGACTCAGGTCCGAAATGGTGGCCGGCTGGCCGTTGCGGTGCACGACATAGGACGGCGGGTTGGCAGGCATTAGTAGGCTCCTCAAGGATCATCAAGTTTTGCCACTATGCGGGTTTGCACTTTCCAGGGGAAACGAGTTAATTTCGCCAAATTATCAAATTTGGCTTGAAGATCATGTCTCGCATGCTTCCTGGTACCCGGGCACTGAGAACGTTTGAAGCCGCCGCGCGGCACTTGAACTTCACGCGCGCCGCCGACGAGGTCGGGCTGACGCCTGCCGCCGTCAGCTATCAAATCAAAGAGATCGAAGAGCAGTTGGACGTCGTGCTGTTCACGCGCACCAGCCGCAGCATCCAACTGACGCCCGCGGGCAAGGTGCTGTTCGACGCGGCCATCGACGCGCTGGATACCCTGCAACGCGCGGCGGCCAAAGCCCGGCGCTTGAGCCGGGGGCGCACGACACAGTTGCGGCTGTCCTTGGGCGCGCGTTTTGCCACGCACTGGTTCTTGCCGCGCTTGCCCGAGTTCCGCGCCGCCCATCCCGGGCTGGAGTTGACGTTCGACATCAGCGACGCCGTGCGCGATTTCGAGGCCGACGACGTGGACGCGGCCGTGCGCTTCGGTGCTGGCGCCTACCCAGGCGCCATCTCGCATCGCCTGTTTCATACCGTGGTCGTTCCCGTATGCAGCCCGGCGTTGCTCCAGGGCGGCCCCGCGCTGACATCCCCTCGCGACCTGTTCAGCCGCACGCTGTGCTACGTGGACTGCAAGCCCGGCGGCATCGTCTGGCCGAACTGGCCGATGTGGATGGCCGCGGCCGGCATCGACAATTTCGACGACAGCCGTAGCGTCGCGTTCACTGAGTCCAGCCACGTGGTGCAAGCGGTGATCGATGGCGGGGCAGTGGGGTTGGTGGAATGGGAACTGGTCGAACGCGATGTGCGCGCGGGCCGCCTGGTCAGGTTGTTTGACGTCGGCGTGCGGGTCGCGCCCGAGTATGCCTACCACCTGGTGTACCCGGTAGGCAGCGATGCGGATCCACGGGTCTGTGCGTTGCGGGATTGGATGCTGGAAATCGTGCAGGCGGGGCAGACGGATATTGCGCTGTAGGCGACATCATTCGCGGCATTGGTTCCATCAATAGAACAGTTTGTTCCGTCCAAAATCGGCCGTTTTGATGCCGGCGCTAGTGCAGCCGTCACGGTCCTGCCGTTAGAATTCCTTCCCATATCACCCCCTATCTACCAGTCGAAAGGTCAAAGTCACATGAGCAACGCTTATCTCGACGCACTGAAAAAGCGCCGTACGCAGTATTCGCTGGGCCGCAACGTGTCGGCCTCCAAGGAAGCATTGACGACCTTGATCCAAGACGCGATCAAGCACACCCCGTCGTCGTTCAATTCGCAAAGCTCGCGCGCCGTCATTCTGTTTGGCGCCGAAAGCGTGAAGCTCTGGGACCTGACCATCGAGGAAGTGCGCAAGGTGGCGCCGGCTGAAGGGTTCGACAAGACCGAAGCCAAGCTCAAGAGCTTTGCCGCCGGCGTGGGCACCGTGCTGTTCTTCGAAGACCAGGACGTGGTGCGCAGCCTGCAAGAGAAGTTTGCCCTGTACGCCGACAACTTCCCGGTGTGGTCGGAACAGGCGGGTGGCATGGCCCAACTGTCGGTCTGGTCGGCCCTGGCCAACGCTGATGTCGGCGCCAGCCTGCAACACTACAACCCGCTGATCGACGGCGTGGTGGCGCGTGAATGGAATGTGCCCGCGTCGTGGAAGCTGCGCGCGCAAATGCCTTTCGGCTCGAACGAAAACGGCTTTGGCGACAAGCCCTTCATGGACGACGCCGAGCGTTTCCGCGTGGCCGGCTGATCCGCCGGAATCAGGCGGTGCAAGCCGCCTGAGCGAATCAGTGACGAAAACCCGCACTTCCCCAACTGGGGAGTGCGGGTTTTTGCATGATGCGCCGTCTGGGCGCGTCCGCGTGACCTCGCGTGCATAATGTTTGTTTGACCGGCCCGGTCCGTATGCGCCGGGTTCGCCATACTGCGCGGCAGGCGTCGCGCGCTTCGAGGAGACGCAATATGGATCCGATACTTGCCGGACTGTCGAATTCATTGCCTCAAGCCAAGACGGTTGAGCAATTGACCCGCCCGCTGCTGGACATGTTGGGCAGCGTGACGGGGCTGGAATCCACCTACCTGACCGCCATCGACCTGAAAGCCGATCTGCAACACGTGCGCTTTGCACGCAATGTGGGCGACATGCAGATACCGGAAGGCTTGTCGGTGCCGTGGTCGGACACGCTATGCAAGCGAGCACTGGAAGAAGGCCGCATGTGTACAAGCGACGTCGCCACCTGCTGGTCGGATTCCGAAGCTGCCCGCCAGTTGGGCATTCAGACCTACGTGAGCGCGCCGGTACGCACGGATGAAGGCACGCTGCTTGGCACGCTGTGCGCGGCCAGCGCGCAACGGCATCAGATCCCGTCGCAGGCCGAGGCCGTGTTGAAGCTGTTCTCCAACGTCATCGCCAATTTCCTGGAACGCGAAATCTTGATGGAGCAACTACAGGCCGCGAATGTCCAGTTGATGTCCTACGCGCTGACAGATCCCTTGACCGGGCTACCTAATCGCCGTGCTTTGTACGAAGAACTGGAGCGGCTGGAAAAACGGGCGCTGCGCGAAGGCGGCAGCGTGCTGGTCGGTGTGATCGACCTGGACGGTTTCAAGGGCATCAACGATACCTATGGCCACCAACAGGGCGATGTGTTCTTGCAAGAGATTTCCCGCCGGCTGGCCAGCACCCTGCGCACGTCCGACATGCTGGGCCGCATCGGCGGCGACGAGTTCGTGCTGATCGGCCCCGGCCCCGCCATCGAACACGGCAATATCGGCCCGGGCGGCGAGGCGCAACGTGGCGAAGCCGAAGACGCCGCCCGCGCGCTGGAAGACCGCGCCACGGCGGCCACCATCGGCCGCTACCAACTGGGCGATGCGGCAGTGCCCTATGAAGGCGCCAGCGTCGGCGTGGTGGCCGTCGACCCGCGCGGCCTGGACGCCGAAGCCGCGGTTCGCCTGGCGGATGCACGCATGTATGAGATCAAGCGGGCGCGCAAAGGAGCGCGGACGATACATTGAGGGGTTCTTCAATTGCATGCCTGCGCGCCCAATTCGTAGGATGGGTGTAGCGCGAGAAACCAGCGACAAGAACGCCGCCACCCGAACGCGCGCAACCCATCATGCAGCGCAGTGGTTCTTTTGGCCTTCAGCCACAACGCAACGTCTGTTTGATGGGTTGCGCGCGTTGAGGCGGTTGGGTTTTTGCCTTGAGTCTTTCGCGCTTCACCCATCCTACGCCGTCAAATTCCACCGCCAAGCCCATCATCGATACCCGCGCGCTGCCGCCGACCACTTCAACGTCTTGCGCCACTTGCCGCCTTGCTGGCGCAGTTGCAAGTCAAAGTACCCGTCCGTCTTCTCCGGCAACACCACCAGGATGTTGCTGGCGTCGGACATGTCGTGGTCGCGTGTGCCGTCGGGGTGCCAGTCGCCGGCGATGGATTTGAAGAACGACATGGGCTGCGCGAACACGACGCGCAGCGTGGGGCCGTCGATGTGGAACAGGTACAGGGCCTCGAAGTTGGCGCCGCCGCCGGAATAGCCTTCGCTCCATCCGGCGCGCACACCGAAGGCCACGGCGCCAGGGGCGATCTTGTAGGCGGCCAGGTCGAAGTGCTTCCATTCGGTGGGCACCGATAGCAGCGGGGCGTTGGCGTCTTCCGTTGCCAGGTCCTGGGGCAAGTCGATGTTGGTATGGCGCCAGTCGGTGGGCGTCTTGACGGGGCCGTCGGTGCGGGCCAGCAGCGTGGGCGCGCGGCCGGGCGTCGTGCCAAACACGCCGAACCAGGCGCCGTTCTTGTCATCGTCGCTGGACAGATCGGCGCATTCGCCGCCGCCGAACTTGATCAGTCGCGCGGCGCGTTCGGGCGTCGACGCCAGGCACACCATCGCGACAAAGCTTCCCGGGCGCTGCCCCCATGGCTTGGCGCCTGCCACCACCAGCCGTTTGGGATCTAGTCCAGGGGCCAATTGCTGCACCAGGAATTCGCGCGTGAAGCCGTCGGGCAGGGCTACGCCAAGCCTGTCGGGTTGGGGCGCGCCGCTCATCTGGCTGTCGTACATTCTGCGGGCGTCTTGCGTCTGGATGGCGCTGCGCGCCTTGTCCAGCGAGGGCACGGTGGTGTCCGCCCACGCCGAGGGCACGTGCAGCCCGCAGGTCAACACAGGGGACAACAGTAGCGAGGCGAGTCGGATGCGCATGGATACGGAGCGGTCTTGGTATAGAAAGCGGTAGGGGAAGCCGGCGCAGGATAGCCCGGGTACGCGTTTCAGAGCGTTGAACTCTGTTTCTATTTTGTAAACGGTTTTCATGCAGAATGGCGCGCTGCGCTTGCGTCACTAGCCGCAAAGCCAAACCGGCAGCCCTTGCAAGAGAGAAGAACGCAATGACATTGGCACGTTCCGCATGTTCCGCACGTTCCACGTATTCCGCAGGTTTCGCGGGTTTCGCGGTTAAGGGCCTGTTCCTGGCCGGCGTGTTCGCGCTGTCCGCGCCGGCGATGGCGATCAATTGCGCCAAGGCCGGCACCGCCGTTGAAAAGCTGATCTGCGCCGACAAGGCGACGGTGGCGGCCGATGCCGGGCTGAACCGCGCTTACCAGGCGATCTTGAAGCAGGCGCCGGACGACAGCATCCGCGCGATGCTGGTCGCCAGCCAGAAGCGCTGGCTTGAAGCGCGTGACCGCGCGCTGGAGCGGCTGCTCACGGACCCTGACGCCGTGCCGGATGACAAGACCGCAAGCGGGATTGCGCGCGAGCTGATCGAGAACCGCAGCGCGCAGTTCAAGGAAACCGGCAAAGGGTCTGCCACGCCCACCATCATTCGCCGGGCAGTTCAGCAGCAGAAGTTTCAGTCGCAATTCACGGGCGGCGCGTTCGCGGGCTATTGGACGTCTTGTGACGTGCTGCCGCATGATTACTACGACTGCTTCGCGATTCG
>Ga0160437_1001116_pt1 | contig 12518 bp, 17 predicted proteins | sample HID1975I_E0MG_FD_108227 | JGI IMG/M metagenome (GOLD analysis project Ga0160437, IMG submission 108227) | Enriched soil microbial communities from UW Madison campus, WI, USA - HID1975I_E0 MG | ecosystem: Environmental > Terrestrial > Soil > Unclassified | place: USA: Madison, Wisconsin... | reverse complement strand
CGGTCGCGGATGTCAACGCTGCCGACGTGGGGGCCTATCGAGATTGGGCGCTCCAGGTGGCCACTAATCTCCGGTCGGTTGTGGCAGGCCTTCATCAAACCGGCATCGTCCACGGGGACTTGCATCCCGGCAACGTCATCGTCGACGGCGACACCGTTCGACTCATCGACTTCGAGATGGCAGTCCCCAGCGAAGCCACGTCGAGAGCCGTGATCGGGGCACCCGGATTTGTGCCTGCGGACACCCGTGACCCCATTGGGAGGGATCTGTTCGCGGTCGCGTGCATCGAACTGCACCTGTTCTGCCCGATGATCCCGATGCTTCACTTGCACGCGGACGCCGCTGACCGCCTTATTCGGTCGGCGCAACTGTCATTTGAACTAGACGACGCATGGAGTGACCGCCTGGTGCGCGTGCTGCGGGACAGGCGGCGGCCGCGACGCACAGCGCGGGAAGTCCCCACCGATCTCACTGAGCTCATCGACGGCACAGTCTTCGCGCTTATCGCTGACGCGGATGTCACACGATCGGACCGGCTCTGGCCAGGTGACCCTAGCCAGTTCAGCAACCCGGCCTACTCGCTTGCCTACGGTGCGCTAGGTGTCGCTCACGCTCTCACCATGGCGGGAGCGGAACTACCGGCCGACGTACGACGGTGGATCGAGGATGCTCAGACGCGCTGTGACCGCGATGGGTTGCTCGACGGGATAGCGGGGGCGGCGCTGAATCATCCTCAGCTGGAAGTGGTTTCGGTCGCAGATCGCCTGGTGGAGGCTCTGAAGACCACGGACTTCGAGCACGCAGACGCCAGCCTCCACTCCGGCTTGCCCGGGATTGCCTTCGCGCTTCTCGCGGTGGGCGAAGCCGACACGCTAGACCTCGTCGCGAAGGTGACCGAGCGTCTGGCGGACCGATGGTTGGGCCCACCGCCGACGATAGTGGGCACAAACCGGGGCGGGTTGCTACGTGGCGCCAGCGGCACCGCCCTACTCGCTGTGACTATGTACGAGCGCACCGGTGAAGACCGGTTCCTCGACATAGCAGTGGCTGCCCTGGACTTCGACCTCGCCTCCCTCGTAGCCGGGCGGGATGGGTCCCTCCAGGTCAACGAAGGCTGGCGCTCACAGCCGTACCTCGCTTTCGGTTCCGCAGGCATTGGCATGGTTCTCCTTCGGATCCTTCGGTACCGCCCGCAACTTGAACGGTTCGCCCGCGCGCTAGATGGAGTCGTTCTCGCGGCAAGCGCGCGCTTCACTGTGCAGGCAGGTCTCTTTCACGGACGGTCGGGCCTCCTGCACTTCCTGACAGCGGTCGAACATCAGAGCGGACGGACGGAGCAGACCGACAGTGCGATCCGTCACCACATCGAAGGCATCCGTGCGCACGCCCTGCCATACCCCGACGGACTCCGATTCACGGGTGATCGTCTACTCCGGGCGTCGTGCGACCTAGCAACCGGAAGTGCAGGCGTGCTTACCGCTCTTCTCGCCGTCCGTGCGCGGGATGAGGTGGATGCCCCGCCCGGTAGGAGCCTCTCCTGCTTCCTCCCCACAGCAACAACAGTCCGAGGGAGGTGATTTCCATGGGTTACCTCCTGTCCCTGCAGACCTTGCAGCGTGCCGAGAGCGAGCCAGTGACCGCGCAATTTGCTAGCACTATCAGCGCTTCCGCCTGCATTAGCCACATCTCGACGATCTGCTGATCGCGCGGGCGGCGGCCCGCACCCGGCCGCCGCCCTTGGGAGTCAACGGAAGAACGATGACTCGGTATGTTGCGAGTTGATATAGACGGGGAGGTTGGAGGGGCGAAACGGGCGTGAAGCTCACCGACGGTGCTACGCGGGAACAAGCTGAGTACCGGTGCGAGTATCGGTACTCTTACTGCCCTCAAGTCACCTCGATCCGTGACCGTATGCACGTTCAGGGTATGACTCGGCCGGTAAAGGTCCGTCCTACCTGAGCGCGATCGATAGCCAATCGCCGCTCGGGCGAACCCTCGCGCTTATGCGGTCCGGTGAATCGCCTCGCTGACGAATCAGAGCGCAGATCGTGACGACGCGGCCGACGCCGCCCTCCGCAGTACCGTCGTCCAACATCTGTCCGTGAGCGGCAATCGGCCCAGTACTCTGGCATCGTCACGCGCTCTCGGCCGCGGCGTGTGTCGCGCAACGAGATGCCAGGCTCGACCGCTCCGCTCGCGTCGGATCGAGGCTGATCGTTACATCAGACGACCGCTTGTTGTCTGCGGACGACCGCTGCTTCTGGCGCGTTTGCCGAGCGAACTGATGAATAGCCGCTTGCGCGTAGAGCTCGCGGTTGGCTTCATCGCGCGCTGGTCTTGGTGCTTCATGTACGGAACGACCTCTGACCTCGATGTAGCGAGTTGTTCCGCACGGACGAACCCTCGGATTCGACCCGAATGGGTGACTCGCGAGAGCTGGGTACTGGTTCCTAGACCACCGACTCACGCCGTCAGCGTGTGGTGGCGAGCGTCGTATAGATGTGGTGCGAGATCTCGTGACGCTTGTTCGTGCCCAGAGCCGCCTGTCGCCGGGACGCCCACAACTCGTCGTAGCCGGTCATCCCAGGGCTGGTGAGGAACGAGGACCGGTCGGCCTGCAGCTTGCTGATCGCTTCGAGCAGCTTCTCGCCGGTGGACAGCCCTCCCTGGACAACCGAGTCGGAGAGGAAAAGCGATGCGGAAGGCGTCGCCACGGCACGGTGGCCCGGGCGCGGAACCGATCACGGGCGTTGGCAACGGCGCGCTCCCGAGGCTCGCCGAGCAATCATCCGATTGAGTGAAACCTCAATGCTGATCCCCAAAGCGTCCCCACGCGAGCCTACCAACCCCGACAATCGGGAAGTGAGCGCCGGACAAGGCGTTGGGGTGGGGAACGCCCCGCCCGAAAATCATCCATTCGGATGAGGCGGCCCGTCGCATCGTCAGTGCCCCATGGCGCCGTTCCCGTCTCCTCGTTACGTTGGTGTCGAAGGAGCATTCACATGACTCGGTTTTGGCTGCGCGTCTGGCTCGCCGTTAGCATTGTCTTTGCAGCGTCGTCCGGCATGTACCTGCTGTGGCTGGGGTCAAACACACCCGCGGCCGGATTAGTCCCTGCCTTCGTCGCCCTCGTCTGCCTATTCTTCGTGAGTTCCGCTGTCGCGGCCGGCCGCGTCCGCGCTGCCGATCGAGGCGCGGCCGAGTGAATCTCTTTGATCCGACTTCGCGCTGGTGGCTAGCGCGCGACTACATCCCGATCTCGCATCGTGGCCTGCCGATAGCGCGGATCTTCTTCCCTTACGAGAACGCGAGCGGTGATGCGATCAGGTGGTCGCGACTTGCGGACCTCGAGGAGCTACCCGCGTCAGTCAGCTGGGCAGATGTTGTGACTCAAGCGACGGGACACGGGGCCGATCCTGCACTCCAACCAAAATATGGCGACGTTGAGTCCGCGCTGCGGCGCTGCTTGATTGACATCCTTCCCTCGCTGTCGATGACTACGCTCAGCTGGACGGGCTACGGCAATCCGTTCCGGGGTGCACCCACGCTCGAGGTGGGCGGCGGTGTGTACGCAGAGTCCCGCGTTCCGATCGAGAACGCTCTGATGCAGACACCGTTTCCGACCTTCGCATGGGACGACGCGCAGCAGTTGGCCTGGGGAATGAGGCTGTATCCGGACTCAATGATCATTGCGGCAACACCCGGCGTCATGCGGGCCGTGGCCGTTGACGACCGCTTGGACGTGCGGATGATCGACGCTCGCTCAGATTCACTCCCTGCATACGACGCGCCAGGAACTTGAGGAGCCAGGGAACGCTCGCCCCGGGCTCCTCACCGCTCCTCAGGTTCCGCAGTTCTGGCTGAGGTTGAAGTGATCGTTCACCCACGGGGTTTCGTAGTTCTGTCCGCCTCGGTTCATGCGCCCCTTCGAGATCACCTTCCAAGTCGTCAGGTTCGTGTTTGGGCAGTTGAACCAAACCTCACTGCTGAAGCCTGTCGCGGCGCCTTTAGTGAACGACTTGTCTCGGACCGTGGTTTCAGCGAACGTGAACGGGTGAACGCCGATGATCTTCAACTGGTGCTGTGCTGTGGACCAGTTGCCGCCTGACGTGCACGCCGTGTGCGTGTCATTCTCAATACGTTGACTCACGCGTGAGATCCACACCACCATCGCGCAACCAGAGGGGAACGCGCGTGCGGCAATGCCATCAGTGGGCGAGGTGGTGTACGGCTCGGCGGTGAACGCAAGCACATCGTCCCCAGAAGCAATAGCCCTGGTGATGACGGCATCGGCGATCTCTCGCGCCACCGGGTCATCGATCGCCGCCAGCCCTTCGCGGACATCGGCGGCATTCATGCCGTCGACATCGGCGACAGGCGACTGCGTCGCCTCTTCAGCCGAAGACGCATGAGCGGGAAGAGAGTACCCGCAGATAGCGACGGTTGCAATGGCAGCGAGGACCGCACGGGTAAGTCTCGATGTATTCATGACCGGTTCCTTTCATCAATCGCGGCACGTGTCCGCAGGGATGTGGAACCTATCCCACCTCGCCTGATGACAGTTGCTCGAGAACGCACGGACTGCGATCGTCGCCACATGATTCGCATTCAGAGGATGAAGGCCGTCGCGGCCGCTGCTGCGCTCGCGACTCTGTTGGTGGTCGTAAGTTCGGTTCCGGCGATCGCAGCTAGCTCCGGAAACGTCGGAGGCAACCCGCGAGGATGTGTGGGCTATGTCGAGAATGCTCACAAATCGGGAGGGATGGCGTCTGTGCACGGCGGCATCCGGAACTGTACGTCGGCACCAACCGAACGGTTCGTGAGCGTGACCCTTCAAAAGCGCGGCTGGTTCCAATGGCATAACACGAAGACTTACACCGGCTACCTCGCTCAATCCGACGGCGTCAAGAAGCTCGATGTCGACTCCAAGGCCGTGTGCGGCAACACAAGCTTGCAAACCTGGAGAGGTGAGACATCGGCTCGTGTAACGGTCGGGAGCACGCACTACTACGGGAGCTACGTGAGCGCGAGCGAGACCCGGTTCGCGTGTGACGCATAGGCCTCGCCGCGTTGTGGCGCTGCTTCTTGCGCTCGCCGTGGCGACATCAGGATGCTCGGCTGAACACTCACGCGGCGGCATGGCAGCGTACGGGGAGTCGGACTTCGAACTACGTCCCGCGCCACCCGCGAAAGACGTACCCCCATCGTTGACTGTCAACGAGGCGACGCTCGACGCCGGATATGCGGACTGGCAGACAGCGTCCGAGGAGCTGAAGCTAGAGCTGAGTCCTGAAGATGTGCTCACGATCCGCGCGCCAGACGCGCCTCAGATCGTCCTCAGAGACGCGGATCAACCTCTCGAGGTGAGATTGCTCTTGCATCGTGGCCCCCTTTCTGAGATCACACCAGGGGCAATGCCCGCTGAGTACATCTGCGGCCTGTCCGCGTTCTGTGCTCTTCGGCCTCAAGGGGCCGACCTCGCGATCGACTTCCCAGTCCCAAGCGAGACCACGTATGTGGTTGGTGTGATGGTCGACTACTTTGCTGACCCAGACGTCGGACCGCACCGGGTCAAGAACTCCATTGGCTGGGTCGTAGAAATCTTGCGGAACTAGCCGTTATGGGGCAATAGGCGCGTCGAAGGGCGGCCTGCGCGGGGTAACTGAACGCCCGTCGAAGTTCGATCAATCGCTACAACGGAAGGAAAGCTGATGAGCGGCAACGAAAATCGGAGAGATGTCTCGGGGAACCGTCGGGACGGATACAAAGTGACGGAGGCGGGGAAGACCACCGGCGAAGCGTCCACTCAGAAAGCAGCCGAGGCGCAAGCGAAGGCACAGGTCGCGAACGCGGGCGGCGGTCAGGTCTTCATTCACAGGCCTGATGGCAAGATTCGAGATGCCGACACGGTGAGGCCCGGGCACGAGTCGCGCGCGAAGGACACCAAACACTGACAAGGTCGGGGGGCGCGCCCCGACGATGTGACGGCTCAGGCGCGGGCTCCAGAAGCCCTCATCATCGCAGTGGGGGCGGACGCGGCTTCAGTCGCGGTACCGTGGGGCACAGGAAGTCTGAGCGTCTACAACCAAGGATCAGATGCGGTTTTTCGAGAAGCTGCGGCGGCGTAAACTCGTTCAGGAGCAGCCTGAGGGCGTCATACTGTCGCCCGACGCGGCAGCACCGCTGCCGATAGCCCAGCTTGAGATGGTGCTCGCTGAGGTAGACCGAGAGTTACAAGACCTCGCGGGACGACAGGCGAGCGCGATCTCGCGGGCGTCCGTTGTGCTCGCGGCCGCAGGAGTGACTGCGTTCGCTCCGATCACCGCCGATCTGGGCTGGGCGCTTGCCGTTTCGTTCTTCTCAGTAGTGTCAGCAGGATTCGCTGTCGCCTCCATCAGGTACTGGCCGAGTAAGGCTGCCCGACTTGCCCGACACGATGTTGCCGCCTATCTCAGAGCCGACCCCTACCACGTGCAGTGGAGGCTCACGAAGGACAAGTTCACTGAGTTGTATGCGGCGCGGCGTGACCTGGACCGGAAAGCCAACCTCGTGGAGGGAGCTGTGGTGATGCTTCTGCTGGCATGGACGACCGCCCTGACCGCTAGGTTCATCATCGAGCCACTTACAAGTGGGGGAGGGTACTAGCAAGATGACCACCGATAAGAACTCCCCGCCAGACGACTTCGGCGGGATCGTGCCGAAAGCAGTGAACGAGATTCCCAGCGCCGTCAGCGACCATGTCACACATGGCGCTGATGATCAAAACACAGTACATAGAGCGGACTTTTTCGGCGGGAGCATGGGCGATGGCTAGGCACGACGACGACTTCGGGGACGCGGCTCCTGCGGGTGCCGACGACATCCCTTCGAGTGTCACCGAGTCGCTGACGGCCAGCGGCGATAAGAAGGGCAAGCCGCCGGTCGATGAGCGCTGACTCTCGTCCACGGTCCCGGCCCAGGCGCGGACCGTTCAATCGCGCCTTGGAGGCTCGGTGGTTGAGAAATCGGAGCTAAGGGTATTCATCGCATCGCCCGGAGGACTTGACGAGGAGCGCGACACGGTAGAGCGGGCCGCCAACGCTCTCAACTCGTTACTCTCCGACCTGCTCGATGTGACCATCCGGGTGTACAGGTGGGAGCAACTCAGCGCCCGGGCTGGGCGCCCTCAGGCCCTAATCAATCCGTGGGTGGATGAGTGCGATCTGTTCATAGGGGTTCTTCACCGCAGATGGGGGAGCCCTGCCGGCAGCAGTTACGAGACCGGCTTTCACGAGGAGATAGCTCGCGCTCTCGAACGCCACAAGAGGGAGGGTAAGCCGGAGATCGCGCTGTACTTCAAATCGGTTGACAGCAGCAGCCTCGCCGACCCAGGCCCCGAGCTCGCCCGTGTTCTGGAATTCCAGAGAGAGATGCGTGGAGAGCATCGACTCCGTTATCAAGGATTCGATTCATTCGAGGAGTTGCGCACACTAATCACTCTGCGTCTTACCGAGGCAATGCACCAGCATGGACGAGTCGGGGCAACTGGCGAAGGTTACGCCCCGTCGCGATCAGCGGCCGAGGTTCAATCGGAGGTCGCAGAAGCTCCGCACCGGGGGGCCGACGATAGCGACGAGCTGGTCAAGACTCTCGATCGGTTCTCAGCTGCCATCAAGGGGAACAAGCCTGACGGAAAGCTGGACTCAGATCGGCTACTTCTCTTCGCATCGGCCGCGTCCAGGGACAGGGAGCTGATTCCTACCCATTTGGCGAACCGTCTCGCAAACCGTGTGAACGTCTCCGACCTGCGACAGGTAGAAGCCGATGCCTGGTTGCGATCCCTCGTCGCGGACGTAGGACGGTCTGTGGGCGCGACGGAGCGGGTGTTTCCATTCGGTGTGTTCCGCGATCGCGAATCGCTCGCCAAAGCACTCGAAGCGCTCCTACCTCACCTCATGGATGACGGTCTCGAGCACGTTAGCGTCGGGGCTGCCCGCCTTCTGCTGGGTCTAGGGATACGCCCACGAGCACTGGTGGGACGAAGCCGTGATGCGATCGAGAACGCCGAGCTTCGCTGGGGGCGATTGTTCCGCACACAACCGAGCGTCGCCATCCGTCTGTGGTGCCGATTCGCGCAGCCTGCGGACCGTCGATTCCTGCGAAAGCTGGTGAAGGGTGACAGCCGGCGAGCCGCGGAGCTGGGCATCGCACTGACAAGGGCATCCGGGACTAACCCTAACCTCGATGCGCTCGTCGACATCGACGCATCGATACTCCTAGATCATGACGTGCGCGACTTTGTGGGCGCTCCTCCAGAATCGCTGACAAGCAGCGAAAGGCTCTCAGCCCTGGTCGTGGAAAGTGCTACGCCAAGCGCAGCCCGACTTGTCGCGCTCAACGAATTGATCGTGCGTTCGGTTCACGCCGACTCGGTCGTAGATCATCTGACCTCCCCGGAGTCGCGACGCGGAACAGACATCGAGACGGATCGCGTGGAAAGGAGATTTCTTACGAGCATTAGTGTGTCCACTTTGCTAGCTTCGCTCGAGCGACTGGCAGCCCCCCGAAGTGATCGAGTAGGGCTCACCAGAATTCGCCGCTGGCGTCTCGCCACGATGGGTATACCGTCTGAAGCTCGAGCCCTAGCCATGTCACTCGCACAAGGCGCCGGAGCCACGCAGTCTGAAGCTCGATTCGCAACCCACGCGACGGACCCGCGATATAAGGACGAGGCGCTGGCCATCGTCAAGGGTGACCCGTCGCCGCTGTCGGAGTTTCTAGACGCTCCGGAGCTCGCAAACTATCCTGACCTCCGAAGTTACTTTTCCGACAGCGTCAGCTACATGGCCGTCCAGTATCTATCGACGCTGAAGGGGCATCGCATAAGTCAAAACGAGATCTCTGTGTTGCGCGCGATCGTGGAGAAGGCGGATCTTGTCTCAGACGATGCGCGAGCCCTTCTAGAGGAGCTCGGCAGTAGTGAAGACCTTGAGTTTGTCGTCAACAGCGCCCGCAGCAGGTTCGAATCCATCAACGACTCACTACTTGAACGTCTCACGCTCACGCAACTCCGGGCGTGGGTGGACGGCGGAGATGGCAGCAAGACACAGGCGGGCCTTCGTGAACTCTCACGCCGCGAGCGCTTCATGCCCGTGAAGCTCCTGCGCGACCTGATGCGACGACCAGACGCCGACGTGAGGATCGCTGCCGCGAGGCAGCTGCTGCAAAAGATCGAACCCAATCAAATCGCGGACGAACGGAGAATGTACGTCTCTGCGAAAGACACGTACTACTACAACGTCGTCTGTGAGCTTGAGAGGGCACAAGTCGGTTTGCCTGTCGGCTGGCCAGCCACGAGCGCGGCTTAGCGCGCTCAGAGCCCGGCGTCGGAGCTCTCAACACGAGCCGAGGAGCACAGGCGTGGGATTCCGTCCGCCAACAGGTTCGCGTCGACGGGCTCGATGGTGGTACGAGAGTGGGTGATCGGTGCAGTTCCGGCTGCGATGCGCGCAACTTTCGAGAACTTCACCACCAAAGAGTTGTCGAGCTTCCATCAGGCCCGTCGTGGATCTCCATGAGTTCGTAGCCTGCGTGCGATTCCGTACTGTTTCCTCCTCCTTTGGGGTCCGGGCCGGTTTGAGCATCGGCCTTGTAACTATCGGGTGCCCTGCGCCAGCGATGAGATCCGCGCGTCATCCATTTGAATGAAAGCTCCGCCGTGATTCGAGACGCCCATTCTCGCTGGGCCACCTAACGGATAGACCACGCGCCGCAGAATTTTGTGCCGAAACGGTCGCGGAATCACTCGGAGACTGAGGTCGAACGACTGGGGTAAGGAAGAGCATCGTGGTGAAGATCGCCATCCTCTTCTTCGTTTCGTGCCGTCGGAACCGCTCTGGTATCGGCCCGTCGCGCACGAACCGGATGCAGTCACGCGCACAGGCTCAACGAGCGGGTGACGGCCACCAGCATCGTGAGCGAGGCAATGACGACCAGCAGGACACCGATCGCTAGGTAAAGCTTCGTGCGCGGCCTCTTCGCGAGCGTCGCGACGATCCCCGCCCCGACCAGTGTCGCGAGAGGGGCAACGGAAACTATCGGCATGAGCATCCCGCTCCAGCTCCCCGGTCGCTCTCCGGACGCGGAGAACATCGCTGCAGCGATCATGATCGCTCCGTAGATCGCGAAGGCGCTGATGGGCACGACGAGAGCCGCCGTCCTGTACGCGCTGCGTATGCGCTCGCGCACTCCGGGAAGAATGCTCACCGCTGGGATGAGGGTCATCACGACGCAGGACAGTATGACCGCTGCCGTCGTGTTCGGGTCGGGGCAGTTCATGCCCGAGGTTGTGCCGAAACTGGCCGCAAGACCTCCAGCGGTCGCCGCCATCAGGAGCGCGACATAGAGCAGACCGAGGAGGTGAGGGGCTGCCCCCGTGTGTGGCGGCGGGGTGGTGAGGCCGTCCATGTCAGAATCGCGCGAACAGGGCTGTCGCGAAGCACTCCTACTCAATCTCTCGGACACGGTCCGAAGATCGGACGATGTCGTCGAAAGAGTATCGGGCATCACCGTAGGGTGCTGATCGCTCCTCGGGCCGCGTGCGAGACGGTGCGGGCGTCGCTGACACTCCCTATGCAGAGAAACCGACCTGTGCAGAGAAACCGACGGGAGGAGGTCGCGATGTCGTCACGCGGAGCGCGGGCGCTGCTCGTCCTCGTCGCGGTCGCGATGGTCGGTCTCGCCGGGTGTGCGAGCGCCGTCACTCCGGCGGGCGGCCGAGATGCTGACCCAGGTGCTGACCCAGGGAGCGCCGCGGGCAACGCCTCTGCCGGGGACGCCCCGACGTCCTACCTCTGCGGAGGAACGCCCATATCCGCGGACGCGCTCGCCGCGCGCACGCCCGTCGAGGAACTCGCCGGCGCAGCCGCAGAAGCGCTCGCGGGCGCGGTCTTCGACGACGGCACACCGCTGGTGCTCGAGGACTCATCCGAGTGGTTCGTCGTCGACGCGTCGGATCACGAGGTCACACTGCTCCGTCCCGTCCCGCCCGATGATGCCGCCGCTGATGCTCCCGCCGCCGACCATGAACAGCTCACGGTGTCGTGGATCGAGGCGACGAACGTCACCGGCTGGCTCGTGACCTCGCTCGGCCCGTGCGCCCTCACGATCGACCTCGGCGACCTGGGGGTGCCGCTGATCGCGCTCGATCCCGCGCGTCCGCTCGATCCGGCCTCGCGAGAGGTGCACCTGCTCGTCACGGAGCACGCGTGCAACTCCGGGCAGGATGCCGCCGGACGCATCGAGATCGTCCGGCTCGACGAGAAGGACGACCGGATCGAGGTCGTGCTCGGGGTGCGGCCGGAGGGCGGGGCGCACACGTGCCCCTCGAACCCACCGACCCCCTTCACCGTGACGCTCGTCGAGCCGCTCGGTGAGCGCACCATCGTGGACGCGACTCTATACAGCCGCCCGGCCCTGCATGCCGGATGACCGCGCCGATCAGGCGATCGAGGAGCGGATCACGGCGGGCATCTCGATGAGCGTCTCGCCATGCGGCTCGGAGGAGAGCAGGATCTCGACCGCGCGGCGTCCCATGGCCTCGTGCGGCAGGGCGACCGTGGTAAGTCCGGGGCGGAGGTAGGCGGCGAGCTCGTCGTTGTCGAACGACACGATCGAGATGTCGTCGGGGATGGAGCGTCCCGACTCGAGGATCGCCTGGTAGGCACCGAAGGCGAGTCGGTCGTTCATGCACAGCAGCGCGCCGATGTCGGGTCGCCGGGCGAGCAGCTCGGTCGTCGCGTGGTAGCCCTCGTCGGGCTCCCACAGCCAGATGGACACCTCCTCCAGGAACGAGAGGCCGTGTGCGGCCATCCCCTCGCGGATGCCCGCCACGCGCCGCGCGACGGTGGCGGAGCGGAAGAGATCACGCTCGACGTCGTCGTTCTGGCCGAGCAGGGCGATCTGGGTGTGTCCGCGTTCGGCGAGCAGCTCGACGGCGCGCCGCCCGCCGCCGTGCTCATCGGGCAGGACGGACGCGGCGTGCTTCGTGTTGGTCGCGTTCAGCATGACGACGCCGGTGGAGGCGGGCAGATCGGGAACGAAGAACTCCCGCGCCCGCATGCTCGCGAAGATGATGCCGTCGACCTGCCGGTCGAGCACCGCCTCGACGGCCTCGCTCTCCCGCGCCGGGTCGCCGCCCGTCTCGAGCACCAGCATGACGTGGTTGGCCTGCTCGGCGGCGGCGAGCGCGCCGCGGATCAGGCCGCTCGCGAACCGGGTGGTGGCCACGACGTCCGAGATGAACGCGATCGTCAGCGTCTTGTCGGTGCGCAGACCCCGCGCGGCGACGTTGGGCCGATAGCCGAGCGCCTCCGCTGCCGCGAAGACGCGGTCATGGGCGTCTTGGGACAGCCGCGTGTTGGGGCGCCCGTTGAGGATCATCGATGCCGACGTGGGCGAGAGCCCCGCCAGGCGAGCCACGTCGGCGAGCGTCGCACGCTTGCTGGACACGAACCCTCCTCTTCACGCTGCGCGCCCGG
>Ga0160437_1001115_pt1 | contig 12527 bp, 8 predicted proteins | sample HID1975I_E0MG_FD_108227 | JGI IMG/M metagenome (GOLD analysis project Ga0160437, IMG submission 108227) | Enriched soil microbial communities from UW Madison campus, WI, USA - HID1975I_E0 MG | ecosystem: Environmental > Terrestrial > Soil > Unclassified | place: USA: Madison, Wisconsin... | reverse complement strand
TCATAACCATAAGTCAGTGCAAAACCCACAGGAACAAATTCACACTTACATCTACATGTTCCTTTACTATGCCCGTTCCCGCCGCCAGTTTTCCTTCCACAAAAGCTTCGGGAACGCCTCCCGCTATGGCATAGGTTTTCCCATCTGCACCACACCTATAGTTATCTCCCATTCGTGCTGACGGTTGACCCGACACTAAAGCCGTTGAGCAGCCAGATATAATGATTCCCCCACAGGTAGATTCATCCCCAACTTTAAGGTAAAAACCTTTCATCCTTTCCATTGCCAACCCTTTTAAATGTTCCATTAATAATTAACGAACATTTATGAAATCTATTTTCACAGGGAATGACGGTACAGAATTTTAACTATTGTTTTCGTGAACCCCTTCTCATCCTCACGAATTATAATATTATGATCTCACCGCTCACCTATATATTAAAATAATACATTAGCGATTATGCATTCATTTTATTTACAGTACAGTCAATAAGCCGATAGCAGTCGTCGAGCAGCGTAAAGCGGAACTGGCGTTGAGAGGAGAGCACCACTTCCCGCGTTTTGGTCACGAAAATAGCCTCGATATCGGCCCGGCCTTTCAGCATTTCGCAGCCCTGTTCCACGCCCGCGCCGAACAGCAGCGTGGTCCAGATATCGCCGTCGAGAGAATCGGTTGAAATGACGGTCACGCTGTCAAGTTCGTTATTCAGCGGATAGCCGGTACGCGGGTCGAGAATATGATGATAGCGCTCGCCGTCCAGCTCAAAATAGCGTTCATAGGTGCCGGAAGTGACCACAGATTTATGCGTTACGTCCATTGCACCCACCAGCGCATCGGCGTCGGAGAACGGTTTTTTCAGGCCAATGCTCCAGTGTCCGAGCGGCGTATCGAGCGTCTGCACGTTGCCACCCAGGTTGATTAACCCTTCGCTCACGCCCTCTTGCTGCAGTAAATCCCGCACCCGATCGGCGATATAGCCTTTGGCTATCGCCCCCAAATCAATTTCCATTCCCTGACGCGTCAGAAACACGCTTTGCGCGGCGTCATCGAGGATAACCTCGTCGGCCCGCGTGATGTCGAGCAGCGCGGCAATCTCATCGGCAGGCGGTACGCTGTCGCCTTTGAAGCCGATACGCCAGCGTTTAACCAGCGGGCCGATAGCGAGGTTGAACGCGCTACCCGGCAGGACGCTGGCGGCTTTGGCGCATTTGATGAGTTGATAGACCACTGCGCTGACCGCAACCGGATGCTGTCCGGCGGCATGATTGATCGCCATCACCTGCGACTGCGCACGGTTGACGGTGAACAGGTCTTCGTCATGTTTGATGAGGCCGAATACGCGGGACGCCAAAGGTGCATTGTGGGAGAAGAGTTTAAGCAGAATGGGCGAGCCCATCAGGGTTGCTGAGTAGCTGTAGACCGAGTCGTCAGTTGGCATGGCGGTTGCCCTCATCTTGAAGTTCACCCATTCGCGGAAGGTTTGGTCGGCCCGGAGCGGCCAGATGCCCTCTCCCTAACCCTCTCCCACAGGGAGAGGGAACTGGGCTTTCTCCCTCTCCCTCAGGGAGAGGGCCGGGGAGAGGGGGGAAATATCAACCTCGCGCGCGAACCGCAGCCTGATGCCCCGCCAGGGTACCGAAGATAATAATATCCGCAACCGCGTTCCCGCCGATACGGTTTTCGCCGTGAATACCGCCCACCACTTCCCCCGCCGCGTACGCGCCCGGGATAACCTGATGTTCAGTGTTCAGCACTTCGGTCTGGGTATTCACCGTCACGCCGCCCATGGTGTGATGCACGCCCGGTGCGATTTGAATGGCGTGGAAAGGCCCTTCGTTAATCGGCGCACGCAGCGCGGTGGTCCGGCCGAAATCGTCATCGTGCTGTTTTTCCACGAAGCCATTGTAGCGTTCCAGGGTCGCGAGGAAAGCCTGCTCGTCCATCCCCAGCGCCGCCGCTAACGCACGTGGCGAACTGGCGCTGGTCACCAGACCTTTAGCAATATACTCATCCGCGGCTTTGTTTTTCGCACGAACGTGTTCATCAAACACGATGTAGGCTGAATGTTCCGGCAGCGCGATGATGGCCGCAGAGACTTTATCGCGGGTCGACATTTCATTGTAGAAGCGACTGCCCTGCTGATTGACCAGAATCGCCCCGCCACCGCGGATGGATTCGGAAATCAGGTACGAGGTGTTCTGCTCTACGGTCGGGTGGATCTGGATTTCGCCCATATCCACGGTACCCGCGCCAATACGCTCCAGCAGGGCGATACCGCCACCGGTCGCACCTTTGTGGTTGGTGGTCACGAAGCCTTCGAGATCCGGACGGTATTTCACCACCATCGCACTGTTGGCGCTGAAGCCGCCGGTCGCCACCACGACGCTTTTCGCCTGCACAGTGACGGCTTCGTTTTCGTCGGTCAGCAGGCGCACGCCGCTCACTTCACCGTCGCTGAACAGAATATCGTCCACGGCAGTATCGAGCATTACATCGATGCCGCGTTTGGTGACATTACGCACCAGGCCGCTGATCAGGTAGCCACCCACAGCCGATCCGTCACGCGGACGGTGCGTGCGGTCGATGCTCATCCCGCCGGTGGTGGTGATGTCGTTCAACATAATGCCGCGACGCGCCAGCCATTCGATGGCTTCCGGGGCATTCTCAACGAAGCGACGCAGCAGTTCCGGGTTGTTTTTGTTGCCGCCGCCTTTCAGCGTTTCAGCGTAGAACAGCGCTTTGCTGTCCTGAATGCCTTTCACGCGCTGGAAGCGAGTTTCCGCGGCGTTCATCCCCGCCGAGGCTTTAATGGTGTTGCCACCAATGGTCGGCATCTTCTCGACGATGAGCACACTTGCGCCTTCATCATGGGCCTGAATCGCTGCCGCCAGACCGGCCCCGCCGCTACCGACGACCACCACGTCGTAATTTTTCGGCGCGCAGGTGTCACCGCCCTCTTCCGCCACGCGGGCGTTAGTCGATTTCACCATCGCTTTGGAGACAGCTTTTTTCACGGCTTCGCTCTGGCTGGTTGCGCCGGAAATGGCGTCTACGTGCGGCGTGTTGGCATCCAGAATACGGGTTTTTATTTCTTCAAAGCTGGTGACAAATTCCACCTGCTGCGGGCCGGACACCATTTCGATATCGGCAATGCGGTCGCTTTCAAGGCTGACGTTAATGACCAGCGCGTTGGCATCGTCCTGCACGTTTTCAACAAACACGCCCGGTTTGAATTTCGCGTCGCCCATGCTCATGTCGCGGATCATCGCTTCCACCAGCGAGAAGCGCCACAGCGGTTCCGGGATGGTCAGCGCTTCACGCTGAGTGCTGTCGATGAACAGCTCCAGATTTTCACCGCGCGCAATGCGTTCGGCCCAGTCAGGGTAGGCGATGGTCGCGCGTCCGACGGCAATCAGGTCGTAACCGTGGTCCAGACCCTGCTCAGCATCGGCGGCGTTCACCACGCCCCCCACGCCCATCACCGGGATTTGCGCCAGCGTGTCAGAGCGCATCGCACAATATTTTTCAATCAGCGGGGTTGGGTCCTGGGTATCGACGATGGACGAACGCAGGCTCGCGCCGACCGAGAAGTGCAGATAATCCACCCCGCGAGCTGCCAGTTTTTCCAGCAGGTACATTGTGTCATCGAAGCGAATGCCCGGGACTTCCCTCTCTTCCGGCGAGAAACGATAGCCAATGATAAACGCGTCATCAGCGTACTGACGCACCATTTTGTGAGTGATTTCCAGCACCGCCAGCGGGAATTTCGCGCGGTTGTCGCGGCTGCCACCCCATTCATCATCACGCTGGTTAGAGTTTGGAGAATAAAACTGCTGAATGAGATAGGTGTTTGCGCCGTGGATCTCCACGCCGTCAAAACCCGCCTGAATGGCACGACGTACGCCGTCACCGAATTTCACTACCATGCCAGCGACTTCTTCGGTAGTCAGCGCCACCGGCGTGGCTGCGCCATCACGCGGGGCGGCAACGGCACTTGGGCCAACCGGCGTACGCCCGCCGATCAGTTTCGGGTCGACCATGCGGCCGCCGTGGTAAATCTGCAAAATGGCTTTGGACCCTTCGGCTTTAATCGCCGCGGCAATTTTCGCCAGGCCGGCCACTTTCTCGTCGTTATCAATCCCGATAGCACCCGGGAACGCGAGGCCGAGATCGTCGACAAAGCAGCACTCAACGATGATGGTGCCGATGCTGCCCGCGCGAACGCGATAGTATTCCACCAGCTCGTGAGTCACGGTGCCGTCGAAATATCCGGTGCAGGTGGTCATCGGCGCCATTAACAAGCGGTTTTTCAGTTCGGTGCCGTTTGGCAGAGTGAAGGGGCTCAGAATACGTTCATTATGGCTCATAATGGAACTCCAGAATTTAAAATTGAAATTTAAGAATTTGGTGACGGCAACTTTATTTGTTTTATTTAGCGGTCCGTATTTATGCTATTAATATAGCGATTTATTTAGTTTCTAAATCATTTACGTTAGTTATAAAACTATTTAATACCTGATATAACACCCCTACCACCACAGTATTATCTTTTTAAAATACAACATTTACATAGACTTCATTATTGATAACAATGAAATTACTTTTGTTAACATTGAAATGCAATTTGAAAGAAACATCAATCAAAGCAAAATCAATGACATATGAGAGCAACAATCAAGAGCAACACCTTCACCGCTCATTTTTATTTAACATTTCACCCTCTTTCAAGAAAATAACCACATGCTCCAATAGGGTTATTATAAAAAGAAAAAAACAGCCAACTTATTTCGCTTTCTTGATCTCGATCAATTGCAACCGACAGTGAAAGCGCAATATATAAATAACCCAATTATTTAATTTAGCGCACGCCACATTGCGTTAAATTGCTGTATCGGAATAACACAACAGTCGCCATTAATAATTAAAGAAACTTTAGAAACTAAAGAAAGCGACTCAACTATTCCGTCAGCGCACCGTATTTTTAACTACTTGTCGAGTCTCATTATGAAAGAGAAAACAGTCACCCCACCGCCTGCCCGTTCGGGCAGTGTTAAAGCCGGGAGCAAAAACCGTCTGCTGATGATGGCAATGCCCGTCATCGTTGCCGTGCTGCTGCTTTTCGTTCCCGTTCCGGACGGTTTACCCCCTTATGCCTGGCACTACTTCGCCATCTTCGTCGGGGTGATCGTCGGCCTGATCTTTGAACCGCTGCCGGGCGCCGTGATCGGCTTAACCGGGGTGGTGGTCATTGCCCTGTGCAGCCAGTGGCTGTTGTTCAGCCCGGACCAGATGCTTGAGCCGAAATTCAAACTCGCCAGCGCCTCCTTTAAATGGGCGGTGAGCGGCTTCGGCAACTCCACCGTGTGGCTGATTTTCGGTGCCTTCATGTTTGCTGCGGGCTACGACAAAACGCAGTTCGGTCGTCGTCTGGCACTCATCCTGGTGAAATACCTCGGCCGCCGCAGTCTGACCCTCGGCTATGCGATTACCTTCGCGGATCTGCTGCTGGCCCCGTTTACGCCGTCAAATACCGCGCGCAGCGGCGGGACTATCTACCCGATCATCGCCAACCTGCCGCCGCTGTACGGTTCAAAACCGAATGACCCAAGCTCACGCAAAATCGGTTCTTATCTGATGTGGGTCGCGATTACCGCCGCCTGTATCACCAGCTCAATGTTCCTGTCTGCTCTGGCACCCAACCTGCTGGCGCTGGCGCTGGTGAAAAGTATTGTCGGCCTGGACATTTCCTGGGGTATGTGGTTCCTCGCCTTCCTGCCGCTGGGCGTGATTTTGATTCTGGTGATGCCGCTGCTGGCGTACTGGTTCTACCCGCCTGAAGTCAAAATTAACGACGAAGTGCCGCTGTGGGCCGCACGCGAGCTGGAAAAGCTCGGCAAGCTGTCACGCAATGAAATCCTGCTGCTGGTGTTCGTCTGCTGTGCGCTGATGATGTGGATTTTCGCCGCCCAATGGATTGAACCGGCGATGGCTGCCCTGCTGGTTATCGTGCTGATGTTGTGGACCGGGGTGCTTAACTGGAACGACATCACCAGCAATAAAGCGGCGTGGAATACCTTCGTGTGGTTCGCCACGCTTGTGGCCCTCGCCGACGGCCTCTCTTCCACCGGTTTCATCACCTGGTTAGGTAAAGAAGGCGGCGCGTTGATGGGCGGTATCTCACCGGGCACCGCGACCATCGTCTTGCTGCTGGCGTTCTACCTGCTGCACTACCTGTTTGCCAGCACCACCGCGCACACCACCGCGCTGCTGCCTGCGATGCTGACCATTGCCTCGACCATTCCGGGCATGAACATGCAGGTGTTCTGTCTGCTGATGGTGACCTCTCTCGGCGTGATGGGGATCATCACCCCGTACGGCACCGGCCCAAGCCCGATTTACTACGGCAGCGGCTATCTGCCAACCAAAGACTACTGGCGCCTCGGCACTATCTTTGGGGCCATCTTCCTGGCCGCCCTGCTGCTGATTGGCTATCCGTGGATGTCGATGATGTTCTGATTCAAACCGCCGGGCGTTCCCCGGCGGTTCATTTTTATGGAGTTGTGTATGTCGAATAAGCCGTTTGTTTATCAGAATCCGTTCCCACTCTCGAAAGACGAAACCGAATACTATCTGCTGAGCCGCGAACACGTTTCCGTGGCCGATTTTAACGGCCAGCCGATGCTGAAAGTAGAGCCGGAAGCGCTGACGCTACTTGCCCAGCAGGCGTTCCACGACGCGGCGTTTATGCTGCGCGTTTCGCATCAGAAACAAGTCGCCGCCATTCTGACCGACCCGGATGCCAGCGATAACGATAAATACGTGGCGCTGCAGTTCCTGCGTAATTCTGAAATCGCCGCTAAAGGCGTGTTGCCAACCTGTCAGGACACCGGCACCGCGATAATCATGGGCAAAAAAGGCCAGAACGTGTGGACCGGCGGCGGGGACGAAGCCGCGCTGGCGCTCGGCGTGTACAACACCTACACCGAAGACAACCTGCGCTATTCGCAGAACGCACCGCTGGATATGTATAAGGAAGTGAACACCGGCACCAACCTGCCCGCGCAGATCGATCTCTACAGCGTGGATGGCGAGGAGTACAAATTCCTGTGCATGGCAAAAGGCGGCGGCTCTGCCAACAAAACCTATTTGTACCAGGAAACCAAAGCGCTGATTACCAAGGCGTTGCTGAAAAACTGGCTGGTTGAGAAAATGCGCACCCTCGGCACCGCAGCCTGCCCGCCGTACCATATCGCGTTTGTGATTGGCGGCACTTCAGCAGAAGCGACCTTGAAAACCGTGAAGCTCGCTTCGACGCGTTATTACGACGGCCTGCCTACCGAAGGCAACGAACACGGCCAGGCGTTCCGCGATGTGAAACTGGAACAGGCGCTGATGCAGGAAGCACAGAACCTCGGCCTCGGCGCACAGTTTGGCGGCAAATACTTCGCCCATGATATCCGCGTGATTCGCCTCCCGCGCCACGGAGCCTCCTGCCCTATCGGCATGGGCGTCTCCTGCTCGGCGGACCGTAACATCAAAGCGAAAATTAACCGCGACGGCATCTGGATTGAGAAACTGGAAGCCAACCCGGGCCAGTACATTCCTGACGATTTGCGCCAGCAAGGTGAAGGCGATGTGGTCAGCATTAACCTGAACCAGCCGATGAGCGAGATCCGCGCACAGCTTTCAGCCCATCCGGTGTCTACGCGCTTATCGCTTAACGGGACAATTATCGTGGCGCGCGACATGGCCCACGCCAAGCTGAAAGAACTGATCGATAATGGGGAAGCACTTCCGCAGTACGTGAAAGATCATCCGATTTATTACGCAGGCCCGGCCAAAACGCCGCAAGGGTATGCGTCTGGCTCGCTCGGCCCCACCACCGCAGGCCGCATGGATTCGTACGTCGATTTATTACAGGCCCACGGTGCCAGCATGGTGATGCTTGCCAAAGGTAACCGCAGCCAGCAGGTGACGGATGCCTGCCAGGCACACGGCGGTTTCTACCTCGGCAGCATCGGCGGCCCGGCGGCGGTACTGGCGCAGCAAAGCATTAAGAGTCTTGAATGCGTGGCGTATCCTGAGCTGGGCATGGAAGCCATCTGGAAAATTGAAGTCGAAAACTTCCCGGCGTTTATCCTTGTCGATGACAAAGGCCATGATTTCTTCCAACAAATCCATAACCGGCAATGTGAAGGATGTCGCCAGAAATAACCCCCCAACGGCCAGTTTCTCGCTGGCCGTTTTCCTTTCTGTTATCCCTGTTTTCTTCCCCAAAAAACTCGTAATTTCCGCGTTATGCCTCTAAAAATGTTCAAAAAGGTACGTACGGGTAAGCATTTATTTTTGAATTAAACAAAAATTTATAAAAAGAATTCCTTGGCTATACTCAGAAAGACCTTAATGAACGGAGTTCTTCCACATGTTAAAAAATGTCCCTTTCAAACGGACGATGCTGGCCAGCATGCTGACGCTGGCTTCTGGCGCGGTGACGTCTGCATACGCAGCGCCCGCGACCGCTTCTCCAAAACAAGATTCTTCTAAACCGAACATCGTTGTCATCTTTGGTGACGATATCGGTTACTGGAACCTGAGTACCTACAACCAGGGTACGATGGGTTATGACACCCCGAACATCGATAGCATTGCGGCACAGGGGGCGAAATTCACCTCTTACTACGCAGAGCAAAGCTCGACTGCGGGCCGTTCTGCGTTCATCACCGGCCAGATGCCATTCCGTACCGGGATGAGTAAAGTGGGTATGCCAGGTGCGCCACAGGGTCTTCAAAAAGAAGACCCGACCATTGCTAACATCCTGAAGCAGCTGGGCTACGCGACCGGTCAGTTTGGTAAAAACCACCTCGGTGACCGCGATGAGTTCCTGCCAACCGCACACGGTTTCGATGAGTTCCTCGGTAACCTGTACCACCTGAACGCTGAAGAAGAGCCAGAGAACCCGGATTATCCGAAAGACCCTGCCTTCCGTAAGCAGTTCGGTCCGCGTGGCGTGATTAAGAGCTCCGCAGATGGCAAAATTGAAGATACCGGTCCACTGACCGTGAAACGTATGGGCACCGTTGACGAAGAGACGTTAGCGGCGAACAACGACTTCATGGAACGTCAGGTGAAGGCTAATAAGCCGTTCTTTACCTGGTTCAACACCACCCGTATGCACAACAAAACCCACCTGAAAGACAAGAGCATCGGTGTGACCGGTCTGGGGACGTATGCAGACGGCATGGTTGAGCATGACAAGATGGTGGGTGAAGTGCTGCAGAAGATTAAAGATCTCGGCATTGAAGATAACACCATCGTTGTTTACACCACCGATAACGGTCCGATGACGGCAACCTGGCCTGACGCAGGCGAAACGCCATTCCGCGGTGAGAAAAACACCGGCTGGGAAGGCGGCTTCCGCGTTCCGGCGATGGTCAAATGGCCAGGCCACATCAAACCAGGCACCCTCGTTAAAGACATCTTCGCAAGCTACGACTGGTTCCCGACGCTGATTGCTGCCGCAGGCGATCCAAACATCAAAGATCAGCTGCTTAAGGGCTACAAAACCCCGTCCATCACTTACAAAGTGCACCTGGATGGCTACAACCAGCTCGACTTCCTGCAGGGCAAAGGCGAAGACCAGCGTAAAGAGTTCTTCTACTGGAGTGACGACGGTGACCTGCTGGCCATGCGCTACGGTCGCTGGAAAGCGCACTTCATGATCCAGGAGCATACGGGTCTTGATGTGTGGAAATATCCATTCACCAAACTTCGTGTGCCATTGATTTTCGATCTGGAAATCGATCCGCTGGAGAAAGGCACTGACGGTATGGGTTATAACACCTGGTTCTACGACCGTCTGTTCTTACTGGGTGGCGCTCAGAAATACGCAGGCGAAATGCTGCAATCCTTTAAAGAGTTCCCACCACGTCAGAAACCAGGCTCATTCACTGTTTCTGATGCATCAGCGATGATTCAGCAAGGTTCAGGCATCAAAAACTAAGTTGCCTCGTGAAGTCATGTGAGAATTCACTCTCAGAGCGGGTTGCAATTGCAATCCGCTCTGCATTTTGAACTTCGCTCATTGTGCGCTTTGTCAGTGATAACACCTTAGGGGTTTGCTATGAAGTACAGCACCACACTACCCGTAAAAGCATTACCGTCTGCGGAAAAATATGACGGCAAAGGTCCCGAGTACAAGCGCCGTTTCCACGTGATGGCCAAACCTTCCGGCTCCACCTGTAACCTCGATTGCACCTACTGTTTCTACCTGTCAAAAGAACAATTACTCCATCAGGACAGACACACCGGCATGAGCGATGAGGTGCTGGAAAACTTCATTCGTCAGTACATTGACGGGCAGGATGGCGACCAAGTGGTCTTCTCATGGCAGGGCGGCGAACCGACCCTGATGGGACTCGAATTTTTCGAAAAAGTGGTCGCATTCCAGAAGCAGTACAAAAAACCGGGTCAGCAGATTGAAAACGATTTGCAGACCAACGGCGTACTGATCAATGACAAATGGGCTGCGTTCCTCAAAGAACATAAATTTCTGGTGGGCATCTCCATTGATGGTCCACGAGAATTGCACGACCGCTATCGCGTCACGCGTAGCGGCAAGCCGACCTTCGATAAAGTGATGGAAGGCGTCGGCGCGCTCAAGCGCCACGGCGTACCGTTCAATGCGCTGGTGACCGTCAACCGCACCAACGCCCGCTTCCCGCTGGACGTGTATCGCTTCATGACCAAAGAATTGGGCGCGACTTACGTGCAGTTCAACCCGTGCGTCGAACCCGTCGATTTCAAAAGTACCGCGCCGCAATTCTGGCAGGACGATTCCATTCCGATAACGGGCAGCCGTCGTGCCCGCCCGGGTGATTTAGATTCTATCGTCACCGATTGGTCCGTTGATCCCGAAGACTGGGGTACGTTCCTGATTGCCGTGTTTGAAGAGTGGGTCAACAACGATTTAGGCCGCGTACAAGTCAACCTGTTCGAAACCGCCGTCGCCCAGACCATGGGGATGCCCGCGCAGATTTGCACGGCCTCCGAGTTCTGCGGCAAAGGGCTAGCTATCGAGAAAAATGGCGACATTTTCTCCTGCGACCACTACGTCTACCCGGAATATCAGATAGGCAACATCGAGAACAGCAAACTGGCGCACCTCGCGTTCTCCGAACGCCAGCAGGCTTTTGGCATGGGCAAAAAAGATACCCTGCCGAAATACTGCAAAGCGTGTCCCTACCTCAAACTGTGCTGGGGCGAATGCCCGAAAAACCGTCTGGTGCGTACTCCCGACGGCGAACTGGGCCTGAACTACCTTTGCCCGGGCATCAAGGCGTTCTTTAACTATGCTGAGCCGATTTTGGTTGGGATATCCACCCTACTGAAACGTGATTTTACAGGAGTGAAAAAATGAATAGCAGGGAAAAACTTCTGCAGTTAGAGCAACGCATGAACGCCCAAGTTTTGGGCCAGGAAGAACTGGTTCGAATGCTGATCATCGCCCTGCTCTGCGACGGGCATGTGTTGCTCGAAGGTCTGCCTGGCCTGGCAAAAACCCGCGCGGTACGCGAATTGGCGCGCCATGTTGAAGGCGAATTCCGTCGTATTCAGTTCACGCCAGACCTGTTGCCATCGGACATCACCGGTAGTGAAATTTATCAGCAGAATGCCACCCGCGAAGAGGACCAGTTCCGCTTCCGTCCAGGACCGGTATTCGGCAACGTTATTCTCGCCGATGAAATCAACCGTGCGTCTGCCCGCGTGCAGTCCGCGCTGCTCGAAGCGATGGAAGAGCGCCACGTGACCGTCGCCGGGAAAACCTGGCCGCTGCCGGGCGTCTTCATGGTGCTTGCGACGCAAAACCCCGTGGATCAGGAAGGGACCTGGCCGCTGCCGGAAGCCCAGCTCGACCGCTTCCTGATGAAAGTCCTCGTCGATTACCCATCGAAAGAGAACGAGCAGAAAGTCATGCAGATGGTTCGCGCCGAACAGCAAGCCAAATATCAAGCTCTGACGAAAAGCGAAACCGCGCAGCAGGAAGAGACGTTGACCCTTTCACAGCAGGAAATTGCCGCCAGCTGGCAGGAGATTTCCGCCGTGTACGTCGCGCCTGCGATTGAGGAATACATCGTCAATCTGATTGAAGCGACCCGTTATCCGCAAAACGTCAGCGACACGCTGGCAAGTTACATCCACATCGGCGTCAGTCCGCGTGGTTCACTGGCACTGGATCGTTGTGCCCGGGCGCAGGCGTGGCTCGAAGGCCGTGACGCAGTGCTGCCGGAAGATGTGCGCCTTATCGCGCCGTCGGTGATTCGTCATCGTCTGATGCTGAGCTACCAGGCCAACGCCGATAACTGCACCGCCGATGACGTGGTGAAAATGCTGCTCGACGCCGTGGTGGCGTAATGGACAGCCGTCTCAGTGTTAACCGTGAGACGCTGCTTGCGCTGGTCAATGACGCGCGTCTGATCGCCAACCCGCCGGGGCAAATTCCACCCGGCGCACTGGCGGGCGAACGCAC
>Ga0160437_1001113_pt1 | contig 12529 bp, 1 predicted proteins | sample HID1975I_E0MG_FD_108227 | JGI IMG/M metagenome (GOLD analysis project Ga0160437, IMG submission 108227) | Enriched soil microbial communities from UW Madison campus, WI, USA - HID1975I_E0 MG | ecosystem: Environmental > Terrestrial > Soil > Unclassified | place: USA: Madison, Wisconsin... | reverse complement strand
CCGGTCTGGCGCTGAACGGCGATGCCATAAGCAACGCCGGTCTTGGTCTCGTCAGCGCCGGCGGCATGGCGGTAGGCGGCCAGTTGACCGCGCTGGGTGATCTGACCGTCCAGTCCACAGGCAGCCTCGATCTGACCGGCGTGCTGGCCGCCGGCGGCAAGCTCACGCTCACTGCCGGTGCGACCACGCTGGGTGCCGCGTCCATCCTGCAGGCGGGCGACACGCTCTCGCTGACGACGGGTTCGCTCACCGCCGCGGGTATCCTTCAAGGCGTGAAGGGCGTGACGCTCGCCAGCACGGGCGATGCCTACCATACCGGCACCCTGATCGCGGGCGCTGTCGATGCCAGCAGCGGTGCGGTAACCAGCCTGGCTGATCTCTCGCTTTCCGCCACCGGCCTGCTCGACCTTCGCGGCGAAGTCAGCGCCACCGGCAATGGCACTTTGTCGGCAGGAACCCTGCAGGCGGGCGGCACTCTCGTCACGCTCAGCAATCTCGACATGATCGCCGCCACGCTGGGCACCAGCGGCACACTGCAGGCCAATGGCATTCTTACCGCTCGCGGTACGCAGAGCGTCACCCTGGGCGGTACGCTTTCCGGGCTATCCGGCCTGACAATCATCAGCGGCGGCAGTCTCGTCCAGAACGCGGCGATCGGCTCGAATGGTGCGCTGACGCTCGATGCCGCCGGCGCCCTGACCCACGCCGGTACGACGATGGCCGTCGGCGCCATAACCCTCAAAGGCGGTTCGCTCGCTCTCGGCGGCACCGTCAGCGGGAACGGCGCGCTTGCGCTTACCAGCACCACCGGCAACACAGACATTGCTAATGGCGCGGTGCTGTCTGCGGGCGATGTAACGCTGACATCGGCCGGCGATGCCAACGTGTCCGGTGCGCTCATCGGCATTCGGCAACTCACTACCGATATCAGGGGCACCCTTTCGCTGACGGCGACGGGCATGCTGCAGACCGGTACGACCGATGTCGCGGGTAACGTCATCAGTCTCGGCCAGATGACGCTCGGTGCAGGGACGACCATCAACAACGCCGGCTTGCTGTACTCGACCGGCGGGATCGCCTTCAACAGCCCCGGTTTCGTCAACACCGGCACGGTCAGCACCGGCGCCGATATCAATCTTGTCGCCCAGACCCTTTCGCTGGGCGGTACCTTCCAGTCGCTGGGCAACATATCGGCGAGAACGACGGCAGGCGCCCTCGAAGTGATGGGCGGACTGGAAGGGCGTAACCTCACGCTGTCTGCCACGGGCGGCGATATCACGCTCGGCAGCGCCTCGCACCTGACCGCCTACGGCACCGGCACCGACGGGAAGCTCAGCCTGACCGGTAGCGGGGCGATCAGCGCAATGGGCGTGATCGCCGCCAATAACGACGTAACGCTCAACGCCGCGCAAGGGATTACCATAGGCGCGGACCGGGCAGGAAGCGCCGCGCTCGCAGGAGCCGGCAATGTCACGATCGCCGCAGGCGGTGTAGTGACGAACCAGGGCAGCGTACAGGCCGGCAAAGCCCTGACGCTATCCGGAGCAAGCCTTGTCAGCAGCGGCCTTCTGGCCGGCGATACGCTCACCGCGACCACCACCGGCAATATTACCCTGTCGGGGGCAGCCTACGGCCAGAACGGCGCGACGTTTGTCTCCACCGGAGGTACTCTCTCGGTCGGTAGCGCGGGCAGTGTGCAGAGCCTCGGCGCCGTCACCTTGCGCGCGGCGGGCGATCTCACCAACACCGGCCTGATTGGCGCGGGCGCACAGGGCGCCGGAACGCCGCTCGGTGCCATCAGCCTGACCAGCGGCGGCACGCTTCGCTCTACAGGTGCGATCGTCTCCAACAACGCTACGGTGGCGCTCGCCGGCTCCTCGATCGTACTGGGCGGCAAGCTTGCCGGGAACGGCGGCACTTATGCTGCGATGGCCCTGACGCTTGATGCTGCCGCGCTGACGGTGCTCGATGGCGGCGAAGTCGTCGCGAACCAGGCATTGACCTACAACGGCACCGATCTGACGCTGGGCAGCGGGGCCTTGTTCCAGTCGAACGCGGGGATGACATTGGCTCTGAGCGGGGCCTATCGATCGGCGGGAACTCTGGTGTCGCTCGGTGATCTGTCGCTTGCCGCCAGCGGCGCGCTGACCAATCTTGCCGGGGCAGGAATCTTCGCCGGGGGTTCGGGCGCGAGCCGCAGCGGCGGCACATTTTCGCTCGCCGGTGGTACCATCGACAATGCCGGAACTATCGTCGCGGCGGCAAGCGAAAACGGAAACAAGGGTAGCGCCACGCTCGCTGCCGGTTCGATCGTCAACACCGGCTTGATCCATGCCGGCAGCAGCCTTGACCTGACCACCGCGAACCTCAGGATCGAGGGCACTGCCGCCGCCGTCGAAAGCGGCGCGGCGCTCTGGCTCGACATTCCCACTGTCACGCTGGCAGCAGGCGGGACGCTCAAGAGCGCCGGCGACCTGACGCTCACTTCGACTTCGCTCGCCAACGGCGGCGCCATTCTGTCGGGCGGCACGCTTGCGATCACCGCGCGCAGCAGCTTCATCTCGCAGGGCACGATCGGTGCGGCGCAAGGCGTAACGCTGCGCAGCAACGCCGGCATGACGCTGGATGGCGTGGTCTCCTCGGACGGCGGCCGCCTTTCGGTCATAACCTCCGGTGCGCTCAAGCTGGGGGCGAACGCCGGCCTTTATGGCAAGACCGGTCTGACCGCCGAGGCCGGTAGCATAGACATCGCCTCGCCTGCGAACCCGGCCAATATCGCCATGGCCTCGCACGGCGACATCACTCTGACCTCGGCTCAGGGCCTGATGCTGGGCGGCGCGATCGTTGCCGATGGCAGCGTGTCACTGACCGGCACGAGCGGGATGACGCTTGCCGCAGGCAGCCTCATCTCGGCGGGGAGCGCCCAGACGGCCCCCTCGATTACGGGTAGCAATATCACGCTGAGCGGACCTCAAGTGTCCAGTCTCGGCACCCTGACCGCGACCGGAGGGCTTGCCTTCCAGACCGGCGCCCTGACCGTGGGCGGCAGCGCTGTCGCCAATGGCGACATCACGCTTGCCGGCTTCGGGGGCGGTGCTGCGCCGACGCTTACCGTGGGGCAGGGCGGAACGCTTGCCAGCTATCTCGGTAACGCCAACCTCGCCGCGCTGTCGGGCCTTACCCTGGCGGGTTCACTCTTCGCCAGCAGCGGTGACGTAACTCTGACCACACCTTTTGCGACGATTACGGCGACCGGCAAGCTGGGTGCGGGGCGCAACGTGTCGCTCACAACCGGCGTGCTCGATCTGGCGGCGGGCGGTGAGATCGCTGCTACGAACGATCTCTCCCTTGCCGTCACGGGAAGCCGTGCTGGCGGCACCGTCGCGATCAATGGCGTGTCCTACGATCTCACCGGGACGCCGGTCTCGGCGGCGATCTTCGGCAAGCTGAGCGCGGGCCGCAATCTCTCGCTGACCATGCCGGGCGCGCTGGTGATCGGCGGGACGGCGCAGCTTGTAGCCAGTAACGACATGTCGATTGGCGCGGGCCAGGCGATCCTCGGCGCGCGCTATACCGTCGACGGCGCGGGGCAGCCTTTGACGCTCGGCGTAGTTGCAGGCCGCGATCTTTCGCTGACCGGCGGACTGACGCTCGACGGCAGCATGCAGGCCGGGCGCGACTTGACCATCACCGCAAATGGGGCGGGCGTGACCAGCACCGCCGCCGCGCAGTTCGTCGCGGGCAACAATCTAAGCCTCTCGGGGGCATCGCTGGCGCTTGCGGGCACCAATTCCGGCGAGACGTCCGTCAGCTTCTCCTCTCCCGGAAACGTGACGCTTGCCGGTGCGACGGTGTCAAATGGCCGGATTGTGCTGGCTGCCAACACCGCCACCGTAACCGGCAGCGGCTCGCTCACGACCCATGGTGGGGCCGGCAACCTGACCGGGGTCGGCCGCAATGTCGGCGCTTCGGCAAATATCGACCTTGAGACCACCGGCGATCTTACCAACAACGGCGCGATCTGGTCGGATGGTGTGGTGTTCCTCAAATCCGCCGGTGGCAATATCGTCAACAACGCTGGCGGCGCGAACGGCGGGATCACCGGTCTGACCGTCATAACCCAGGCCGACAGCGGTTCCTTCCTCAACCAGGCGGGGGCCTTCAAGGCGGCCAACGCCGGGCTGTTCCTGACCGGAGACTTCAACAACAACGGCAGCTTCGCGCCCTCGGGCAACTACTGGATTTCTGCGGCCAACATTATCAACTCGGGCCTGCTCGGCGCCTCGGGCGATCTCACGCTCACGGCCGTGAACAACATCACCAACACCGGCACCATCTACGGCGGCCGCAATCTGGCACTCACGGCCGGAGGCACGCTCGCCAACGACTATGTGGGCGACGCGCAAGGCAATGGCCAGCACGGCCTGATCCTCGCGCAGGGCAACATTGCGATCACCGCGCATGACGTGGTCAATCGGTCTGCCACGATCCAGAGCCTGGACGGCGGCATCGGCATCGACCTTACCGGCGGAAGCCTGACCAACGAGATTAAAGCGTTTAGCTTTTCTCCCGAGACCAAGCGCGTCAAAGTCTGTTTGCAAAGTAATGGTAAGGGCTGCACCGAGCCAGATTGGGTTGTGCTGGAAACAGGGGGGCTCAACCTCTCCGGCACGACCGGAACTGCGACGATCTCGTCGGCCGGAGACATTCGCATCAACGCCGGTGGCGGCAATGTGGTCAACCGTAATGCCGCCATCCTCGCGGGCGGGGCGATCGCGATCACGACAACGGGTACCGTCAGCAACATAGCAGATCTGCTTGTCAACGCGACGGTATCCACGACCGCCTCCGGCGACCCTTATGTTAGCGGCAAGTCCAACAGCTTCATGCCGAACGCGCCGACGCTGATACAGGCCGGCGGCACCGTTTCCATTCAGGCCGGCTCTTTTGAGAACATCCTGAACAATCGTATCAGCGCCGATTCCTTCCCCGGGCTCGGACCGATCGAGCACGCCGGAACCTCCGGTCCCGGCAATGGCAGCCCCGCTACCGGCAGCACCGGTAACAACGCCTGGGGAGCTACCCGGGAGACTAATACTGGATCAGGGGGAGGAAGCCTTATCGGTGGTAGCCGCGCGTCGTCGACCGGCGCGGGTAATTCCGGCTCCGGCAATTATGTCACTTCCGCGCAGGGCGCTGGCAGCGCTGCGACGGCGTCGAGCTCTATTCGTGGCAGCGGAAATGTGGCCACAGCCCAGCGTAGCCAATCTGGCGGAGCGGGCGACACCGATGCCGTCACCGCGCTGACCGGTGCCGCCGCGCTTGCCGGTAATGACAATGGGGGCGCCGCGGGGACCGTTGGCACCGTTTCCGGCGTCACTGGCGGCGTAGCAAGCTCCGGGCTTGTCACGTCGTCTCTCGATCAAACCGGGATCGATCGCAGCAATGTCGGCGGAGTGCCGATCGAGGCTGGCAACGCCGGAAATGTTTCGATCACGATGGGCAGTGGCGAACGCATCGATGCGTCGAAGCGCACCGACACGTCCATCGGTAGTGGCGGGACTTTGATCACGAAGCAGAGCGAAGGCTCGGTGGTCTCGGCCAACGTGGTTGGCGCGGGTTCAGCCTCGATTGAGGCGGCCAACGCCGCCGCCGGCGGCGTGACCAGGACCGGGTTCGTCAGCGGCACGCTTGAGGGACTCTCGGTCGATCCCGGCAGCGAGACCGCGCTTCAGACCGCGAGCGGCGTATCGACCGGCAACGGCAACGCAAACCTTGCCCAGACGTCCGGCCAAGCTGCGCTGGGCACCGCCAATCTCTCAGGGTTTGGCGGCGCGAGCCTCCCTGCGATCGGCAGCCAGAACTTCGCCGCATTCCTCGGCACGTTCCTGACAAGCCTCAACCTGACTGGCCAGAAGGGCGGATCAGGCTTTGCGAGCAATGGCTCGCTGTTCACTTATGCCAACAATCCGAACTCCGCCTATCTCTTCACGACCACTGCAGCGCTGGCATCGGAGGCGGCGCTGTACGATTCCTCGTATTTCTTCGACCAATTGAACCTTGATCGGGCAACGACCTACACCCGGCTTGGCGACGGCCTGTTCGAAGCCATGCTGGTCTCCAAGCAGGTGCAGGCCGAGACCGGTCAGGCCCAGCTTCAGGACTACGGATCGGCGCTCGACCAGTATCAGAGCCTGCTCAAGAACGCAGCCGATGTACAGAGCGATCTCGGCCTGAGCCTCGGCATGGCGCTGACCGACGACCAGGTGGCAAAGCTCACCGCACCGATCCTCTGGTACGTCAGCACCAACGTCGATGGCCACGATGTGCTGGTGCCGGTGCTCTATCTTTCGGCCTCGGATCCGAAGGCCATCAGCGGCGGCGCCCTGGTGGGCGGCACGAATGTCCTGATCACGGCCAACGGCGGGATCACCAACAGCGGCACGATCAAGGCGAAAGAAATCGCCGCGCTCGCGGCCAACGGCGGCGATCTGGTCAACGCCTCGGGCGGTGTGATCGCCGGCGGCACCGTCGTCGCCAAGGCCGCGCAGGATATCGTCCTGCAAGGCGGCAGCACGATCACGGCGAATGGTTCGGGCACCTATACAATGGCCGACGGCCAGACCCTGTCGGGCGGGATCGCCTCGCTGACAGCGGGACGGGACATCGTCAGTTCCACGATCGCCACCAGCAGTGCCACTGGGGGGACCGACCGCACGGGCAACGGCCAGTTTACTATCACGGCAACAATGACCGAAGGTGTGGCCGGCGCAGCGGTCAACGCTGCATCGGGCCTCCAACTGAATGCGGGAAGCAACATTGCGCTGAACGCCGCGCAGCTCTCCTCCGGCGGTTCGGTGAGCCTGATCGCCGGGCAGGACGTGACGCTCAGCGGCAGTGCCGCGACCGCGACGACCACCGAGTTCGAGCGCACTGGCAAGCGCACTTATTCTGACAGCACCAGCACGCAGGAGACCTACATTGGCACCAGCATAACCGCTGGTGGTCCGGTGCAGATCGGTGCCCTGGGCGGGACGCTCGCGATCACTGGCGGCACGATCACGACGACCGACACGACCGCGGGCACAATCGATCTCTACGGCGCCCAGGGCGTCAACATCAGCGCGGGCCAGGAAACCGGCACGCTCGAGCAGTTCGAGCAAACCGGCAAGCGCAGCAATGTCACGACGACGGCAACCAGCACGACGAACAGCCTTGCTACCATCGAGGCGGCAGGCACGCTCTCGATATCGACGCCCGGTGCTCTCGCGATCACCGGCGGCAGCCTGACGAGCGGCGATGCGCTGACCGTGGCAGCAGGTTCGGTCACGGTAAACGGGGTGATCGACACCGTCACCAGCGATGTCGCGACCTGGAAGAAGAAAAAGGGCTTCGCTTCTTCGAAGACCACCACGACCACCACGAGCACCAGCGACCAGACTGTGGTGGGTTCGGTGCTGTCTGGCGACACCATTGGCATCTCGACCCCCGGCGCAGTCACCATCAACGGCTCGGCTGTCGTTGCCTCGAACGGCCTCGGCATCACCGCAGGCGGTCCGGTCTCGATCGGGACGATGACCGAAACCGATACCCTGAGCCAGACGGTGATGGTCAAGAAATCGGGCTTCAGCCTTGGCGGAGGCGGTCTGTTCATCGGCTCGGGCAAGGTCAAGACTACCCTCGACACAGCCGCGACCACCAACGTCGGCTCGCTTGTCGGCACCTCCGGCGGCGATCTCTCGATTGTTTCGGGCGACAAGCTCGCGGTTACTGGCAGCCAGGTCGTAGCTCCCGGTGACGTGCTCCTTGCCGGTAAATCCATCGAGATCGCCAATGCGCTCGACGTTGTCGATACGAGCCAGACGAGCAAGTCTTCGAGTTTCGGCTTCTCCATCGGTGGCCAGAGCCAGCTCATTCAAAGCGCTGCCAACCTCACGGATGCTGCCAAGATCGCCTCGACAAGCGACAACAGCCGGGTTTCTGCAGTGGCGGGACTTGCCGGCGGCATGGCGGCGGTCAATGCCTTCAACGCCGGTGCTGACATGGTCTCGGTGCTTGAGAAAGGAACAGGTAACCTCGGCATCTCGGTCGGCGTGAGCTTCGGCATATCGAAGTCCAGTTCGGCCAATCAGGGCCACGATGAAACGGCGGTGGGCAGCCTGGTGTCCGGGGGCAATGTCACTGTCAGGGCAACCGGTGCCGGACAGCAGGGCACGATCGATGTCACCGGCTCGGTGATCAAGGCTGCCAATGACCTGACGCTTGCGGCCAGCGGTCCGATCACCATCGCCGCTGCGACCGAAACGGATACGCAGAACGGGAAATCAAAGAGCTCAGGCTTCAATGTCGGTGTCTCGGTCGATCTCGGCCTGTCGAAGGGAGGGCTCAATACTTCGGGTGCCAAGGTCACGGCCGGGGTGTCTTCGTCGAAAAGCAATTTCGCCGGAACCGACGTCACCAATATCGAGAGCGCGCTCGTGGCGGGCGGCACCGCCGCGATCACGACCCCAGGCGCGCTGGTCATCGACGGTTCGACGGTATCAGGCGGAAAGGTCGTCATCGATGCCGGCAGCCTGGATATCCTGAGCCGGCAGGACACCTCCACTTACGGCGCGAACTCGCACAGCGCTTCCGTGGGTGCGAGCGTCAACCTCTCGACCGGACAAGTCTCCGTCAGCGGAAACCTCGGCAACAGCAAGCAGAATGGCACTTTTGCCAGCGTCGCCGAGGAGGCTGGCATTTTCGCTGGCTCGGGCGGCTTCGACATTACTGTCCATGGGAATACCAATCTCGTCGGGGCCGTGATCTCCAGCACCGCAGATGCTGCGAAGAACACTCTCGTGACCGGGACGCTGACGGCCAGCGACATCCAGAACCATGAAAAATGGAGCGCTTCGCAAACCTCACTGGGCGGCGGTATTGGTGGTATCGGTGCAAATCGAGACGGTGAGGCCTCGCAGACAGGGGCGTCGCCACTGCCCGGCGTCAACATCGCCGGCCTTGGAACAGTGACGGCGACGCCGCCCATCGCGATGAGTGCCTCGGGCGGTCAGAGCGGGGACACGGGAAGCGCCATCGCGCCGGGTACGATCACGATTACCTCGGACGATGCCGCGAGCCAGCAGATCGCCGTCAGCATCGGCCGGGATACCTCCAATGCAAACTCGGGGGCGCTTGCCCAGGAGTTCACTGATGCGAAGCGCGATGAAATTGCCCAGGGCTTCCAGGTAGCGCAAATCCTTGCCACGGAGACCGCGGCCTTCCTGAGCGAACAAGCGAAGAAGGCCGATGCAAAGAAGGTCGAAGCACAGAGCAAGGAAAATCAGGCCGCCGATCCCAATGCGAAGAATTCTGATGGGCAGGCACTAACTCCGCTGGATCGCGAGCGTTTGCTCCAGGATGCCATTACATTGCGGAATGAGGCTGACAACGGTCTCTGGACGATGGGCGGTGCGGGGCGTCAGATCCTCACAGCACTTTCAGCGGCGGCGAGCGGTAACGTTAGCGGTAGCGCCGGTCAGCTTTTGCAGGCTGCAGGAGCTAACTTCCTCCAGCAAAATGCTGCAGCGATCGTTGGTGACCTTGTCCACGGTACAAACGGCCAGCCAGGGGAAGTTGTCGAAGGAAGCCAGACCCATATTGCCTTGCAGGCCTTGATTGCTTGCGCAGGATCGGCTGCCGGTGGCGGAGAATGTCTTGCTGGCTCGGCGGGGGGCGGCGGCGCTGTATTGCTCAACGAGTTGCTGTTTGGTGATGCCACCGGTTTGACCAACGCCGAGCGGGAGGCACGCTCAGCGCTTCTTCAAGCGCTCGTTGGCGGAGTCGGTGCGCTCGCCGGCGCAGATGGCGGTGATCTCGCGGCTGCTATCACTGCGGCGCAGGGCGCAGCTGAAAACAATGAGCTCTGCATCACCGGTGGCAAATGCTGGGGGCCAGGCGCCTCGACTACGAAGGAAGAATCCGAGGAAAGGTGGAAGGCTTTCTTCAAGAGCGACGATGGCAAAGCCGCGCTGGCGATCTATGGGGGGGACGAAGCACTAATCCAGACCTGTGTCACTACCAGCGGAAATGCGCAGTGCGCTTCGACTGAAGCAAACTACAAAAATAATGAGATTGCGAAGCTCTCAGGGGATAATCTTGAGATAAAGGCTGCACTTGAGGGACTCTCCGCTTGGCAAATTGAAACTCAAGTCAAAAACGGCAGCCTAACTCAGGAAACTGCTGCAGAACGCCAAGCTGTTGCGGCGGCCCTCGGCCGGATGCCAGAATACATGAAGGCACAGTTTGACGCCAATCTGGCTGACATGAGCGCGGATGACGTCAATGCTTTGACCAAGCTTGGCGCGACTTTGTTCGGTGACAATTTATCAGCTGAGGATCAGCTCCAATACGGCCTCCTCTCGCTTGGGCTTCAGGCTTCTGTGAACGGGGCTGCTGAAGGTGCGGGCACCGTGCTTTCACCCATTGGGCAATTGCTGGCCGACCAGATCATAACGTCACCCGAAGTATCCACGATACTTACTGCCATTCCGGAGATGGACAGGTTGCTGGATGCTGCAAACGTGCGGCAGCAGAATCGCATTGCCGCGTTGCAGAACGCCCTGGAGGGTGCGGGCACGATCGCTGCAGACTTTATTCCCGTGTCACGGTACGATCCGATAACTGGCAAACCGCGGGCACTTACCGAGGAGCAAGAGGTTGCTGAAGCCGCGCGGCGGAAGCGTGCTGCTGGACATGTCGCAGAACTCATCAAAGCAGTAGAGCAGTTGCCTGAAGGCATGGCTGAACAGGCTGCTCCGCTGGTCAATTGTCTCATGGGTACGACCTCGCCAAATCAATGTGGTCAGGCGTTAGCCGATGCAGGCGTCGGTATGGCTGTTACCATCGCTACCGACGGAACTGCCAAGATCGTTCTTACAAAGGTCGGGCGTGCATATGCCGCCCCGGCGGGAAAAGCTGAACTCGATGCTCTTCACGATGGCTCGCTGTCACAAGTCACCGTGACCAGAGGTGGGACAGTGTCGAATGTGGCGGGCAACCCTGGCGGCATCGTCTATGAAAATATGCCGGTGACAGAGCAGCAACTGGCGACACGTATTGCGACCGAGGGTGACCCTCGCGGTGCATTAACGGAGGAATTGATCAGTTCTGTTATCAGTCGTAGCGGCTACACGGAGTTGTCAGGTTCAAAATATGGATCTAGCAATGGCTTTGATCATGTTTTTCAAGCCGGTGATGGAAGCGTGACCATTATTTTGGAGGCTAAGCAGATAAACGCTTCTGGCAGTATGAGCTTGAGTTCAGTTAGTAGCGGTGCCTTGCAATTGAGCGATGCCTGGATTCAGCAGGTCTTGGATAGCTTGCCTGATGGTGCAGCAAAGACCGCGGTTGCAACCGCCGAGGCGAGGGGTTCCCTCACCGTTGCTGTGGGTGGTATAGACAAGACAACCAAGAACCTAATTCTTACGCCAGTCAAAGTTCCTGTAACAACAAAATCCACGGGGCCCTAATGTTCGAATTATCCGAAAAGGCTAAAGATCGCCTCATTCATGTCGATAGCCATTTGAATGGACAGTCATTTTCACCAGAATTCGTCAGGGAACGGCTATATTTAATTGCTGAAAATAAGGGCAAGCCAGATGCTTGCATGAGCCAACTTCAATCCTATTGTCAGGCCAAGGGCGTGTCCAATTGGTACCACGGCGGTGCCTTGTCAGTGTCAAAAAACTGGTTTTACGCTAAGGCCAAGCTGTTCTACATCCGGGCCAATCCGCCTTACCACGATGGGCCGCTTTTTCCGCGTGCGGGGCGGGTGTTTGATGCCATGGAAGTTTTGATCTGCGACCATCCCGGATTGATAGACTGGTATTGTTCCATGGATTCCGGTTTTTCGGAATTTGAAGAATTCCGCGGCAATATCACCACTGACCCTGATTTTTACACACAGCAATTCTTCCATGCCTTCCGTGGCGAATGGGAAATTCTGGGCGAGCGGGCGGAACGCGTACTGGCGCATCCGCCCAAAAGCGGCCACGCCAAGAGCTTTCTTCCCGATCATCGTTTCTATCTGGCTTTGGCCAAAGGCGACCTTGTGGACATGGAGCAGCGCATTGCCGACCTGTTAACACCGCGCATGCTGCATTCACGTGAGGGAATGGAAAGTGGGTACACAAACCAACTGCTTTCCACTTTGGGCACTGTTTACGCCAAACTGGCATGGCGGCATGGTTATCAGGTAGATCTTGACACGCCGTACATTCCCCAGGCTTGGCTGCCGATAGAACCGCTGGATAACTATGAAGACCCATTCGACTTCATGCGGCAATACGGATGCGGGTGAATTTAGTAGATACTTTTAACAGGGTGCGGAAAAAGGCGCTTTCCTTGAGCCCCTTGAGGTGATTCATATGCCTTCGGCTGAGGTTGAGATGCGCGGCGGCGATTACCGGAGTGAAGGGCTGTTTTCCTACGTGAGCTGCGAAGCCCGGGTTCCAGCAGACCACCCACTTCGGGCGATCCGCGCGATCGT
>Ga0160437_1001112_pt1 | contig 12553 bp, 9 predicted proteins | sample HID1975I_E0MG_FD_108227 | JGI IMG/M metagenome (GOLD analysis project Ga0160437, IMG submission 108227) | Enriched soil microbial communities from UW Madison campus, WI, USA - HID1975I_E0 MG | ecosystem: Environmental > Terrestrial > Soil > Unclassified | place: USA: Madison, Wisconsin... | reverse complement strand
TGCGTGCTCCAGTTGGTGGTGCAACTGGTGTACTTCCTGCACATGGGCGCGTCGAAGTCGGCGCGCGACAACCTCGCCGCGTTCGTCTTCACCGTGCTGATCATCGCCATCATCGTCGGCGGTTCGGCATGGGTGCTGTACAACATGAACGTCAACATGGGCCACGCCATGTAATGACGGTTTGACGCCGGCGCGGTTAGCCAGCGTCAACGCAAAAAAAACAGGCGCCTTCGGGTGCCTGTTTTGTTTTGGAGCGCATGCACCGTTCGCGGCCGCCTAGCCCGGCGCCTTCACCGTCAACGTCACGTTGGCGCGCGCGGCCAGATCGCGGGCGGATACGCCCACAAACGGCTGCACGCGCGAGGCCTGGTCCAGGTCGCAACTGGCCGCGCCCTGCGCGCCGTCCAGCACCTGCCGGATCGCCCGCGCGCCCGTCGGGCTGATGGGACCGGTGTTGCTCAATTGCCAGGCCAGCACGTCGGCCACCGCCATGCCGCAACGCCACGGGGTGCGATACAGCCCGGCGTCATGCGCCAGCAACATCCGCGCCTTGGCGTCGTTGTCCAGGCGCAGCATGATCACCAGCGGCAAGGCGTCGGCATTCACGACGCCATCCAGGCGCGCGCCGGAATCGCTTCGGTCCGACGCATCGGCGCCCTGTTCCAGCCATTGCAGATAAAGGTCGTCGGGCAACCACGGCAGGCTTAGCGGCGCCAGGCGGTTGTTGCCCATGCCCGTGGCGTCCTGCGCCCAGGTCAGCGGCACGCCGGCCGCCAGCAGACGGTCGGCGGTAGCGCGCAGCTTGGCGCGCTGGCCGTCCCATTCCGGGCTGTTCTGCTTGATGGCCGCGCGAATCTCCAACTGATTCCACACGCTCAACAGGCTGGACAGGGATTCCGGCGTCAAGGCCTGGCGGGGCGGCTTGGCGGCTTGTGCCAATTGATCCACCAGCGTCGGCTGCATGGTGCGCGCGGCAAGCGTCAGCGCTTCGTTCAGGCCGTTGCGTTCCGGCGTCTTGCTGGCGCTGTAGCCGCCCACCGCCGCGTCCGCGCCCTGGGCCAGGGCGAAGGTGACGCGCTCGGGTATGGGATACACCACCGTGGGCGTGAACTCGCCGCTGATGGCGCCGCGCAGCGATTCCAGCAGGGGCGTTTCCCACATGTTCTGGTTGCCGTAGACCATGCGCACATAGGCGGCATTGATGTCGGCGCCCTTCGCCAGCAGCGCCTGCGCAAACCAGAACGTCTTGGGGCTTTGCATCGCGGCATGCAGGGCCGACCGCCCGTTTTTTTCTCGTGCATTGGGGTTGGCGCCCTTGGCCAGCAGATAGCTGAGCGTGTCCTTGCCTTCGCTGTAGTACGAAATGCGGCGCACCAGCAGCGGCGTGCCGTTGGAGTCGGCCGCATCCAAAGGCGCACCCGCCGCAATCAGGGTGTCGGCCAGCGCATAGCGCTCGGCGGCGGGGCGGGTGTCGCGGACGTCGGGCAGCGCGCTGGCCAGCAGCACATAGCCGTTGTTGGGCCCGTCGGTGCGCGCGCCGGCGGCCAGCAGCACCCGCACCGTTTCCAACTGCTTGCGGGACACGGCCACCGCCAGCGCCGACGTGCCGTTCTCGTTCACGCCGTTGGGGTCCTGCCCGGCCGCCAGTTCGGCGCGCACGGCGTTCAGGTCGTCTGCCTGGATCGCCTTGAAGATGGCCAGTCGGGGTCGGCAGATCTGGGCGTCCAGCAGCGCCGTTTCATTCAGCGCCGCGCCGATCCGGGCAGCAATGTTGCCAGGAATGGGCTCACTGGCCGCCAGCCTGCGCACGCAATACAACCGGTAGTCCTCGCGTGCCAGCGCTTGGAAATAGTCGCGTTTGTCTCGCGTCTTCGTGCTTTGCTTCCAGCGCGCATCCGCGCGGTTCAAATAGGCCGCCGTGCGGGCCGGGTCGCGCCGCAACACGTCGGTCAGGATGCGGTCGGCCTGCTCGGTATCGCCTGACTCGGCCAGCCAGAAGCCGTAGTCGTTCAACGCCGTCAGCATCTCGGGATCTTTGCCGGTGGGGTCGATCTCGCGGTAATCCTGCTCCATGACAAAGCGGCGCAGATCGGCCAGCGCGCGGCTGAACTCGGCGGTCTTGGCGCGCGGCACGGCGCGCGCGACCTGATGCAGCGTGCGAAAGGTGGCGGTCACATCCACCGGCGTGCGGTATTCAAAACGCACATCGGCGGGAAACGCGGGCATGCGCACGGGGTAGTCGGTCAGCGCTGGCCGCAGCGTGGCCAGGGCCTGCGTCTTGCGTTCGTCGTTCCAGGGCCGGTCGGCCGTCACGACGATCTGCCGTGTGTCGGCCTGGACGGTGGCCGCCACGCCGTCCGCATCCACCAGAAAGCCATCGGCCCGCGTGTCGTCCGAGCCTGGGTAGGCGTAGCCCACCCAGTACTGGGTTTGCGCATCGCGCGGCGCCCTGACCCGCACATTTTCTTCGCGCGAGGCCTGCCAGCTTGCCGGGTCGATCACCAGCGGCTGCGAACGGAAATCCAGGCTGAACTCCTTGCCCGCGCCACGCACGTACCGATACAGGTAGAGCCGGTTCTCCATCTGCCCGACCAGCACCGCGTCCTTGACATTCTCGGTTCCCCAGACGCGACGCTCGGGTTCGCGCAGCGGGTAGCGCGACAGGCGCATGGCGTCGATGACGGCTCCGATGTCATACGCCATGGCGGGCCGAGGCGCCGCCGAAAAGCCTGCCAAGGCCACCAGGACGGCGCCGAACATTCGGGAAACTGCGGGACGGAAGCTGCGCGGCATGCGTGGACGAAGCCAGAAGAATCAGGGACGCCGATGATACTCGTCCGCGCGCAGACATTTACCGCCCGTCATGGCCGGCTCTTCGGGTATGTCCTGAGACGATTTTGTCCACAATATCGTCAGGCTGACATGGCTTTCGTTATATATTTCGCAACATATCCACTTCATTAACATCAGAATTACTTTCGCGACTGCCGCTACCGCCATGGACGCCGTGCTGACCTCTCCTACCGCCCATGCCGACATTGCCATGCCGGCCCAGCGGTTTGCCCGCGCCCTGTTGCACCACGCGCCGCCGGGCCACCCTGATGCGGGCTTCTTCGCCACGGTGATCGGCACCAGCCTGGCGCACCATGACCTGGCGCGCAGCGGCCTTTGCCCCGAAGAACTGGCGGAACTGCTGGACTATCTGTTCCCGGGCGCACTCGCTTCCCCGGACGCCAGGCTGGCCGATCTGGTCCAGCAATACGCCGCCTATGCGGCACGCGGCCGGGGCGACCCCAAGCCCGGCTTTACCTTGCTGATGCGCGTGCTGCTTGAAGCCTACCGCGCCCCCGATACCCTCACCACGCCCTGGGTCACCGGTGTGCTGGTGCACGCCTGCCTGCGCCCCGACCATCTGTGGCGCGATCTGGGCCTTTCCGGCCGTGAAGACGTGACCTTCCTGCTGGCGCGCCATTATCCCGGGCTGGTAATGCGCAACACGCGCAACCTGCGCTGGAAACAATTCCTGGCCTACTCGGCCTGCGAACATGCGGGCTTGCCGCCGTCGGCAGCACCCGGCTGCCCCCAGTGCGAAGACCACGACGTCTGCTACGCCAACGCGCCCGACTGAGGGCGCGTCGAACTGAAAGCCTTAGAACCGATAGGTGGCGCCCAGGCCCAGCCCCAGGCTGCGCCCCGCGGCCGGCTCATAATACCGGCCGTTGTTTTCGTTGACGATCACCGAGCCCACGTATTGCTTGTCGAACAGGTTGTCCACCCGCGCATAGGCGCTGAGTTCCCAGGCATCCACCTGCTTGATGTACCCGGCGCTTAAGGCCGCCACGAAGTAGCCGGGCGCGTCCAGGTCGTTGGCGTCATTCACGTAGATCTTGCTGAGCAAACGGCCTTCCAGCGCGGCCTGCCAGCCTTCCGGCGGCGCCCAGGCCACGGAGGCAAAGACCGATTGCCGCGCAATGCCCGGAATCTTGTTGCCCGCGCGGATGCCGCCCGAGCCGTCGTCGGCGTAGCGCGCGTTCAACCAGGTATAGGCAAACTGCGTGCGCCAGTGCGGCGCCAGTTCACCCGACCAGCCCAGCTCCAAGCCGTCACGCCGCGTACGGCCCGCGTTCTGGTACGTGGTGCGTCCGCCTGAACTGCCGGCCGACACGATCTCATCATCGGTGCCCGTGTGAAAGACAGCGGCCGTCAGCAGCCCGCCCGCCACGCGGGCCTTCACCCCCGCTTCAAGGTTGGTGCTGAGCGATGGCGCCAAGCCAAAATTCAAGCCTGGCAAGCCGCCTGGGCGATACGAGATTTCGTTGAAGGTGGGCGTCTCAAAACCGCGTCCGTAGGACGCATACACGCTGACGTCGTCACTGACCGCATAGCGCAGCGCCGCAACCGGCAGGGCTTTGCGGTAGCGCGCCGTGCCGCTGTCGTCGCCGTTGCCGGGGGTGATGTAGTGGTCGTTGGAATCGAAGCTGACGGTGCTGTAGCGCAGGCCGGCGTCCAGCGTCCAACGCTCTGTCATTTGCCATGACGCTTGCAGATACGGGTCGGCGTTGTACACGCTATTGGTTTCATCGCGGCGCAACGCGCCCTGCACACCCAGTTGCGGGTTGGCCACCGAGCCCGTGAAGTTCTGATAGCCCTTGCGGTCTTCCCGCATCGCGTCGTAGGCAATGCCGCCCACCAGCGTCAGCGGCCGCCCGGCGAAGTCCAGCTCAGACGTCCAGCGCACATCCGCGCCGCCGTACTGGCGCGATAGATCAATGACGCCCCCCGCCTGCGTGGGCGCCAGTTGCACGGCGGGCGGTATCGACTGGTACTGAGTCGTGTCGCGCTGGCCGTAGTACGCCATCACGCGCAGCGTGTTGCGGCTGTCCACCTGACGTTCGTAAACCAGGCCCCCTTGCGTCTGACGCACGGTCTTGCGGGTGTTGTACTGCTCGGCCAGGGGTGCCGCGCGTGGGTCGTCCTGAAACTGTTGATAGGTCAGGCCCAGCGGGTCTTGCGCGGTCAGGTCCACGCTGTTGACCACGATCGTCAAGCGGCTGGCGTCGTCCAGTTGCAGACCCAGCTTGGCGTTGGCCAGGTTCTTGCGGGCCGCGCTGTGGTCGCGATAGCCGTCGGTGGTGAAGCGCGTGGCGCCCACTACATAGTCCAGGTCGCCGGGGCTGGGGCCCGCATCCGAACTCGAACCCGAACTCGAACCCGTGGCGCCGCTGGCGCGCACGCCATAACGCCAGGTGCCGTAGCTGCCGCCCCAGGCGCTGGCCGTCACGGAAGGCGGCGCGACGCCGTCTTCGGTAAACGCCTGGATCACGCCGCCCGATGAATTGCCGTACAGCGCCGAAAACGGCCCGCGCATGACTTCGACGCGGCGCAGCGTGGCGATGTCGATGTTCGACGTCTGCCCTTGCCCGTCCGGCATCGTGGCTGGAATGCCATCGACATACAAGCGCACGCCGCGCACGCCGAAGGTGGACCGCGCGCCAAAGCCACGGCTGGAAATCTGGAGGTCTTGCGCGTAGTTCTGGCGGTTCTGGATCTGCAAACCCGGCACGCCGGCCAAGCCTTCGGACAGGTTGATCTGAGGTTGGCCCTGGCGCATGCGCACGCCGTCCACCACATCCACCGACGCGGGCGTATCCAGCACCGATGTGCCCAGGCGCGTGCCCGTCACCACCACGGGGGCCAAGATCGCGTCCGCCGGCTGCGCCCAGGCGCCGTGGTCCAGCCCTGCTGTCAGACCGGCCGTCAGGCCCGCCGCCTGCATCACCCACCGCAAGCCTGGGCGCGGTGCGCGCCTGACGTTGCCGAGTCCGATTTCTTTCTGCCGCGCCCTGCCGCCGCGTCCGACCGCCTGCGTCAAATCCATCTCCCTGTTGAAATGCGTGGCCATTGCCTATGCCATTGGAAATCCGTCATGGGAATAGGTTCTAATAGCCGCCATGGAACCCATGCAAGACATCGAACGCCGCCTGCAAGAGCTGGAAATCAAATCCAGCTTTGCGGATGATCTGTTGGAACAGCTCAACCAGATTATCGTCCGCCAACAACAGCAGATAGACCGGCTGCAACGCGAAGTGGCCGACCTGCGCCAGCAGGCGCCCGAAGGCGCCGCGCCTTTTCGCAGCCTGCGCGACGAACTGCCGCCGCATTATTGAAGCGGCATGATTGACGCGGCACGACTGACCCTGTCGTACCGCCTTCGTAATACCGCCTCCGTGGTACCGCCTCCGTAGTACCGCCTCCGTGGTACCGCCTTCGTAGTACCGCCTCCGTAGTACTACCGCCTTCACCTCACCGCTAGTACCGGTAGCGCAGCAAGCGCCCCATTCGTCGCAGCGGCGGCACGCGCCGCATCAATCCGATTCCCATCCGCGCCGGCCAACTGAACCTGGCCCGTTGCGTGCGCAAGCTGTCGTCGTCCAGCCCTCGCTCGGTGTGCAGCAGCAAGCCGGGTGCCTGGGCTTCAAGATCTTGCGCATGGTTCAGGCTCCAGCGCATGGCGGCGCCCGTGGCGCGGAACATGCGGTTGCGCGACGCCAGCGCCAAACCCAGCCGGCTATAGGCGTCGAACACGACTTCCCCCGAGGGAAATTGCGTGCTGACCGTCCGCAGCAGTTGCAGCACCTCTTCTTCGCGCAGATAGAGCAACAGGCCTTCGGCCACCACCAATGTCGGCTGATCGGTGGGAATCTGGGCCAGCCAGCCCAGTTCGGACAGCGTGGTCCCGATCAGTTCGCAACCCGGACGCGCCGGATAGAGCGCGCGGCGCAGCGTGATCACGTCGGGATAATCCACGTCGAACCACGCAACCGACGGTGGCGGGTTAACCCGGAACACGCGGCTGTCCAGACCGCAACCCAGATGCAGCACCGTGGCTGAGGGGTGCGAGGCAAGAAACTCCCGCACCCAGGCATCCAGCATGTGGGCCCGCATCGACAGCCCGATCATGGCATCGCGGCCCATGCGCAACGCCGCAAAGTCGTAGTCGATGCGGGCGACCGCCGCCGCGGCGTAGCCATCCTGCAACAACGAGCCGGGCATGCGGCTTTCTTGCGCCTTGGCGTACAGCGTAATCAGCAAAGTGGCTTTTTCACCGCTCAGCCGCACCTTTTCCATGCCAATCCCCCTATGACGGTTGGACGCTATCGATTCCATAAATGGAGACTATGCGGAAAATCGAACATGATCCTTCCATTTATGGAAATATCTTTTACGGATATCCGGGTTTATCCCTATCTTCGATCGGCGCAGAATTCAGTCATCGGGAAACAGCAACGAACCACGACGGATAGGCCGCCGGATTCGCTCCCACGGCTCTTGAAATCGGAGATTTACCATGAAGAAGACCCTCGCTACCGCTTTGATGTTGTCCTTTGCCGCCCTTAGCGCCGGCGCCTACGCCTCGGATAACACCGAACCCAACAACGTGCCGTTCCAAGGCGTTTATGGCACGCCCTATCAAGGCCCGACCCGCGCCCAGATTCAAGCCGAATTGGCTGAAGCCAAGGCAGCCGGCCTGGTGACCAACGTAGAACCGAACAATGTACCGTTCCAAGGCGTCTACGGCACCCCGCACACCGGCAAGACCCGCGCTGAAGTTCAAGCAGAACTAGCGACCGCCAAGGCTGCCGGCCTGGTGTCCAACGTTGAACCGAACGACATGCCCTTCGCCGGCGTCTATCACAGCAACTGATCTGCCCGGCAACGCTTGAGCCGCGCACCCGCAACGCTCAGGCAACGAACGCACAACGAGTACTCCCTCCCCTTGTTGTACCCTTGGCCGCCCGCATTCAGGCGGCCTTTTTTTGTCAGCCGCCCCCGCGTGGCAAACGCAACGGCTTCGCGTACTATCGGCTCCAGTGCAAGATAAAAATCTGACTCATCAGAAGGGAGCCCATCTTGAAATACACCCGCGTTCTCGCCGCGCTGCTGGTTGCAGGCGGCATGTCGGCAGCGGCGGTCGCCGCGCCGCCCGTGATGCTGAACAACTCGCTCATCACGCAGATTCCCAAAGGCGACCGGACCTCTTTCCATGATGCCGTGGCCCAGGCCTTGAACAGTTCGGCCGACGGCCAGCGCACCGAATGGACCAGCAAGGCCCAGGCCAAGCGCGCCGCGCCGATCACCGTGCAACTGACGCCCACGCAAACCTCCAAGGTCAAGGACGACCGCGTCTGCCGCTTCCTGGTGGCGGATTTTGCGCGCACCAGCACCACCGAGACCGGGAAGTTCTGGCCCTGCAACCAACAGGCCGGCACCTGGAAGGCCAGCAGCACGTAAAGCTGCCCAAAGAAAAAATGCCCCCTCGGGGGCATTTTTTTTGCAGGGGCGCAATGGATGCTACGGCGCAGGCTGCACACCGCACCATTGCGCGATGAACAGCGCGATGGTCTTGGTGATCAAGCGCACCGATTCCAGATGCACACGCTCATCGAAACCATGGATGTCCAAAGACTTTGGCCCATAGACCAAGGTCGGCATGTCGCCGTAGATGACGAACACGCGCGCGTCCAGATAGCCCGGCGTCGTGAACGTCTGCAAATCGCTCTGAAACGCCTGGCGATGGCAATCGCGCAAGGTGTTTTCGGCGTCGGAGCCTTCTTCCAGCACGTAGCCTTCGGCGTAAAAGCCGGTGTACGTGACCTCGGGCGGCGTGCCGCCCAGGCGGGGGTCGGACACGGCATCACGCAGGCAGGCGTCGATCTCGGCCCGTGCCTCATCCGCGGTCGTGCCCGGATAGATGGCGGCGCGCACGTCGAACTCGCACCAGGGCGGCACGGTCGACGGCCAATCACCGCCCGCGATCTTGCCGATGTTGAAGTTGATGGGATGATCCAGGTGCTCGAAATGCCGGTGGCAATGATGTTGCGCGTTCCACTTGCCCTCCAATTTACGTAGCGCTTCGATGGTGGCGTAGGCGGCGTCGATGGCGTTGAAGCCATTGGCCATTTCGCGCGTGTGCGTGGGATGCCCCTGCACGCGGACCTTGAACCACAACACGCCGACGTTGGCGCGCACCAGCATGTTTTCCTCGGGCTCGGGAATCAGGACCGCGTCGGCCTTGTACCCCCGCAGCAGCGCGGCCAGCGCGCCATTGCCGGTGCATTCTTCTTCGACCACCGACTGGAAATAGATGGGCGCCGCCGGCGCATAGCCCGCCGCGCGCAGGGCGTCATAAGCGAAAAGATTGGCCGCCAGGCCGGCCTTCATATCGGCGGCGCCCCGCCCGTACATCCAGCCGTCAATGATCGCCGGGTCCCAGGGCGAGCGGCTCCACATTTCCTGCGGCCCCGTCGGCACCACGTCCACATGCCCGTTCAGGATGAGCGAGCGCCCGGTCTGCACCTCGGGCCGGTAGGTGCCGACCACATTGAACGCGTTTTCGTACGACACCGTGACCGGGCCAAAGCCCGGATGCGCGCGGATGTCTTCCACGTCGATTTTCCAGCGGTCCATGGCAAAGCCACGTTTGCGCATCGCCTCGTACAGGAAGTCCTGGGCCGTATGCTCCTGCTCGCGCAGCGACGGAAAGCGCACCAGATCCTGCGTGAACGCCAGTTGCGCGTCAAAGTGATCGTCAACCGCTTGCAGAATGCGGCGCGTCTGTTCCGCGGTCAGTGGCGCGGGGGCCATTGCGTTGTCCATGAGGTGTCCTTGAGCGAGGAGGAAATGTCAGTGCCTGGGGCTTTATCGCCTGCTGCGTAACGACCGTCAATTTCCGTTTTTTTATCATCGACTTAAGATAAATTAATGTTGAAATAGGGGCTGACTGCTGCGAACCTATCGCAGCCACCGACTCCAACCATCCCCTTCCTGTTCCGCGCACTATGAAAGAAAAGGCCCTGCCGACGGCAACGGTTTCCCGCATGGGGGACCGTCTGGATTGGAATCTTCTACGCACTTTCCTGGTGATCGCGGAAGAGCGCAGTATTAGCGGCGCTGCTATCAAGCTGCATCTGACGCAGTCAGCGGTCAGCCAGGCCTTGCGCCGCCTGGAAGCGCAGCTGGACCGCAGGTTGATTGAGCGGCATCACGCCAAGTTCGCCATCACCCAGGCGGGGGAAGAGGTGCGCCAGGCCGCGCAGGCCATACACGGAAGCGTGTCGCAACTGCTTAGCGACGTGGCGCAGGCCGAAGAACAAACGGTGGGCCGCGTGCATCTGCTGGTGGCCAGCCGCATCCATTCGGCGGTGTATGACGATTTTTGGGTGCGCTTTCACCGCGCGCACCCGCGCATTGAGGTGCAACTGGACGTGTTGCCCAGCAGTGAAATCGTGAATGTCTTGCTGCAGCGGGCCGCCACGGCGGGCATCGCGCTATGCCGGCAGATTCCCAAGCGCCTGGACCACAAGCTGTTCCTGCAGCAGCGCTATGCGCTGTTCTGCGGCAAGAACCACCCGCTGTTCGGGCGTGCCGACATCCGCATGGAAGACCTGCTGCACGAGAACTTTGTGTCTTTCGCCAGTGACGCCTTGGGCGACAGCCTGTCGCCGCTGACGATCTTTCGCGATCAGCGCGGGTTCTCGGGAAGCATCGTCGCCACGTCGTCCCAGCACGACGAGGTCAAGCGCTTGCTGGTGGCGGGCTTTGGCATCGGCTGCCTGCCTGAACATAGTGTCGAGGCAGACCTAGCCGAAGGCCGGTTGTGGCGGCTGCCGCCCGGCGAGGGTGTGTGCGCGGCGGACCTGCACCTGCTATGGCACCGCGACGCGCACCGCAGCCCCGCCGAGGACTTGTTCATTACAGCCTTGCGCGACCACATCGACAGCTATTCGCTACCGCAGCGGCTGTTGGCACATCTGCCCTAGGCGGCTTCCACGCGGTTCGCGTCCAGCACGGTCATGGCCGTCATGTTGATGATGCGGCGCACCGTGGAACTGGAGGTCAGGATGTGCACCGGTGCGTTCGCGCCCAGCAGGATCGGGCCCACCGCCACGTTGCCGCCCGCCGCCGTCTTGAGCAGGTTGTAGGCAATGTTGCCCGCGTCCACGTTCGGGCACACCAGCAGGTTGGCTTCGCCCTTCAAGGTGGACGACGGCAGGATGCGCATGCGCAGCGCTTCGTCCAGCGCGCAGTCGCCATGCATTTCGCCATCCACTTCCAGCTCGGGCGCGGCTTCGCGCACCAGCTCCAGCGCCTGGCGCATCTTGGCGCCCGAGGCCGAGCTGCCGGAACCGAAGTTCGAACGCGACAGCAGCGCTACCTTCGGCGCCAGGTTCATGCGGGCCATTTCCTGCGCGGCCATCACCGTGAATTCAGCGATCTGTTCGGCCGAGGGCTCATCGTTGACATGCGTGTCCACCAACACCACCGTGCGCTCGTTGAGCAGCAGGATGTTCATGGCGGCATACACCTTGGCGTCGGGACGGCGGCCGATCACTTCATCCACGAAACGCAGGTGGTCGTGATAGGCGCCGACCGTGCCGCAGACCATGCCGTCGGCATCGCCCAGGTGCACCATCATTGCGCCGATCAAGGTCAGGCGGCGGCGCATTTCCACGCGCGCCATTTCCTTGGTGATGCCACGGCGGCACATCAGTTCCCAGTACGTGGTCCAGTACTGATGGAAGCGTTCGTCGTATTCCGGGTTGGTGACCTCAACGTCTTCACCCAGGCGCAGGCGCAAACCGAATTTTTCGATGCGCGACAGCAGCACGGCGGGGCGGCCCACCAGGATGGGACGGGCCAGGCCTTCGTCAACCACCACTTGCACCGCGCGCAGCACGCGCTCGTCTTCGCCCTCGGTGAAGACGATGCGCGCCTTGCCACCGCCGCGCACGATGCGCTTGGCGGCCGAGAACAGCGGCTTCATGAACGCACCCGAGTGGTACACGAACTGCTGCAATTGTTCTTCGTAGGCTTCCAGGTCGGCCAGCGGGCGCGTGGCCACGCCGCCGTCCATCGCGGCCTTGGCCACAGCCGGTGCAATACGCACGATCAGGCGCGGGTCAAACGGCTTGGGGATCAGGTATTCAGGGCCGAACGAGATGTCGTAGGTGCCGTAGGCGGCGGCCACGACTTCGTTCTGCTCTTCTTCCGCCAACTGGGCAATGGCGTAAACGGCCGCCATTTCCATTTCGCGCGTGATGGTGGTGGCGCCCACGTCCAGCGCGCCACGGAAGATGTATGGGAAGCACAGGACGTTGTTGACCTGGTTCGGGTAGTCGGACCGGCCCGTGGCCATGACCACGTCGTCGCGCACGCCGTGCGCCACTTCCGGCAGGATTTCCGGCGTGGGGTTGGCCAGCGCCAGGATCAGCGGGCGCGTGCCCATGGCCGCGACCATTTCGGGCTTGAGCACACCGCCCGCCGACAGGCCCAGGAACACGTCGGCGTCCTGGATCACTTCCGCCAGCTTGCGGGCTTCCGTTTTCTGCGCAAAGCGCGCCTTGTCCGGGTCCATCAGCACGGTGCGGCCTTCATAGACCACGCCTTCGATGTCCGTCACCCAGATGTTTTCCAGCGGCAGGCCCAAGTCCACCATCAGATCCAGGCAAGCCAAGGCAGCGGCGCCCGCGCCCGAGGTCACAACCTTGACCTT
>Ga0160437_1001111_pt1 | contig 12564 bp, 15 predicted proteins | sample HID1975I_E0MG_FD_108227 | JGI IMG/M metagenome (GOLD analysis project Ga0160437, IMG submission 108227) | Enriched soil microbial communities from UW Madison campus, WI, USA - HID1975I_E0 MG | ecosystem: Environmental > Terrestrial > Soil > Unclassified | place: USA: Madison, Wisconsin... | reverse complement strand
GAAGCAAAACGTGTGCTGAGACGGGATTCACGCAGTCATAAACAACGTGAAGAAGAATCGGTCACCTCGCTTGTGCAGATGAGTGGCGTAGAAGCAATTGGCATGGCAAGAGACAGCCGTGATCATTCTCCAATTGAAGCTCGCAATGAAGCTCAGGCGCACTACCTGAATGCTATCGAGAGTAAACAGCTGATTTTCGCCACCGGCGAGGCAGGATGTGGGAAGACCTGGATCAGCGCAGCGAAAGCGGCAGAGGCCCTGGTTCATAAGGATGTGGACAGGATTATCGTCACCCGTCCGGTTCTGCAGGCCGATGAAGATCTTGGCTTCTTACCCGGAGACATTTCCGAGAAGTTCGCCCCGTATTTCCGCCCGGTCTATGACGTTTTGGTCAGAAGGCTGGGGGCGTCCTTCATGCAATACTGCCTGCGCCCGGAAATTGGCAAGGTAGAGATCGCGCCGTTCGCCTATATGCGCGGACGTACATTTGAAAACGCGGTTGTTATTCTGGACGAGGCCCAGAACGTGACCGCGGCGCAAATGAAGATGTTCCTGACGCGCCTCGGGGAAAACGTGACGGTTATCGTTAACGGCGACATCACCCAGTGTGACCTACCGCGGGGTGTGGTATCCGGTTTGAGCGATGCGCTGGCACGTTTTGAAGAGGACGATATGGTCGGTATCGTTCGCTTTAACAAAGACGATTGCGTGCGGTCCGCGCTCTGCCAACGTACATTACACGCCTACAACTGAGTCTGATTTGCCGAAGATAAAGCCCGCGAAATGCGGGCTTTGCTGTTTCTGGGCGTTGGGTTGTTGTATCAGTCCTGCGGAATACAGACGAAAAAAAAGCCCGTACTTTCGTACGAGCTCTTCTTAAAATATGGCGGTGAGAGAGGGGTTCGAACCCTCGATACGTTGCCGTATACACACTTTCCAGGCGTGCTCCTTCAGCCACTCGGACACCTCACCATATTGTCGTCCCAACGCTGCTGGGACGGGCGCTAATGTAGGGAAAAGCGTAACTTACGTCAATTAACTTTTTCCATAAAAACGGTCAATCAGACAAACTTCGTCCAACTTGCTTTCGGATTAACCGCAATCCGCTTTTTTTCTCATCATTCGCCTTTCCGCCGACAGCCCGCAAAAATTTGCTATGCTGACAAACCAATATAAAACAACACGAAATCGACGCGCCGCAGACTGTATAAGAATGACGCATTATATAAAGGAGAGCAGTATGGAGATTATTTTTTACCATCCCACCTTCGACACCCCGTGGTGGATCGCCGCGCTAGAAAAACAGCTGCCGGGTGCACGCGTACGTGAGTGGAAGAGCGGAGACAATGAGCCCGCCGATTACGCGCTGGTGTGGCATCCGCCGGTAGAAATGCTGCAAGGCCGCGAGCTGAAAGCCGTTTTTGCGCTGGGCGCAGGCGTCGATTCCATACTCAGTAAGTTGAGAGAACATCCGGAGATGCTCCCGCTTTCCATTCCACTGTTCCGCCTCGAAGACACCGGCATGGGCCTGCAGATGCAGGAATATGCCGTCAGCCAGGTGCTGCACTGGTTCCGTCGCTTTGATGATTATCAGGCACTCAAGCAGGAGACGCGCTGGGAGCCGTTGCCAGAATTTACTCGCGATGAATTTACCATTGGCATCATGGGCGCTGGGGTGCTCGGCAGTAAAGTGGCGGAAAGCCTGCTGGCCTGGGGATTCCCGGTGCGCGTCTGGAGCCGCAGCCGTAAAGACTGGCCGAATGTGCAGAGCTTCGCGGGGGAAAGTGAAATGGGCGAGTTCCTGCGTGAAACGCGCGTGCTGATTAACCTGCTGCCGAACACGGAGGAAACGGTCGGCATCATTAATCATGCGCTGCTCAACCAGTTGCAGGATCAGAGCTATCTGTTGAACCTTGCGCGCGGCGTCCACGTCAATGAAGACGAACTGTTGCGTGCGCTGGAAAATGGCAAGCTGAAGGGCGCGATGCTCGACGTGTTCAGTCGTGAACCCTTGCCGGTGGAAAGCCCGCTGTGGCGCCATCCTCGCGTGGCCATGACCCCACACATTGCCGCGGTGACTCGACCACAGGAAGCCATTACCTACATCGGTAAAACCATCACCGGTCTGGAGCGCGGAGAGGCGGTCACCGGGCAGGTCGACAGGGCCCGCGGATACTGATTCCAACCCGGCTATGCCGGGTTTTTCGCTAATAAAGGCCGCCCATTCCTGCTATGCTTGGGCTTATACAGAAAGAGGAGAATGTGATGTATCCTGTTGACCTGCATATGCACACCGTCGCCAGCACCCACGCTTACAGCACCCTTCATGACTATATCGCCGAAGCGAAACGCAAAGGGATTAAACTGTTTGCCATTACCGATCACGGGCCAGACATGGCCGATGCCCCGCACTATTGGCATTTCGTGAATATGCGCATCTGGCCGCGAATGGTCGATGGCGTCGGTATCCTGCGCGGGATCGAATCCAACATCAAAAACACGTTGGGCGAAATCGACTGTACGGGCCCAATGCTGACGTCACTGGATTTCATCATTGCCGGTTTCCATGAGCCGGTTTTCCCGCCGCAGGATAAAGCCACGCACACCGAAGCGATGATTGCCGCTATTGCCAGTGGCAATGTCCACATGATTAGCCATCCAGGCAATCCGAAGTTCCCGATTGATATCAAGGCTGTGGCGGAAGCGGCGGCGAAGCATCATGTCGCACTGGAAATCAACAACTCCTCGTTTATTTCATCCCGTCTGGGCAGCGAAGATAACTGTCGGGCCGTTGCCGCAGCGGTGCGTGACGCCGGGGGCTGGGTGGCGTTAGGTTCTGATTCTCACACCGCCTTTACCCTGGGTAACTTTACCGAATGCCGTAAGATTCTGGACGCCGTCGCGTTCCCGGAAGACCGTATTCTCAACGTCACCCCGCGCCGTTTCCTGGATTACCTCGAATCGCGCGGCGTGCCGCCGATAGCCGAATTTGCTGAACTGTAATTCTCTGAATGGAATAATTGAATGAACGAGTTTTCAATCCTCTGCCGCGTTCTGGGCTCATTGTACTACCGCCAGCCGCAGGACCCGCTGCTGGTACCGCTGTTTAACCTCATTCGTGATGGCAAACTGGCGGCGAGCTGGCCGCTGGAGCAGGATGAGCTGCTGGAGCGCCTGCAAAAAAGCTGCGATATGCAGTCGATCGCTGCGGAGTATAACGCGCTGTTTGTTGGCGACGAGTGCAGCGTTTCTCCGTACCGTAGCGCCTGGGTTGAAGGGGCTACCGAGGCTGAAGTGCGTAGCTTCCTGTCCTCACGCGGCATGCCGCTGAGCGACACACCTGCCGACCATATCGGCACGCTGCTGCTGGCGGCGTCCTGGCTGGAAGACAACTCCGCAGACGATGAAAGTGAAGCGGTCGATACGCTGTTCACTGACTATCTGCTGCCGTGGGTTGGCACGTTCCTCGGTAAAGTTGAAGCGCACGCCACCACGCCATTCTGGCGCACGCAGTCGACCATTACTCGCGAAGCCATCTCCGCAATGTGGGATGAGATCGAAGAAACCGGCGAACAGTAAAATGTGATTTACATCACAATGCAAATGTAACGGTACGCTGTACGTTGCAAATTTTGTGCTCGTGATCTCATCTGAAAACCGCGCATCTGCTATGATGCGCGGCATGAACATACTCCTCTCTCTCGCACTGACAACAGGCATTCTCTCCGGACTCTGGGGATGGGTTGCCGTGTCTCTCGGCCTGCTCAGTTGGGCGGGTTTCCTCGGCTGTACCGCTTACTTTGCCTGTCCGCAAGGTGGGCTGAAAGGCCTTGCCATTGCGACCGCCACCGTGTTGAGCGGGGTGGTGTGGGCGCTGGTGATTATCCACGGCAGTGCACTGGCGCCGCATCTGGAAATTTTCGGCTACGTCATGACCGGTGTGGTTGCGTTTCTGATGTGCCTGCAAGCCAAACAGCTGCTGCTGTCGTTTGTGCCGGGCACATTTATCGGTGCCTGTGCCACGTTTGCAGGGCAGGGCGACTGGAAGCTGGTGGTGCCGTCGCTGCTGGTGGGTTTGATATTTGGCTATGCGATGAAAAACAGCGGGCTGTGGCTGGCGGCACGCAGCGCCAGACGACAAGCATCCGAGAACACCGTGAAGCAATAGCTGTCGAACAAGAAACAAAAAAGCGTAGCCTCGGGGCTACGCTTTTTTTTGTCTGCACCAGAATCAGGATTCCGGCGGTGAAGCCATGTCGCGGTATTTCGCGAGAATCGGGTTGTTGCTTTCTGCTGAAATTTGCAGGTTCCAGAGTCCACGATCGATCCCGTCGTTAATCAGATAAATAACGCCTGTTTCAATCGCCGACATCAGACACAACATCACCGGTTCATTCGAGGTATACCCAATTTCGCCTTCCAGCAAACGCTGGTAATCAATAAAGCGGAACACCCCGGCCTGGACTTCATATGACAATATGGTTTTGCTGGTAGTGACGGAGGAAAGCACTTCACCGGTACTGACGTTAATCACGCGAAGGTTAACGGCAATCTGGTCAAGTTGATATTGCGTATTGGCACCGATTCCGAAATAACGCGCCCCGACACCGCCGGACTTCACGTTACTTTCATAACCGATAATCGACCCTTCTATAATAACGTTTGCAGAACTTAACGATTGCAATGGCGCACGATTATTTACGCCGACGGTGCCATTTTCCTGCGCTGCACGAATGATTTTGCGCTCATTGAGCAGGTTTTGTAATCCCTGACGCTCCAGTGGAATAAACCATTTGGAATCTTTCAACGCCGTCACCAGCATCGCCGTCGCACTTTGCGGCACCGCCGTTGAGAAGTTACTCGCCGGGTAAGGTTTAAATTGCCCGGTTTCATCCTGAATGTTGTAGACAGAAACATACAGCTTGCCTTGCGGAGAAGGCAGATGGGTCAGATCACGATAGCTCTGCGCCCGTGGCATTAACGTCGGTTTTGCCGCCTCTTTTGGCGGGGCGGTCAGACAGCCACTGAGTAGGACGACCACCAGAAGTATAAATAAACGCTTCATGATTATTTTCCTGTACGGGTCTGTGACTATTGGTCACTCGTAGACGTCTGTTGCACTCCGGAGACCTGGATAGTCGAGGTTTTCCCCGTACTTCTGTCGGTCACGTTAAGCGTGAGCAGGCCATTGCTGTTTTGTATATCGACAATAAAGTCATTAGTGACGAGGCGACCCGGTTTCCCGGTAGCCACGTTTCCTAACAGACCACTTAATAATTGTGACTGGATAGCTGACGTAAAGTTATCCAGCGCCGACGGCGCGTTATAACCAAAATCGTCACTCCCCCCAGGTGCTTTATAGGAATTCTGCGCCTGGGCTTCATTTAGCAAAAAAGCGCCGTTATTCGGGTTTCCACCGAAGTTTGGGTTTACGAACTGGAAAACCATATTACCGGCCCAACTTGCTGGTGCAATAAAAGCGAGCAAAGCGACAGTACAGGCGATACGCATGATTGCCTCCACCCTCTATGTTTAAAATTCGTCGTGTGCTAAATCGTCCGTTTTTAATAATGCCTGGTCGATTTGGCGTTTATTGATACCTTCTTGAGTAATTTGTACAGCTGCGTCTACGGTCTTATCAAATTCCCGTCTTATCGGGAATAAAAAGGTCTGAAATAAAATATCCTGATTGACAGTTATTGTTATCCAACTCCCCCAGCGAGCGCTGGGCCTTTCATTAATGGATATATTCTCCCGGGTAGTACTGGCCCATTTGTCGGTAAAGGAACGATAAAAATCGTGCCCTACAGACGATACAGTGTGGTCGGCCACGATACCCGGTATCTCCACCTCTCCGGCATGCAGAGAGGGCGCAAGCAGCAGCAGGTTTGCCGCTGCAAGCCAGCACAGGGAACGTTTCATGGTGTCTGCCTGTTAACTTAACGCCTGAGATTATCATTGGCCCAAGAGACGGCCTGGGTCCGGTTTTTGACGGCTAACTTCTTGAAAAGATTATAGAGATGGGTTTTTACGGTGTTTTCGCTAATGAACAACGAGCGGGCAATTTCCACGTTGGACGAGCCGACCCGCAGTTTATTCAAAATTTCCCGTTCTCGCTGCGTCAGCATTGCGCTTTCGGCATTGTTGTAACGGTAATTTCCTGAATGCGTTATCAAATAGCTGGCGAGCTTATGCGAAAAATAACAATCGCCATGCATGATCATGCTTAACCCTTCGATTAAACGTGATTCAGTTTCATTGTTATAAAAGACACCGTTGATATGGGGCCAGTTTTCTATGTCCTTGAAAGGGTATTCCTCGGGTGTATTGAGTAATACCAGTTTCATCCCGTTGTTTTTCCGGCCTAAATTTTCCTGCCAGTGAGTAATCAGCCTTTTATCCGCTTCCATCATATCGAAGATCATGATGCTGTCAGGCAACGTTTCTTCGATAATACGATGAATGTTTTGTACTTTTCCTGAAATATCCAGTGTCGATTTTAAATATTGTAAAAGCGCGCTGGCTTGTAAGGACGGCTTTGTTACAAGTACAAGCGTACTGCCTAAACTATGGACTTCATTTAACATGATGAAACTCCAACGTTTTACAGCAGCTATCAGTTTTCCCCGTAAAAAAATACGGAGTTCCAGAAGTACTGATTGAGGCTGCATTGCTGTGTATACGTAAATTCGAAAACCCTAAGGAGGGTAAAAGTCAATAAAACAATATTAGGTACTTCAGTGTTCAATCTAGTCATTGCAAAATTTTAAGCAAGATCAAACACTGTAACAGAATGTAAAATGGAATATTAAAATGTAAATATCGAGTTCTTTAATCATTTAGAAGTGATGATAAAGTTGTACACGGAAATAAAATAGTAGCAACTTAGTAAATCACACAAATCATCTAAGTTATTAATAAATTAAGGATATATTATAGGTCTTGCGTGGATAGTTATCATTAAAATAATAACTATGTTTGTAACGCTTTTATCTTAAGAAAATTTTGAACAAATGAGATCGCGATCCGGATCTTTGCGCTTGGTTTTTTCTGAGCCCACTAAACGCCTTGATTTATATGATTATCCATATTTTTAGATATGTTCTGATAATAGAAACACAAATAATCGTATTTAAAGACGGGGGCATAGCGCAATTCTAATGCTTAGGAATGATCCGAAAAAATTAAAATCAACCTTGCGGGTGACACCAATTAATTTTGGTCAGCAACATACTGTTCATCGTAACGTCGGATTAACAACAACGTCGGCGTTATTTAACAGCAACAAAATTAGCCAGGATTCAAGCGGGTGGAACATGAACAAGAAAGTGTATTTTCTGTCGTTAACACTGCTGGCGATACCTGGATTAGTAGCTGCATCGGGTTATGATCTGGCAAGCCCAGAATATAATCTGGTCGCCAATGGGCTTAACTCTAATCTTGCTAATGAAACAGCAATTATCGGTCAGCAAGGTTATGGGAATGGCGCGAATACTCAACAGGATGGCAATCATCAAATAGCCGTTGTTTCTCAACGAGGTAATGGCAATCAGTCTGATGTTTCGCAATCCGGTGGGTACAATCTGGCCTACGTAGATCAGGCCGGAAGTAGTAATGATGCAGATATTAGCCAATCAGGCTATGGGAATACGGGCATTATTATCCAACGCGGTTCGGGTAATCAGGCCAGTATTTCACAGCAGCAGTCCGTAGGTACTAAAACAGTTATTGTGCAAAACTCGTCGCAAATGGCCGTTCGTGTATTAACACGTTAATGGTTATAAGACGAAACCTAATCAAGCCAATGGGGGTTTTATGAAACTTATTACTTTAGCTGTCTTCACTGCAGTAATGATTTCCGGTAGTGCGTTTGCTGATAGTTATGGTGGCGGTCATGGTGGCGGTCATGGCGGCGGCGGTCCAACCCTTCCACAAAATTCCAGCAACGAAACTGTGAATATTTACCAGGCGGGTGGTAATAACGGTGCCAGCGTAGACCAAAGCGGGTCTAAATACGCTGACATTAACATCAGCCAGCAGGGCTTTAATAACCTTGCCACGGCAACCCAGAGTAGCGCTTACAACAGCGACATTAACGTGAGCCAAACCGGCTTTAGCAACTCTTCAAGCAATCTGCAAACCGGTGATAACTCAACCATTAATGTCAGCCAGTCTAACCTGTTTGGTTGGGGCGGCGGCAATTCTTCAGTCGTGAATCAGACTGCTGATAGCTCTCTGGTCAACGTGACTCAGAACGGCTCGGCTAACTGGGCGAACGTTTACCAGCATTAATCTGGTTTTCGCACACAATAAAAACAGGGCCTGTGCCCTGTTTTTTTATTGGAGGATGTCATGAACAGCTTACTTATTGCGGTCGCACTCACCAATAGCATTGCCTTCAATGTGACTCATCAAGGGGAGATGTACACCATTACGCCGCAGGTCACTGTGACCGAGCCGTGCCAGTGTCGGGTGAGTATCCAGACGATGCGTGAGGGACAAGGCGGGACCAGCAACATTCAGCAGAGTAAAACGTTAAGTTTGCCCGCTAATCAGCCCATTGCTCTCTCTCGGATGCAGTTAAATATCACCCAGAACGACACGGTCAAAGTCGTTGTCACGCTTACGGACGGGCAGGCTTTGCATCTTTCGGCGCAATGGCCCAACGGGGAAAGGACCTAGCAACGCCCTATTTTTCATAGATAGATTGGCGTTAACTCACAGTGATGATTACTTTTACGTTAAGGGTTTGCAGTGTCGTGTTGTTGAAGTACGCACGGTGCGGGGCAGCGTGCGCATAACTCTCTCTCAGGGATGATCACATTCCACGGGGCTACGCGATGAAAACCTTAACTAAACGTTTATATGCCGTTGCTTGTCTGTCGTCGGCATTGTTCTCTGGCGTCGCGATGGCCGCGACCTCTGGAGCGCAGGGGGGCGTCATTCATTTTGTCGGATCGATTGTTGAAGATCCGTGCAACATTTCAACCGGTTCTCAGCATATTGCCATGCACTGCAATCGTGCAGGGCAGGTGCACACTTCTGCGATTTCTTTCCAACAGGCTGCCATGGGACAGGTCGTGAATAACGAGGCGGCGACCGTTAGCATGCGCTACATTAATCCTCAGAAAACGCTGGGTATCGTCACCATCGCTTACCGTTAACCTCCTTATGGATAAACGCTTTCTCCTGCTTTTGACTAAACTTGAACCTAAGTGAACGTTCGGCAGGAGAAATTTATGAACGCGCGGATCCAAATCCTTCAGGCCGATATCACTACCCTCGATGTCGACGTTATCGTCAACGCCGCCAATCCTTCGTTACTGGGCGGTGGGGGTGTGGACGGGGCCATTCATCGGGCAGCAGGCCCGGCATTACTGGAAGCCTGTAAAAAAGTGCGCCAGCAGCAAGGGGAGTGTCCCGCCGGGCATGCGGTAATAACCGAGGCCGGTAATCTGAAGGCGAAAGCGGTTATCCACGCCGTCGGGCCGGTATGGCACGGGGGCGAACAGCACGAAGCCGCTTTGCTGGAAGAGGCTTACCGTAATAGCCTACAGCTGGCGGAAGCCAACGGTTATCGTACTCTCGCATTTCCTGCTATCAGTACCGGCGTTTACGGTTATCCTAAGGCCGCGGCGGCAGCGATTGCTTTTACCACCGTCGATCGCTGGCTTGCCAGCCATGTGTTACCTGAACAGGTAACTTTCGTTTGTTTTGATGAGGACAGTGCACATTTATACGCACGATTACTTAGCCAGCAGGGAAACTAAAACGCGTCTGCATCAGGCGCTGGCTTCTTCAGAGAATGCCTCGTCAACAGTCTGTGGGATCCACACGCTCGAAGACAGTCTTGAAGCTTTCGCGGCACGCTATCAGCTCGCAGCCCTGGCCGAGCGCACCCTTGATGTGCAGTACTATATCTGGGAAGACGACGTCTCCGGGCGGTTACTTTTTCAGGCGCTAATGGACGCCGCAGACCGCGGCGTGAAAGTGCGGTTATTACTGGATGACAACAACACCAGCGGGCTGGATGAAACGCTCAAAGTGCTGGATATGCATCCTAATATCGACGTGCGGCTGTTCAATCCTTTCTCGTTTCGTACCCTGCGAATGCTGGGTTATCTGACCGACTTCGCTCGCCTCAATCGCCGGATGCACAACAAAAGTTTTAGCGCAGACTGTCTGGCGACCATCATCGGTGGGCGTAATGTGGGCGATGCCTATTTCGGCATCGGAGAAGAACCGTTGTTTACCGATCTCGACGTGCTGGCAACAGGGCATGTCGTCGCAGAGGTGGAACGGGATTTCGAACGCTACTGGCAGTGTGAGTCGGTGAAAACGCTCAAACAGGTACTGCCGTCAGAAAGCGAGCGGCAGACGTTACCCCCCTTTACCCATGAGCAGCAGGTGGCGGCTGACCGTTATCTGGAGAAACTGGCGACAACCGACATCGCCCAACAGATGACGCGGGGGGCATTGTCCTTTATCCACGCGGAAACCCGGCTGCTTAGCGACGATCCGCGCAAAGGGCAGGGGAGAGCCGCCCCGCGCAGTTTGCTGCCGGAGCGTTTACGCCGGGCGATGGGCACGCCGGAAACGAATATCGATATTATCTCTTCGTATTTTGTACCGGGCCGCGCGGGCGTCGCGCAAATTCTGCAGCTGGTGCGTAAAGGGGTGAAAGTCGCGATTCTGACCAACTCTCTGGCGGCGAACGATGTGGCAGTGGTTCACGCGGGCTATGCGCGTTGGCGTAAAAAGCTGCTGCGTCACGGTGTTGAACTTTACGAACTGAAACCTACACAGCATCCGCGGCCAGGTATTCGCGACCGCGGTTTGACCGGTAACTCCGGGTCCAGCTTGCACGCCAAAACATTCAGTATCGATGGCAGTAAAGTGTTTATCGGCTCGTTTAATTTCGACCCGCGTTCAGCGCTGCTCAATACTGAAATGGGGTTGGTCATCGACAGCGAAAATCTTGCCCAGCGCATTCACCATCGTTTTCTGAAAAGTCAGCGCGACGCCGCCTGGAAGCTGAAGCTCACGCGTTGGGGGAAAATTCACTGGATAGACAGGGAAGACGGGCAGGAAACCGAGTTACGCAAAGAGCCTCAGGCCAAAATCTGGCAGCGTATTTTAGTGCTGATAGCGTACGTGTTACCGGTGGAGTGGTTGTTGTAATCGGGCCGCACTGAGGCGGCCCGTTTCTATTACTGTGCGGAAGGCTGAGTTTTGTTCGGCGGCGTCTGCGGTTTGCCTGAGAACAGGAAACGCAGCAGCGGAATGCGAAGATGAATTTCGTACAGGATGATTGCAATCCCGATAACGAACACCAGACCAGTGATAAAGCCTAACAGGTTAGAGTGGATGTACGGGGTGATCCACGCGCCGTACAGCAGGGTCAACGGGTGGTGAACCAGATAGATAAACAGCGAAGCGTTGACAAAATAGGTCACGCGGCTGGATTTGAAATTCAGCATCCGGTGGCCAAATGCAAACACCACGTTCACCATCCACAGACCCAACACCATCGTAATCACATACTCGGTTTCATACATCCAGGCGTCGCCAGAGCCGTACTGCTGGTTCACGCGATAGGCGATAAAGCCGAGCGCCGCGCCCGCCATGCACCACGGTGACGGGGTGGTGAACACATCTTTCAGTCGTGGATTCACAAACGCTTGGGCGCCAAGAATAAAGAACGGCAGATAGAACAGGGTCTGCATCACCACGAAGTTGAAAATACCGTCGCTGAGGATCGGGGGATACACGATGAACAGCGTCCGGCGAATCATGGCGTACAGAATCCCCAATGCAAGGAATAGCCCGGTCAACTGGCCCATGGTGACATGACTGAAGAACGCAACAATCGAAGCCTGCTGGCGTTTTTTGATCCAATGGAACAGCGCCAGGCCCAGCGTGGTCAGCACAACCAGAACCAGCAGGAACCACAGGTGAGACACCAGTTCCCACGCCAGAGTGTTGAATTTTTGATAGCCGGTCAGCGTATGCCAGGTCGCCGATTTACCCTCAACGTGCTGAAGCATTAAAAATTGCGGCAGCGTCAGCAGGGGAATGGCGGTCAACATCGGGATGCCGACACGCTCTACGCGTACCTTCCACCATTTCTTCATCGGATAGCGCAAAAACAGCATGTATGAGAAATAACCGGAAATGACGAAAAAGACCTGCATTCGGAATGAGTGAACAAAATCGTTGAATAACGTCAGCCACCAAGAAGGCTCCGCACTGTTGACGTGCCAGGTGTGGCTGGAATAAATCAGGGAAATATGGAAAGGGATACCCAACAGCATCAGCCAGGCGCGGATGGAGTCGAGGAAATATTCGCGTTGCGGGGGTGTAGTATTCATAAAGTCAATGAAATCTCAGACTAATCGCCTTAACGGCCAGTACGATAACGGTTAAATTCGAGCAACCCTACACGAAGTCCGGGAACCTGTCTTTAGGAGCCGCACGCAAAGTGCAACCCGGTGTGGAATGTTGTTTAATCCATAGGCCACTGAGCCGAACAAAATGGGGATTATGTTGTCGGATTGCTTGAGT
>Ga0160437_1001110_pt1 | contig 12572 bp, 11 predicted proteins | sample HID1975I_E0MG_FD_108227 | JGI IMG/M metagenome (GOLD analysis project Ga0160437, IMG submission 108227) | Enriched soil microbial communities from UW Madison campus, WI, USA - HID1975I_E0 MG | ecosystem: Environmental > Terrestrial > Soil > Unclassified | place: USA: Madison, Wisconsin... | reverse complement strand
GTTGGCAATCGTCTGAAGCGTATGCCGCGCGCGCCTTGCGCCGCGATCTGGCACAGCCCGATGGCCGTTTGGACGCGCTGTACCGATGGCTGCGCCGTGGCCGCCATTCGGCGACGCTGCGCGAGGCCACGGCAGGCTTGCCGTCCGACTTGCGCCAACCCGCGCAGGACGCGCTGCGCGACTGCTACGGCCCTGCGCCCGATCCGGCTCGTGGATTCCAAACCCTGCGCCAGGCCACGCCGCGCTGGCGCCGAGCCTTCCGCACGGCAAACCCACCCGCGCCGCCCCATGGCCTGATGCCGCTCAACCCTCGCAAGACTGATTCCGTCCCAGGAGAACCGTCATGAACCTGCCCGTCCGCTTTGCACAGCGCTGCTACGCCATGCTGGCGTTGCTGCTCATCGCCTGCGCCGCGCACGCCCAAACGCCGCTGCCGTCGTGGAACGAGGGGCCGTCCCGCCAGGCCATCCTGGATTTCGTGGATGCCGTCACCAAAGAGGGCGGGCCCGATTACGTGGCGCCGGTCGACCGCATCGCGGTGTTCGATAACGACGGCACCCTGTGGAGCGAACAGCCGATGTACTTCGAGCTGATCTTCGCCATGGACGAATTGAAGGTGCTGGCGCCGCAACACCCCGAATGGAAACAGGAACAGCCCTACAAGGCCGCGTTGGAAGGCGACCGCCAGGCCCTGGCGGCCTCTGGCAAGGAAGGCCTGCTGAAGATTGTTGGCGTGACGCATACCAACATGACGACGCAGGCGTTCTCGGATGATGTCAAGCAATGGGTCAAGACCGCCAAGCACCCGCGCTTCAAGCAGCCCTATACCAGCCTGACCTTCGCGCCCATGCGCGAGCTGCTCTATTACCTGCGCGGCAATGGCTTCAAGACCTACATCGTGTCGGGCGGCGAAGTCGAATTCATGCGCGCCTGGGCGCAGGACGTCTACGGCATTCCGCCGGAGCAGGTCATCGGCACCACCTTCGCCACGGAATTCCAGATGCAGGACGGCAAGCCGGTGTTGATGCGTCTGCCCAAGCTGGATTACAACGACGACGGGCCGGGCAAGCCCGTGTCCATCAATAAATTCATTGGCCGCCAACCCATTTTTGCTTTCGGCAATTCCGACGGCGACTTGCAGATGCTGCAATGGACCATGGCCGGACCCGGCAAGCGCTTCGCCGGCCTGGTGCGCCACACCGACGCCAAGCGCGAATGGGCCTACGACCGGGATTCCCAGATCGGCAAGTTGGACAAGGCCCTGGACGAGGCGAACAGCAAAGGCTGGGTGGTGGTGGACATGGCGCGCGAGTGGAAGCGGATATACGCTTTCGACATGCCGCAATAAGCGGCGTCGACAATACAGCCAGCAACATAGCCGACAACACGGCAGAGGATTCAGCAGCATGCGGATGGGGACGGCGGCAATGAAAGGAGCGCGCGCTCAAGGGGCGAAACCCCAAGGTTCGAAACCCCAAGGGGCGAAGCCACAAAGCCCGGACACAAAAGGTTCGGACACACAGCGGCCGGACAGCGACGCAGGAACATTGACCGTGGCCCGTCCTGCCGCGCTGCTGTTCCTGTCGGGCTCGGCGGCGCTGGTGTTCCAGGTGCTGTGGATCAAGCAGCTTTCCTTGGTGGTGGGCGTGGAGGTCAGCGCCATCGCGGGCGCGGTCAGCGCCTTCTTCCTGGGCCTGGCGCTGGGCGGTTGGCGCCTGGGCCGTTTGGCCGACCGGCAACGCCGTCCGGTGCGCTTTTATGCCTTGCTGGAAACGGCGGTGGCCGTCAGTTGCGTGGCCGTGACCTTGGCCCTGGCGCACAGCGCGGCGCTGTTCGTGGCGGTGGAATCCTTCAGCCCACTGGCCGCCTGGTTGATGATCGGCCTGATGCTGGTGGTGCCTTCGTTCTTGATGGGCGGCACCTTGCCGGTGCTGCTGCGCGCGGTTCATCGCCAGGACGCGGGCGTCAGCCGGCGCGGTGGCGTGCTGTATGCCGCGAACACCTGCGGCGCCATCCTGGGCGCCTTGTTGCCCGCGTTTTTCCTGATTCCGCGCTTTGGCGTGCAAGGCGCGGCCTACGCCGCCGCGTCCTTGAATGTGCTGGCGGCGCTGGGCGCCTGGGCGTTGGACCGCAAGGCGGGCGATAGCGCCTCGCCCGCCTTGGCGGCCACCGCAATGCCTGCCACCGCCATGTCCGCCGCGGTAACGACCGCCGCGGCAATGGCTGCCACCGCTTTCCGTCCACTGACCAGCGAAGCGCGCCTGGCCGTGGGCCTGTATGCGGCGGCGGGCGGTATCGCGCTGGGCTACGAAGTCGTGTGGTCGCAGATGATCGTGCCCTTCATGAGCACGCGCGCATTCGCCTTCGCCATCGTGCTGGCTACCTACCTGGCCGGGCTGGCCATCGGCGCGGCGCTGTATGCGCGTCTGGCGCATCGCGTGCGCAACCCTTGGGCGGTGTTCGGCAGCTTGATCGCGGGCGCCGGCCTGATCGCCGTGCTGGAAGTGGCCGTGCTGGGCAAGTGGCTGGTGGTGGCACAGACCTACGTCGAAGCCGTGGTGGTGCAATGGACCGGTAGCGACTTTGCCGGTATGTGCGCGCGCTTCGCGGTGGCGGCGGCCAGCTTCGTGCTGGCGCCCACGCTGCTTTTGGGCGCGGCCTTTCCCGCCGTGCTGCGCATTGCGGTGGGCGACACGCAAGTGGGCAGGGAAGTGGGCGCGGTCCTGGCGTGGAACACCCTGGGCGGCATTGCCGGCACCTTGCTGACCGGGTTCCTGCTGTTGCCGGCATTGGGCCTGGTGCGCACCTTGGGGCTGCTGGCGGCGATGGCGGCGCTGGTGGGCGCGGCGGCGGCATGGCGCGGGCGGTCCGGCGGCACGGCCACGTCGGGCATCGCCACGGGGCTGATCGGCCTGGCGGCCCTGGCCGTGGCGGTGCTGCTGCCGCAGGATCAGTTCGCGCGGCTGTTGCCTGGCGCCAGTGGCGCCGGCCTGGTGTTCTACGAGGAAAGCCATGGCGGCACCGTTGCCGTGGTCGAGCAAACCAGCCAAGGCTCACGCTTTAACCGCCTGTATATCCAGGGCGTCTCGAATTCCGGCGACGCGATGCCGTCGCTGCGCTACATGCGCTTGCAGGCGCTGTTGCCCTTGATCGTGCACAACGGCGATCCCAAATCCGCGCTGGTGGTGGGCTATGGCACCGGCATTACCGCCGGCGCGCTGTCGCAGTACCCCGGGCTGGAAAAGCGCGCGGTGGCAGAGCTGCTGCCCGCCGTGCTGCGCGCCGCGCCCCATTTTCAGGGCACGTTCCAGGCAGCCTCCGACCCGGGGCTGGACAAGCGCCTGCAAGACGGCCGGCGCGCGCTGCAAGCCAGCGACGAGCAATGGGACCTGATCACGCTTGAACCGCCTCCGCCCTCGGCCACTGGCGTCGTCAACCTGTATTCGCGCGACTTCTATCAATTGGCCGCGCGGCGGCTCGCGCCGCAGGGCATCGTGGCGCAATGGCTGCCGCTGCCCACGCAGAACGAAGACGATACGCGCGCGCTGGTGGCCAGCTTCATCCAGGTCTTTCCGCATGCGTCGCTGTGGACCAGCGAGCTGCACGAAATGCTCTTGGTGGGCTCGATGCAGCCGTTGGAACTGGATGCCGCGCGCATTCAGGCCCGCTACGCGCAACCCAATACGGCGGCGGCGTTGAAGGCGGTTGGCGTGCCGTCGGCGGCCGCCTTGCTGGCGACCTGGGTGACCGACCGCGATGGCCTGGCGCATTTCGCCGGCGATACGCCGGCCGTCACGGACGACCGGCCGGGTATCGAATACGCCACCTGGGTGCGCCCGCGCGAAGTGACACGCACCTTGCCCAGCCTGTTGGCCGAACGCAGCCCGCCGCCGCTTGCGGGCGCGTCGCAAGCCATGGTGGCCGAGATGGATCTGGAACGGGCGCGGCTCGACACCTTCTACCGCGCGGCGCTGGCCGCTTATGTGGGTGACCGCGAAACCTGGGGCCGCGAAATCAACCGCCTGGCCCGCAATGACGGCGACAACGCCTATTACCGCTGGTTCATGGGCAGCGGGCAGTAGCGCCTAGCTGCACACGCGTCGCCAGGGCGCGATGCCGCGCGGCGGGCAGTAGCCGGCGCATGGCGTGGCGATGGACATGCCGCTTTCGCAGCGCTGTTCGGGGTCCTTGTCGCCGTAGGGCACCGTGCCCTGGCAGTCGCAACTGGCCAGGCCGGCGCCGGACGGCAGCTTCTTGGGCACCAGCGCGGGCGCTGCCGTGGCGGCAACGCTGTCGTCATCGTCGTCGTCGTTCTGGTTCTGCATGGCGGCGCGCACCTTGGCCACGGTCATGTTGCAGGCCTTGGCGATGGCCTTCACCGATTTGCCATCGCCTGCCATCGTCATTATTTTCTGGTCGCTGCAAGCGGCCCGCGACGGTGCGGAAAAAACGCCGCTTAGGGCAACAAGGAAGGTCATGAAAAGAAGTGGCTGGCGCCAGGGCATCGCACGTCTCCAACAAGAACGAACCGGTCGGGCGAAGTACGCCGTATGCGTGATGGCGCTTCGTCAAGAAGGCGCGTTCAGATGCTTGGCGCCTCTGGCTTGCGGCCTAGCGTAGTGCGCGCGTTTCCACGGTGTCAATGCGACCCGATTTAATAAGCGGACGTGGCTAAAAGGCCTGGTAAACAAGCACTTATGAAGCTTTACCAAGCCGGCCCACGATCAGGCGACGGATGCCGCGGCCAGCGGATGCGCCGCGATTTCCGCTTCGGCCAAGGCACGCGCCGCCTGCAATGCCGCATCACCGCGCGCGGTGCCTTGCACCGAAAAGAAGGTCACGTTGGACAGGCCGATCGTGCTCAGTACATGCTTCAGGTAGGGCGTCAGGAAGTCAGGCTGGCGCGCCGCGTCGCCCGAGAATTCTCCGCCCGACGACACGGCCACATATACGGGGCGATCCGGCAAATTACCGATCTTGCCTTCGGGGGTGATGCGAAACGTGCTGCGCACCCGCACCACATGATCAATCCAGACTTTCAGCGCCGACGGCACCGTGAAGTTGTGCATGGGCGTGGCGATGACGATGTGGGTGGCGTCTTGCAAGGCCTGGATCAGTTCGCTGGATAGGCGCAGCGCGCCCCGATTCAGCACGTCGTCCGCCGGGTCTGCCGGCGCGCTTAGCGCCAGGGCGTAGTCGTGGTCCACATGGGGCAGGCGAGTGGCGTCGATGTCCACGATGGCGGGCGTGCCGTCTGCGTCGTCGACCAGGCGTTCAATGATGCGTTGCGACAGGCGGTGGCTTTCGGAAGCGCGGCCGCGTGGGCTGCAGGTGATGTGAAGAATGTTCATGCGGTCGTCGTGTCCAGGTTTTTGCTGAAATGCAGGCCTTGGCTCAAGAGCCCTTGCCGAAAGTAGAAACGTTGCGCCAGCGAATTGGCCAAGCCGGTATCCAACACCAGTCTGGCGCAACCGGCCTCGCGTGCGATGCCGTCCAGCGCTTGCAGCAGGCGCGCTCCCCAGCGGCCACCGCGCCGCGTGGCGTCCACAACCAGGTCGTCCACATACAGAAAGCGGCCGTAGATCAGGTTTTCCTGGTAGCGGTAGCCGGCCAGCGCTACGGGCTTGCCTCCCTCGTTGCCGGCCAGCAGCCGGTAGCTTTGGTCACGCATGCGGCGGATGCGCGCGGTGAAGTCGTCGGCGTCGGCCAGGTGCGGCCGAAGCTCGCGCATCAGCGGCAGGCAGGCACGTAATTCGTCTTCGGTTTCGATGTGGTGCAGGGCGGGGTCGGCCATGTCGGTTTGCATAGGAGGGGCGGATGGGTGGCTGATGTCAGGGGTGGATGTCAGCCGTCATCGTAGGATCGCCATGCCATAATTTGAAGAGCCATAAATTGAACTTTGGACTATGCCATGATCAGCCGCCGCCCCAAGGCCCAGGCACCGCTTGCCCCGGACAGCACCGACCCGCTGTACCGCCAGGTATATGAGCGCTTTCGCAGCGCCATCGCCGAAGGCACCCTGAAAGGCGGCAACCGCATCCCGTCGGCGCGCGCCTTGGCCAAGGAAATGGGGGTGGCGCGCGGCACGATCGAAGTGGCGTATTCGCTGCTGGCCGCCGAAGGCTACATCCAGGCGCGCGGGCAAGCCGGCACCATCGTGGCGCCCGACCTGCAACCACAAGCCACCGCACCCGCGGTCGTCGCGCCGGTCGAAGCGGCTGACGACGAGCACGGCTGGCATCGGCCGCCTCGCATTCTGCCGTTCCAGATGGGCATACCGGCCCTGGATGCCTTTCCGCGCAAGCTCTGGGCGCGGTTGGGTGCGCGCCAATTGCGCGGCTTGCAGGCGGCCGACCTGTCGTACCCGCCGTCGGATGGCTTGCCCGACCTGCGCACCGCGGTCGCGGCCTATCTGCGCGTGGCGCGCGGCATACATTGCCAGCCCGCGCAGGTGTATATCACGTCGGGCTACAACTTCACGATGCAGTTGATCATCCAGGCCTTGCTTGCGCCGGGCGACCGTGTCTGGGTGGAAGACCCCGGCTATCCGCCCACCCGGGCGCTATTGGCGCAGGCCCGCTTGGACGCCGTGCCGGTGCCGGTGGACGCGGATGGCCTGATGGTGGCGGAAGGCGTGGCGCGCGCGGGGCAGGCCAGGGCGGCGGTGGTGACGCCGGCCCATCAAAGCCCGCTGTCCATGTCGTTATCGTTACCCCGTCGCCAGGCGCTGCTGGACTGGGCCGAGCGCAGTCAGGCGTGGATTGTGGAAGACGACTATGACGGCGAATACCGTTACGTCAGCCGCCCGCTGCCCGCGTTGAAGAGCCTGGATACGCAGGGGCGGGTGTTGTATGCGGGGTCGTTCAGCAAGGTGCTGTTTCCGGGCATGCGCCTGGCCTACCTGGTGGTGCCCGAGGCGCAGGTGCCACGCTTTGACCAGATGAGTCGGCTGCTGTCGGGCGGCGCGCCGGCCTATACGCAGGCGCTGCTGACCGCCTTCATCAGCGAAGGGCATTTCGGGCGCCATATCCAGCGGATGCGGCGGCTGTACAGCGAACGCCGCGAGGCCACGGCGGCAGGGTTGAGCGCCGCGCTGGGAAATCGTCTGCGGATAGATCCCCAGCCGGGCGGCATGCATCTGGTGGCGCGCATGGACGGCAAGCTGCGCGACCAGCCGCTGGCCGCGCGCATGCTGGAACAAGGCCTTTACGCGCATCCCTTGTCGCGATGGTCGTCCTTGCCGGATCCGCAGTCGGGCCTGCTGCTGGGTTTTACCAACATTGCGTCGCAAGAGCAGGCTTATGAATTCGGCCTGCGGATCCGGGCGTTGATGTAGCGGCCGATGTCTTGCCGACGCACCATCGGCGCATTGCCGACGCGCCTCCGACGCACCCCCGACGCACCCCCGACGCATTGCCGGCCCGCGTGCTTAATTCAAACCGGCCTTGTCCAGGCCGAAGGCGGCGTCGGCTGAGCCGGGCACGGTGCGAAACGCCACGTTCAGGCGGTTCCAGCCATTGATGGCCACCACGCGGAAGGCGAGGTCCGAGATTTCCGATTCGGACAATTGCGCGCGCACCGCTTCATAGACCTCGTTCGGCACACCATGGGCGGGCAGGGTAGTCAAGGCTTCGGTCCAGGCCAGCGCGGCGCGTTCGCGTGCCGAGAACAGCGTCGATTCACGCCAGATGGCCACGTGGTGCAAACGCAGTTCGCGTTCCCCACGGATTTTGGCCTGCTTGACGTGCATGTCCAGGCAAAAGCCGCAACCGTTGATCTGCGAGGCGCGGATGTCGACCAGGTCGCCAAATTCCTCGATCACGGGCACATTTTTCATGGCCGCGCTGAAGTCCATGTACTTCTTGGACAGTTGCGCCGACACCTGGAAGTAATCCAACCGCTGGGTCATGTGGGTCTACCTTTATTGAAACGTTGTTGTTGAAAGAGGGAAGCCATCAGGAACCCGTAGGATGCGGCAGATTGGCCCAGACCAGAAGTGCCATAAATAGTGTTTAGTTCTGGGCCATGCCTAGGCTGAAACGTTGTATGAAAGCGGTGCTTGAAAGCGGCCCGTGCCCCGGCTATAAGCTTGGAACAGGAGCGAGGTTCCGGCGCTCCGACCGACCAAGAAGCCCACGTCCCATGCCGCACCCTCCATCGCACGACGAGCACGTCGCCAGCACGGCCGCCGCCCACGAACACGCGCTGCCGTCGCGCGGATCCTGTCTTGAAGTCTTCCTGGTATTTCTGCGTTTGGGCCTGACCTCGTTTGGCGGCCCGGTGGCGCACCTGGCGTACTTCCGCACGGAATTCGTGGACCGGCGGCAGTGGCTGGATGACTACGCCTATTCGGATCTGGTCGCCCTGTGCCAGTTTCTGCCTGGCCCGGCCAGCAGCCAGGTCGGCATGGCGCTTGGCCTGCGCCGCGCCGGATGGGCCGGCATGGCGGCGGCCTGGCTGGCGTTCACGCTACCGACCGCGCTGGCGCTGATTGGGTTTGCGATGGGCCTGGCCCACTTCGGCTGGCTATCTGGGTCAGCGGTCATACACGGGCTGAAGGTCGCCGCCGTGGCGATCGTGGCCCAGGCCGTGTGGGGCATGGGCCGCACGCTGTGCCCTGACAGTCCAAGGGCCGGGTTGGCGGTGGCCGCCGCCCTGATCACCATCGTGCTGCCCACCGCCTGGGGTCAGATCAGCGCCATCTTGCTGGGCGCCGTAGTGGGCGCGGCGGCGCTGCAACTGCCGCCGCGACCCATCATGGCCAGCCATTCCCAGGGCGCGTCGCGGGGCGCGGCCTATGTGGCGCTGGCGCTTTTCGTGGTGTTGCTGGTGGGCCTGCCGGTGTGGGCGGCGGTGTCGGATTCGTCGGTCGCGGCGCAGATTGCCGGGTTCTATCGCGCGGGTGCCTTGGTGTTTGGCGGCGGCCATGTGGTGCTGCCCTTGCTGGACGCCACGGCGGTATCGGGCGGCATGGTGTCCAGCGCCGACTTCCTGGCCGGCTACGGCGCGGCGCAAGCGATGCCGGGGCCGCTGTTCGCCTTTGCCGCCTTTCTGGGCGCCTTGTCGTCCGGCCCGCTGTCGGGGTGGGTGGGCGGCCTGGTGCTCTTGTGCGTGATCTTCTTGCCCGGCGCCTTGCTGGTGGCGGGCGCCTTGCCGTTCTGGGAAAGCCTGCGGCGGCGCCCTGGCGTGCGCAACATGATCGCGGGCGTGAACGCCAGCGTGGTCGGCATTCTCTTGGCGGCGCTGTATGACCCGGTCTGGACCAGCGCCATCTTGAACAAGGCCGACTTCGGCCTTGCCTTGCTGCTGTTCGCCTTGCTGGTCTATGCCCGCTGGTCGGCCGTGTGGGTCGTGCTGCTGGCGGCCTCGGGCGGTTGGGCGCTGGCCTTTTTCGCCTAGGACTGCCAGCGCGGCGCGCGCTTTTGCAGGAAGGCGTCGATGCCTTCGCAGGCGTCGGCTTCCATCATGTTGCGCGCCATCACGTCGCCGGCATAGTCGTAGGCGTCGGCCAAGGCCATCTGGCGCTGCTGGTAGAACATGCGCTTGCCGTAGCGGATGGCGGTGGGGCTTTTGGCCAGGATGTCCGCCGCCAGCGCATCGACCCGCGCATCCAGTTCGGCTTCTGGCACGGCATCGTTGATCAGCCCCCAGTCGCGCGCCTGCGCCGCATCGATGAAGCGCGCGGTGACCAGCATTTCGAAGGCACGCTTGGCGGACACGTTGCGGCTGAGCGCCACGGCGGGCGTCGAGCAAAACAATCCCACGTTGATGCCCGACACCGCGAAGCGCGCCGTGTCCGCGGCCACGGCCAGGTCGCAACTGGCCACCAGTTGGCAACCCGCCGCCGTCGCGATGCCATGGACCTTGGCAATGACGGGCACGGGCAGCGCTTGCAAACCCTGCATGACACTGCCGCACCGACGGAACAGCGCGCGGTAGTAATCCAGGGAAGGCTGGCTGCGCATCTCTCGCAGGTCATGGCCCGCACAAAACGCCCGGCCCGCGGATTCCAGCACCACGCAACGCACATCGGCGTCACTGGCCAAGGCGTCGATCTCGTGCTGCAAGGCAGCCAGCAGGCCTTCGGACAGCGCGTTGAACTGCGAGGGCCGATTCAGGCGCAGCGTGACGACGCCACCCGCCGAGCCGCGCAGCAGCAGAGGTTCAAGCGAGGCTTCGTTATTCAGGGAATCCGGGGCCATGTTGTCTCCAGGAATAATTGTTTCCTGGATACTAGCGCAAGCCGATCCGCCGCGTTCTGCGTGCTGGGTTCAGCCCGCTGTGTTCAGGCTACGGTGTTCACCCCAGCGCGTTCCGCTTGCCGGGTTCAGCCCCCCGGGTTCAGCCCCCCGTGTTCAGCCCATCAGGCGTCGCGCCATGCCGGGCGACAGGCACAAGAGCGGCGCCACGATCAGCAGGCCGATCAGCGCCATCGCGGCTTGCGGCGCCATGCCGCTGTCCAGCAACACGGTTGCGACAACAGCCGAGCCGCTCATCTGGAACAAGCCGTACACGGCGGCGGCCGTACCCGCGCGGTCGGCGAAAGGCTCCAGCGCCAGGCTCAGGCCGGAGCCCAAGGCCAAGGAAAACCCCACGGTCAGCACTGCCACGGGCAGCATGAACGCCCATGCCGACAGCGGTAGCCACCACCACGCTGCGGCATGCATGGCCGACGCCAAGAGCAGCGCAACCATGCCGACCCGCACCATCGTGTGGCGGCCGAACCGGGAGATAAAAGCGGGCGCCAGAAAAAAGGCCGCAATGTTGATCGCGGCGTTGCCGCCGAACCAAGCCGAAAAACCCAGCTCGGAATAGCCCAGTTGCTGCACCAGCACCACGGGCGCGGCCGATACAAAGACCAGAATCATCGCCATGCCCGCCATGCCGAACAGGGCAAAGTACAGAAACCGTCCGCTGGCGATGATGGGCAGATACCTGGGCAGGCTGTAGAGCGGGCCACGCGGCGCGGTGGGCGCGGCGCGCGTCTCTTCGAAGCGCCGGGCCAACAGCACCATCAAGGCGAACGCGAACAACACCATGAAGACGAACGTGCTGCGCCAGCCGGCATGCACCGCCAGCGCGCCACCGAGCATGGGCGCCAAGGCTGGCACGGAGCACAAGGCGCCGTTCAAATAGCTGTAGACGCGCGCGCCCACGGCAGGGCTGAACTTGTCGCGCACGGCGGCAAACGCCACAAGTGACGCCGAACATGCGCCCAAGCCTTGAATGACACGGGCAAGGTAAAACACCTCAAGCGTGGACGCGGCCGCGCCCAGGGCCGAGCCGGCCAGATAGGCCATGGCCCCGCCCAGGGCAACGGGCCGGCGTCCGTAGCGGTCGGCCAGGGGGCCGATCAACATCTGGCCCAGGCCCACGGCAAAGATGAATAGTGTGATGCTGGCCTGTAGCGCGCTGACGGGCTCGCCAAACCCCGCCGCCATGGCGGGCAGCGATGGCAGGTAGATATCAATACCCATCGGCGTGAGCGTGACCAGCCCCATCAAGAGACCGATCAGCCAGCGTTGGCCAGGGGTAGAAGCAGCAGACGTCATGACAGGCTTTGGGTGCGATTCGCATCCGGGAAAACCCGACATTATCCATGAATGCCGACGCGGGCAAGCGGCGGACCGATGACAGAAGCGACACGCGCAGTAGAATATTTCCCCATGAATACCCCGGCCTTTCGACCCCGCATCGTCATCCTCTACTGCACGCAATGCCAGTGGCTGCTGCGCGCCGGATGGATGGCGCAAGAGCTGCTGTCCACGTTCTCCACCGACCTGGGCGAAGTGGTTTTGCAGCCCGGCACGGGTGGAATTTTTCAGATTACCTATAACGGCGATCTGATCTGGGACCGCAAGAGCGACGGCGGTTTTCCTGAAGCCAAAGTGCTGAAACAGCGCGTGCGCGACCGATTGGATCCCGGCCGCCCGCTGGGCCATATCGACGGCCATACTGCCGGACCGCTGGCGGCGCCCGAGGCCTGATAAGAACTGGCAGCAAGTACGGCAGTAAGTGCGGCAGTAAGTGCTGCCGGGTCTTCAACCCTTCGTGACGCTTGGCATCGGACGGAATCGAGCCGCCATCACAAACAACATCACACACAGCGCCGCCATCAACATCCAGGCCGGCTTCAAGTCGGCCATATGCTGTCGGATCAGTCCGGCGGCAAACGGAAAGAGCGCCGCGATCAGATAGCCCACGCCCTGCACGAAGGCCGCCAGGCGGCCGGCCTCCATGGGCGTTGTCGCGTGGTCCATCGTCACGATCAAGGACAGCGGGAACAAGGCGCCGATGCCTAGCCCGGCCAGCACGGCGGCGGGCCAGGCCAGCGTGGTGGGCGCGGCGATCAGGCCAAGCAAGCCCAGCACCAGCGCACCTATCGCGGTGAACAGCGCGGGCCTGCGGTCCGGCAAGCGGCCAATGGCCAGGGACACCAGCAACCCCGCCGCAATCTCGGCCACCGTGACCGCGCCCAGCAATTGCCCGGATGCCACCGGCGTCCAGCCCAGCGCCGTGTAATAAGGCGGAAGCCAGGCCAGCACCAGCGTGTAGGCGCCCGTGCCCAGGCC
>Ga0160437_1001108_pt1 | contig 12594 bp, 12 predicted proteins | sample HID1975I_E0MG_FD_108227 | JGI IMG/M metagenome (GOLD analysis project Ga0160437, IMG submission 108227) | Enriched soil microbial communities from UW Madison campus, WI, USA - HID1975I_E0 MG | ecosystem: Environmental > Terrestrial > Soil > Unclassified | place: USA: Madison, Wisconsin... | reverse complement strand
TTCAGAAATATTTTTGTATTGTTTGTGTTTTATTTATACATGAAAGTAAAAGCAAAATTTTCACGTGAAAGTTGTAGCGATCATGCTTACCTGAACATATTATCTATCTCTTTTTCAGCTTTTTTATTACAGGTTCTGTATGAAAATTTATTTTATAGCTCTGAAACAATGTGGGTACGTATCTCGCTTTATTTTGTTTTATTTATGCTTCTGTCAGTATTTCTATCTCTAAAGGTAATTGAAAATAAGGGTGTATCATTCATAGTAATATTCGTTGTTGTAATCTATTCCTTACATACTATGGTTGATGCTTTAACTACGGATTCAGCAATCGAAAATATAATACCGGCAAAAAACTATCTTTCTTATATTGTTACTGATGACCATGCCTATGACATTAGGCGGAATAAAACGGTTGCTTATTTTTGGGACTCATGGGAGCCAGCAGGGGCTAGCAATTAAATGTATAAAAAAAAGGTTTCAATATTACTCGCCACTTATAATGGTTCCAAATATGTCCATCAGCAAATTGATTCCATTGCTCTGGGGCTTCGTTCATTAACTAACGAATACGATTTTAATGTTTTCATTTCAGATGATGCTTCCTCAGATAATACTGTTGAGATTATCAAAGGTCTGTCTGAAAAACATAAATTTTTAAATCTAATAAACAATGAACGTAAAGGCGGTGTAAAGAATAACTTTCTTTATTTGGTGAATAATATTCCAGATGATAGTGATTACATCTTTTTTTGTGACCAGGATGATTTTTGGCTACCTAATAAATTCAAACTATTTCTTGATGAGTTTATAGAACGCGATACCAATGTACCTTTATTATTGCATTCAGATTTGACAGTGGTTGATGAGTGTTTATTCCCTAATTATTTGTCGATGTTTGACAGTCAAAAGCTAAATAAAAACGCAACATTCAATGAGTTGATAACGCAAAATAATGTTACTGGTTGTGTTATGGCAATCAATAAATCGGCTTTTAAGTTGATAAAGGATGTGGATTTCACTGACAGCATAATGCATGATTGGTATATAGCTCTATATGTTAGTTTTTATGGTGAAATATACTTCATCGATAAGCCTACGATTTTATACAGACAGCATTCAAATAATCAGGTTGGAGCAAAACAATTAAATATATCATCACTTTTGCAGTCATTTAGAAACCTCCCCTTGTTTTTTGAAAGTGCCAGATGTTCTGTTAATAAAACAAAAGCTCAAGCAAAATTATTTTATACTCATAATAGTGGTGAAAATAGTCACAGGTTAAAAGAGCTTAAATCGTTTATTGACTCGTTTGAACAAAGCTGGATTAAAAGATTGCGCTGTTTTTTTGTTTATAGATTCCGAAAGCATTCTATCATTAGGAATTTTGTTTTCTTTTTTGTCTATGTGTTTTGGAATTTTGAGGATGAGTGATGAAGTCTAAGGTAACTATTGTAGTGCCTGTTTATAATGGTGGTGTAATTTGGTCGGAGTGTGCATCACGAATAAAAAGCAATTTTTCTGGACAAGTGATCGTAATAGATTCTTCATCCACGGATGATTCTGCACAAATCGCATTAGATAACGGTTTTGAATTGCATGTAATACCTTCATCAGAGTTTAATCACGGTAAAACAAGAAACGATGGCATTATGTTGGCTAATGATGATACTGAAATCATCATTTTTCTTACCCAAGATTGTTTGCTGGAAGGTACAGATAGCATTTTAAATATTATCGCCTTCCTGGAGTCAGATTCAAAACTAGCAGCCGTATACGGGCGTCAATTACCGCATGATGATGCTAACCCTATATCCCGACATGCAAGATATTATAATTACCCTTTAAAAAGTTACGTTACCAGTTTCTCGGATAGTAATGTTGTAGGGATAAAAAAAGCATTTCTTTCAAACTCATTTTCAGCGTATAAGATTAACGCGCTAAAAACAATTGGTTTCTTCCCAGTGAATACTATTTTATGTGAAGATATGTTTTTTGCCGCTAGGTCGCTACAGAATGGTTATAAAATTGGTTACGCGGCTAGTGCTGTGGCTAAACATTCTCATAACTATTCTGCAGCAGAAGAATTTAAACGGTATTTTGATATTGGTGTCTTCCATGCGACTGAATCGTGGATTTCTGAAAGTTTTGGAGGTGCTGGTGGCGAAGGTAAGCGTTTTATCAAATCAGAATTAAAATATCTCCTAAAATATGCGCCATTGTGGCTCCCTAAATGTACAATTAATAATGTTGCGAAAATATGTGGATACAAATTGGGTAAAAAATATAAATCGCTCCCTTCTCGATGGATCAAGTGTTTTAGTATGCACAGAAAATATTGGGAATAACCAATCGTTGTGAGATGAAAATGAGTATCAATATGAAATTGACCATCGCAAAGTTTACATTTGCTTTGGTGGATCTTTTCTTTTTAATAGTTTCTTTTGGTTTGTCAATATATTTAGTTGATATTTTATTCCAAAATCTTCCGGCGTTCATTCCGCAAGATGAATTTAACGATAAGTTGATTATGCATGTGTCGTTATCTGTTATTTGTATCGGTTGGTTTTGGGTACGCTTACGACAATATACTTACCGTAAACCTTTTTGGTTTGAATTGAAAGAAATTCTCCGGACCCTTTTTATATTCGCTATAATTGAACTTGCTATTAATGCCTTTTCTAAATGGCATTTTTCGAGATATATTTGGGTGTTTACATGGGGGTTGGCTTTTATTTTGGTGCCTGTTGGACGTTCCTTAGTCAGACAACTTCTTCAAAAGGTGCGTATCTGGAAGCGTGAAGCTATTATCATTGGATGCGGAAAAAATGCCATCGATGCTTATCTTGCTATCAATAGTGAGAAGAATTTAGGTTATGACGTCCGTTTTTTTGTCGGCGAAAGTGATAATGAAAATAGTCAACTTTTTGGCTGTCCCATCCTGAATACTACTGTTGAGGAACTTAAAAATAAAATTGATAAAACAACTCAATTTATTATCGCTGTTGAATCTGAGCAACTGGATGTAAGAAATAGTTGGATAAAAAAACTCTCTAAATACAAATTTAGACATGTTTCTGTTATTCCTACCATTCGTGGGTTACCGCTGTATGGTACAGATATGGCATTTATATTTAGCCATGAAGTATTGATTTTGAGAGTGAATAATAATCTCGCAACCAGGACTTCCAGATTTGCAAAACGCACCTTTGATATCGTGGGGGCATTAGCAATAATTCTAGTAGCATCACCTCTTCTTATCTATTTATATTGGCAGGTAAAAAAGGATGGTGGTCCAGCAATCTATGGGCATAAGCGAGTCGGCAGGAATGGCAAACATTTTAAATGTTTAAAATTCAGATCGATGATTTTAGATTCTCAGGTGGTGTTGGCAAAATTACTTGCTGAAGATGAGAATGCTCGGTGTGAGTGGGAAAAAGACTTTAAATTAAGAAATGATCCACGAATTACCAAAATAGGACATTTTATAAGAAAGTCGAGCCTTGACGAACTACCTCAGTTATTCAATGTATTAAGAGGTGAAATGAGCCTTGTAGGTCCGCGACCTATAATTGATGATGAGCTTGTTCGTTATTGTGATGATGTTGATTATTATTTGATGGCAAAACCTGGTATGACAGGCCTTTGGCAGGTGAGTGGTCGCAACGATATTGATTATGAAACTCGGGTATATTTTGACTCGTGGTATGTTAAAAATTGGTCGTTATGGAATGATATCGCCATTCTTTTCAAAACGATAAATGTTGTCCTTAGACGTGATGGTGCTTATTAAGCTGTGAGATAATATGAAAGTTATTGATACCAAAATTCATGATGTTAAAATAATTGAACCGAAAGTATTCGGAGACAACAGAGGTTTTTTCCTGGAGACCTTTCAACAAAACAGATATCAAAGTGAACTTAATATAGATCATGACTTTGTACAGGATAATCACTCCCGGTCTTCAAACGGAGTATTGAGAGGCCTTCATTTCCAAACTGAAAACCCGCAAGGGAAACTTGTTCGAGTTGTTAGAGGCGAAGTTCTGGATGTTGCCGTTGACATCCGTAAAGATTCACCGACCTTTGGTGTTTGGGAAAGTGTGATTTTAAGTGAAGATAACAAGAAACAATTTTGGATCCCACCTGGGTTAGCACATGGTTTTATCGTGCTGTCAGATATTGCAGACTTCGAATATAAATGCACACAATATTATGACCCGACCTCAGAGCAGTGTTTATTATGGAACGACCCGTTTTTAAATATAGACTGGTTGCTTGATAATCCAATCCTATCTGAAAAAGATAAAGTTGGGAAAACATTTAGTGAATTATTTTCTTAAAATATAATTATCTTAAGCTCAGATAATTTTCGATGAAAGTGCTGTTTACATTATAACCTGAGATATTTATCTCATCTGTTTCTTACTACCGGTTTGTCAAATTCTGAGTTAACATTCTCTAAACACTAAAGCCGTGCATAAGTCACGGTAACCACACCTGACAGGAGTATGTAATGTCCAAGCAACAGATCGGCGTCGTCGGTATGGCAGTGATGGGGCGCAACCTGGCGCTCAACATCGAAAGCCGTGGTTATACCGTCTCCATCTTCAACCGCTCCCGTGAAAAGACAGAAGAAGTGATTGCCGAGAATCCAGGCAAGAAACTGGCTCCTTTCTACACGGTGCAGGAATTCGTCGAGTCTCTGGAAACACCACGCCGTATCCTGTTAATGGTGAAGGCGGGCGAGGGCACGGACAAAGCCATCGAATCTCTGAAGCCTTACCTGGATAAAGGCGACATCATCATCGAAGGGGGTAACTCCTACTTCCCGGACACCGTGCGTCGTAACCGCGAACTGTCTGCTGAAGGTTTCAACTTCATCGGCACCGGTGTTTCTGGTGGTGAAGAGGGTGCCCTGAAAGGCCCATCTATTATGCCTGGCGGCCAGAAAGAAGCGTATGAGCTGGTTGCCCCAATCCTGACCAAAATCGCGGCCGTTGCCGAAGACGGTGAGCCGTGCGTGACTTATATTGGTCCTGATGGCGCAGGTCATTACGTGAAGATGGTGCACAACGGGATCGAGTATGGCGACATGCAGCTGATCGCAGAAGCTTACTCCCTGTTGAAAGGTGGCCTGAAGCTTTCTAACGAAGAACTGGCGCAGGTCTTCACCGAGTGGAACAACGGCGAGCTGAACAGCTACCTGATTGACATCACCAAAGACATCTTCACCAAAAAAGATGAAGAAGGGACTTACCTGGTCGATGTGATTCTGGATGAAGCGGCTAACAAAGGTACCGGCAAGTGGACCAGCCAGAGTTCTCTGGACCTCGGCGAACCGCTGTCGCTGATCACCGAATCTGTGTTCGCACGTTATATCTCTTCTCTGAAAGAGCAGCGAGTTGCCGCGTCTAAAGTGCTGAGCGGCCCGCAGGCTAAACCGGCGGGTGATAAAGCAGAATTCGTTGAGAAAGTGCGTCGTGCTCTGTATCTGGGCAAAATCGTTTCTTACGCGCAGGGCTTCTCTCAACTGCGTGCAGCGTCGAACGAGTACAATTGGGATCTGAACTACGGCGAAATCGCGAAGATTTTCCGTGCGGGTTGCATTATTCGGGCCCAGTTCCTGCAGAAAATTACCGATGCCTATGCTGAAAACGCTGACATCGCGAACCTGCTGCTGGCCCCGTACTTTAAGAAAATCGCTGACGATTATCAGCAGGCGCTGCGTGACGTTGTGGCATATGCCGTGCAGAACGGTATTCCTGTCCCGACCTTCTCTGCGGCTATCGCTTACTACGACAGCTATCGTGCAGAAGTGCTGCCAGCGAACCTGATTCAGGCGCAGCGTGACTACTTCGGGGCGCATACTTACAAGCGTACCGATAAAGACGGTGTGTTCCACACCGAGTGGATGGACTAATCTTAATTCAGCCAGAACAACATCAAGGCCCGGAGCTTGTCTCTGGGTTTTTTTTATCCAAAATGCGGTTGGGTATTCGAAGTAGTCTGAATGTCACCTCAACATTGCGGGAATTCAGGGGCTGCGCCTTGACAGTGCCTTCACGCAAGAGGTTAAATCCCAGCAGCTATTGATTATCGTGGTGGCCCGGGTGCCATCTCTACCCGTTAACTGAATAAAGTTGCGTTCTAATGAAAATTACAATTTCCGGTACAGGTTACGTTGGCCTTTCAAACGGCATTCTGATTGCTCAGAACCACGAAGTCGTGGCGCTGGATATCGTGCAGGCCAAAGTGGACATGCTCAATCAGAAAAAATCGCCGATTGTCGATAAAGAGATTGAAGAGTATTTAGCGACTAAAACGCTCAACTTTCGCGCCACGACGGACAAGCAGGATGCCTATCGCGATGCCGAGTATGTGATTATCGCGACGCCAACCGATTACGACCCAAAAACCAACTATTTCAACACGTCAAGCGTAGAAGCGGTGATCCGCGATGTGGTGGCGATCAACCCGAAGGCGGTGATGATCATCAAGTCGACCATTCCGGTGGGTTTCACCCAGTCTATTAAAGACGAGTTGGGCATCGATAACGTGATTTTCTCGCCGGAATTCCTGCGTGAAGGCCGGGCTCTGTACGATAACCTGCATCCATCACGTATTGTTATCGGCGAGCGCTCCGCGCGCGCAGAGCGTTTTGCCGCGCTGTTGCAGGAAGGGGCAATTAAGAAAGAGATCCCGACTCTGTTCACTGACTCCACCGAAGCCGAAGCCATCAAGCTGTTTGCCAACACCTATCTGGCGATGCGCGTTGCCTATTTCAACGAACTGGACAGCTACGCAGAAAGCTTAGGCCTGGACAGCCGTCAGATAATCGAAGGCGTTTGCCTCGACCCGCGTATCGGCAACCACTATAACAACCCGTCGTTTGGCTATGGTGGTTACTGCCTGCCAAAAGACACCAAGCAGCTGCTGGCTAACTACGAGTCGGTGCCGAATAACATTATTTCGGCCATCGTTGATGCTAACCGCACGCGTAAAGATTTTGTTGCAGACTCAATTCTGTCGCGTAAGCCAAAAGTGGTTGGCGTTTATCGTCTGATCATGAAGAGTGGCTCTGACAACTTCCGTGCATCATCTATCCAGGGGATCATGAAGCGCATCAAAGCCAAAGGCGTGCAGGTCATTATTTATGAGCCGGTGATGCAGGAAGATGAGTTCTTCCATTCTCGTGTGGTGCGTGACCTCGAGGCGTTCAAGCAGGAAGCCGATGTGATTATCTCCAACCGTATGGCGAAAGAACTGGAAGATGTGGCGGATAAGGTTTATACCCGTGACCTTTTCGGTAACGACTAAATCAAGCTAGTTAAACAGTAAAAGGCCCTCGAATGAGGGCCTTGTTGTTTTTAGCGTAAGTCTGAAGAACTGCTGAATTAAACGTTATAGAAACTGCGATACCAGTCGACGAAGTTTTTCACCCCGTCTTTCACCGTGGTTTCAGGTTTGAAGCCGGTCACTTCCTGCAACGGTTGAGTATCGGCGCTGGTTTCCAGCACGTCGCCCGGCTGCACCGGCATCATATTCTTCTCGGCTTCGATGCCTAACGCCTCTTCCAGGGCGGTAATGTAATCCATCAACTCGACAGGGGAGCTGTTACCGATGTTGTACACGCGATACGGGGCAGAGCTGCTGGCCGGGGAACCGGTTTCAACCGTCCAGTTGGCGTCAGGCTGCGGAATAACATCCTGCAGACGAATGATGGCTTCCGCGATGTCGTCGATGTAGGTGAAATCGCGCTTCATCTTGCCGTAGTTGTAGACGTCGATACTCTTGCCTTCAATCATGGCTTTGGTGAACTTGAACAGCGCCATGTCCGGACGTCCCCACGGGCCATAAACGGTGAAGAATCGCAGGCCGGTGGTGGGTAAACCATACAGATGGGCATAGGTGTGCGACATCAGCTCATTGGCTTTTTTGGTGGCGGCGTAGAGCGACACGGGGTGATCCACCGAATCATCGGTCGAGAACGGCATCTTACGATTCAGACCGTAAACCGAACTCGACGACGCATACAGCAGATGCTGAACCTTATTGTGGCGACAGCCTTCGAGCACGTTCAGATGACCAGTCAGGTTGGCGTCAGCGTAAGCATGTGGATTTTCCAGCGAGTAACGCACCCCGGCTTGGGCAGCAAGATGGATAACCCGGTCAAATTTCTCATCGGCGAACAGGGCAGCCATCGTCTCACGATCGGCCAGATCCATTTTATGGAAACTGAAACCTGGCTTTTGCAGCAGGTCGAGCCGTGCCTGTTTCAGGTTCACGTCATAGTAGTCGTTGAGATTATCAATCCCCACCACCTGATGGCCTGCCTGCAGCAGACGCTCACTGACATGGAAGCCGATAAAGCCGGCTGCGCCGGTAACCAGATATTTCATCACTATTCCTCACAATCTGACCAGAAAATCGCCACATGCGTCTGGTGCAACCGAAAGTAAAATCATACCGTTAGCGGGTGCAAAAAGATAATCGTTATCTACAATTAGCGTAGCCCGTTTTTTTGGTACATTAGCGGGCCTTTGAGCATAATTCTTATAGTAATTCTGATACACGTAAGTACACTATTCCGCCTTGTGGGCTTTTCATAAATTTCGCAGTTAAGGTTTGTATGACGCAGGATAACAATAAAAGTTTTTACGCTCGCAGCAACGAGCCGGAACAGATTGATCTCATCGATCTGGTGATGCAAATCTGGCGCGGGAAGGTCACCATCATGGTGTGTGTGGTTGTCGCTATTCTGCTCGCGGTGGGTTACATCATGGTTGCCAAAGAGAAATGGACTTCGACGGCGCTCATCACCCAGCCAGATTCAGGTCAGGTATCAAGCTATTACAACGCGATGAATATTCTCTATGGCAGCAACTCGCCGTCAGTGGGTGCAATTCAACAGGATTTGATTACGCGCTTTAACTCTACGTTTTCCGCCCTTTCTGAGTCTTTGGATAATCAGGACGAACCAGAGAAACTGGATATTGAAGCCGCGGTAAAAGGTCAGGGGTTGCCTCTGCGCGTATCTTACGTGGCCCATACGGCGGAAGATGCGCAGAAGACGCTGGCGCAGTATATCCAGCAGGTTGACGACAGCGTGGCCAAGGCCATAGAGGGTGATTTAAAGGCCAATATCACCTCTCGTAAGAACGACATTGAGCAATCGTTGACCACGCAGGAAAAAGTGGTTACCGAGCAGAAGGCATTACGTATTGCGCAAATTAGCCAGGCATTGACCATTGCTGAGCAATCTAAAATTAAGTTGCCGCAAATCCAGCAGGTTGACCAGGTCTCTCAAGAAACCATGTTCATGCTCGGTAGCGATGCGCTGAGCTCGATGGTAAAAAATGAGGCCACACGGCCGCTGGAATTTCCTGGCAGTTATTACCAGGCACGTAAGACATTGCTGGACGTGAATAACCTGATGACTGGGGGTAAAGACGATAAACCCAAAGTGCCTGCTATTCACGCCTACCGTTACGTGATGAAACCAACGCTGCCGTTCCGCCGTGACAGCCCGAAACGCGCCATTATTCTGGTTCTGTCCGTGCTGCTGGGCGGTATGGTTGGGGCAGGTGTCGTCTTAGGCCGCAATGCGCTGCGTAACTATCAGCCAAAAGCCTAACCGTTTATTTAGGCATTAAAAAAACCGGGCATGGTATTCGCCCGGTTTTTTTACGCCTGAAAAAGACTACTGATGACGCTGGCGTAAATTCTCAATCACGGTCGTCAAATCCAGCTCCTGATCCTGCAGCAGTACCAGCAGGTGGTACATCAGATCAGAGGCTTCATTGGTCAGCTCATGCCGGTCGTTCACCGTGGCGGCCAGCGCGGTTTCTACACCTTCTTCACCCACTTTTTGGGCGATACGTTTAGTGCCGCTGGCGTAGAGTTTGGCGGTATAAGAGCTGGCCGGATCGGCGGTCTTACGCTCGGCCAGCAGCTGCTCCAGCTGATACAGGAACAGCCATTGGTGGCCGGTATCGCCAAAGCAGCTGGAGGTGCCTTTATGGCAGGTCGGGCCAATCGGGTTCACCAGCACCAGCAGGGTGTCGTTGTCGCAATCCGGGGTGATGCTGACCACGTTGAGGAAATGACCGGAGGTTTCACCTTTGGTCCACAAGCGCTGTTTGGTGCGCGAGTAGAAGGTCACTTTGCCGCTTTTTTCCGTGGCGGTCAGGGCTTCCTGATTCATATAGCCCAGCATCAGCACCTCACCGGATACCGCGTGCTGTACGATGGCGGGCATCAGTCCGTCGGTTTTTTCCCAGTCCAGTTGTTCGGTTAACATACCCTGATCTCCACGCCCTGCAGTGCCAGGTACGCTTTTAGTTCGCCAATATTAATGATTTGCTTGTGGAATACCGATGCCGCCAGCGCGCCATCGACGTCTGCATCGCGGAAGGCTTCGAGGAAATGTTCCATCGTGCCCGCGCCGCCGGAGGCAATCAGCGGAACGTGACAGACATTGCGCACTTTTTTCAGCTGTTCGAGGTCATAGCCGTTACGCACCCCGTCCTGGTTCATCATATTCAGAACGATTTCACCGGCCCCACGCTTTTGCACTTCCTGCACCCAGTCGAGGGTTTCCCACTGCGTAACCCGGGTACGGCTTTCGTCACCGGTGTATTGATTCACGTGATACTTCCCGGTTTCTGCGTCAAACCAGGTGTCGATGCCCACCACGATGCACTGCACGCCAAAGCGATCGGCCAGGCGGGTGATCAGCTCCGGATCGGCAAGCGCCGGGGAGTTTACCGATATTTTATCTGCGCCAAACGACAGAATTTTTGCCGCGTCGTCCACGGTTTTAATCCCGCCCGCCACGCAGAAAGGAATGTCGATGACTTCCGCCACGCGCGACACCCAGCTTTTGTCGACCACACGGCCATCGCTGGAGGCGGTGATGTCATAGAACACCAGTTCGTCTGCGCCTTCTTCGGCATAGCGTTTTGCCAGCGGGACAATATCACCGATGATTTCGTGATTGCGGAATTGCACGCCTTTCACGACCTGACCATCACGCACGTCCAGACAAGGAATTATCCGTTTTGCCAGCATTGGATGGCCTCCGTTACGTTAAATTTACCTTCCAGTAAGGCTCGCCCGACAATCACGCCACGCACGCCGCTTCCGCGCAGGGCGGCAATATCATTGAGGCCGCCGATGCCGCCGGAAGACTGAAACGCGACCTGTGGATAACGGGCACAAACCTCTTCATATAATGAAACGTTAGACCCGGCGAGGGTGCCGTCGCGGGAAATGTCGGTGCACAGCACGTGCTTCAGGCCGACGGGCAGATAGGTTTCCACCAGTTCTTCCAGCGTGACGCCCGAGTTTTCCTGCCAGCCGCTGACCGCGACGTGTTTAGTGCCCTGGCTATCAATCCGCACGTCCAACGCCAGCACCAGTTTTTCTGCGCCGAAACGTTCAAACCAGCCTTTCACAACATCCGGCGATTTTACTGCCGTCGAGCCGATAACCACTCGCGCCACGCCCGCGTCCAGCAGGGCAGAGACGTCAGCTTCAGTCCGAATACCGCCGCCAACCTGCACCGGGACATTCACCCCCGCCACGAGGTGTTTAATCAGGGGGATCTGGCGTTGAGCCGGGTCTTTCGCGCCCGTCAGATCGACCAAATGCAGTACCTGCGCGCCCTGCGCCTCATAGTCCTGCAAACGCGGCAGCGGGTCATTACCGTAATCCCGCTGCTGGCCGTAATCACCCTGATGGAGGCGAACCACGGTGCCATCAATTAAATCTAAAGCTGGAATGATCATTACATCTCCAGGAAGTTTTTCAGCAACTGGGCGCCTGCGGCGCCAGAGCGCTCAGGGTGAAACTGCACGCCGAAGAAATTGTCTTTCTGTACCGCCGCGGTAAAGGGTTCGCCGTAATTACACTGGGCGACGGTCCATTGATTGACCGGCATCGCATAGCTGTGGACGAAATAGAAGTACGACCCTTCTTCAATGCCGCGAAACAAGCGATCGCCCGCTTTCGGGTAAACGCGATTCCAGCCCATGTGCGGCAGCGGCAGGCCGAAATCGGTCATCTTCGGCACGTCCTGATCGATAATGCCCAGCAGGTCGATACCGTTTGACTCTTCGCTGCGGCGACCCAGGATTTGCATCCCGAGGCAAATACCCAGCACCGGCTGGGTACAGGCTTTAATGAGATCAACCAGCTCGCGCTCGCGAATCTGGTCCATCGCGGCCTGAGCGGTGCCGACGCCTGGCAAGAACAGTTTGTCGGCACGCAGCACGATATCCGGGTCGCGGCTGACTACCGGCTCGTAACCGTGGCGGCTGATGGCCGATTTCACCGAATTCAGGTTGGCGCAGCCGGTATCAAGGATAACGACATTCATCACAACACTCCTTTCGAGGAGGGAAGGGTGTCGCCTTCCACCCGAATGGCCTGACGCAGCGTGCGGCCAAAGGCTTTGAACAGGCTTTCCACGCGGTGGTGGTCGTTCTTACCTTTGGTTTTCAGGTGCAGCGTGACGCCCATGGTGTACGAGAGCGAGCGGAAGAAGTGCTCGATCATCTCGGTGCTCAGGTCGCCCACGCGCTGATAGGT
>Ga0160437_1001105_pt1 | contig 12613 bp, 10 predicted proteins | sample HID1975I_E0MG_FD_108227 | JGI IMG/M metagenome (GOLD analysis project Ga0160437, IMG submission 108227) | Enriched soil microbial communities from UW Madison campus, WI, USA - HID1975I_E0 MG | ecosystem: Environmental > Terrestrial > Soil > Unclassified | place: USA: Madison, Wisconsin... | reverse complement strand
TCTCGAAGAGCGCGCGGTCGCCGTGAAGGGGAAGCCCCCATTCTTCGTCGTGATAGCGCCGGTACTCCACGTCGTCGCCGACCCAACCGCAGCGCTGCCTGCCGTCATCGCCCAACCGCAGGCTCTCGGAGCTCACGCGGCGTCGCTCTCGCCGCCGAGTTCGGGGATGTCGAGGGTGGGGAGCGTGCTTCCCAGGGGAGTGGGGTTCTTGTGTGCGATCCCCTCGTGGGCAAGCAGCCACGACTTCGTGGAGATGCCCTCGCCGCCCGAATAGCCGGTGATGCGGCGGTCGGATCCGAGCACCCGGTGGCACGGGACGATGATCGGCACGGGATTCGCGCCGACCGCGCCGCCGACGGCCCGCCCCGCGGTCGCCCGGCCGGTGGCGTGGCCGAGTTCGCCGTAGGAGACCACCTCGCCCCATTCGAGGTCGACGAGTTGCTCCCAGACGGCGAGTTGGAACGCGGTGCCGGCGAGGGCGACGGGCACATCGAAATCGTGCCGGGCGCCGGCGAAGTACTCCTCGAGCTGCGCGATCGCACGGTCGGTGACGGCGTCGGGACGCTCGTCGTCGTCGTCGTGGGGGAGGTGTCCATCGCGTTCGATCGCGAGCGAGATGATGGCGGTGCCGTCTCCGACGACCTCGATGCGGCCGATCGGGGAGTCGAGACGACGGAGCGCTACGGGGGGGTGGTCTGGGCTGGTCATGGGTCGAGCGTAATCCCGGCCGCCGACGCCGACCGGCGGGAATCGGACATTGCGCGAGGGGTTCCGGCGACCCGGTCGGGGGAGGAGCGGACGCCTAGGCTCGGAGCATGGAACAGCGTGCACTCGGCCCGTCCCCGCTCGATGTCACCGTGGTGGGCCTCGGCTGCAACAACCTCGGACGACCCGGAACCCTCACGCAGACGCAAGACGGCGCGACGGCGGTCGTCCTCGCGGCACTCGAGGCCGGAGTCACCTTCTTCGACACGGCCGACATCTACGGTGCCGAATACGGTCTCTCCGAGACGCGTCTCGGCATCGCCCTGCGTGGTCGGCGCGACGAGGCGATCGTCGCCACGAAGTTCGGCCACCAGGACTTCGCCTCGCCGCTCGCCGACGTCGGGCCTCGAGGCGGCCGCGCCTACATCCGGGCCGCGGTCGACGGCTCCCTCGCACGCCTCGGCACCGACCGGATCGACCTCTATCAACTGCACACACCCGACCCGACGACACCGATCGAGGAGACGCTCGCTGCCCTCGGTGAGCTGATCGACGAGGGCAAGGTGCGCGCCATCGGTCACTCCAACCTCGACGGTGCGGCCATCAGGCACGTGGACGACGTGGCGATCCGCGCGGGGCTCCCGCGTTTCGCATCCGCCCAGAACGAGTACAGCCTGCTCGCCCGGGGCGTGGAGGGCGACGAACTCCCCGCCGTGCGTGAGCGCGGCCTCGGCTTCCTCCCGTACTTCCCACTCGCGAACGGGCTCTTCACCGGCAAGTTCAGCCGCACCGAGCGCCCCGCGGACTCCCGGATCGCGCGCCAGCGTCCGCACATCGCCGATGAGGCGCCGTGGGACGCGATCGAGGCGTTCGAGGCGTTCGCCGCCGAGCGGGGCATCGGCATCCTGGAGGCGACCTTCGGGTGGTTCCTCGCGAAGCCCGAGCTCTCGAGCGTCATCGCGGGAGCCACGCGACCCGAGCAGGTGCGCGCGAACGCCGCGGCGGGATCCGGATGGCGTCCCGACGCCGATGAGCTCGCGGCGATCGACGCGTTCTTCCCCGCCTGAGTCAGCTCGCGTAGGCCGCGATCGCCACGTTCAGGCTCGCGGCGTAGGCGATCCAGACGAGGTAGGGCATCAGCAGCACCGCAGCCATCCGGTGCAGAGGCCAGAAGCGCAGGATCGTGAAGAGCACCGTGAGGAACAACGCGACGATGATCGCGAACGCGATCCACAGCGCCGTCGTGCCGAGCGCCGGATAGAGCCCGAAGAACACGGGTGTCCAGAAGGCGTTGAGCAGCAGCTGCGCGAAGTACGCCAGCAGGGCCGGCCGCACATCCGCCTCGTGGCGCCGACGCCACACCAGCCAGGCCGCGACCGCCATCATGAGGTACAGCGCCGTCCAGACGGGGCCGAAGACGATGTTCGGCGGGGTCCACACGGGTTTCTCGGCGTGCGCGTACCAGCCGGTGACGGCGTCACTCGTCGAGAGGGCGCCCCCCATGCCGACGCCGACGGCGAGCAGTACGAACCCGAGCAGCACGAGCGTCGAGACCCCCGGATGCGTCTCGCGCCGGCTGTGAGCAGCCGGTGTCGTCTCCGGGTCGGCGGGCGTGCTCTCGGTCATGAATCCCCCTCGTCGTCCACGCTAGCCCGCGGTCGGGTGACCGGGGAGGCTCAGTGGCCGATCAGCGGACCCATCACCCGGGCGATCAGCGACGGACGGCGGGTCGTGTGCTCTTCGACGTCGGCCGCGGTCATCGCGACGAGTCCGGCGTTGGCGCCGATGAAGCGCAGGGGCTCCCGCTCCCAGTCGGGTGAGCGATGGCCGACCCAGGGGAGCGCGGTGAGCTCGGTGTCCGATCCGCTCAGCAGGTCGGCGAGCGTCCGCCCGGCGAGGTTGGTGGTCGACAGGCCGTCGCCGACGTAGCCGCCCGCCCATCCGATGCGTGTCGTGCGGTCGTAGCGCACGGCGGCGTGCCAGTCGCGCGGAACTCCCAGCGGGCCGCCCCACCGGTGGGTCACGGCGGCGTCGCCGATGGCCGGGAAGAGCTCACCGAGGGTGCGGCGCAGGTGGGTGAAGACCTTCTCCGACCTGTCGTAGCCAGGCCGGATCGCGCTGCCCCAGTGATAGCGCGCGCCCCGGCCCCCGAAGGCGAACCGGTCGTCTGCCGTGCGCTGACCGTAGATCAGCAGGTGACGGTAGTCGCTGAAGGTGCGCCCGTGCGGGATTCCCACCTCGTCCCAGAACGAGGTGGGGAGCGGTTCGGTCGCGATCATCAGCGAGTAGAGCGGCAGGATGCGTCGGTGCGTCTGTTCGAGCGCTGCGCCGTAGCCCTCGACGGCGACGACGATGCGGTCGCAGGTGACGACGCCACGATCCGTCTCGACCAGGCCCGTCTCGAAACGGGTGACGGTGGTGCCCTCCGCGATCCGCACGCCGCGCTCCTCGAGCGCGCGTGCCAGTCCGCGCACGAGCTTCGCCGGATGCAGGCGCGCGCAGTGGGGGTCGAACACGCCGCCGACGGCTCCGGCGGCGCCCACATGGTCGGCCTCCCACCATTCGAGCGGGTCGACGCCGTAGTCGGCGGCATCGGCGACGTCGGCTCGCGCCGCGCGTTCCTGCACTGCGGAGCGGGCGTAGAGCAGGGTGCCGCCTTGCACGTAGTCGCAGTCGATTCCGGCGTCCTGGGCGGCGCGCCCCACCTCGCCGACGGTGTCGATCATGGCGCGCCGCATGGCCAGCGCGGCGTCACGTCCGTGCGCCTTCGCGAGCGACCCCGTGGAGCGCGGGAAGAGCGCGCTGCACCACCCGCCGTTGCGCCCCGAAGCCCCGAATCCGGCGATCTCCTTCTCGATCACCAGGATGCGGGCCTCGGGCTCGCGCTCGCGCAGGTACCAGGCCGTCCAGAGGCCCGTGAGGCCTCCACCGACGATCACGACGTCGACGTCGGTGTCGCCGTCGAGGCGCGGGCGACGCTCGAGGGCGTCGCCCGCGGCCGCGACGGTGTCGTGCCAGAACGACAGCTCGCGGTACGCCACGGCTACAGGCGCGACCAGGCTTCGGTGAGCACCGAGCGCAGGGTTCCCTCGATCTCGTCGAACTCGGCGGGTCCGATGGTGAGCGGGGGAGCGAGCTGCACCACGGGGTCGCCTCGGTCGTCGGCGCGGCAGTACAGGCCGGCGTCGAAGAGCGCCTTCGACAGGAACCCGCGCAGCAGACGCTCCGACTCGTCGTCGTCGAAGGTCTCGCGGGTGGCCTTGTCTTTCACGAGCTCGATGCCGAAGAAGTAGCCGTCTCCGCGCACGTCGCCGACGATGGGCAGGTCGAGCAGCTTCTCGAGGGTCTGGCGGAAGATCGGCGAGTTCTGCTTCACCCGCTCGGTGAGCCCCTCCTCTTCGAAGATCCGCAGGTTCTCGAGTGCGACGGCGCTCGAGACCGGGTGCCCACCGAACGTGTAGCCGTGATAGAACGCGGTCGAGCCGTGGCGGAACGGCTCGTAGATGCGGTCCGAGATGATGGTCGCGCCGATGGGCGAGTAGCCGCTCGTCATGCCCTTGGCGCAGGTGATCATGTCGGGGCGGATGTCGTAGGTCGTCGAGGCGAACATGTCGCCGATGCGGCCGAAGCCGGTGATGACCTCGTCGGCGACGAGCAGCACGTCGTACTTGTCGCAGATCTCGCGCACCCGCTGGAAGTAGCCCGGGGGAGGCGGGAAGCATCCGCCGGAGTTCTGCACCGGCTCGAGGAAGACAGCGGCGACCGTCTCGGGCCCCTCGAACTGGATCATCTCCTCGATGCGATTGGCGGCCCACTGGCCGAAGTGCTCGAGGGAGGTGCCCTCGTAGCCCATCTCGGCCGCGCGGTAGAAGTTGGTGTTCGGCACCCGGAACCCGCCGGGGGTGATGGGCTCGAACATCTCCTTCATCGCGGGGATGCCGGTGATGGCGAGCGCGCCCTGCGGCGTGCCGTGGTAGGCGACGTAGCGCGAGATCACCTTGTGCTTGGTGGGGCGGCCCTGCAGCTTCCAGTAGTACTTGGCGAGCTTGAAGGCGGTCTCGACGGCTTCGCCACCACCGGTGGTGAAGAAGACACGGTTGAGGTCGCCGGGCGCGTAGTCGGCGAGGCGGTCGGCGAGCTCGATCGCGGAGGGGTGCGCGTACGACCAGAGCGGGAAGAAGGCGAGCTCCTCCGCCTGCTTCGCGGCGACTTCGGCGAGACGCTTGCGCCCGTGCCCGGCGTTGACCACGAACAGGCCCGACAGGCCGTCGAAGTACTTCTTGCCGTGGGAGTCCCAGATGTGGTGCCCCTGGCCCTTCACGATGATCGGCGCACCGTGCTCTTCGAGCACCGACTGGCGCGCGAAGTGCATCCAGAGGTGGTCCTTGGCCTTCTGCTGCAGGTCCGCTTCGGTCTGCACGCTCAGGGCGTTGTCGGTCATTGTCATGGTGCGATCACCTGGTTCCCCAGTTGTAGAGCTGCTTCTGCAGCTTCAGGTAGACGAAGGTCTCCGTCGATTGGACGCCGTCGATGCGGCGGATGCGTTGGTTGAGCAGTTCGATGAGGTCGTCGTCGTCTTCGCAGACGACCTCGGCGAGGATGTCGAAGCTGCCGGCAGTGAGCACGACGTAGTCGACCGCGGGGATCTCGGCGAGCCGTTCCGCGATGATGCGGCTGTCTCCCGTGACGCGGATGCCGACCATCGCCTGCCGGAAGAACCCGAGCTGCATCGGGTCGGTCACCGCGACGACCTGCATGACGCCCGACTCGGTGAGCTTCTGGACGCGCTGCCGCACGGCGGCTTCGCTCAGCCCGACCGCTTTGCCGATCTCCGCGTAGGAGCGCCGGCCGTCTTCCTGGAGCTGCTCGATGATGGCCTTGGAGACCTCATCGAGGGCGATCGGGCGGCTACGTGGCGTCATGCGCCTGATTCTCTCATTCCGAGAGGGGTCGAACAAGTGAATCCGCATCCGTCGACGCGATCGGCGACGAAATCAGCAGTTCCGAGCCTCGCGCGCAACGATTAGGGTGAGGTCATGGCCGAACGGATTCTGCGCAACTTCATCAACGGTGAGTACGTCGACGCCCGCGGCGACGACAGCTTCGCGGTCGTCGATCCCGCCACGGAGCAGAGCTACGCGAGCTCGCCCGTGTCGGGTCAGGCCGATGTGGATGCCGCGTTCGCAGCGGCGGCGACCGCGTTCGAGATCTGGGGCGAGTCGACCCCGGCCGAGCGCCAGCTCGCCCTGTTCCGCATCGCGGACCGCATGGAGGAGCGCGCAGAGGAGTTCGCCGACCTCGAGTCGCAGGACACGGGCAAGCCCCGCGCCAGCCTCGTCGACGACGAGATCATGCTCTCGGTCGACCAGATCCGCTTCTTCGCGGGTGCCGCCCGCAACCTCGAGGGGCGCGCGACGGCCGAGTACATGAAGGACCACACGAGTTCGATCCGGCGCGAGCCGATCGGCGTCGTGGGCCAGGTGACCCCGTGGAACTACCCGCTCAACATGGCGGTCTGGAAGTTCGCGCCGGCGATCGCCGCCGGCAACACGAGTGTGCTGAAGCCGTCGGACACGACCCCGCAGACGACGCTCCTCCTCGCCGAGATCGCGTCCGAGTTCCTCCCGTCGGGCGTGCTCAACGTCATCACGGGCGACCGCACGACGGGCGCGAAGATGATCGAGCACAAGACCCCCCAGATGGTCTCCATCACCGGTTCGGTGCGCGCGGGCATGGAGGTCGCCCGCTCGGCCGCGTCCGACCTCAAGCGCGTGCATCTCGAACTCGGCGGCAAGGCGCCCGTCATCGTCTTCGACGACGCCGACATCGAGAAGGCCGTCGAGGGAATCGCGATCGCCGGATACTTCAACGCCGGTCAGGACTGCACGGCCGCCACCCGCATCCTGGTGCACGAGCGCATCCACGACGAGTTCGTCGCAGCGATGCTCGCCTACGTGAAGGACAACGTCTCCACGGGCGACCCGCACGACGCCGACACCTTCTACGGGCCGGTGAACAACAGCAACCAGCTCGACCGGGTGCTCGGCATGCTGGGCGAGCTGCCCGGCCACGCCGAGGTGCAGACGGGCGGCACGCGTCTCGACCGCGCCGGGTACTTCATCGCGCCGACCGTCGTCACCAACCTGCAGCAGAGCGACGACGCCATCCAGACGGAGTTCTTCGGTCCGGTGCTCACGGTGCAGCGCTTCTCGGACGAGGCGCAGGCCCTCGCCTGGGCGAACGGGGTGCAGTACGGCCTCTCGTCGAGCGTGTGGACGAAGGATCACGCGCGCGCCCTGCGGTTCGCGAAGCGCCTCGACTTCGGCTGTGTGTGGATCAACACCCACATCCCGCTGGTCGCCGAGATGCCGCACGGAGGCTTCAAGCACTCCGGCTACGGCAAGGATCTGTCGGCCTACGGCTTCGAGGACTACACGCGTATCAAGCACGTCATGTCGTACATCGGCGAGTAACTGTCCCCACACCCCCACTGGGGATACGGCACGGGAGCGCCCGGGCGTGACAATAGGGGGATGACGTCGGGGGGTGATGCGCGCGTGGACGAGGATGACGACACCATCCCGCAGGCTGTGCACGCCTCGTTGGTGCGCACCGCGATCGACACCGACGACGTCGAGGTGGCTCTCGGCGACACCATCGTGAAGGGCCTCGCGCCGCGTGCCGAGAGGCCGGTGCTGCGCGACCTTCCGCCGGTTCCGGCGTCTCTGCGTCCGCACTACCGCATCCGTGTCGGCGAGGGCGAGCCGATCGAGCTCGACCGGCCGGCGCATCTCGGGCGCAGGCCGCGTCTCACCCGCGTGCCGAGTTCGGTGCAGCCGCGGCTGGTGACGGTCGACAGCCCGGACGGCGGGATCTCCGCCACCCATCTGGAGCTGCGTGAGCAGGGGGCGGCGATCGTGGCGACCGACATGCGAACCCTCAACGGCAGCGAGGTGCGGGTGCCGGGTTCACCTGCCCGCACGCTGCGGCGGGGAGAGTCCGTGGTGGTCACCCCGGGCACGCGCATCGATCTCGGCGAGGGTGTCGTGGTCGAGATCTTGAACCCCGGGCGGGTGGAGGCGGCACGATGACCCGACACGGCGACGATCAGGCACGGCAGGCGTTCGCGGTACCCGGACGACCGGATGACAGCGTCGTGCTGGCCTGGTCGGCGGTCACCGACGTCGGTCACCGTCGGGCGGCCAACGAGGACAGCCTGATCGTCGACCCGCCGGTCTTCGCGGTCGCCGACGGGATGGGCGGCCACGCCGCAGGCGACCGGGCGAGTGCCGCAGCCGTCGACCGGCTGGGCGCGCTCGCCGGGCGCGACGACATCGACGTCTCGGTCGTGGGTGCGGCGCTCTCGCTGGCCGCGCACGACATCGACGACATCGCCGAACATCTGCCGCTCGGGGCGGGCACGACGGTCACGGGCGCCGTTCTCGATCTCGGTGGCGAGAGCCCGCACTTCGTGGTGTTCAACGTGGGCGACAGCCGGGTGTACCGCTTCCTCGGAAACGAGCTTGCACAGATCACGCACGACCATTCGGTGGTGCAGGAGCTCGTGGATGCGGGGGTGCTGTCGCCGCACGAGGCGGAGAGCCACCCCGAGTCGAACGTGGTGACGCGCGCCCTCGGATTCCGCGAGGAGCCCCGGCCGGACTACTGGATGCTGCCGGTGGAGGCGGGCATGCGCCTGCTCCTGTGCTCGGACGGCCTGACGAAGGAGCTGTCGGCGGAGCGCATCCGCCTGCACCTCGCGGCCCGGCTGTCGGCGGTCGAGACGGCCGGTTCGCTGGTCGACGCCGCGCTCGCGGCAGGCGGTCGCGACAACGTCACCGTGGTGGTCATCGACGTGCTCGAGGCGCCGGAGACGGTGGACCAGTCTGTCTACAATGAAGACTCCGCAGGGGCGAGGGGGTAGGCGTGGTCCGTCGGCTTCCGTCGCAGCCGCCCGTGCTCCCGGGCTTCTCGTACGTGCACGTGCTCGGTTCCGGGGGCTTCGCGGATGTGTTCCTGTACGAGCAGAACATGCCGCGCAGGCAGGTGGCCGTGAAGGTCATGCTGAGCGAGGTCGTCAACGACCAGGTGCGCCAGATGTTCCAGGCGGAGGCGAACCTGATGGCGCAGCTGAGCGCGCATCCGTCGATCCTCACCGTCTACCAGGCCAGCGTGTCGAGCGATGGCCGGCCTTACCTCGTGATGGAGCTGTGCTCGGCCTCGTTGAGCGAGCGCTACCGGCGCGAGCCGCTGCCGGTGCCGGAGGTGCTGCGGATCGGCATCAAGATCGGTTCCGCGATCGAGACGGCGCATCAGGCGGGCGTGCTGCACCGCGACATCAAGCCGTCGAACATCCTTCTCACCGCCTACGGGCATCCGGTGCTGTCCGATTTCGGGATCGCATCCACCCTCACCGGTCAGAAGGATCAGGATTCGGTGGGGCTGTCGATCCCGTGGTCGGCACCCGAGGTGCTGCTCGACGAGACGCCGGGCACGCTCGCGTCGGAGGTGTGGTCGCTCGCGGCCACGGTCTACTCGCTGCTGGCGGGGCGTTCGCCGTTCGAGATCCCGGGTGGGGCGAACTCCTCGAGCGACCTGATGGGTCGCATCGCACGCGCGAAGCCGCAGCCGATCGGCCGCCCCGACGTGCCGGCGAGCCTCGAGGAGGTGCTGCGCCGCGCGATGTCGCGCAAGCCCGAGAACCGTCCGGCGAGCGCGCTCGAGCTGGTGCGTGAGCTGCAGCTCGTCGAGACCGAACTGGGGATGCCGCAGACGCCCGCCGAGATCGCGATGGACGACTGGGCTCTCGGGACGGTCGCCGACGAGGAGGACCGCACGCGGTTGCGGCCCGTCGCCACGGGTTCGTCGCCTCCGCGCGACGGGCGCAAGCGTCGACGCCGTCCGGCGCCGACGACGGCCTACACGCCCGCGGGGGCTCTCCGTGAGCCGAGCGCCCCGAGCGGCCCGTTCTCGAAGAGCAGGCCGCGTGAGGAGGGCGCCGGGTTCCGCCGCCTGGCCTGGGTGATCGTCGGCGCGGCCGTGCTCGTCGCTGCGCTCGGCGCGACGGTGCTGGTCGTGCTGCTGCGGGCCGTCGGGTCCGACATCCCCGTCGTCTCGGATGTGCAGGCGGAGCTCCAGTCGGGTGGGCGCGTCACCTTCAGTTGGGCCGACCCGGGCATCACCGAAGGCGACCGCTACCAGATCACGGTCACCGACGAGGGCATCGTGTCGACGCCGAGCCTGCAGGAGGCGGCGGCCTTCGTCGTCGACGCGGATCCGGGCGACGCGGTCTGCGTCGTCGTCACCGTCAACCGCAACGGCACCCCCGGCACCCCGAGCGCCGAGAAGTGCGTGGACGTGGCCGAGGGCTGATCAGTGTCGTCCTGGTTCGCCACCCACCGTTCGCTCGTCGCCACCGTGACGAGCGGCACCGTGGTGACCGCACTCGTAGCCACGCTCGCGATCGTCTCGAGCGGGTATACGGCGCAGCGGATGGATCTCACCGATCCGTCGGTGTGGGTGGTCGGCGGGGAGCGGCAGGCGATCGGCCGAGCGAACACGGAGGTGCTGGAACTCGACAGCGTCATCCCGACCGACGCCGATGATCCGACGATCGTGCAGTCGGGCGGCACCGTGCTCCTGGTCGATTCGGCCAGCGCTACCGTGCAGCAGGTCGATCCCGCCAATTCGACGCTCGGCGACGACATCGCCCTGCCGCCGCAGCAGCCGCGGGTGCTGCTCGCAGGCGACCGCGTGGTGGTGTTCGAGCAGACGACCGGCGAGTTGTGGTTGGTCCCGTTGGCCGAGCTGGCGTCGTTCGATGCGGCGTCGCCGTCGACGCTGAGCCTGGGCGCCGACTCGACGATCGTGCTGACCGAATCCGGCGCATTGCTGGCCTATGTGCCGGAAGCGGCCGAGGTGTGGCGTGTGGAGCCGACGGAGCTCGTCGTGGGGGCGAAATGGTCGGTCGGGTGGTCGGCCGCCACCGAGGCGGGCGACACCTTCCAGTTGACCGCAGCCGGTGAGAACTGGGCGGTGCTCGACGTGAGCCGTCGCGAGCTCGCGACGCTGAGTGGCGCCCGCTCGCTGGACGATTCGCTCGGCACGAGCCCCCGGCTGCAGCTCCCGGGGCCGGCGAACGCGCGCGTGCTGATCTCCCAAGGCGGCGGGCTCCTGGCCGCGGCCCTCGACGGGGGCGACCCGTCGGTGCTGGTGGCGAACGCCGCCGGAGTGCCTGCCGCGCCCGTCGTGGTGGGTGGATGCCGCTTCGCCGCCTGGAGCGACGGATCGGCGTGGCGGGACTGCGGTTCGGGCGACCCCGTCGAGCTCGATCTCGGCCAGGTTCCCGCGGGCCCGGCGCTCGCGTTCGCGGTCAACGGTGCCCGTGTGGTGCTGAACGACGAGAACGGCGGCGCGAGCTGGGCGGTGCAGTCCGACGGCGAGCTCATCGACAACTGGGATGACCTCATCCTCGACGAGGACAGGCAGGAGGACCAGCCCGAGGCGAACGACGACACCCCGCCCGAGCTCGAGGAGGTGCAGGAGCCGCCGGTCGCCGTGAACGACGAGTTCGGTGCGCGTCCTGGTCGCGCGAGCGTGCTGCCGGTGCTGCTGAACGACTACGACCCCAACGGCGACGTGCTGGTCGTGACGGCCGTCGATTCGATCGACGAGAGCGTCGGCCGCCTCGACCTGGTGAGCCGTAACCAGCAGCTGCAGTTGACGCTGTCCCCGGGCGCCGCCGGCACGATCTCGTTCGGCTACACCATCAGTGACGGTCGCGGCGCCACCGCGAGTGCGGTGGTGACGGTGACGGTGCGGCAGCCGGGGGAGAACTCCCCGCCGCAGTCGGTGCGGACCTCGACGGCGACCGTCGCCTCGGGTGGACGCGTCTCCACGCAGGTGATGGGCGACTGGATCGACCCGGATGGCGACGCCATCTACCTGACGGCGGCATCGATCGCCGCCCCCGACCAGGTCGGGTTCAAGCCCGACGGCGTGGTCGTCTTCACGGACGGCGGCGAGGCCACGGGCCTGAAGACCATCGCCCTGACCGTCTCCGACGGCCGCGCGGTGACCGGTGGGTCGCTGCAGGTCACCGTGAAGGATCAGGGCACGGTGCCGATCATCGTCGAGTCATGGGTGGCGCTCGCGACGGCGGGCCAGGAGGTCACCATCCGGCCGCTGCTGCACGTGCGCGGCGGCAACGCGGCGATCCGCCTGGGCGGCGTCCCGCCGAAGGCGGGCACCACGATCGTGCCGAGCTTCGAGGCGGGCACCTTCACCTTCCTGTCGGAGGATGTGCGCACCCACTACGTGGAGTTCACCGTGACCGACGGCACCCAGACCGTCACCGGGTCGGTGCGCATCGACGTCTCCGCGCCCGCGGACGCGGCCACCCGGCCCATCACGGTGCCGAAGACCCTCTTCATGACGATGGACAGCACCCAGACCGTCGATCCGCCGACGAGCGACATCGACCCGGCGGGCGGCGTGCTCGTCGTCACCGGCGTCATGAACGTGCCCGTCGCGAAGGGCGTGCAGGCGGAGGTGCTCGACCAGCGGCGGGTGCGAGTCACCCTCAGCGCGCCCCTCGATGCGCCCGTCTCCTTCAACTACCGCATCAGCAACGGCCTCGCCGAAGCCGAGGGCACGATCACCGTGGTCGAGATCCCGCACCCGCAGCGGTTCCAGCCGCCGATCGCGACCGACGACCGGGTGACGGTGCGGGTGGGCGACGCCATCGACATCCCCGTGCTCGACAACGACGAGCAGCCCGACGGCGAGGAGATCACCCTGCTGCCCGAGCTGGCGGAGCCGCTCCCGGCCTCCGCGGGCCTGCTCTTCGCCTCCGGGGATCGGTTGCGCTACCTGGCGCCGTCGACCGCCGGCAACTACTCGGCCGTCT
>Ga0160437_1001100_pt1 | contig 12654 bp, 9 predicted proteins | sample HID1975I_E0MG_FD_108227 | JGI IMG/M metagenome (GOLD analysis project Ga0160437, IMG submission 108227) | Enriched soil microbial communities from UW Madison campus, WI, USA - HID1975I_E0 MG | ecosystem: Environmental > Terrestrial > Soil > Unclassified | place: USA: Madison, Wisconsin... | reverse complement strand
GACGCTGATGCTGCGGATGTTCCACGGCGTGTAGTTGTAGGCGATGAAACTGACGCCTTGGTAGACCGGCTCGGCATGGCACCCCGCCAGCATGCCCAGCCACAGCAACGCGGCGATCAGCCCTTTACGCATTCTTGTCTCCCGGTGGATTACCGGCTGCTTTGATCTGATCGATCGTCGTTGGCGGCAACTCGGTGATCCCCCTGGCGAAATCGCCGGGTGCGCGTCCTGGCTTGCTGAGTATTTCCTTTACATGCGGATCCGCATCGAAGTTCGAGGCGACGGTGAAGTACAGCCGCATGTACTGGCGCATGTCTTGCGCGTCCTCGATCTTGTATTTCGTCCACGCTTGCTTGGCGACTTTTGCGAGGACATATCGCAACTCATGTATGTCTTCGTAGTCGACCAGCTCGTCTCGATGATGCTCGTAAAGCCAACGGGTCGTGTCAGGAATTGGAATTCTGGCCTGACCCAATAGCTGTCGACTCAAGGCAAGCTCGATGTGCTCATCGGGATAAATGTGCAATTCCAAAATGAGCGGACCTTCGCCGGCAGGAGCTTCCTGATACGGGAAATGCACCTTCGTTTCTTTGGCGAAGAGCACGTCGTCGAATTTTCCATCGAACATATGCTTGCGCATCAGGTCAGCGTCACCGCCGCGCCACCTGACCGTGAAGTCCGTTCCCTTAAGCGTGTAGCAGCACGACACGCTGCCTTCACCGCCGCCAGACCGAATCATGCCGCTTCCGGCTACAGCGCCTGAAGCGTCGATGATTCGGACGGAGGTCAAGTCCCAGGGCGTGTAGTTGTAGGTGATGACGCTCACGTTCTGGTACGTGGGCTCGGCATTGCAGCCGGCCAATAGGCCCACGCAACACAGCATCGCGATCCATGCCCTACGCATGCCTGTCGCTCGCCCCGTCAAGGCCGCACGGGGGTCATCTGTTGAATGTTCTGCTCTGCTCGCGCGGCTTGGGCCTCTACCTTTTCCGCGTTGCGCATGTCCTTGGCTCGCTGCGACATTTCCGCCTTGGCGTCGGTCTTGGCGAACACATCCTTGTCGCGGACGCGGAAGTACATCGTGGTGCTGGCCAGCAGGTGATCGGGCCAACTGCTCAACATGGCGTCGTGTACCAACCAGTCGAACAAGGTCATGACCTTGGGGGGCAACTGCGTTTTTCCGTCGCGGGCGTCGCGCCAGGCGGTCAGCAGGCGCTTTTGCATGGCGCGTTCGGCTTTCATGTCGGCTAGGGGGTCGGGGGCTTTTTGCACGGCTTGGCCGTCACCCGGCTTTCCCCCATTGAGGATCGCTGCGTTAATCTCATCTTGTCTATCCCACATTTCCATCGTGCGGAGACGATCCGGGGCATTCTTTTCCCAATCCAGACGACGCAGCTCTGTTTCGGCATCCTGCTGTTCGGCCGCCTCGAGGCTCTTATATTCCGCTTCAAGCCGTTCCCATAGGGGCAGAAAACGCTTAGGCGGCGCTTCTCCGCGGCTTGCGACGGCGCGTTCTCGGCGTTCTTCCACAAGGGCTTCAAGCTCGCGATGCCGCGCGGTGGTCTCGGGCTTGGCTAGTTCTTCCCGGGGCAACTTCGACAAGCGCCGCGTTTCTTCCATGAGCTCTTGCTCGGGGGTAAAGTAATTGCGGTCTTTGATCCATGCTTCGGCGGGGTCTGAAAGTTCGGCGCGAAACACCGGATCCTGATACCGCACGGCCAGCCAGCGCAAGAAGATCTCCATGTGCGGCGCGAAATCGCAGCCGGGTTCGTACTTGACGAGTTCGCGGTAGGCGGCGACTAGTTCCTGGACGTAGTAGCTCTGGCCTTCGTCTTCGATGGGGGCGGCTAGGCTTAATTTTCTATAGAGAGTAGGATCCCGGCCCGCCAGAGTTTCAATGCTATAGATCGCCGCGCCGTGTGATAGCGCCAAATTCATCATTTCTCGCAAAGGGACACGAGATAAAGATGCGCGAGTGCCCAATGAGCCCAGCGGCGCCACACCCGTCACGTCGCCGCTTGAGCCTGGATACAGATACTGCAAGCCACGAGTCTTTTCCAGAGAATCCAGTCGTTGGTTGCGTCGAAGTTCGTGCGCCGCCGCGAAATGTACGGCCTTCTCGACTGCAGCGGGTACGGTCAGTGTGCGGTCCTTGTGCGTTTGCTTAAGCAGATCGGTAAACGGCAGAAATTCCAGATACTTATTCTCGTCCATGATCGATGCGACGGAGTCAAACAACCCTAAGAATCGGATACGTATCTCTGCATCTGGCGCTCCATCCTTGCCTATGATTGCCAAGTCTTGGTCGTGTCGGCGCTTGTACTTCTTAACGAGGTCGTTGACGAACTGCTTCGCGATCACTCCGCCGCGATCCGCGCCAAATACGGTGATTTCGATGCGCACGACTTTCTCGGTGCCCGCGTTTGACGCCTCATAAGCTTGCTCGAACTGGCGCTTAGCTGCCTTCAACCGCTCGTCAACGCCCGTTCCCATCAACATGGCAACGGCAGCGTTGTCGCGTACGACCGGAACACCCTCCATGATCGTGGCTTTGACGGCGTTCTTTGTCGCGGCCCAGGCGACCTTCAACGGGTTATTCTTGAAATCCGCCCAAGTTCCGCGCACGATAGCGCCGGTTCGATTGCGGATCCGCTCAGGATCCATGGCATTCCAGATTCTTACCGTCTTCTGGGGTAGCGTTTGCACCTCTTTGACGATGTCTTTGTATACCTTCACCATGGGCTGGAAAGACGCGTCCTTGACGGCCTGCTGAGTTGCCTTTTTTACCCGGCTCACACCATCCACATTGGGCACTTCATCAAGACGAGTAATATTTTTCGCAGCATCCTCCGCACTGGCGACCGCTTTGTCGGCCATCTTTCCACCAGCTATCTTGAGCGCGCTAATGACGATGTCCGCCTTGGCGCTCTCGTTCAGTTCGACGCCAGGGCCGGAGTAGTAGAGCGGGAACCAGCGTTGCTTGCTCGGCATATTTGTATCGTCTTTGCCGAAGTGCGTCATCCATAACTTGCTCACGTTCGAAAGGAACGTGGGGTTCTTCTCATCAATATCCTTGTTTCGGCCGAACCCATCAAAGAAGAAGCCCATGCGTATTGTGATACCGCATTCTGTACACGTGTCCTTTGGATAAGCACCCTCATTTTCGGCCATTGCCTTCAATACAGATGCCGGCGTTCTGTCCTGCGCATGGATCCTATCACTGGACATTTTTTTCTCCAGGCGGTTTACCGGACACCTTGATCTGCGCGATTTTCTCTTCCGAAAGGGCAGCTACGGCGCGCCCAAAGTCTCCGGGCTTTCGGTTGGGATCTTTCAAAATTGCCGCTATCTCAGAATTATTCTCAAAATCGGAAGCCACAATAAAGTAGAGATACATGTAGCCGCGCATGTCTCCTGCATCTTCGATGCGATATCGCATCCAAGCTTGCTTCGCCACCTTTGAAAGAACATCGTTCACTTGATCAGAGTGCTCGTAGTCGACCAACTTGTTGCGGTAATTTTTATACAACCAACGCGTAGTTTCGATGATCGGAATCCTAGCGTCCCCCGCCAGATTGCGGCTCAGCGCAAGTTCCATATGTTCATCGGGATAGATGTGCAGTTCCAGAATTAGCGTCCCACCGCCGTCGGGTACTTTCGTGGGCGGAAAGTGCACGGATGCCTCCTTCTTGAATTTCACCTCGTCGAATTTGTCGTCGAATAGGTGCTCGCGAAGCAAATCTGGATCACCACCACTCCATTTCACGTTGAACTCAGTCCCCCTAAACGTGTAGCAGCAAGAAACTCTTCCGGCTCCTCCGCCCGGGATCAGGGTGCTGGAACTTGCCACATTGCCCGATGCGTCACTGAGGCGAACCGGCTCCAAATTCCAAGGCGTGTAGTTGTACGTAATGAAACTGACGCCAGAGTATGTAGGTTCCCCATTGCACCCCGCCAACAGCCCCAGCCAAACCAGCACGCCGATCAACGCTTTACGCATTCGTGACTCCCGTGTTATCCAGCGCCCAGCAGCCCCGCGGCCACGACGTCTCGTTTATCTTCACTTCAGACATTCTTATCTCCCACCGCTGCGCCTGACGCCTTCATCCGTGCAAGCTTGCCGTCCGACAACCCTGTCACCATGCGGCCAAAATCGCCGGGTTTGCGATTCGCATCATTCAAAAGCGCCGCAATCTCCGCGTCCTTGTCGAAATCCGACGCGACCAAGAAATGGAGATACATGTACCCCCGCATATCGGCGGCGTCACTAATTCCGTACTGCGTCCAAGCCTGCCCGGCCACCTTGGCCAACGCACGCTGCAAGTCATACACATTCTCGTACTGTCCCAACGATGCACCATGCGTCTCATACAGCCAACGCGTGGTCTCCACGATCGGTATTCGCACCTGCCCCAACAACTCCCGGCTCAAGGCCATTTCCATATGCTCGTCGGGATAGATATGCAGTTCGAGATACAGCGGCCCCTCGCCCGGCGGAATCTTCGTCGGGGGAAACTCGACAGACGTGGTCTTCGTGAAGAAAGCCGATTCGTACTTTGCCTCGTCGTACATGTACTTCTGCATCAATGCGCCATCGCCCCCGCGCCAGCGCACCTTGAATTCCGTGCCCTTGAGCGTGTAGCAGCACGCCACCGCGCCTTCACCGCCGCCGGGGCTGACCGATCCTGTGCCGGCTTTTCCGCCCTGGGCATCCTGGACCTGGACGTACTCCAGGTCCCACGGCGTGTAGTTGTAGGTGATGAAGCTGACGCCCTGGTAGGTCGGCTCGCCATTGCAGCCCGCCACCAGGCCCAGCCCCAGCAGTCCGGCCGCCAGCTTGGTGGTCACACCCCTACGCATCACGACTATCCTGACCAGCCCAATGCAAGGCCTGCACCTCGTCCCACACTGCATCCGACACGCCCGCCAGCGCCTTTGCCAGCGCGCCGTCATCACCCGGCTGATACCCCAGCAAGCCTTCACGGATCAGCGGATGCTCATCAAAGCGCGGCGAAATCGATATGCCCCAGGCCACATAATCAAACGTGTCCTTGTCACCCGCCACGCCATGCGCGCGCGCGCGTTCCAACTGCGCTTGCACGCGCGGCACCAGCGCGTCCTGATCCGGGTCGCCAGGTAGCAGACCGGGATACAGGCGGCGTAGTTGCACCGCGAGCTTGTCGGGGTAGTCCAGGTCGAACAGCATCTGGTGCTGCTCGGGCGTGAAGCGTTGGATGCCGTCGGGTTGGTCCGCGGGCAGCCTGTCGGTGCCCGACAGTTCAGCCTGCGATCCGTCACGCAGCGCGTAGCGCAAGGTGATGAGGGGCGAGGCGAAGCGGGCGCGTTGTTCGGCGGTCCAGACTTGCAGGGCGCGCGCCAGGATGCGGGTGTCGTACCAGTGCAGGAAGAACTCGCTGGCGTCGGGCAAGGCGTAGTCGCAGAAGCGGCCGAAGTGCGCGATCAGTTTTTCCAGGGGCACGGCGGACGCGAAGCTCATCATGGCGTAGCGGCCGCTGCTGCGTTCGTGCAGGGCATTCAGTACGCGGACCAGCGACGTACTGAAATCCACCCGAGGCGGCCCGCGCAGCACGCCCTGCGACGCGCCGTCCACTTCGATCAGCAGGGGCGCCACGTCGCCGTAGATGTCCAGCCCGGTCTGCGCCCAGACCGAGCCAAAGCTCAGGTCTTCGGTGGCGGTGATGCGGGCCAGCAGATCGGGGTGGCCACGAAAATCAACGATCACGTACGCCCGCGCGGCTTCGCCGTAGGGGCCACGGTGATGCGGCAATTCAGCGAAGGTGGAAAGCAGCGCTTGCTGCCAGGAATAAGCCATCGCCCTTACGCCTTGTCGGTGATGGACTGCACGCTCTCCTGGGCGTCCAGCACGCAGCTTTTGCAGACCGTGAACTGCGGAAACGGATACGGCATCTGCGTGGGGCCGGAGAATTGCTTGTTGCCGGTCTTGACGTCGATGCGGCCCGGCGCGGTGACCGTGATGTTGCCGCCTTCGATGACGATGCTGGCGCCCGCCGCGTTGGCGATGCGGATGCGCTTGGGCGCGGCGTATTCAATGCCGGCGTTGGCGCTGATCATGCGCAAGTCTTGCTGCGCCTGCACGGTCAGCACGTCATGCTGCGAGATCACGTCGACCTCGCCCGTGCCGGCGATGAGATCCAGGCCCGACTCGGCGCCGCCCTTTTGTACGCCGGCCACGATACCCAGCGCCTGGCCGGTATGCACGCGCAAAGAGCCGACGACGGCCAGGTTGTGGTCTTGTCCGGCCGACCAATGCACCAGTTCGCCCGCCGCCACCTGCACATTGCGGCCGGCCGCCTGCGTCAAGCCTGCGCGGCCCGCCATCAGCACCAAGGGGTCGGTCAGGTGCGGCACTTTGCCGTCGACCACTTCCGTGTGCTTGGCCGAGGCATCGCCCGCCGCGCCACCGATTGCCTGACCGTCCACCGTGCCGGAGACGGCGTGCGTCATGGCGGCCAGGGGTGCGCGTTCGCCGTCCAGGCGGCTGGCGCCCGCCGACGTGGTGCCGCGTGCCGAGGCCAGACGCACGCCTTGGTGCGCGCCGATCACGCCATCAAACGACTGCGCCATGATGTCGGCCTGCCCGGCCAGCGCCAAGGGCGCCGCCGCGTCACCGGCGGGTTCGCTGCCGCCGGCCGTGTAGGTGGTAAGCAGCACGCCCGCGCCGCCGCGCAAGGCGCCAAACGCATCGGTGCGCAATTCCGCGCCCACGCCGCGCACATTGCCGCGATAGTTGCCGGCCTGGTGGATCAGATGGCCCAGGTTGAGTTCGCTGGCGGACTGTGTGGACTTGATCTGCATGCGCAGCTGGCCGTCGCTGTCGTCGAAGACGATCTGGTTGTAGCCGTCGCCGCCGAATTCCTTGCTCTTGAAGCCGCTTAGCGCCGCCGCGTTGCGATGCTGTTCGTCGCCGGCCGCCGCGCCATGCCAGGCCGGTGCGTTGCCGCTGGCCAGGTTGGCCTGCGCGCTGGGCTTGCCGTCCATTGCGGCCGCGTACACCTCGGTGTTCATGGGCTCGCCGGACTTGCCGCCCGGCGTGGACGGGATGCCGCCTTCGCCGCGCCCGTTGTAGAGCGCGCCGACGACCAGGGGCTGATCGATGTCTTCATCCAAGAAGCGCACCAGTACTTCCTGGCCGATACGCGGCACGAAGCTCATGCCCATGCCCGCGCCCGCCTGGCGTTGCGCCACGCGCGCCCAGCGGCTTTTAGCCAGGCCATCGCCATCGGCCTGCCAATGAAAGCGCACGCGCACGTCGCCGCGCGCATTGCGGTGGATCTCGTCTTCGCCGCTGGCCTCGGTGGCGCCTTCGGCGTTGGTGACGATGGCGGTGTGTACGCCCACGGCGGACGGCGCGCCCGCGAGTCTTGCCCCGCGTGCTGCGGCGGGCAAGGCTCGCCATGGGCGGTCGCAGCGCACGGCGCGAAAGCGGTTGGCATAGCCGACCTCGTGGGCGCGCGCCAGCACGGCGGCGTCGGGGCGGCTTGCGCCGATTTGTGCATCGTCTTGATGCAGGTCGGGGTCGATGGCGTCGTCGATTGCGTAGTTGATCGCGTGGCCACTGTCCGAGCCGTGTTCCGACTCGGACGCCTCGTCATCTTCAAAGCACAGGAAGTCGTCCAGCGCGCCCAGCTTGTCGGCCAGGCTGGCGTCTGCCTGGCCGGGCAAGTTGTTGATGCCGACGTGTTCCAGGCGATCCAGCGCGAAGGCGGGCTCGAACCCTGCCTCGCCCGCCGGGCCCAGCGGCGACATGTCTTGCAGCGTGAAGCGCGTGCCCGATCGGAAGGTGCGCACGTTGCCGCGTCCAATGAACGTCTCGGCGCTGGCCTGGGCGGCCTGCATCAACAGGCTGGCCTGAAACTGCGCGTGCGCCTGGTTCAGCAAGCCGCCGTGGCCCAGTGGTTCAAACCATTCCAGGCCGGCGCTGTCTTCGTCTGAGCCATGAGCGGGGCCGGCCAGCGCCTGGCCGGTCACGGCACGCTTGCCGCTGTCGTGCCACGCCAGGACGGTTACCCGCTCGACCGCGCGGCGCTGCCTGCGCACCAGGGCCTGCACGCCATCGCGCGTTTCTGTGGCATGCGCGCGTTGAAAGCGCACGCCCGCGCTGGCGGACTCGGTGTCTTCGGGCAAGCCACGGCTATCGGCGAAGATCAGCACGGCATGACGCGCGGGCGCGCCGCTGTCTTCCACAGCGGTCCAGCCCAGGCCCGATTCCGCAAGCAGGCGCGACAGGAAGGCGTAGTCCGTTTCGCGGTACTGCGTGGTGTAGGGGCGCGCGGGCAGGTCCGCCAGGTGGCGCTCGACGTCGTCGGCGACTTTATAGGTGTAGCCCTCGTAGCTGTCCAGCACGTGACGCACGATGTCCAGCACCGGCTGGTTCTCGTAGATACGGCTGTCGCGCCGCTGGGTAGCGAGCCACAACCAGGGCGCAAGCGTGACGCGGTAGCGCGCCTTGCCCGCATTGCCGCCCAGCATTTCGGCGGCGCGCACAATGCCGCTGCGTCCGGCTTCGCTACCGTCGGCGCGCGTGGCCCACAGCGTGGCCGGGCGCGACACCATGTCATTCAGGTCCAGGCCCGCGTCTTGCGACTGCGCCACCACGCGCATTTCGCCCAGGTCCGACAGGCCTTCGCGCGCGACCCAGCCTTCCACTTGCAGGGACGCCAACGCGCCCTCGCCGTCCAGCCGGTAAAGGCGGGACTCGATGCTGGCACTGCCGTTGCTTGGGTTCACAGCCATGGAGCAAAAACCTTAAGGAGGGACGTCGGTGATAAGGGCGGCATTCGGACGATGGCGGTTAAACGATGGCGATTCAGGGTTCGACGTTGGCCTGCGGCGTGGGGCATTCGGCGGCGGTGCCCCACTGGCCCGCGCACACTCTCAGCCGGCATTGCTCGCCTTCAATAAAGCTGAGTTGGCGGCATTCCTTCAAGCGCTCGGACAAGGAGGATCCCGGCATCACGCGCATGAAGATGCCGTCGGTTTTGTACACGCGAGTGCCGGGTGGCGAAGCAGGCGGCAGACCGTAGTTCATCAATGCCGACAACAAGGCCGCATCGGTATCGGCCGGCGTGGCGGACTTGCGCGCGGGGTTGGCCTTCGGGGCAGCTGCGGACTTGGCCACGCGCGGGGCGTCGTCGCCATGCAGCGTGCCGGCTTGCCGCGCGCGCTGCTCGGCCGCCTGGCGCGTGGGGCCAGGCGCGGCCACCGTGGTGGGTGGCGTCATCGCCAGCACGGACAACGGGTTGGTGGGTTCACCCAAGGGTTCAGGATCGCCACGACCCAGGTCCGCGTCTTGCGCGGGTGGCGACTCATCGATGATGGCGGCGACCTCTGGTGGCTTATCAACAGGCGCGGGCGCCACGCTGGCGACGGGCGCAGTTGAAGGCCCCTTCGCTACGGAAGGGCCGTCGGCCTGCGCCAGCAACGGCGCCGTCGTGTCTTGATGAATAAACCAGGTGATGCCGCCCGCCAACAACGCCAGCAACAAGGCCAGCGCCACCCAGCGACCGGCGCGTGTTCCACGCTGCGTCGCAAGGTGTTTGACCTCGGCTTCGGGCGCGCGCCCTTCAAGCGCGGCCAGGATGCGCGTCGGCTCGGCATCGCCACGCGCACGCGCGGAGCCACTGAGCAAACTCGGCGCGGTCGTCGTAGGGCGAGCTTCTTTTTCGTCTTCTGCCATGCGGGTTCCCGTGTCAGCAGGAGGCGTGTGCAGCCCCCCTGTAACCAAGCCCGTCGAGAATACCCGAACCCCTCTTTTCGATCACTCTTCCTTGTTACGATTTCTAAGGGTCCGACGCGGTTTGCAACGCCGGATCGCTTGCCTCAAGGGCGAATAGAACAAAAGATTACGCCTTCACATGAGGGACCTATCTTGTTACTGCTACTGCCCCTGTATTTTTTACTGGCGGTGGGCGTCTCCGCTCTCCTGTTTTTTCCGGCTCTGCGCCAAGGCGCGGTGCGGGGTTTGCGCGCGTGCGCACAGGGCGTGGCACGGGGCGCGACGCGTGGCGCAAGCCATGCGGGCGGTGCCGTGGGTGGTACGGCGGGAGCCGTGCAAGGTGGGCTGAAAGTGTCCGCGGGATGGATTGCGCGGCATCGCTGGCAGGTGGCAATCGGGCTGACAGTTGTGTTGCTTCCGTCACTTTTTGCTTTCCTCATGCGACACAATCACACATTCGTTTACAGCCCTCAAATGACGGGTCCGGACCGCAGAATCCAGGCCTTGCTGGAGGGTGAACGGCTGGCGACACCCGCCCCGTTACCGCCCGAAGCGTTCACCACGCGCGAGGTGGAATTGGTGCGTCCGAAGCTGGGCGGCGCGAGCCGCAATTGGGATCTGCTGGATGCCGATTTCCGTCAGCGCCTGCTGCTGGCCTATCGCATCATGCGCGAGCAGCACGGCTACGAGATGGCGCTGATCGAGGGCTATCGCAGCCCCGAGCGGCAGGAAGAACTGGCGGGCATGGGATCGCACGTGACGAACGCGGGCGCGTTCCAGAGCTATCACCAATATGGTCTTGCCGCCGACAGCGCGTTCTATCGCGACGGCAAGATCGTCATCTCGGAAAAAGACCCCTGGGCCATGCGCGGCTATGAACTGTTTGGCCAGACCGCCGAACTGGTCGGGCTGACCTGGGGCGGACGCTGGAAGATGATGGACTTCGGCCACGTAGAACTGCGCCGGCCCGGCGTGATGCAACGGGCGGGAGGCTGACCGGACACCCATGGGACGCTTGCTGAAAAAAAGTCTGCTGGTTCTGGCGCTGTTCGCGGTGGTGTGGCTGGCCGTCATCATCTGGTGGCAAGAGTCGCGCACCTTGCCCACCGGCGTGGACATCGGGCTGTATCTGTTCGCGCTGCCGCTGGCCGTGCTGGGCGCATTGTGGCTGGGCGCGAAGGCGCTGCGTGCCGCGCGTGCGCCCAAGCCGCAGCCGTTGGCATCCGCGCCCGCTACCGAGGAAGCGCCGGCGGCCCTGGCCAAACTGCGCATCGTCGCCGTGGCGGCGCGCGCCGCGGCCGGCCCGGACGCGGCGGGAATCGCAGAAGCGCTGGCGGAACAACAGCGCCCCGAGCTGGACCCTGAACTCAAGACCTTGCAGGGCTTTCCCGTGTTTGCGGCGCGCGTGCCGCAATTGGATGACGTTGAACTCTACGCCGCCGCGCGCGAACGGGGCGCGCCCGCCGAGGCGCTGGCCACGGCCGGCCTGCGCGCAACGGCTCTGCTGGCCGACATTGCCGCCACGCTTACTAACGATGCACACCGCCGCGTGACCGAGCTGGATGTGCCGGCACGCGACGAAGACTGGCCCTTGCTGCGCTTTGACATCGTGCTGCCCGCAAGCTGGCCGCAGGCAGCCCGCGACCGCGCGCGTGCGCAAGTGCTGGCGGCGGCTGGAGTCTGGCCCGATACGCGCGTCAACGCCACGGAGCACGGCGCGCGCGACGCGATGGCCGTCGACATGCTGCTGCGCGAACTGGCCTCGGCATCGGGTAACGCCAACGACGTACCGACGTGGCGCATCGTGCTGGCGGCCGACGGTTATGTCGACCAGGACCTAGTGGCGCAATGGGACGCCGACGCCATGCTGCTGACGCACGCGAATCCGCAAGGCCGCGTGCCAGGCGAAGCCGCCGCGGGCGTGCTGCTGGGCCAGGCTCATTCCACGTCGACCGCCGACGCCGGCGACGTGTATGTGGCCCTGTCACCCGTGATGCATCGCCAGAAGCCCGCCGATGCCCGGGGCGCGCAAGCCGAAGCCGCGCTTGCCGACCTGACGCGCGACCTGATGCAGCGCACCGCCATTGCGCCCGACAGCGTCATCCACGTCATCAGCGACGCCGACCATCGCGGCAGCCGTCCGCTTGAAGCACTGAACGTGGCCTCGCAATTGTTTGAACATCTGGACACCGCCAAGGACTGCCACGCCGTGGGCGTTGCCTGCGGCCATACCGGCGTGGCCGCATCGCTGCTGACCCTGGCCGTGGCCAGCGAAGCCTGCATGCAGTCCGAATCCCAACCCGCCGTCGTGACCCTAACCCTGCAAGACCCCGCATTGCGCTGCGCGTCCCTGGTCTACCGACCCGCCGCCAGCACCACCGCCTGACTCGGAAAATAACAGCGAAAACCATGCGTAGCCCCTCAGGATTCCTATCCCGCCTTTCCAGTTCCATGAGCGACATTCGCTATTGGAGCTCACGCGTGTTCGCCAACCCGCGCACCTTCATGGTGATCGGCTTGATCGCGCTTATCGTGTTTCTGTTCCTGTTCGCGCAGACCATGCAGATTGCGCTGGTCTGGGCCGGCCTGCTGCTGGGCGTGCTGCTCGTTATGTGGCTATGCGTGCATCTGTGGCGGAGGCGGCGCACGCGGCGCGCCAATCAGCAGTTGGGCGACATGCTGGAGCAACAGGTGCAGACGGGCGCGGCCGCCAGCCCGGCCGCCAACCGCAATGAAATCGACGCCCTGCGCCAGCGCCTGACGCAGGCGGTGCGCACGATCAAGACGTCCAAGATTGGCCAGGCCTCGGGCAACGAGGCGCTGTATGAATTGCCCTGGTACATCGTCATCGGCAACCCGGCGGCGGGCAAGAGCAGCGCGGTGATCAATTCGGGTTT
>Ga0160437_1001098_pt1 | contig 12666 bp, 12 predicted proteins | sample HID1975I_E0MG_FD_108227 | JGI IMG/M metagenome (GOLD analysis project Ga0160437, IMG submission 108227) | Enriched soil microbial communities from UW Madison campus, WI, USA - HID1975I_E0 MG | ecosystem: Environmental > Terrestrial > Soil > Unclassified | place: USA: Madison, Wisconsin... | reverse complement strand
TTCGTGTCCACCATGATGGGCACGCCCTCCCCCGTGCTACGGCGCACGGCGGCCAATGCATCGGCGGTGCGCTCGTGCAGCTTGATCTCGGTATAGCCCTCATTCATGGCGCGCGTTGTCACCACGTCCAGGCGCTCGGCGTTGCCGTAGTACTGAAGCAGCGACGCATAGACGCGCACACGCTCGCGGCGCTTGCCGCCCAGTAATTGATACAAGGGCACGCCGGCGCGCTTGGCGCGCAGGTCCCACAGCGCGATGTCCAGGCCGGCCAGCGCATGCACGACCGGGCCGGACCGTCCCAGGTTGTGCAGCGTGCGCTGCATGCCCGGCAGCAAGGTGTCGTCATCCGCGTCTCGCCCGCAGGCCAGCGGCGCGATCAGGGTCTCAAAAATAGCGACCAAGGCGCGCGGCTCCACGCAGTACGACTCGCCCCAGGCCACCACGCCGTCTTCCGTCTGCACGCGCACCAGCGCGCTGTCCAGCTTGTCGCGTGGACGGCCGGCGAACAGGGGCGACGGGCTCCAATGATGGAACGGCAGGCGCAGGGGAATGCAGGTGACAGAGACGATGGTGTTGGCGGGCATGGCGATAGCTGAAGAAGCAGAATGCGATCCGGCTATTCTGGCGGCGCCCGCTTCATATGGTCAAATAGATGAATCAACTATTTCCATATGAAATTCATATGTTCAACCGGCGAGAACTCCTGCTGCTGCGCTCCATGTACCGGCACGACACCGTCACCGCCGCCGCAGCTTCCGTCAACATGACGCAGCCCGCCGCCAGCGCGCTACTGCGCGACATGGAAACGCGCCTGGGCTTTGCGCTGTTCAGCCGCGAGAACCGGCGGTTGCACCTCACCAGCCAGGGCCGCGCGCTGATACCCGAAGTGCTCAACGCATTGGCCGGCATCGAAGCCGTAGACCGACTGGCCGTCGACATCCGGCAAGGCGCGCTGGCGCGGCTGGACGTGGGCGCCGTTGCCATCGCGGCGTCCAGCCTGCTGCCCCCCGCCCTGGCCGGCATGCGGCAGGCACACCCGACCGTGGCCGTAACGGTACGCGCCGGCACCGCGCTGGAGATCATCGAAATGGCGGTCGACCATCGCATCGATCTGGGCATCATCATCGGCGCGCCGTCCGACATCGACCGCGTCAGCAGCCTGCGGCTGGCGCCGTTAAGCCTGCATGCGGTCATGGCGCCAGATCATCCCTGGGCGCGGCAGTCGGCGCTGACACTTGAACAGGTGGCCAATGCTGGCCCGATCGTGCTGGCCCCCGCCCTGCCCGCCGGCCGCGCAACGCGCCAGGCGCTCGAGGCGCGCGGCCTGCCGTATCGGCCAATCATCGAAGTGGCGCAGTCATCGGCCGCCTGCGCGCTGGCGGCGCAAGGCTTGGGCGTGGCCATCGTGGAAAGTCTTGGCGCGCACTATGCGGAGCGCCAGGGATTGGTGGCGCGGCAGTTGCTGTCGCTGGAAGACCCGGTGCTCGCGGTGGTGTGGTCGAAAGACCGCGCCATGAGCGCGCCCGCGCAAATGCTTCAGGCCGGGTTGGCGGAACAGGCGCGCGCGAGCTTGGTGCAAAGCGCGCGCCCGGCGGGCAGAGGAATGGGCAAAGTCAGTGCGCACTCATAGCGCCATGCCGCCATCCATGGTCAGGCTGGAACCCGTCATATAGCCGGACTCCTTACTCGCCAGGTAGGCAACCAAACCGGCAATTTCGTCCGGATCCCCGGCACGCTTGAGCGGAATGAGCGGTTTGATCATCTCGATATGATCGGCCGTCATATCCGTTACCGTCGGCCCAGGCTGTATGTTGTTGACCGTAATGCCTCGGCTTGCCAGGTCGACGGCGACACCTTTCACCATGACCGCCACCGCAGCCTTCGTCATTGAGTAAACGCTTGATCCCGGATGCCCGCTACGCACGGCGACGTTGCTGCCAATCGTAATGATCCTGCCACCTTCGGTGAGCCGGGCAGCCGTCGCCTGGATGGCAAGAAAGACGCCGCGCACGTTGACATTCAACATCCGGTCCAGGTCCTCCACGCTTACCGTTTCCACATCGCCAAGTAACAGGATGCCCGCGTTGACGACCGCAATATCCAGCCGTCCGAAGCGCTGCACAGCCTGCGCGACAGCCGCCTTGATCGCTGCCGGATCAGCACTGTCCGCCTTGATGGCAAGGCCGGCCCGCCCTGCTTCCTCTATCGCCTTGACCGTCTCGGCCGCTCGCTCCGGCGCCGACACGTACGTGATTGCCACGTCGGCTCCCTCATTTGCCAGACGCCTTGCCGCCGCCGCGCCAATGCCTCGCGAACCGCCGAAGACAATGGCAACCTTGCCCGTAAGCTTACGATTTTCGTTCAATTTCAACTCCATTATTGATGGATCAGTCCATAATTGGGCGCACAAAAACGGCGCCCGGTTTCACCTTCCCTAGCGCGATCTGAGACGATCGATTGCAAACTTGGCCAGCATGCGCAGGCTTTTTACGTCGGCACCGCCGCGGGCGCCGAGCTGAATGCCTTGCATCGTCATCTGGACAAAGGCGGCGGCCTCGCGGGCGTCGATACTGGAATCCACTTCTCCAGATGCTTGCCCCTCCCGGATGCGTTCCAGCAGGCGCTTGAACAGCCTGGGGCCAACTTTGCTCCGTAACATCACAAGCTCCGGGTCCGCCGCCCCGAACTCGCCGACGGCGCCTACGCCCATGCACCCCAATGCGCGAACGCTTTCGTCATCGGCAATGAGGCCAAGCAAAAGCGCTTCCATGCCCGCCACCGGCGACGCAACGCCGTTCAAGCGCTCCAGATGCCCATTGGTGCTTTCCTCTTGATAGCGCTCCAACGCTTCCAGGTAGAGCTTGCGCTTGTCGCCAAATGCGTTGTAAAGGCTCTGCCGCCCGATTTTCATCGCGGAAAGCAGGTCTTCGGTAGAAGTCGAGGCATAGCCTTTCGCCCAGAACACGCGCATAGCACGGTCTAACGCTTCTTCTCGATCGAATTCTCTAGGTCTGGCCATGTGCGCAGAATATTAATTCTGGACAGACCTGTCAATAACAATCGTGACGAAGGCAAACGGCGACCACATTGAGTTTCAAAGTCGGTGTCCAGGTGGCGTGCCTGACCGGTGCAGCGGATTTTCTATCTGAACCCCACCGATTCGATCCGGTTGCGCCCCCGCTGCTTGGCGTAATAAAGCGCGCGGTCGCTGCGGCTAAGCGCCAGCTCTGCGTCGTCGTCCTTCGTATGCAGCGCGGAAATGCCGATGCTGACCGTCAGCGGTATGTGCCGTCCACCCAACAGATACGGCGTATCAGCGATCTGGCGCTGCACGTTACGGGCGAACAGGTGCGCGCTTTCGATGTCGGTATCGGGCAGCACGACGGCGAACTCCTCGCCGCCGATGCGCCCCACCAGGTCGGTGTCGCGCAACTGGGCGCGCAACATGTTCGCAAAATGCTGAAGCACGCCATCGCCGATGGCGTGGCCCCAGGTGTCGTTGATGTGCTTGAAGTGGTCCAGGTCGCACATCAGCACCGCCGAACCCAGGCCGCCCAGGCCCTTGATCCGCGTGAGCTCGGCGGCGATGCGCGACATGAAGTGGCGGCGGTTGGGCAAGGTCGTCAGCGCGTCCGTGGCGGCAAGCTCGCGCAATTCGAACTCAGCGCGCTTGCGGTCGGTGATGTCGGTGACGAACCCGTGCCACACCACGCCATTGTCGGCATCACGGCGCGGGCTGGCATCTCCCTGCCGCCACCGCACACCTTGCAACGGCAGGCAGACGCGGAACTCCAGGTGCCACGGCGTCAGCGCGGCGGCCGCCGCATGCAGCGACGCGCGATAGGCCGGCAGATCCTCGGGGTGGATGCGCTGTTCGATGGCGGTGGCGCTGGCGCGTGTGTCTTCGACGGTGAGCTCGAACATGTCCCGGATGCCCGCGCTGACATACGAGAACCACGCGCCGCCCTCGGGCACGGCCCGACACTGGAAGACCAGGCCAGGCACGGCCTCGGTGAGGTTGACGACCAGGTCCGCCGTGCGCTTGAGCCTTTCGGACATGGCGCGCACCGCGCTGATGTCGGTGGTCGTGCCCATCATCCGCAGTGCCCTGCCCGCTGCGTCCCGGCTGATCACTTTGCCGCGGCTGCAGATCCACTTGTAGCTACCATCTTTGCAACGGATGCGGTGCTCAACTTCGTAGCTGTTGGTCTTGCCGTCGAAATGGTCCTGCATGGCGGCGCGCACGTAGTCCAGATCGTCCGGATGCAGACGGGTGTAGGCGTCCTCGATGCGCGTGGTGAGTTCCGATTCTGAATAGCCAAGCAGGGCCTTCCAGCCGGGGGAATAGGAGATCTCGCCTGTCACCACGTTGCGGTCCCACACGCCCGTGCCACTGCCCGCGATGGCCAGCGACAGCTTTCGGGCTTCTTCGCGCCAGGTGTCTTCGTCGGCGCGCTCGCTCGACAGCGCATGGCGCTGTTCGATGGCCGTGGCCGCGAGACCGGCCAGGTCCTGCAAGGCTTGGTTGTCTTCGTCGGTGACATCGCGCGCCTGCCAGTGCAGCAGCCGCAAGCTGCCCAGCAGGCGCCCATCGACGGCGCGCACGGGGCATTCGATGGACCAGGGCTGGGGATTCGAGGGCGGCGAGCCATCCGCTGCCTGCCATGCGCCATTGGCGTCGGTGCCCGCCAGGATTGCCATGTCCACACTGAAGAAGCGCCGGGTCAGGCGTGCCAGCCGGTCCAGGGATCCGTCGGCGTCGCATTGCGCGCCGCCCGCGCCATCGCCAGGGGGTCGGGTTAGGTACGGATCACCGATAACGGGCATTTCACAACCTGATCAATACGGGATTCACCGGTGCAGCCGGGCGGCACGTGCCTGACATTCTGTCACGTTTCTCACCAAAGTTGCATATGCGCCAGGCATTCTTGTGCCGCTGCCGCGCCAGCGAAATCGCGCCGATTGTTCTGCGCGGCAAGCGTCAGCCATGGCGCCAGCCCAAGGCCTGGATCGATAGGCCTGACGAATTTTTCACCGTGACATTAACGGCCAGAAAAATCGCCGGCGTTCAAGGAAAGTGAATTGCAGGCTTGACGGAAGTTTCCCGCCGGGCGGCAAGGTCTCTGATATTTCTGATGTTTCTGATACATTGACGCCCGGAAAAAATAAAAGCACCTGACTCTCAACCGTCGAACTTTAGGTAATGCTCAAAATGAAAAAATTAGCACTGCTTGTTGTCCTGCCATCGCTGCTTGTCGGATGTACTTCTGGACAGATGAACATGCTGATGGGCACCCGGAATAAAACCTATAACGACGTCAATGCAGTCTGGGTCGGCAGCACGGAAGAGCAACTGATTTCCAAGTGGGGACCTCCCAAGAAAAGCTATACGCTTGCCAGCGGGGCAACAATCATTTCGTACGAAGAGATCTGGGGTCCGATGTCCGCCTACCACGTGTGCGCCGAGAAGTTCATGATTGAAAAGGGCGTGGTCACCAAGTGGGGAATTTCGGATTGCCCGTCGCGCATATCGGGCACGCTGCCGAAAGACACCCCGATTCCGCAACCGACCCTGTAAGCGGGGTTGCATGGATTGGGGGCTTCACGCTTCGGTCTCATACTCCAGGGTGTAGCTTTCGCTGCTTCGCTTTATTCGCGCGAAGCCGAGTTCCCCTAAATGCATACCGGCAATCAAGAGTTTCTCTGAACTGACCAGATCCAACAGCCGCGATCGTGTGGCGGCCGCAAGGGAAGGATCCTGATCAAAGGAAATCGACACTTCTGGCCGCGCGATCTGGATGTGGGGAAAATGAACAATGTCTCCCCAAACAAGCAGGCTCTGATCCAGGGATTCGAAAAGATATCCGGCGTGTCCATCCGTGTGCCCCGGTAGCGGCATCGCCCTGATACCGGGAAGCACCTCCCCTTCCTGGAAAGTTCGAAGCGTGTCGCGGTAGCCGTCGAATACTTGACGCGCAATCAGAAAGTTGCCGCGCGCGCGCTCGCTGGCACGACTTAAGTTTCCGTCATCCTGCCAGAACGCAAGCTCGCGTTGATGAGCCACAAGCTCCGCATTCGGAAAGAGGTTTTGTCCGGCTGCGTCCACCAGCCCGCCGACGTGATCGGGATGGGCGTGTGTGAGCAGGATGGTGTCGATGTCGGCGGGCTTGACGCCAGCCAGCGATAAATTCGATATCAACCGGCCACCCCATTGCTTGATCCCTCCCGCCCCCCCGTCGATCAGAATCGTGCGGCCCGCTCCTTGCACCAAATAGCAATTGATATGCACGGCGGCTGGCTCCTTCTGGCCCGCGGCATTTTGCATTTTGGAGGCATCGCCTGGGTCGATATTCGAGAGCAAGTCCAGGCTGGCGGTGAGGTAGCCGTCGCTGATGGCGGTAACCGTGAAGTCTCCGGCTTGCTGGCTTGGAAATCGAATGGCGGACACAACTTTTCTCCGAAAGACTCTTTAATTTCAGGCTTGAATGTTCGACGCGGCATAACAACTTTTCAGTTGTTCCGCCAAGTCGTTGCGATAACGTCATGCTAAGTGGGCATTGGCTGCCGATACAGCGATATAAAATCAGCCTTCAGTGATATTTACTCAAGCTGCTTCAAGCGCACCCCATCAACGAGCCCCCATGCGACGCAAGATCCCCAGCAACTCCGCACTCCTGGCTTTCGAGGCAGCGGCGCGACACGGCAGCTTCGCCCGCGCGGCCGAGGAATTGGCGCTGACCGAGGGCGCGATCAGCCGTCAGATCGGTCGCCTGGAGGCGTTTTTGGGCGTCGCACTCTTTGAGCGCGTTGGGAATCGCGTACGGCTTGCACCCAATGGCATGCGATACGCGGTGCAAGTGCGCGAGATCCTGAATCGGCTTGAGCGGGACAGCCTCTATGTGATGGGGCAGCCCACCGAAGGCGGGACGATTGATATCGCCGCCATTCCCACCTTCGCCACCCGCTGGCTTATCCCTCGACTGAAACGCTTTCAGAATGCGCATCCCAACATCACCGTGCATATCACCGAGCGGATGGAGCCCTTCATTCTTGCGGGTAGTGGTTTCGACGCGGCCATCCATTATGAGCATCCGGCATGGGCGGGTATGCACTTGCATTACTTGCTGGAGGAAGTGCTGGTGCCCGTCTGTAGTCCGGCGCTGCTGGCGGAAGCCGGTGCGAACACGTCGTTGGACGCGCTGCCCCGCCTTCACCGCCGGCAAAACCCGGACGCATGGCAGCTTTACGCACAAGAGGCCGGCATCGAGCTAAGCAATTCGGCAGTCGGCGCGCGCTACGATCTGCATTCCATGCTGATCGCGGCGGCCGTAGCCGGCCTGGGGGTCGCGCTGGTGCCGCGTCTTTACATCGAGACAGAGCTTGAACAAGGCAGTCTGGTCGCGCCTTGGCCGGACAGCAAATCGATTGCCAAGCATTTCTGCCTTGTTCTCCCCGAGCCAATCGAGTTGAGTGCAGCGCCACTACAGGCATTCGCGAAATGGATGCTTCACGAAGCGCAGGGCTTGGCGTAGTCGTTCAGCGCCTGATGTGCATCACATAACTTCGAAACCGCAACGCGATAGGAGGCAGTCCACAATGATCGACCATACCGGTATCGGGGTGGCAGACGTCGCCCGCTCCGCCGCTTTCTACGATTCAGTCCTGCAAGCGCTCGGCCTGCGCCGAGTGATGCAGATTCCCAGCGATGACGGGTCTGATGCCGTGGGTTATGGCGTCGACTATCCGATTTTCTGGATCGACAAATTCCATCCGCATAGCGTGCGCCAGCACACCGCCTTCGCGGCTAAGAGCCGTGCCGAAGTCGACGCGTTCTACCAAGCCGCCATGAAGGCGGGCGGGACCGATAACGGTGCGCCCGGCCTGCGCGACACGGCGATTGGCTACCCGCCGGGATACTACGCCGCGTTCGTGCTGGATCCCGACGGAAATAATATGGAGGCGGTGTTTCGTGGCGGGTGAGGCGGCTGGAAATCGAGCCAAGCAATAAGCAGGTACGCCGCAATGTCCACGTATGATGCGCAGCATCGGCGTCGGCGTGCCTGCCCGCGCACAACCCTGGCTTTCAAGGAAACCCCATGAAGTTCGGATACACCATTATTTATGTGCCTGACGTAGCGGCTTCGCTGTCCTTTTTTGAAGCGGCATTTGGCTTTCCGGTGCGATTCCTGCACGAGTCAAAAACGTACGGAGAGCTTGATACCGGCGCCACCACGCTGTCGTTCGCGGCGCATGAACTGGCTGCAATGAACTTTGCCACGGGGCATATCGAAGCGTCGGCGTCGCCTAAGCCGTTGGGCATGGAGGTGGCCTTTGTGACCGAGGACGTTGCCGCCGCCCACGCCAAGGCCGTGTCGTTGGGCGCAACGGAGCTCAGTGCGCCGGCCGCCAAGCCGTGGGGCCAAGTCGTCTCTTACCTGCGTTGTCCCGACGGCACGCTGGTAGAACTGTGCACGCCGGTGCAGGGCTGAGACAACAGCGCGATTGCCACACGTAGCAACACGAAACGTCCGGCCAGGTCATCGAAGACTCGTCGGAAGTTCCCGCTGTCGAAAAACGCAGACTTCACATGCCACGACATTATCTAAGCGCCCTGCTGCTCGCCCTTATCGCCAGCCTTGGCGTCACTAGCCGCCCGGCGCATGCCCAGCCCCCATCGACGATAAAGGTGCAACCTGGCGAAGGCCGCCCCTACGAGATCGCCGACAGCGAGGTCTGGGATGTGCCCGATCCGGTATCTGGCCGCGGCTATCAGGTCTTTGTTGCCTTGCCGCCGTCTTATGCAAAGCAGCCGCAGCGGCGCTACCCGGTGCTGTATGTGACCGACGCCGACTACGCTTTCCCGATCATCCGGCAGTTAGGCCGCCGGCTGAACGTAGAGGGCCCCAAGATCGAGGAATTCATCCTTGTCGGCCTGTCCTATGCCAAGGGCGAAGACGGCGGGGTCAGCCGCCAACGTGACTACACGCCGACGCCAAACGGCCCAAGCACCGCGCCCGCCAACGCAATCCATGGTCAGTCGCGCGCGTATCAGGCGTATCTGCGCGATCAGGTCAAGCCATTCATCACCGCCCGCTACCGGGCAGACCCTGCCCGCGCCCTCTTTCTGGGCCACTCCTACGGCGCCCTGCTTGGGACGCAAATCCTTTTCACCGAGCCCAGCCTGTTCAGCGGCTATATCCTCGGCAGTCCGTCCCTCTGGTACGACAAGCGGGTCGCCTTGACCTTCGAAGCGCGCTACGCCAAGCAGAATCAGGATCTGAAGGCGAATGTCTTTATGTATGTGGGCGCCTATGAAGCCCTGCGCAAAGGGGACCAACGCTACAACCAGACGGTTGACATGGTCGCCGACAACCGGGCGCTGGAAACGGCATTGCAGAGCCGCAAATACCCCGGCTTGAAACTGAAGTCAGCGGTCCTGAACGCCGAGGACCATCTCACCGTCGCGCCACGTGGATTTACTCAGGGCCTGAAATATCTGCTGCCGGTGCGCTGAGCGTCGACTCCCCACACCCATATGGTTGCCTCCACGCTCGTCGCCATCACCATTGGAATTTCGCCGCCCTTCCATGGCGCGCATGGCTTGGTGGATGCGCTGCGGCAGGCCGACTCCGCGCTATACCGAGGAAAGGCCGCGGGACGCAATCGGATCGAACCTTGCCCAACTTGAAAACTCATTGCCGATTAAGCGTGGTTATTCTCGCCGTATTTGGCGGCCTTTAATATTAGTTTCAAAATCCCGTCTATAAATTGTTTCTAGTTTTTAGCAATGTGACGTGTCAATCACATCACGTTTAGCGCGTCTATACCCACCGCAGCAGGAAGACACGCATTTAAATATGCAGGCCCGGCCATAGACAGTAAATGACGAGCTTGGAAAAATAAGGAAATAAGTTCCTCACCCCCCATCGCTAGAGTGGTTCGAAGCACTTAAATGGTTCGAAGCACTTAACAACATTGAGGAGCGTAGGTATGAAAGCGATGGGGTATGCCACTGCATTGACCGTTGTTGTCGGCGCCTACGCGCCTACGCTTGCCCAAGCGCAGGTGTATGAAAACGGTACGTCAACCGCGACCTTCAATGTGTCATTGACCGTGCAGGCCAATTGCACGATAGCGGCCGAGCCATTGGTGTTTCCCGCTACCGGCTTGCTGAGCGCGCCGGCCAATGAGGAAACGACGTTGAGTGTTACCTGCACGGATACGACGCCTTACAACGTCGGCCTGGATGCAGGTACGGCGGCAGGCTCAACCATTGCCAGTCGTCTGTTAACCGGTACTGCACCGGGCAACACGGGAACGACGGTCGATTACCAGCTTTATCAGAACGCAGGGCGCACCACGGTCTGGGGCAATACGCAAGGCACGGACACCGTCGGCGGTACCGGCACGGGCGCCGCGCAGACGCTGACCGTGTACGGGCAAGTGCCACCGCAGGATGCGCCGGCGCCCGACACCTATCAGTCGACCGTTACCGCCACCGTCTACTTCTAGCCACGGATCGCCATGACGACGCTTGGGATACTTCGCCAAGCGGCGGGAGCCTGCCTGATCGGCGTGGCGCTACATGCCCATTCCGCCAGCTTGCAGATCTCGCCCGTGATCTTGAACCTGGGCAGCACTGAACAAGCGACGACCATGACGTTGCGCAACGAGGGCGCCGCCCCCGTCTATGGTCAAGTGCGCATCTATGCATGGCACCAGACGCTGAACGAAGATGTACTGACCGAATCATCAGCCCTGGTGGCCAGCCCCCCGATGATTCAGATTGCACCAGGCGGCCGGCAAGTCGTGCGCCTGCTACGGCCGAACGCGACAGCGCCATCCGGCGAGCAATCGTACCGGCTGATTATTGATGAGATCGCCCCGCCCGATCCGCTGCGCACCACCGGCGTGCAGGTGCGGCTGCGTTACTCGGTACCCGTTTTCGTGGGCGCGGCGCCGCAACAGGCCGTGCAGGACGACCTGGTCTGGTCGTTGGCGCGCGACGGCACGGGCTGGGCGCTCCAAGTCCGCAACAACGGCGCGCACCGCGCACAGCTCAGCGATGTGGTTCTGGTTTCGAACGGCCAAGACCGTAGCGTGCGTGATGGCCTGCTGGGCTATGTATTAAGCGGCAGCACGCGGCAATGGCGCCTGCCGTTCCAACCCGGCGCGAACGCATCAATGTCGGTGCGCGCGCGGGTGAACAGTGTGGAAATGGACGCACCCTTGCGGCCATCCCCCGGGAAGTGAGACATTGTGCGCGCGCGCCCTTCAATGGATTCTGGCGCTTGCCGCCGCAATGACCGGCGCACCATCACAGGCGCAACCCGCCCCTGCTACGTTGGCGGCGGCATCTTCTATCGACGTCTATTTGACGGTCAGCTTCGACGGCCAGCGCAGTCCCTACATTGCTCGGTTCCAAGATCAGAACGGCAGCTTGTCGGCACGCGGCGTCGACCTGCGCGGCATTGGAATCGATACTCCCGCCTTGGGAATCCCGGACCAGGAACACGTGCCGTTGGATCAGATTCCAGGGTTGACGTATCGCTTCGATGCGGCCGCGCAAGAGGTGGATATTGATATGCCCGACCGCTATCGCGTCGCGCGCAGAATCGATGGCCGGGGCTTGGCCCCCACCGCCGCGGCAACGACGGATCGCGGGTTTCTCATCAACTACGACCTGTATGCCCGCACCGAGCGGGAAAATCCGTTGGCGCTCTGGAGCGAGCAACGCTACTTCGACCAGTACGGCGTGCTGAGCAATACCGGCACGGGCTATGTGCAACGCGACTTGAGTCGCTATGTTCGGTATGACACCAGTTGGACCCAGTCAGACCCCGAGACGCTGACGACCCGCCAACTGGGTGACACGATTTCGGGTTCGCTGGCATGGTCGCGCTCGATACGCATGGCCGGCTTTCAGTGGCGGCGCAACTTCTCGCTACGGCCTGATCTGGTGACCTTTCCCATGCCGGCGTTTGGCGGCAGCGCCGTGGTGCCCTCCTCGGTCGACGTGTACATCAACAACATCCGACGCTATTCCGGCGACGTGCCCAGCGGGCCGTTCGTGGTTGACAACGTTGCGGGTATCACCGGCTTTGGCCAGGCCAACGTCATCACGCGCGATGCACTGGGCCGACCCGTATCGCAATCGCTGCCTATCTATATCGACACGCGGTTGTTGGCAGAGGACATGTCCAGTTACTCGGTCGAAGCGGGGTTTCTACGCCGCGCCTATGGTTGGCGCTCGTTCGACTATAAAGATGACCCCGCGCTGAGCGCTTCGTGGCAATACGGAGTTTCGAATGCCGTGACGGCCGAAGCGCATGGCGAGGCGACCAGCGGTCTCTACAACGTGGGCACGGGTGTGCTCGCAAAACTGGGAACGGCGGGGGTGGTCAATGCTTCCGTTGCCGGCAGCGCGGGTAGAAGCGCGGGCCTGCAGGTGGGGCTGGGCTACCAGTATGTGGACCCCCAATTCTCCATCGACATACAAACGTTGCGCAGCACCTCGGCCTATGCCGACCTGGCGGCCAACGACGGCATTCCGGTGGCGCGCGCCAGCGATCGCGCAACCCTGGCGCTACCCTTGGGCGGCGGGCAGTCGGTGTCGATCAGCTATATCGGGCAGCAGTATCCCGGTGTCGAGGCCGCGCATATCGG
>Ga0160437_1001096_pt1 | contig 12675 bp, 5 predicted proteins | sample HID1975I_E0MG_FD_108227 | JGI IMG/M metagenome (GOLD analysis project Ga0160437, IMG submission 108227) | Enriched soil microbial communities from UW Madison campus, WI, USA - HID1975I_E0 MG | ecosystem: Environmental > Terrestrial > Soil > Unclassified | place: USA: Madison, Wisconsin... | reverse complement strand
CGGTGTAGGTGATCGAGCTGGTCGCGGTCTGGTTGGCCGCCAGGTTGTTGAACGCGGTGCCGGGGTTGAAGCTGTAGGAGCCGTCAGCGTTCAAGGTGAACGTGCCGCCACCTTGGCCGGCCACGGCCGTGCCTACGTTTGCCGCTTGGCCGTTGACCTGCGAGACGGTCAGCGTGTCGCTATCCGGATCGGTGTCGTTCGCCAGCACGCCGTCTTGGGCGGTGACGTTCAGGCCCGCGCCTTGGTTCGTCGCACCGTTGTCATCGATAGCGGTCGGAGCCGGGTTCTTGACGTCCCACGAGAAGTCTTGCGAGACCGACGCACCGCTCTTGTCGGTTGCCGTGACGGTGATGGCGTAAACGCCGTTGTCACCGCCTTGCGAGGCCGAGTTATCCAGCGTGCCGGAGATGATGCCGGTGGTCGGATCGATGCTCAGGCCCGGGGGCAGACCGGTCGCCGAGTAGGTCAGCGTATCGCCGGTGTCCACATCGGAGAACTGACCGGAGACATCGACCGGCGTGATGGCCTGGCCATCGTCGCTGGCCTGGTCGTCCAGCGTCACGCCCGGAGTCAGGATAGGCGTGTCGTTGGTGCCGGTGATGGTGATGGTGAGGGTCGCAGTATCCGTGGCGCCCTGGAAATCGGAAACCGTATAGGTAATCGAGGTAGTGGCAGTCTGGTTCGGACCCAGGTTCTGGAAGGCGGTGCCAGGGTTGAACGTGTAAGTGCCGTCGGCGTTCAGCGTAAAGCTGCCGCCGTTGGAACCCGCCACGACCGCGCCCACGCCGGCGGTATTGCCATTAACGTGCGAGACATGCAGGGCGTCGCCGTCCGGATCGGTGTCGTTACCCAGCACGCCTTCGGTGCGGTGGTCGACCACCAGCGTGTTGTCCTGCCCGGTGGAACCCGTGTCGTCGGTGGCGATCGGTTCCGGGTTGCCGACATTCCAGACGAAGGTCTGCGTCACCGAGGCGCCTGACTTGTCGGTGGCCGTCACGGTAATGAGGTATTCGCCCTTCACACCCGTGTTGGTGTGATCGGATGCCCAGTTGGCAAACTGCCCAGTGAACGTGCCGGTAGCCGTGTCGAAGGTCAATCCGCCCGGTACGTAGTCGACCGAGTAGGTCAAGACGTCGCCGCTGTCCACATCATTGAAGAAGCCGGCCAGGTTGTAGTCGACGGTGTCGCCGTCCATGTTGCTCTGATTGTCCAGGGCAACTGCGGTCGGCGCGTCGTTCGTGCCGGTGATTTCCACCGTGAGCGTTGCGGTGCTGGTGCCACCTTCGCCGTCAGAGACGGTGTAGGTGATCGCGCTGGTCGTCTTCTCGCCAGCGGGCAGGCTTTGGAAGGCCGAGCCGGGGTTAAAGCTGTAGGAGCCGTCGGCATTCAAAGTGAACGTGCCGCCGTTGGAACCGGCCACGGCCGCGCCCACGTTGGTCGCCTGGCCGTTGACTTGCGAGACGGTCAGCGTGTCGCCGTCCGGATCGGTGTCGTTGGACAGCACGCCGTTCTGAGCATCCACGCTGAGGGTCGAGTCCTCGTCGGTCGCGCCGCTGTCATTGGTGGCGGTCGGGGCGGGGTTCTTGACGTCCCACGAGAAGTCTTGCGAGACCGAGGCGCCGCTCTTGTCGGTTGCGGTGATGGTGATGGCGTAGACGCCGTCTTGACCGCCTTGGGACGCCGAGTTGTCGAGCGTGCCGGAGATGATGCCGGTCGTCGGATCGATGGTCAGGCCCGGGGGCAGACCGGTGGCGGAGTAGGTCAGCACATCACCGGTGTCCACATCCGAGAACTGGCTGGAGATGTCGACCGGGGTGATGGCTTGGCCATCGTTGCTGGATTGGTCGTCCAGCGTCACGCCCGGAGTCAGGATGGGCGTGTCGTTGGTGCCGGTGATGGTGACCGTCAGGGTCGCGGTGCTGGTGCCGCCTTCGCCGTCAGAGACGGTGTAGGAGATCGAGCTGGTCGCGGTCTGGTTGGCCGCCAGGTTGTTAAAGGCCGTACCCGGGTTGAAGCTGTAGGAGCCGTCGGCGTTCAAGGTGAACGTGCCGCCGTTGGAGCCGGCGATAGCCGCGCCCACGTTGCCCGGCAGGCCATTGACTTGCGAGACAGTCAGCGTGTCGCTATCCGGATCGGTGTCGTTGGAGAGCACGCCGTCTTGGGCGTTGACGTTCAAGCCCGCGCCTTGGCCAGTCGCGCCGCTGTCATCGTTAGCAGTCGGAGCCGGGTTCTTGACGTCCCACGAGAAGTCTTGCGAGACCGAAGCGCCGCTCTTGTCGGTGGCCGTGATGGTGATGGCGTAGACGCCTTGGACTCCGCCTTGCGAAGCCGAGTTGTCCAGCGTGCCGGAGATGATGCCGGTGGTCGGATCGATGGTCAGGCCCGGGGGCAGACCAGTGGCCGAGTAGGTCAGCGTATCGCCGGTGTCCACATCGGAGAACTGGCCCGAGACATCGACCGGGGTGATGGCTTGGCCATCGTCGCTGGCCTGATCGTCCAAGGTCACGCCCGGGGTCAGGATCGGGGTGTCGTTGGTACCGGTGATGGTGACGGTCAGGGTCGCGGTCGACGTGCCGCCTTCACCGTCGGAGACGGTGTAGGTGATGGAGCTGGTCGCCGTCTGGTTGGCGGCCAGGTTGTTGAACACGGTGCCGGGGTTGAAGCTATAAGAGCCGTCTGCGTTCAGCGTGAACGTGCCGCCGTTGGAACCGGCGATAGCCGTGCCCACATTGCCCGGCTGGCCGTTGACTTGCGAGACGGTCAGCGTGTCGCTATCCGGATCGGTGTCGTTCGCGAGCACGCCGTCTTGGGCGTTGACGTTCAGGCCTACGCCTTGGTTGGTCGCACCGTTGTCATCGGTGGCGGTCGGCGCGGGGTTCTTGACGTCCCACGAGAAGTCTTGCGAGACCGAGGCACCGCTTGTGTCCGTGGCAGTGATGGTGATGGCATAGACGCCGTTGACACCACCTTGCGAAGCCGAGTTATCCAGCGTCCCGGAGATGATGCCGGTGGCCGGGTCAATGGTCAGGCCCGGGGGCAGACCGGTCGCCGAGTAGGTCAGTACATCGCCGGTGTCCACGTCAGCGAACTGGCTGGAGACGTCGACCGGCGTGATGGCCTGGCCGTCGTTGCTGGCCTGGTCATCCAGCGTCACACCCGGAGTCAGGATCGGGGTGTCGTTGGTGCCGGTGATGGTGACCGTGAGGGTCGCGGTGCTGGTGCCGCCTTCGCCGTCAGAGACGGTGTAGGTGATGGAACTGGTCGCGGTCTGGTTGGCGGCCAGGTTATTGAAGGCCGAACCGGGGTTGAAGCTGTAGGAGCCGTCAGCGTTCAAGGTGAACGTGCCACCACCTTGGCCGGCCACGGCCGTGCCTACATTGCCCGGCAGGCCGTTGACCTGCGAGACGGTCAACGTGTCGCTATCCGGATCGGTGTCGTTCGCCAGCACGCCGTCTTCGGCGTTGACGTTCAGGCCCACGCCTTGGGTGGTCGCGTCGGTGTCATCGACAGCGGTCGGGGCCGGGTTCTTGACGTCCCACGAGAAGTCTTGCGACACGGAGGCGCCGCTCTTGTCGGTGGCCGTGATGGTGATGGCGTAAACGCCATTGTCACCACCTTGCGAGGCCGAGTTGTCCAGCGTACCGGAGATGATGCCGGTGGTCGGATCAATGCTCAGGCCCGGGGGCAGACCGGTGGCCGAGTAGGTCAGCGTATCGCCGGTATCGACGTCAGAGAACTGGCCAGAGATGTCGACCGGGGTGATGGCTTGGCCATCGTTGCCGGCCTGGTCGTCCAGGGTCACGCCTGGGGTCAGGATCGGGGTGTCGTTGGTGCCGGTGATGGTGACCGTCAGCGTCGCAGTCGAGGTGCCGCCTTCGCCGTCGGAGACGGTGTAGGTGATCGAGCTGGTCGCGGTCTGGTTGGCCGGCAGGTTGTTGAAGGCGATGCCGGGATTGAAGCTGTAGGAGCCGTCGGCATTCAAAGTGAACGTGCCGCCGTTGGAGCCAGCAATTGCCGTACCCACATTGCCGGGCTGGCCGTTGACTTGCGAGACGGTCAGCGTATCGCTATCCGGATCAGTGTCGTTCGCCAGCACGCCGTCTTGGGCGGTGACGTTCAGGCCCACGCCCTGGTTGGTCGCGCCGTTGTCATCGGTGGCGGTCGGAGCGGGGTTCTTCACGTCCCACGAGAAGTCTTGCGAGACCGATGCGCCGCTCTTGTCGGTGGCGGTAATGGTGATGGCGTAAACGCCGCCTTGACCACCTTGCGAAGCCGAATTGTCCAGCGTACCGGAGATGATGCCGGTCGTCGGATCAATGCTCAGGCCCGGGGGCAGGCCCGTGGCCGAGTAGGTCAGTACATCGCCATTGTCTACGTCAGCGAACTGGCCGGAGACATCGACCGGCGTGATGGCCTGGCCGTCGTTACCGGTCTGGTCGTCCAGCGTCACATCCGGGGTCAGGATGGGCGTGTCGTTGGTGCCGGTGATGGTGACCGTCAACGTTGCGGTCGAGGTGCCGCCTTCGCCGTCGGAGACGGTGTAGGAGATCGAGCTGGTCGCGGTCTGGTTGGCGGCCAGGTTGTTAAAGGCCGAACCCGGGTTGAAGCTGTAGGAGCCGTCGGCGTTCAAGGTGAACGTGCCGCCGTTGGAACCCGCCACGGCCGTGCCCACATTGGCCGCCTGGCCGTTGACCTGCGAAACGGTCAGCGTGTCGCCGTCCGGATCGGTGTCGTTCGCGAGCACGCCGTTCTGGGCGTCGACGCTCAGACCCGTGTCTTCGTCCGTTGCGCCGTTGTCGTTCGCGGCGGTGGGAGCGGGGTTGCTGACGTCCCAGTTGAATTCCTGGGAGGTCGAGGCGCCGGACGGATCCGTTGCCGTCACGGTTACGGTATAGACGCCGTTGTTGCCGCCTTGGGAAGCGGAATGATCGATGGTGCCGGTGATGATGCCGGTGTCCGGATCGATGGTCAGGCCCGGCGGCAGGCCGGTGGCGCTGAACGTCAGCTTGTCGCTGGTGTCGGTGTCCGAGAAGCGATCCGACACGTCGTAGCGGATTTCCGTCTGGGCGTCGGTGCCCGACTGGTCGGACAGCGCGGAGGACACGGGACCATCGTTGGTGCCGGTTACCGTGACGACGACAGTCGCCGTGGAGGTCGCGCCGCTGGGATCCGTGATGGTGTACGAGATGGTGCTGGTGGCCGTTTCGCCGACGGCCAGGTAGTCGTACTGGCCGCCCGGCGTGAACACATAGCTGCCGTCGGGCTGGACCACGAAGGTGCCGCCAGTCGAGCCCAGCACGCTGATGCCGCCCGGCGTCATCGGACGGCCATTGATCGACGTGATCGCCAGCGGATCGCCGTCGGGATCGGAGTCGTTGTTGAGCAGGTTGCCACGGACTTGGGCGTTCTGGTCGCCGCTGCTGGCGTCATTCAACGCGTTCGGCGCGTTGTTGGCGACGGTGGGCGGGACAACAGCCGCATCGCCATCATCGCCAGTCGCGCCCGCACCCGCCGCGCGGGGCAGGGTGTCGTCGCCACGGGCCGGGTTCGGGTAGGCCAGATCCAGCGGCGAAGTCGTTTCCAGGATGCGGGCCAGGCGTACAAAACTGCTGCCGCCGGCATCGCCACCACCCGCCACGATGGCGGCGGTGGGGTCGAGTTCGTCAAACGGGTCGCGGCCGGCTTGCAGGGCGGCCAGCAGGCGGTCGGAATCGGTGCCGGTGGGCGGCACCACCGCGGCTTCGCTCGCATCAGCCAACGGGCCCGCCATGTCGCCGTTCACGGCAACCTCACGGCTTTCTCCGATGACGATCGGCATGCCGTTTTCAACCTGAAGGGAAACCGTGGCGCCCGAAGCCGTGACGATGTCGCTGCCGGCGGGGACTTTGCTGCCTTGGTGCAGTTCGGTCAGTGAACCGTCGCTATTGCGTATCCACGCGCGACCGGAGATTTCATTGACGACTGCGGGAGAAGAGTTGGCCATGTGGGTTCCGTTTCAGGGAGTTATCCAAGATGGCCAGATACTAAAGAGCGCCGCGTCGGCGCGATATTGTCCTCAAGGACAGGTTCAGGAAGGTATTTTGCTGCGCGTGTCGGCCGGCGCCGAAATGCCGTGGACCAGCAGGGCGAGCTGAAGGCGGTCAGACACCTTGAGCTTCTCAAAAACGGCGGACAGATGGGCCTTGACCGTGCGTTCGGTAATGCCCAGCGCTTCGGCGATCTGGGCATTGGCCTGGCCGCTGGCGGCATATCGGGCCACGGTGGTCTCGCGTTCGGTCAACACGCCGTCATCCCAGGAATGCGAGTCCTGGGCGCGTTCCGTCACCAGCTTCAGCAGGCGCGCCACCAATGAACGGCCCATCCAGATCCCGCCGGACGAAACCACTTCCAGCGCTTGCGACAGGGCGGCGGCGGGCGCATAGCTGTGGCAGTAACCGTGGGCGCCCGCGCCCAGCGCTTGGGTGCCTTGTTCGTCGTTGGGGCTGGGGCTGGCCACGACCAGGTGCATGCCGGCCATGGCAGGCACCCAGATGGGGTCCTGCCAGGACGGCAAGCGTGGCACGTCGGTATCCAGCACGGCCAGCGTGCGGCCTTGCTCGCGCCAGCGTTGCAAGTCGGCCAGGCCGCGCCCGCGGGCAGCCAGCCAGCGCGCGGAATCCAGCGTGCGCCAGTGCTGCCAGAGCAGGTCGTCGTGCGTAATCAACAAGACGGGAACAGGTTTCATAAAGCCTTCCAGCTCTCCTTTAACGTTCGGTGAAGGCGTTCGCCTTGGCACGCAAAATCGGCTTGAGCAGGTACTGCAACACGGTGCGTTTACCCGTCAGGATATGAACCTCAGCCACCATCCCGGGGATGATGGGTAATAGCTTGTCGCCCACGGTGCTGCGGTCCGTGCGGACGCGCACCACGTAATAGGAATTGCCTTTCTCGTCGGTGACGGTGTCGGCGCCGATCTGTTCGACCTTGCCTTCCAGGCCGCCGTAGATGGCGAAGTCGTAGGCGGTGAACTTCACTTCGGCCTTCTGGTCGGCGTGCAGGAAGCCGATGTCGCGCGGCTGGATACGCACTTCCAGCAGCAGCGTGTCGTCCTTGGGCACGATTTCGATGATGTCCTTGCCCGGCTGCACCACACCGCCAACCGTGTTGTTGAACAGCGTCTTGATGGTGCCGGCCAGGGGCGCGCGGACTTCCGCCAGCTTCACGCGGTCAGCCAAAGCCAGCTTGCCCTGGCGCAGGGTGGCCAGCTTGGTGTTGGTTTCCGACAGTTCGCTGCGCGCCTGGTTGCGGATATTGAGCTCGGATTCCTCCAGCTTGCTCTGCGCTTCCTTGATGGACGCCTGGAAGCGGTCGATCTGCGCTTCGGCGCCTTTCTGTTCGCCGCAATAGCGCGCCACATCGCGCTGCAAGCGCAGCAGGTCCACTTCAGACACGGCGCCGCTCTTGAGCAGCGGCCGCGTCACCTGCAGTTCCCGCGACGTCAGGCTGCAACTGGCCGAGGCCTGGTCGCGTTTGGCGATGGTCTCGCGCAAGTCTTCTTCGCGCTGCTTGAGCTGTTCGCGCGCCACGTTGATGGTGGCGTTCAGCTCGGTATTGCGCGCCAAGTAGGCGTTGCGTTCCATTTCGACCAGGCCGGGGGCTTGCTTGAGCACCTCTTCCGGGGCAACGAAGGGTTCGCCGGTGGCCAGCGCATTCAGGCGGGCGGATCTGGCCAGCAACGACAGGTATTCGGCGTTGTTCTCGCCGAGCGAGGACGCAAAGCGCGTGGAATCGATCTTCAGCAGCGTTTGGCCGGCTTGCACCTCCTGGCCCGGGCGGACCAGGATTTCCTCGACGATGCCGCCGTCCAGGCTTTGGATGATCTGCACTTGGCGCGACGGAACCACCTTGCCTTCGCCCCGCACCACTTCGTCGATGCTGCCGGTGGCCGCCCAGACGATCAGCAGGAATGTCGCCAGCAGCGCCACCCACAGCAGCACGCGCGAACTGCGGGCCTGCGATTCGTGGATGACCCATTCGGCGTTGCCGACATAGTCGGACCGCTTTTCCCGATTGCCTTTGTCGGCGCCATCCAGCAGCCGATCGAAGAAGAATACGAAGATGTTGCGCAACTTGCGCCACAAGCCGCCCAACAGGCCGTGCTTGGTTTCTCCAGGGTTATTCAGCATGGCGCCCTTAACTCCCGCGTCCAACGCGTCCTTGACGCAGTGCTTCGACAACCTGCTCTTTAGGACCGTCCGCCACGATGTGGCCGTTGTCGATCACGATCAGGCGATCAACCAGGTCCAGCAGCGCGGTGCGGTGCGTGACCAGCAGGATGGTCTTGGTGGCGCTGGCCTCGCCCAGGCGCTTGCGCAATTGGGCTTCGCTTTGGTGGTCCATGTTGCTGCTGGGTTCGTCCAGCAGCAGGATCGGCGGGTCGTTGATCAGGGCGCGGGCCACCGCCACGGACTGGCGCTGGCCGCCCGACAGCGATTCGCCGCGTTCGCCGATCACCATGTCAAAACCATTGGGGTGCAGGTTGGCAAAGTCGGTAACGCCGGCCAGGTTGGCGGCCGCCAGGATGCTGGCGTCGTCGGCATAGGGTGCGCCCATGGCCAGGTTGTGCTTCAGGCTGCCGTAGAACAGCGTCGGGTCTTGCGGCACATGGCCGATGGCGCGGCGCACGTCGGCCGGATCGATCTGGCGCACGTCCACGCCGTCCAGCAGCACGGCGCCCTCGGTGGGCTGATACAGCGCCAGCGCCAGCTTTTCCAGCGTGGTCTTGCCTGAACCGATGCGGCCGATGATGCCGACCTTTTCGCCAGGCTTGAGCTTGAACGACACCTTTTTCAGCACCGGCTGGGTGCTGCCGGGGTAGGTGAACGTCACGTCGCGGAATTCCAGGCCGCCGTGGAAGACGGGGCGATGCAGGAACTCGGCTTCGGCAGGGCGCTCGATCGGCAGCTTCATGTAGTTGTCGATGGAGCCCAGCGACGTGCGGGCGTTCTGGTACTGCATCAACAGCCCGGCTACCTGGCCCAGCGGCGCCAGGCAGCGGCTGGCGATCATGGACGCGGCGATGATGCCGCCCATGGACATGGCCGATTCCTGCGCTTGATAGACGCCAATGATCACAACGGCGATCGACACCATTTGCTGTACGGCCTGCACAAAGCCCACCGTGGACGAGGAAATCAGCTTGAGCTTGCCGCTGGTTTGCGCGATGAACTCGGTGGCGCGTTCCCAGTTGCGCTGGACGGAGCCTTGCGCGTTCAGCGTTTTCACGGCCTCCAGGCCGGTCAGCGCTTCCACCAGCGTCGCGTTGCGCTGCGAACTGGCCTGGAAGCTGGCCATGGTCAGCGCCTCCATGCGGGCTTGCGCGGCAAAAGACACCAGCAGGATCAAGATGATGGCAACCAGCGGCGGCAGGATCATCCATGGCGAGATCCAGGCAAGCGCGGCCAGGAACAGCAGGATGAAGGGCAGGTCGACCAGCGTGGTGATCGTGGCCGAGGCGATGAAGTCGCGGATGGACTCGAACGAACGCAGGTTGGCCGCGAAAGACCCCACCGACACCGGGCGGCCTTCCAGGCGCAAGTCCAGCACCCGCTCCATGATCTGCGCGGACAGGCGCACGTCGACCCGCTTGCTGGCGCTGTCCACCACATGCGAGCGCGCCGTCGACAAGACCATGTTGAAGATGACCACCAGCGTGATGCCGATGGCCAGCACCCACAGCGTTTCAACCGCGTTGTTGGGCACCACGCGGTCGTACACGTTCATCGTGAACAAGGGCATGGCCATGGCGAAGATATTGATCAGCAGCGCGGCGACCAGCGCGTCGCGGTACAGCCGCCGGTTTTCCATGATGGCTGCCCAGAACCAATGGCGCTCGCGCACTTTGGCGACTTCGGGCGCGCGGGCGTCGAAGCGGAACTGCGGGCGTACGAAGCACACCAGGCCGGTGTACTGCGCGGCCAGGGCTTCGGGCGTCATCTCGACGGAACTGCCGCCCAGCTCCGGGTGGCTGACCAGGTACTTGCCGTCTTCTTTCTTCAGCAGCAGGCAGGCGCGTTCGCCTTGCAGCAGCAGGATGGCGGGCAAGAGGTCTTGGGAAATGCTGTCCAGCGTGCGCTTGACGACGCGCGCGGAAAGTTGGGCGCGCGCGGCGGCGCGCGGAAGCAGGGCAGGGGTCAGGCGGTGCTCTTCCAGCGGCAAGCCGGAAGACAAGGCCTGGGCCGTGGCCGTCACGCCATGCAGGCGCGTGATTTCAACCAGGCAGTCCAGCAGCGGGTCATCGTGCGCCGCGCGAGCGTCGGTGCGCCATTCCCGAGCCGCCGATTCAGATAACTTGTCCATCTTCGTCATCCAGGAGGTCGAGGTGTTCCGAGAGGCGCGCGCGTTGCTGCTTGCGCTGTGAAAGCTTTTGCTGTGCCTGAACAGGCAGGTCCGTCATGCGCAAGGTGCCATTGGCGATCAAGGCGTCGATCAGGTCTTCCAGAACGCGGACAAAGTCCGCGTCCAACTGCGAAAATTCGTTGCCCTGGGGCGTCATATGGCCTCCTTGCGTCCTACCGCCATTACGGCTTGGCGTTGGATGCGTTCAGCGGCACGAGCGTGGGCGGCAACGTGCCTTCGTTGTATTGAACGCGCACCGGAGCCAGGCGGGCAGAGTCGGGGACCGTCGAATTGCAAAGCTTGATCACTTCGTCGGTTACCTCCAGCTTGCCGTTTTCCTCGGGCATCTCGTTGCGCGCGGGTTGCAGCGTCAGGGCGGGCAGCAGCGTGTGCGACAGCGCCAGCCAGCGATACTGCGCAAGCTTGAGGTCATACAAGCCGTTGGTCAATGCGCGGCGTGACTCAAACAGCTCGTTCTCGGTGTCCAGCAAGTCCAGCAGCGAACGCTGGCCAATCTGGAACTGTTGGCGATACGCATCACGCACCTTGGTGGTGGCCACTTCGTGGTCACGCAGGAAGGGCAGCTTCTGGCTCAGGCTGGTGATGTTGTTCCAGGCCACGGCCAAGTCTTGCTGCACATTGCGGCAGGTGTAGTCGCGGATGTCGCGCGCGGCGTAGGACTGCGCGGCCGTCTGGCGCACGCGGGCCGAGTCGGCGCCGCCGCGGTACAGGTTGTAGCTCATCACCACCTGAACGCTGGAGCTTTGGATGTCGCGGTTTTCGGGAGTGGGGTCATTCTGGTCACGGCCCGATGACGCCACGAATTCAAACTTGGGCGAAAAAGCGCCCTTGGACGAGGCGACGCCCGCTTGCGCGGCTTGCAGCCCGGCCTGCTTGGACAGGAAGCTGGGATTGCGGCGCAGCGACTCGTTGAAATCACCCGGCTTGACGGGCAGCTTGCCGGCGACGTCGGGCGGCGGTTGCATGGCTTCAGGCGGGAACGCGCCGGTCACGCGCTGGAAGCGCTGTTGCACGTCCAGCAAATTTGCGGTCTCGGTCATCAGGTTTGTCTGAGCCAGAGACAAGCGACCACCGGCCTGTTCAAGGTCGACGCGGCGGCCAACACCCGATTCCGTACGTTCGCCGATTTGCTTCAGCGTTTCTTCGTGCAGCGAATAATTCTGGCGCGCCAACAGTTCCATGTCGCGGTAGCGCTGCAGGTCAATGTAGGCCTGCACCGCCGCAAAGGCCGTGCTGTCGCTGGTGGCCAGCACATCATAGAAGCGGGCCAATTTGTCGAAACCGGCTTGCTTGACGTCGTTGCTGGTACGGAAGCCGTCGAAAATCAATTGACGCAGTTCAACGGTGTAGCCGGGACGGCTCCAGCGCTGCGAACCGACGTCGGGCACGTTGCTGCGATATTCCCGACCCAGGTAGCCCTGCGCGTTTATCTGCGGGAAGAACGCAGCACGGGCAACCGACTGGCCTTCCAAAGACGCTTGAAAGTCGTGGTACTTGGCTTGGATTTCCGGATTGCTAAGCAGGGTCTGCTCCACAATCTGATTCAGCGTCACTGCGGGGGCGCTGGCAGAGGGCGCCGCGGCAGGCGCGGAAGTTTGGGCAAATGCAGCGGGAACAAAGGCCAGGGCAAAAATCGTAGTCGTGCGCTTGAGCAAAAACGAAGCCATAGTGATTATTCGCGGGTCAGGTTGGAATGAATGGCCGCCATGTTGTATGTAAATGTCATATTCGACTAGTCAAGATTTGTTAAGTCTTGGTATTTAACAAACAGTGGGCCATAACTTATCGTCGCGCAACATCACCTAATTTGACTGAATTTGCACGAACTACGCAGGTCGGTTCTGCAATCGCTTTTATTAATACGTTTTATTACGCATTATGTCGAAAGCTATGTGTCCTGAGTGAAACGGGATTATATCGGCTTGATAATTGTGTATCTATTTTATTTACATCTAATGTGTGGTTGATTAACTTCATTCACCGCCCAAAAGTGGGAGATTGCCCAGGGGTGAAGGGATACGTAACCGCGCATCATGGTAGTGGTAGTACTAGTATGTATCGTGCGCTTGTACTAGGTTTGGAGCGTGGGCATAATTCATTCATGCCGCAGTGGCCGGCGCGGGAGCGATTTGCTTTTCAACCGCGTGAGGCTCAAGCCGGATTGTCTATTTGCAGAGCGCATCCATGGCCCAAACCCTTTACGACAAACTCTGGGACGCCCACATCGTCCACCAGGAATCAGACGGCACCTGTCTGCTCTATATCGATCGCCACCTG
>Ga0160437_1001093_pt1 | contig 12701 bp, 9 predicted proteins | sample HID1975I_E0MG_FD_108227 | JGI IMG/M metagenome (GOLD analysis project Ga0160437, IMG submission 108227) | Enriched soil microbial communities from UW Madison campus, WI, USA - HID1975I_E0 MG | ecosystem: Environmental > Terrestrial > Soil > Unclassified | place: USA: Madison, Wisconsin... | reverse complement strand
TGGTTCCCGGGCGTGGCCTCCGGCGGCCTCACCGGCACGGCGGTGCAGCTGTACCGCAACGCCATCGAGCAGGCCAAGCCCGATGCCGAGCGCGAGAGCGGCTACCAGGCGCGTGACGCCGCGCGCCTGCAGGGCAACATGAAATCGATGGACAAGCATTACGACGCCGGGGTCGACAAGGCGCTGATGAAACTTCGCATCGAGCGCTACCTGACGCAGGTGCCGGCCGGACAGCGGGTGCCGGAACTCGACCGCTGGCTCGGCATAGATGCCGGCGACAAGGCTGTGCCCGGCCTCGACGCGAAGCTCGACGCGCTCTACGCCGGCAGCAAGCTCGGCGACGAGACCGTGCGCCTGCAGCTGCTCGACGCCGACCGCGCCGCGATCGAAGCCTCCGGCGACCCTGCGCTGCAGTTCGCGGTGCAGGTGATGCCGGCGTTGCTGCGGCTGGAGGACGAGGGCGAGGCGCGCAGTGGCCGCATCTCGTCGCTGCGCCCGAAGTTCATGCAGGCGATGATCGATTTCAACGCCTCGCAGGGAAAGCCGGTGTACCCGGACGCGAACTCGTCGCTGCGCATCACCTTCGGCACCGTGCGCGGCTACTCGCCGCGCGACGGCGAGCAGATGACGCCGTTCACCACGCTGGCCGGCATCGTCCAGAAGGACACCGGCGTCGAGCCGTTCGACGCGCCGAAGGCCGAGCTCGATGCGATCGCGGCCGGCAAGGGCGCGCAGTACCGGATGGCGTCGCTCGGCGACGTGCCGGTGAACTTCCTCAGCGACGTCGACACCACCGGCGGCAATTCCGGTTCGCCCACGCTCAACGCGAAGGGCGAGCTGGTCGGCCTGCTGTTCGACGGCAACTACGAGAGCCTGAGCGCCGACTGGATCTTCAACCCCGAACTGACCCGCTCGATCCACGTCGATACGCGCTACATGCGCTGGGCGATGGACGAGGTCGACCACGCCGAGCGCCTGCTCGAGGAAATGGGACTGCCGCATGACTGATCGCAAGGGAGCAACGACCATGGCACTGCGCAACGCGCTGCTGGTATCGATCGCCGGGCTGTCGCTCGGCGCACACGCCGACGAGGGGATGTGGATGCCCTCGCAACTGCCGGAAATCGCCGCGCAGCTCAAGGCCGCCGGCTTCAAGGGCGATCCGAAGGACCTGGCCGACCTGACGAAACCGCCGATGAGCGCGGTCGTCTCGCTCGGCGGCTGCACCGCGAGCTTCGTTTCGCCGCAGGGCCTGGTGGTCACCAACCACCACTGCGCGTACGGCGCGATTCAGCTCAACTCCACGCCCGACAACAACCTGATGGCGAACGGCTTCAACGCCGCCACGCGCGAACAGGAAGTCTCCGCCGGCCCCGCAGCGCGGGTGCTGGTGACCGAGTCCTTCGACCGCATCACCGACCGCATCCTCGAAGGCGCGCGCGGCAAGACCGGGCGCGATTACTACGACGCGGTCGATGCGGCGAGCAAGGCCGCCGTGGCCGAGTGCGAGCAGGACGCGGGCTACCGCTGCTCGGTCGCCAACATGTACTACGGCACCGATTTCTACCTGGTCAAGCAGCTGGAGCTGAAGGACATCCGCCTCGTCTACGCGCCGCCGGAGGCGATCGGCAACTACGGCGACGAGATCGACAACTTCATGTGGCCGCGCCACAGCGGCGACTTCGCGTTCTACCGCGCCTACGTCGGCAAGGACGGCAAGCCGGCGTCGTTCTCGGCCGACAACGTGCCCTACAAGCCCAGGGCCTTCCTCGAAGTGTCGACCGACCCGGTCGCCGAGGGCGATTTCGCGATGCTGGCCGGTTATCCGGGCCGCACCTACCGCCACCGCAGCGCGGCCGAGTTCGCCGACCAGGTGCAGGTGGCGTTGCCCGGGCGGATCGACCTGTACGACGCGCTGATCGACACCGTCGAGGGCGCGGCGAAGGGCGACGCCGAGGCCGGCGTGCGCTACGCCTCGCAGCTGGCGGGCCTGAAGAACAACCTCAAGCGTGCGCAGGGCGAACTCGACGGCCTGCGCCGCAGCGACGCGGTCGGGGTAAAGACCAGGGACGAGGCGGCGATACTGTCCTGGCTCGACGCGCAGCCCGATGCCGCCGACACCCGCGCCGACATCGACGCGGCGGGCGCCGTGATCGCACAGTCGCACGCTACCCGCGAGCGCGACACGCTGTTCGCGACCATGCGTTCGCAGACCCAGCTGCTCAAGTCCGCGCTGCAGCTGCAGCGACTGGCCGCCGAACGCGGCAAGCCCGACGCGCAGCGCGAGCGCGGCTACCAGCAGCGCGACGAGGCGCTGATCGAAGCCTCGCTGAAACAGGTGCAGCGCCGCTATTCGCCGGCGGTGGAGAAGGCCGTGCTGGGCGAACTGCTGTCGCGCTACTACAAGCTGCCGGCCGACCAGCGCATCGCCGAGGTCGACGCCGTGTTCGGTGGCGACATCGCGCAGGCGAAGGCGGCGCTCGACACGCTGTACACAGGCACGACACTGGGCGACGAGGCCGAGCGCCTGCGCCTGCTGGCCGCCGCACCCGCGGACGTGTCCGCATCGACCGATCCGCTGATGCAGGCCGCGGCAAAACTGCTGCCGGCAGAACTGCGCATCGAGGATGCCGACAAGTCGCAGGAGGGCGAATTGCTGCGCCTGCGCCCGGCCTACATGCACGCGCTGGTCGGCTACCGCGAATCGCAGGGCCAGGCGGTGTATCCCGATGCCAACTCCACGCTGCGCGTGAGCTATGGCAAGGTGAGTTCGCTCGATCCGCGCGACGGCGTGCACTACACGCCGCTGACCACGGTCCAGGGCATCGTCGAGAAGCACACCGGCGAGGCGCCCTTCGACGCGCCGAAGCCGCTGCGCGACGCGATCGCCAAGGGCGACTTCGGCAGCACCGTCGATCCCGCGCTGGATACGCAGACGGTCAACCTGATGACCAACCTCGACACCACCGGCGGCAACTCCGGCTCGCCGGTAATGGACGCCAACGGCCGCCTGATCGGCCTCAACTTCGACAGCAACTGGGAGGCGGTCAGCGCCAGCTGGATGTACGACCCGCGCTACAAGCGCGCGATCCACGTCGACGTGCGCTACCTGCGCTGGCTGCTGGCCAAGGTATATCCCGCGCCGCAGCTGCTGCAGGAAATGCGGCTGCCGGCCGAATAGGCGCGCCCGCCGGGCCGCCGATCGATTCGAACGACATGATTTTGCAACGCAGGAAAACAACATGCGAATGACGATTCTGGCCGCGGCGACCGCCGCGGTGGCGACCTTGGCGGCGACCGTACCGGGCACGGTCCGCGCGGGCGAGGGCATGTGGGTGCCGCAGCAGCTGCCGGAGATTGCCAGGACCCTGAAGAAGGCCGGACTGAAGCTTGATCCCGACGACCTGGCCGACCTGACCGGCGACCCGATGGGCGCGGTCGTGTCGCTCGGCGGCTGCACCGCGAGCTTCGTCTCGCCCGAAGGCCTGGTGATCACCAACCACCACTGCGCCTACGGCGCGATCCAGCTCAACTCCACGCCCGACCGCAACCTGATGAGCGACGGCTTCAACGCCGCGCAGCGTGGCGACGAGTTGTCCGCCGGCCCCAACGCGCGCATCTATGCGCTCGAGTCGATCGAGGACGTCACCGGCAAGGTCAACGCGGCGATCACCGCCGCGCCGGACGCACTCGGTCGCGCCAAGGCCCTGGACGACATCGAAAAGCAGCTGGTCGCGGCCTGCGAAGCAGGCGGCGGCTACCGCTGCCAGCTCTACAGTTTCTCCGGCGGCAACACCTACCGCCTGTTCAAGAACCTGGAAATCAGCGACGTGCGCCTGGTCTACGCACCCCCAGGCAGCGTTGGCGCCTTCGGCGGCGACATCGACAACTGGATGTGGCCGCGCCACACCGGCGATTTCTCCTTCTATCGCGCCTACGTCGGAAAGGACGGCAAGCCGGCCGCCTATTCCGAGGACAACGTGCCCTACAAGCCGAAGCACTGGCTGAAGTTTGCCGACAAGCCGCTGGGGGCGGGCGACTTCGTCATGGTCGCCGGCTACCCGGGCCGCACCGCCCGCTACGCGCTGGCCGACGAGTTCGACAACGCCGCCGGCTGGAGCTATCCCGCCATCGCGAAGCACTACCGCGAGCTGGCGGCGCTGGTCGATGCAGCGGGCATCAAGGACCCGGACATCGCGGTCAAGTACGCCAGCACCGTGCGCGGCTGGGAAAACACGATGAAGAACTACACCGGCCAGGTGGAGGGCTTCGAGCGCATCCATGCCGCACAGCGCAAGCGCGAGGAAGAAGCGGCCGTGCTCGACTGGCTGCGCGGGCAGGGCAGCAAGGGCCAGCCCGCGCTGGAGGCGCACGACAAGCTCGTTGCGCTGGCCGCCGATGCGCGTGCCACGCGCGAACGCGACCTGGTGGTCTCGCGCTTCAACGACACCGGCGTGATCGATGCCGCGATCACGCTCTACCGCCGCGCGCTCGAGCACGAAAAACCGGACGCCGAGCGCGAGGCCGGCTACCAGGACCGCGACGACGCCCGCATCGAAGGCGGGATGAAGCAGATGGAGCGCCGCTACGTGCCGGAGATGGACCGGCAGCTGCAGCGCTACTGGCTGAAGCAGTACATCGCGCTGCCCGAGGAGCAACGGATGGAGGCCGTCGACGCGTGGCTGGGCGGCGACGACGAAAGCCACGTCGAACGCGCCCTCCAGTCGCTGGCGAAGACCAGGCTCGGCGACACCGACGAACGCCTGCGCTGGATGCAGGCCTCGCCGGAGGACTTCGAGGCGAGCAAGGATCCGGCGATCCAGTACGCGGTGGCGATGATGCCATCGCTGCTCGAGCGCGAAGCCGAGCGCAAGGCGCAGGCCGGCGACGCGCTGCTCGCGCGCCCGGTGTACCTGCAGGCCGTGGCCGACTACCGCAAGAGCAAGGGCGAGGCGGTGTACCCGGATGCCAACAGCTCGCTGCGCATCACCTTCGGCCACGTGCAGCCGTACACCAAGCTCAATGGCGCGAAGCAGCTGCCGTTCACCACGCTCGAACAGGTTGCGGCCAAGACCACCGGCAGGGAACCGTTCGATTCGCCGCAGGTGCTGGTCGACGCGATCAAGGCCAAGCGCTACGGCGGCCTCGCCGACAAGCGCCTGGGCACGGTGCCGGTGAACTTCCTCTCCGACCTGGACATCACCGGCGGCAACTCCGGCTCGCCGGTGATGGACGCGCGCGGGCGACTGGTGGGCCTGGCGTTCGACATGAACTGGGAGGCGGTGGTGTCGAACTGGGTGTTCGACCCGGACATGACGCGGATGATCGCGGTCGACGGCCGCTACGTGCGCTGGATCATGCAGGAGGTCTACCCGGCGCCGCAGGTGCTGGCGGAACTCGGGCTGGCGCCGGCCGGAAAGCGCTGAGCCGGCGCGCCGGCGCGGACGGAGAAACGGCGGCCCGGAGGCGCCGTTTTTTCTCCGGTGCAGGTTGCCGCTCAGGGCAGGTTGCACATCAGGTGGCCGTTGGTGACAGGGTTGCTGGTACGGGTGCCCTGGTAGCTGAAGACGCCATCGCAGCTGACGGCGAACGTGCCGACGACGTTGCCGCTGTCGTCGAGGTAGACGCCGAGATCGCCGTTGTAGGGCTTGGCGATGGCGAGTCCGGCGGCCAGTGCGGCGGAAAGTCCGAGGACGATTGCGAGTTTGAGGCGCATGGAGCGATTCTCCTGAAAGGATGGGATGCCATGGAGTCGTCGGCGTGCCGACGCGGCGACACTAGGCGGGAAAAGATTCGGCTTCCGTTAGTCGCCGATGAAAATTCCCGGCGACGCAATGCACCATTGCGTCTTTGTGGCACCCGTCACGGGAGCGGTGTGCACCGATTGCGCCTGCCGCGGGTCTGCTACGCTGCCGCCGCTCCCGCGGAGGTGGACGTCGCCCCATGAAGATCCTGCTCGCCCGCCACGGCGAAACGCCGTGGAACGCCGAAGGCCGCTATCAGGGCCAGGAGGATATCGCGCTGTCGCCGGTGGGGGAGGCGCAGGCGCGTGCGCTGGGCGAACGCCTGCGCGAGGTGCGCATCGACCGTGCCGTCGCCTCGCCGCTGTCGCGCGCGCGGCGCACCGCGGCGCTGGCGCTGGGTGAAACGCGCGCGGGCATGCTTGCCCTCGACCCGGGGCTGATGGAAATCGCGCACGGTACCTGGGAAGGCCTGCTGGCCGCCGACATCCACGAACGCGATCCCGCGCGCCTAGCCGCCTGGCGCGACGCCCCGCACGAGGTGCTGATGCCGGAAGGCGAATCGCTGCAGCACGTCTTCGACCGCGCCTGGCCGGCGCTGGCGCGCGCGGTCGACGGGCTTGGCGCCGACGACACCGTGCTGATCGTCGCCCACGACGCCGTCAACCGCGTGCTGCTGTGTCGCGTGCTCGGCATCCCGCTCGCGCGCCTGTGGACCTTCCGCCAGGCGCCGACCACGCTCAACCTGCTCGAAGGCCGCGACGTCGACCATCTCGACGTGGTGCGCCTCAACGACTGCGCGCATCACACGCCGTTCTTCGGTGAAGCGGTGCATCGGGCGTTGTAAGGCTGGACGGATTCCGGCGCAGGGAAGGAAGGCACCACGTGATCCCGACGCGGTTATTCCCGCGAAAGCGGAAATCCGGTGTCCCGACTGGCAGGCGCGTGGCGTGTCGCCTCGGTTTGCGGTCCAGGCCACTGGATTCCCGCCTTCGCGGGAATGACGGCATAAAGTGATCAGGATTCCGATCCCGAACCCCGAACCCCGAACCCCGAACCCCGAGTCCCGAGTCCCGAGTCCCGAGTCCCCAGCCCCGAGTCTTCAGCCCCCATGCCCCGCCCCCTCACCGACTGGCTCGCCCACATCGAGCGCCAGCACCCCCGCGCCATCGCGCTGGGCCTGGACCGCGTGCGCGAGGTTGCCGCACGCATGCAGCTGGTGCGTCCGGCGCGGCAGGCCATCACCGTCGGCGGCACCAACGGCAAGGGCTCGACCGTCGCCTTCGTCGAGGCGATCGCGCGCGCGGCCGGCTGGAAGGTGGGCGCCTACACCTCGCCGCACCTGCTCGCCTACAACGAGCGCGTGCGCATCGACGGCCGCGACGCGGACGACGCCGCGCTCGTGGCCGGCTTCGAGGCGGTCGAGGCTGCGCGTACCGCCGGCGAGGCCGTGCCGCTGACCTACTTCGAATACGGCACGCTCGCCGCGCTGTGGCTGTTCGAACGCGAGGCGCTGGACCTGGCGATCCTCGAGGTCGGCCTCGGCGGGCGCCTGGACGCCGTCAACGTGGTCGACGCGGACGTGGCCGTGGTCACCACCGTCGACCTCGACCACCAGGACTGGCTGGGCGCCGACCGCGAGGCGATCGGCCTGGAGAAGGCCGGCATCGCGCGAGCGTGGAAGCCGCTGGTGCTGGGCGAAGCCGACCCGCCATCGAGCGTGCTCGGCCACGCCTATGCCCTCGGCGCCGCGACCTGGCGCGCCGACAACGACTTCTTCTTCGAACGCTTGGGCAACGACCGCTGGCGCTGGCGCGAGGTGGGCTTCGAACTGGACCTGCCGCTGCCCGCGCTGGCCGCACCGGTGCAGCTGCGCAACGCGGCCACCGCGATCGCCGCGCTGCGCGCGCTCGACGTGGAGGTGCCCGAAGCCGCCTGGGCCGAAGGCGTGGCCGCCGCGCGGCTGCCCGGACGCCTGCAGCGTTTCGAGTGCGACGGCGTCGAAGTCCTGGTCGACGTCGGCCACAACCCGCAGGCGGCGGGCGCGCTGGCGGCGTGGCTGGAGGCGGCGCCGCCGGCCGGCCGGACGTTCGCGGTCTACGCAGCGCTGGGCGACAAGGACGCGGCCGGCGTGGTGGCCGCGCTGGCCGCGGAGGTCGACGACTGGTGCCTGGCCGGGCTGGAGTCGGCCGGGCCGCGCGGCACGTCGGTCGATGCGCTGGCCGCGCGCCTGGCCGGCACCGCGGCCGGGCAGGGCGACCGCCATCCGGACGTGGCCGCGGCCCTGTCGGCGACGCTGGCGCGGGCGCGGGCAGGCGACCGCATCCTTGCCTTCGGTTCGTTCCATACCGCGGCCGAAGCGTTGCAGTGGCTGGCAGCCCGCGATTCATGAGTGTGCGTGCAGCCCGCGTATAATTCGACGGCCCGCCGAGTCGCGGCTGCGATGGAAACCGGACTGTGGAACCTCAACTCAAGCAGCGCCTGATCGGCGCCGCCGTGCTGGTCGCGCTCGCGGTGATCTTCCTGCCGATGCTGGTCAAGGGCCCGGCGCCCGACAGCGGCGTCTCCGACGTGCCGCTGAAAGTGCCCGAAGCGCCGCAGGGCGAATACGAAACCCGCGACCTGCCGCTGGTCGTGCCCGAGGAAGTGCCCGAGGGTGGCGTGACCGGCATGCTGCCGGCCCCCGCCGGCGACGACCAGCCGCTGCCGACCGTCGACACCACCACGACGCCTTCCGCAAATCGCGACCAGACCGCAGATGGCAGCGGAAAGATGCTGCCGCCGACCGTGGCAGGCGGCGACTACGCCGTGCACTTCGCCGCGTACGACAGCAGCGTCAATGCCGACACCGTGGTTTCGCGCCTGCGCGATGCCGGGCTGCCCGCCTACCGCGAGGCCGCCGACATGGGTGGCAAGCAGGCCTGGCGCGTGCGCATCGGCCCGTACGGCACCCGCGCCAATGCGGAGATCGCGCGCATCGAGGCGCAGCGCGTGGGCAAGTACGACGGCGCGCGGGTGATCGCGCTCGACGCCGCCGAACCGGCCGAACCGGTCGCGGCCAAACCCGCACCCAAGCCCGAGCCGACACCCGCGCCCGCGGCAAAGCCGGTGACCGAGACCGCCGCCGCCAAGCCGGCCGACAAGCCTGTCGAGGCGCCCAGGCCCGAGGCCAAGCCGGCCGAGGCGCCGAAGCCCGCCGCCAGTGGCGTCGGTTTCGCGGTCCAGATTGGTGCTTTCAGCCACGCCGAACAGGCCACGGCCAAGCGCGACCAGCTGCGCGGCGCCGGCTTCAATGCGTTCACCGAGACGGTCAACACCGACAAGGGCACGCTGACCCGCGTACTGGCCGGGCCCGTCTCCAGCCGCGCCGAGGCCGAGCAGCTCAACAGCCGGATCAAGGCCAGGCTCGGCGCCGGTGGCCTGGTCCGCTCGCATCCCTGATTCCACCACGGCCATCGCCCCGGCGATGGCCGCAACCTTCCAGGCAACGGCAGGACTCCCATGTGCGGCATCGTCGGCATCGTCGGAACCACTGAAGTCGCGGCAGCGCTGTACGACGGCCTGACCGTCCTGCAGCACCGCGGCCAGGACGCGGCGGGCATCGCCACCGTCAGCGGCACCCAGCTGCGCGTGCACAAGGGCAACGGCCTGGTGCGCGACGTGTTCGACGCGCGCGCGATGGCGCTGCTGGAAGGGCGCGTGGGCATCGGCCACTGTCGCTACCCCACCGCCGGCAGCGAGGGCTCGGACGAGGCGCAGCCGTTCTACGTCAACTCGCCCTACGGCATCGCGCTGGCGCACAACGGCAACCTGATCAACACCGATGCGCTGCGGCGCGAGGTGTTCGAGCAGGACCGCCGCAACGTCAATACCGAGTCGGACTCGGAAGTGCTGCTCAACGTGTTCGCGCACGAACTCGACCGCCGGCGCGTGCTCGGTCCCGACGCCGCGTTCCGCGCCATCGAGGGCGTCAACCGGCGCGCGCGCGGCGGTTACGCGGTGGTCGCGACCGTGCTGGGACTGGGCCTGGTGGCGTTCCGCGACCCGCACGGCATCCGCCCGCTGGTGCTGGGCAAGCGCGAGGCCGAGGGCGGCACCGAGTACGCGGTGGCGTCGGAGTCGGTTGCGCTCGACATCCTCGGCTTCGAGCGCCTGCGCGACGTGGCGCCGGGCGAGGGCGTGGTCATCACCGCCCGCGGCGAACTGTTCGTGCAGCAGTGCGCGGAGCCGGGGGAAAGCGCGCCGTGCATCTTCGAATACGTGTACTTTGCGCGCCCGGACTCGATGATCGAGAACATCTCGGTGCACAAGGCGCGCATGCGCATGGGCGTGACCCTGGGCGAGAAGATCCTGCGCGAGCGCCCGGACCACGACATCGACGTGGTGATCCCGATTCCCGACACCTCGCGCGATTCGGCGATGGAAATCTCCAACGCGCTGGGGGTGAAGTACCGCGAGGGTTTCGTCAAGAACCGCTACGTCGGCCGCACCTTCATCATGCCGGGGCAGGGCGAGCGGGCGAAATCGGTCAAGCGCAAGCTCAACGCGATCCCGCTGGAGTTCCGCAACCGCGTGGTGCTGCTGGTCGACGACTCGATCGTGCGTGGCACCACGTCCAAGCAGATCGTGCAGATGGCGCGCGACGCCGGCGCGCGCAAGGTCTACCTGGCATCGGCCGCACCGCCGGTGCGCTACCCGAACATCTACGGCATCGACATGCCGTCGGCCGAGGAGCTGGTCGCCAACGGGCGCAGCGAGAAGGAGATCGAGCAGATCCTGGGTTGCGACTGGCTGGTCTACCAGGACCTGCCCGACCTGGAAGCCGCGGTGGCCGGGCCGAAGTTCCCCGGCATGCGCTTCGACAGCTCCTGCTTCAGCGGCGAGTACGTGACCGGCATCGAGTCGGACTATTTCGAGCGCATCCGCCAGCTGCGTTCGGACGAGGCCAAGCGCAAGCGCCGCCTGGCGTCGTGAAGCAACCGCCTGCTTTTGTAGGAGCGGCTTCAGCCGCGAGCTCTTCGGGCCTCTTGGCCGCCGGCAAAAAGCTCGCGGCTGAAGCCGCTCCTACAGGGGCAAGAGGGTGACCGCCTCCCTCTTCACCGCCGCCCGCGCCTGCCTCGACGCCGCTTCGCCCGACGACAAGGTCACCGCCACCTTCGCCGCCGCCGAAGCCTTCGCCCGCGGCGGGCTGGCCATCGACGGCGACGCACCCGGGCCCGGACCCATCGCCATGCCCGGCCGTCCGTCGCGCCCGCGGCTGGTGCATCCGCGCGAACTGCCGCGGCGCGGCTTCGGCACGGACGAGGGCCGCGCGGCCTTCATCCACGCCATCGCCCACATCGAGTTCAACGCCATCGACCTGGGCTGGGATGCGGTGTACCGCTTCCGCGGCCTGCCGGCGGAGTTCTATGCCGACTGGGTGTCGGTCGCCAGCGACGAAGCCCGGCACTTCACGCTGCTGCGCGAACGCCTGCGCGCGCTCGGCCACGACTACGGTGACTTCGACGCCCACAACGGCCTGTGGGAAATGGCCGAAAAAACCGCGCACGACGGCCTGGCGCGGATGGCGCTGGTGCCGCGCGTGCTGGAAGCGCGCGGACTCGACGTCACGCCCGGCATGATCGTGAAGCTACGCGCGCTGGGCGACGAGGAGACAGCGGCCATCCTCGAAGTGATCCTGCGCGAGGAAGTCGCGCACGTGGCCGCCGGTTCGCGCTGGTTCCGCTGGTACTGCGGGCGCGCGGGGATCGAACCGGAGCCGAAGTTCCGCGAACTGCTGGCGCAGTACGCGCGTGCCGTGCTGCACGGGCCGTTCAATGTCGAGGCACGCGCGGCGGCGGGATTCGGCGAGGACGAGCTGGCGGCGCTGCGGCAGCTCTCGGCCGGAAGCTGAACAGCATCCGCAGCGATCCGCCGTCATCACCCGGGCTTGAACGGCCTGCCGCTAGCTTGCGCGCGTGACCGGAGGGAACGCCCGCATGACCCGATACCACTGCCTGCCCCTGATCCTGCTGCTGGCCAGCGTCGCCGCGTGCACCGCGCCCGATCGCGGCAGCGAACCCGCGGCGGATGCGCCGACCGGCGCAGGCGCTGCCGACGCCATGGAAACGGACGCACCCGATGCGGCCGATGACGCCACCGATACGGAGACGGCTGCCGTCGACCACCTGCGCGCGCGCGGCAACGAGCCCTTCTGGGCGATCGACGTCGAGGGCAACGTGCTGCACTTCGTGACCCCCGAGATGCCCGAAGGCCGCACGCTGGAGAGCGAGCGCATCAAGCACGACAGGGGCGTGGCGTTCACCGGCGAGGACGAGGGCCGACCTTACAGCCTCGACATCACGGACACCGCGTGTACCGATTCGATGTCCGGCGAGGCGTTCGAGTCGACTGCCACCTGGGACTATGACGGCCAGCGCATGCATGGCTGCGCCTACCGCGGCAACCGGCCGCCTTCGCGCCTGTAATGCACGCGAGGTCAGGCGGCCGCGTCCAGCGAAGACAGTTCGAATCCGTCCGCGGTCGCCCGCAACAACGAACCCTGCTCGTACCAGTCGCCGAGCACGATCCGCCGGCGCGGCCTGCCATCGACGACCAGGTCGTGGATCGCCGGCCGGTGCGTGTGCCCGTGGATGATCGTGCCCACATCGTGTTCGGCGAACGCGGCATCCACCGCGGCAGGTGACACGTCGGTGATGGTCTCCATGGTCCCTGCCTCGCGCAGCTCACCCTGCCGCGCCTGGCTGGCCGCGCGTGCCTGTTGCGCGAACGCCAGCCGCGCGGCCAGCGGTTGCGACAGGAACTGCGCCTGCCACGCCGGGTCGCGCGTCTGCGCGCGGAACTGCTGGTAGGCCACGTCGTCCGTGCACAGCGTGTCGCCGTGCATCAGCAGCACCGGTTTGCCGTGCAGGTCGATGCGCGTGGGGTCGGCGAGCAGCACCATGCCCGCGCGCCGCGCGT
>Ga0160437_1001092_pt1 | contig 12710 bp, 13 predicted proteins | sample HID1975I_E0MG_FD_108227 | JGI IMG/M metagenome (GOLD analysis project Ga0160437, IMG submission 108227) | Enriched soil microbial communities from UW Madison campus, WI, USA - HID1975I_E0 MG | ecosystem: Environmental > Terrestrial > Soil > Unclassified | place: USA: Madison, Wisconsin... | reverse complement strand
CGAGTGTAAGAAAGTTGGCGCAAATCAGGTAGTTGGCGTAAACTTATTTGATGTGTACCGTGGCAAAGGCGTAGCCGAAGGCTATAAGAGCCTTGCCATAAGCCTTATCCTGCAGGATACGGGCCGTACACTCGAAGAAGAGGAGATTGCCGCTACCGTTGCAAAATGCGTAGAGGCATTAAAAGAGCGATTCCAGGCATCATTGAGGGATTGAACGTATGGCGCTTACAAAAGCTGAAATGTCAGAATATCTGTTTGATAAGCTAGGGCTTAGCAAACGTGATGCTAAAGAGTTGGTAGAGCTGTTTTTCGAAGAGATCCGTCGCGCTCTGGAGAACGGCGAGCAGGTTAAGCTATCAGGCTTTGGTAATTTTGACTTACGCGATAAAAACCAACGTCCCGGGCGTAACCCGAAGACTGGTGAAGATATTCCTATCACGGCTCGCCGTGTTGTGACTTTCCGACCTGGTCAGAAGTTGAAAAGTAGGGTTGAAAACGCGTCGCCAAAAGACGAGTAACCTGAATTAACCAAAAAGGCCGCCTGAAGCGGCCTTTTTCTTTTCTTCTTGTCCTGCGCGGAAAATCCCCCGTAAAATCAAGTTTATGAATTGTTACTAATTGGATCTTATTATCCAGATGCACACTTTCGTTGCGCGACAGCGCTTTCTGGAACGCCGCTGGTTGCTTGCATTGTTCGCCACAATGCTAGGCATGGTGGTGTTGAGCCTGAGCGCAGGGGATCAATGGTTTGCCCCACAACACTGGATGCGTGAGGATGCGCAGTTGTTTATCTGGCAAATTCGCCTGCCTCGTACATTATCGGTGTTACTGGTTGGAGCGGCACTGGCGATTTCTGGCACTATCATGCAGGCACTTTTTGAAAACCCACTGGCGGAACCCGGTCTATTAGGGGTTTCCAATGGCGCGGGTGTGGCCTTAGTGGCGGCTGTTTTACTTGGGCAGGGCATGCTGCCGGGTTGGGTTTTGGGTCTCTGTGCCATTGCTGGTGCGCTTATCATCACATTTATCCTGCTGCGTTTTTCACGTCGTCATCTTTCGAATAGCCGCTTGCTGCTCGCCGGTGTGGCGCTGGGCATCATCTGTAGCGCACTGATGACCTGGGCAATTTATTTCAGCAGCAGCCTCGACCTGCGCCAGTTAATGTACTGGATGATGGGCGGGTTTGGTGGCGTGGACTGGCGGCAATGGTGGCTCATGGTCACGTTATTGCCCGTGATGCTGTGGTTATGCCGCAACTACGCCCCATTGAATCTCATGGCGCTTGGCGAAATATCCGCACGTCAGCTCGGTTTGCCCGTCTGGGTATGGCGCAACATTCTGGTGATAGCGACAGGCTGGCTGGTGGGCGTGAGCGTTGCGCTTGCTGGCGCAATTGGTTTTATCGGCCTGGTTATCCCTCATATGTTACGTCTGAAAGGCTTAACCGATCATCGTATTTTACTGCCCGCGAGCGCGTTGGCAGGTGCCACAGTGTTATTGGGGGCCGATGTGATTGCTCGCCTGGCTCTGGCTTCCGCAGAATTACCAATAGGCGTCGTGACAGCAACGTTAGGCGCACCTGTATTTATCTGGCTATTATTAAAAGCTGGGAAATAATCAAACGCTATTCAATTCAGGGGTAAACAATGCAAGACATTCTGAACACTCAAGTTACTACCATTGATGGTGAAGCCACAACGCTCGAAAAGTGGAAAGGTAAAGTGCTGCTGATGGTGAACGTTGCCTCTAAATGCGGCCTGACAGTGCAATACGAGCAACTAGAAAACCTGCAGAAAGAATATGAGCAGCAAGGCTTCTCAGTGCTCGGTTTTCCGTGCAACCAATTCCTGGGGCAAGAGCCGGGTAGTGAAGAAGAGATCAAAACTTTCTGCAGCACCACTTACGGCGTGACTTTCCCGATGTTCAGCAAGCTGGACGTGAACGGTGAAAATCGTCACCCGCTATATGAAAAACTGGTCGCCGCTGCACCGAATGCCGTCGCGCCCGAAGGCAGCGGCTTTCTGGAGCGCATGAGCAGCAAAGGCCGCGCTCCAGCTCATCCTGGCGATATTCTGTGGAACTTCGAAAAATTCCTGATTGGTCGTGATGGTCAGGTCATTCAACGCTTTTCACCAGACATGACGCCTGACGACGCAATCATTGTTGATGCAATTAAGTCGGCACTGGCAAAATAATGCCGTTGTTGCAACTCAATGATGTCGCCGTGGCGGAACGGCTTGGGCCGATTTCCGCCACGGTGCACGCTGGTGAACTGATACACCTTGTCGGGCCAAACGGGGCCGGGAAAAGCACCTTGTTAACACGGGCTGCGGGTTTAAGCTCCGGTGGCGGGCAAATCACTTTTGTTGAACGTGAACTGAATGACTGGCAACCGACGCAGCTGGCACGTCATCGGGCTTATTTATCTCAACAACAGATGCCGCCATTTTCCATGCCCGTCTGGCACTATTTACAGCTTCATCAAACGATTGGCCCTACAGACACCATTATGCTCGACCTTGTGGAAACGCTCGGTCTGACCGACAAACTCACCCGCAGCGTGAATCAGCTTTCGGGTGGGGAATGGCAACGTGTTCGTCTGGCCGCTGTCGTTCTGCAAATTCATCCTGAAATTAATCCGCAAGGGCGTTTACTCTTGTTGGATGAGCCAATGAGTAGCCTCGATGTCGCGCAACAGACTGCGCTGGACAGGATCCTGGTAGCATTGTGTGAAGCGGGTATTGCGGTGGTGATGAGCAGCCATGATTTAAACCATAGTTTGCGCCATGCACACACCGTCTGGTTATTGCGGGCAGGTAAAATGATTGCACAAGGAAATCGGGATGAAGTGCTGTCGCCGCAACATTTAGCGACAGCTTATAACATGCACTTCCGCCGATTACAGATTGAAGGGCACAGTATGCTAATAGCCCCGCTTTAGATGATGGTAAAAACTTGCACCAAATCATAGGTAAGCGCTAAATTACTGGAAATTATAAACGGGTGAGGATTAGCCTGAAATGCGTGTATGGATTCTTCTTGTAGCATGTCTGGTACTCGCAGGGTGTAGCCATCATGCGCCACCGCCAAATTCTCGTTTGTCGGACTCGATAACGGTCATCGCTAAACTCAACGATCAGCTCAGTGGCTGGCATGGCACGCCTTACCGTTATGGGGGAATGAGCCGCCGTGGCGTTGATTGTTCAGGCTTTGTCTCTCTTACCTTCCGCGACAGGTTCGAGTTACAACTCCCGCGTGAAACAAAACAGCAGGCGAAGATCGGCACGCAAATAGACAAAGACGATTTGCTGCCGGGTGACCTGGTATTCTTTAAAACCGGTTCTGGTGAAAGCGGTTTGCACGTCGGTATTTACGATACGGATAACCAGTTTATTCATGCCTCGACCAGCCGTGGCGTGATGCGTTCGTCGCTTGATAACGTCTACTGGAGCAAAAAATTCTGGCAGGCTCGCCGCATCTAGTTTTACGCGTCAGGGCCAGCAAATGGCCCTAAACGTGACTCCCTTCCGCAATTCCGTGGTTAACCCAGGCGCTAATGATAATTTCAGGTAATATCTGGGTGCATTTCGCCCCCTTGAAAGGATAGTTCATGGTTACTCTGGAAGATGTTGCCGCCAGCGCAGGTGTATCCCGGGCAACCGTTTCACGCGTCGTGAATGGCGATACTAAAGTTAAATCGCAGACGCGTATCAAAGTTGAAGCCGCCATTGTTGAGTTGGGTTACTCCCCAAATCCCGCCGCTCGTGCGTTAGCGTCGAGCCAAAGTCATACACTCGGTTTAGTCACCACATCATATCGAGGCGGATTCTTTGGTGCCTTAATGGACACCGTACAAAGTGAAGCTGAACTAAATGGTAAGCAATTGTTGGTGACGCAAGGGCGAGATACGGCTGAGAAAGAACTCAATGCCATTCAGCGGCTGTTTAATCTGCGCTGCGACGGGCTGGTATTACACGTTCGCGCCATCAGCGATGAAACGCTGAATCAACTGGCGGAACAAGAAAAGAAATTTATCATATTAGACCGGGACGTTCCAGGCCTCGAACCGCGTAGCGTGGTGTTTGATCACCGTGCTGCGAGTGCCTGCGCCACCCAGGTATTTATTGATGCTGGGCATACTAAAATTGCCTGTCTGCACGGACCAGGAAGCCGTTCTTCAAGTTTACTGCGCAGGCAAGGTTTTATTGATGCCATGGGCCGGTCAAACATCGAACCTGTTGCGATTCTGGGGGGCGAGTATGATATGCCCAGCGGCTATCAACTGGCCGCGCAACTGCTTGAAAATACGCAGCCGACGGCAATTTATTGTTGTAACGAAGAACTGGCGATTGGCGCGATGCTGGCTATCACCGAACGCGGGTTGCGAATTCCCCAGGATATCTCACTTATATGTTATGACAGTGGGGAGCGAGCCGCATTTGTCCGCCCTGCAATTACCAGCGTCCATTTTCCGATAAGTGAAATGGCCCGCTTCGCTATCCGTAAATTATTGGACTCTCATTGTGAGAATGAATCTTTTTCTCCCGAGATAATCCATCGCGATTCAGTTCGTGTTATTCGCTAAAACTGGCGATAGTCAGGTAACCAGGATAATATAAAATAAATTCAAAGATAATTCTGATACAGACTCAGGGACGAACTTGCGCTTAATACTTTTAAAATCAATCCAGTTAATGCTGGATGATCATCGTGCTGCGATGCCATCCACTCCTTTAGATACGCGGCTGGTATCATGATCCTGGAACTCGAAATACTGTATCGCTCAGACTTTTATTTTCAACCCGTTTACTTGCCTGATGGTAAGGTTTTAGGTATTGAATTATTACTTAATTTTGTTGGTGTTGACGCTCCAGTGCGTATTCCAACTGAATTAGTGAACTCGACAATTACACCAGAACAGCAATTACAATTATTCAAAGAACAAATAGAATTACTCGAAAACTATCAAGAATTCTTTAAGGCTCAAAATATAGTTGTCTGGGTGAATATAAGCGTGGTAATTGTTGATGCGGTTTTAGCCAGTACCGTGCTGCATTCCCGGTTGATGCAGCTTTCATTCATTGAATTCTCTATCAATGAGAACTTTCCCGAGTTAAATCTTGGCAATGAAAATGCCAGGCTAATGGCAATGACTAAGCATTTTCCATTAGCGTTGGCTAATTTTGGTGCTGGAATTGCGACCACTAAACCGATTTTCGACGGTTTATTTAAGCGTGTGTTTTTGGATAAAGTGTTTATTCATAAACAAATTAAACAACGTTCTTTTGAGCCTTTTATGATGGCATTACTGGCGCAGCTTTCGCCGTTTTGCCAGACTCTGGTGATTGACGGTGTTGATGAAGATACTGCTCGCCAGAAAGTGCTTTCATTATCGGACTTTGCTATGCAGGGGAATTACTGGCCCGCTATTCCCTCAAACGCGCTGATAGACTGGCTTCATCCTTATTCTCTGCATTAAGAGAATACCCCTGCCAATGTGCCGTGTTTAAAACTTCACACAAGCACTACACTATCGGCAGGAGGTTCCATGACCAATAAACCTGTATTCAACAATAGCTGGCACGATGAATTGCCCGGCTTCTATACGGCTCTTAAGCCAACACCGCTGCATAATGCGCGTTTGTTTTACCATAACCGCCCTCTGGCCGATGATCTGGGTCTGGATGATTCATTGTTTGATGCAGCCCACACGGGTATCTGGAGCGGTGAAACACTGTTGCCGGGAATGCAGCCTTTGGCACAAGTGTACAGCGGGCACCAGTTTGGCGTCTGGGCCGGGCAGCTTGGCGACGGACGCGGTATTTTGCTCGGCGAACAGCAGTTAGCGGACGGGCGTAAATTCGACTGGCACCTTAAAGGGGCGGGATTAACGCCTTATTCGCGCATGGGCGATGGCCGCGCGGTGCTGCGTTCAACGGTTCGCGAGTTCCTTGCGAGTGAAGCCATGCACGGGTTAGGCGTTCCGACCACGCGTGCGCTCAGTATTGTCACCAGCGAAACGCCGGTACAACGAGAAACTACCGAACAAGGTGCGATGATGATTCGCGTGGCGCAAAGTCATGCTCGCTTCGGCCACTTTGAGCATTTCTACTATCGTCGGGAACCGCAAAAAGTCCAGCAATTGGCGGATTACGTGATTGCCCATCACTGGCCGCATCTGGTCGATGAAGCCGATAAATACCCGCTTTGGTTCCGTGATGTTGTCGAACGTACAGCGCAAATGATTGCCCACTGGCAAACTATTGGTTTCGCTCATGGCGTAATGAATACCGACAATATGTCGATTCTTGGACTGACGATGGATTACGGCCCGTACGGTTTCCTCGATGATTATCAGCCCGATTTTATCTGCAACCATTCTGACCATCAGGGGCGTTACGCTTTTGATAATCAACCTGCGGTTGGGCTGTGGAATCTGCAACGTCTCGCGCAAACGCTGTCACCGTTTATTTCTGTGGAGTGGTTAAACGAGTTGCTCGATCATTATCAATTCGCGCTAATGAAAGCTTTCGGTGAGTTAATGCGTGGGAAACTGGGGCTGTTAACCGAGCAAACGGCGGATAACGAAATTCTCACCGAGCTATTCGGGCTGATGGCCAAAGAAGGGAGTGATTACACGCGCACATTCCGCATGTTAAGCCTGACCGAACAAAACTCTGCCAGCTCTCCGCTGCGTGATGAATTTATCGACCGCGCAAGTTTTGATAACTGGTTTACTCGTTATCGCACCCGTTTGCAGGCCGAACAAGTCAGTGACGAACAGCGTCAACAAGCGATGAAAGCCGCAAACCCTTCAATCGTGTTGCGTAACTGGTTGGCACAACGGGCAATTGATGCCGCAGATAAAGGGGATGTGAGTGTGCTGGCACAACTGCATGAAGCACTGCGCCAGCCATTTGCTGAACATTCTGCTGATTTGACCCAACGCCCGCCGGACTGGGGCAAGCGGTTAGAAGTGAGTTGCTCGAGCTAACTTTTTTTGTCGGTCGTACAGCAGCGTTATCCGACAAAACGATCACTGCTGCAACCAAACCTGCGGCACCGGGTGTTCAGGATGACTGAACACCCGCAAATCGGCCTGATACCAGTGTTGTAAGATAGCCTCGTTCAACACTTCTTGCGGCGAACCACTCGCAACCAGTCGTCCTTCGTGCAACAGCACAATCCGGTCAGCCCACAGTGCGGCCAGGTTCAAATCATGCAGCACCACGCAAACCGATAATGTCCCCATCAACGATAACCGGCGCAGCAAACGCAGGATGTGTTGCTGATGATAGAGATCGAGTGCAGAAGTCGGTTCATCTAAAAACAGCCAGCCGTGGGGTTGCCCGTTCTGCCACAATTGCGCCAGGGCGCGTGCGAGCTGGACGCGCTGTTGTTCACCGCCGGAAAGCTGGCAAAAATCGCGCCCGGCAAGCGTATCGCATCCCGTCAGCGCCATCACTTCCTGAATGACCGCTTTTGTCTCTTTTTCCGGCCACGGCGCACGTCCCATGGCGATGACATCTTCGACCGCCCAACTAAACGCCATGCCGCCGCGCTGGCGCATCACCGCGCGTTTGCGCGATAACGCTTCGCCAGACCATTCATGTAACGGGCGCCCGTCCAGGGAAATATAGCCGCTTTCCGGCAGTTGAAAACCGGTAAGCACCCGGAGTAGCGTGGATTTCCCTGCACCATTTGGGCCGATTAGCGCGACCACTTCGCCCGCCGCCAGCGTCAGATTAATATCATCAAGCAGCTTTCGAACGCCTGAGCGTAGCGTGACGTTTCGCGCCAGGAGTAAATCAGCCATCTGTTTCTCTCCGTTGACGGAAAATTAATGCCAGGAACCACGGGCCACCGAGCAGGCTGGTCAGCAAACCTACCGGCATTTCCGCAGGGGCAACCAGTGTGCGGGCGAGGGTGTCCGCCACCAGCAATAACATTGCTCCTGCCAGTACAGAACCCGGGATCAGCCAGCGATGATCGGCCCCGAGCCACATTCGTACTAGATGCGGAACCACCAGGCCAACGAAACCAATCACGCCACTCACGGCAACCGCTGCCGCCACCAGCAATGCGCTTAGAATCAGCAACTGACGCTGCGTTTTTTTGACGTCCACGCCCAGGTAATGGGCTTCTTCGTCACCCAGTTGCAAAAGATTAAGGCGTCTGGACGTAAACGCGATAGCCACTGAAGCCGGAAGAATAAACGAAGCGGTGGCCAGTAACGTTGACCACTGCGCCTGTCCAAGACTGCCCATCCCCCAAAGCGACAACTGGCGCAGCTGCGCATCGTTGCTTATCCAGGAAAGAACTCCCACCGCCGCACCGCATAACGCATTAATCGCGATACCGACTAACAGCAGGCGCGAAAGGCTATTGTTGCCCTGGCGGCTCAGGAAGAAAATCACCAAAGTGACGGCGAGGCTACCCAAAAATGCGGCAAGCATCGGAACATACAACGCCAATACAACGGGCAAGGCGAAGGGCATGACGACCGAAAAACCGACCGCCAGTGCCGCACCGCTGCTTATCCCGAGCAAGCCAGGATCAGCAAGTGGATTACGAAACAGTCCCTGCATCACGCAACCTGAAAGCGCCAGTGCGCCGCCTACCAGCGTTGCCAGCAGCACGCGAGGCAGGCGAATATTGAGCCAGATATGGCGCAATGCGTCGTCCTGGACTTGCCACAAAACGGCAATGGAAAGCCGCATGGCACCTAAATTGGCGGCAACTAAAGACAGCGCTAACAACGCCAAAACCATGGCGAACAGGGCGCGTTGAGGCAGGGGCCGACGTATCAAGGCAATTGCTCCGCTTTATGACGTAATGCAAGAATCGCATCCGGTGTTTGCAGGCCAAAACCCAGCAGTGCCATATCATCCACCACTAATAGCTGGCGGTTTTTCCCGGCAGGGGTTTGCGCAAGCCCCGGTAACTTCCAGACGTTATCTTCACCGCCCAGTGTTTTCACGCCGTCGGCAGTGACTAGCACCAGTTGTGGCTGGCTGGCAATCACACCTTCCTGCGACATGGGCTGGTAACGTTTGAAACCTTGCATCGCATTTTGCAAACCAGCGGCATGAATTGCGGCATCTGCCGCAGTTTCTTGCCCGGCAGCCATCGCAGTCATGCCGCCATGACTCATGATAAACAGCACTTTTACCGGCAGTGGGTTCTCAGGGATCGCCGCCAGCCTGGTATGGACTTGCTGGCGCAAAGCGTCGCCCTGGGCCATTTTTCCCATGGCCTGCGCGACCGCAGCAATCTTGTCATCAATCCCATCCAGCGAATTTGCGGCGGGAATCGTCACGACTTTGACGTGGCTGCTGGCAACCTGCTCCAGCGCAAGTGAGGGTTTCGCCTGCGCGCTCGCCAGCACCAACGTTGGGCGCATGGCCAAAATCCCCTCGGCATTAAGCTGACGCATATAGCCAACGTCAGGCAGTTTGGTTGCCGCAGCCGGATGCAGACTGGTGCTGTCACGAGCGACTAACTGGTCGCTCGCACCTAATGCATAGGCAATTTCTGTCACGTCACCGCCAATTGCTACCACCCGTTCACTGGCGGTGACAACCACAGGCATTGCAAGCAGGGCAATTAGCCAGCGTTTCATGCGGCCAGCCCTTTACTTACCAGCGCCTCAAGCTGAGTGCGCCACTGTTGTTGCTCCGGTTCGCCTTCAGTACGTTGGCCGTAAAGTTGAGCGATTTGCGTGCCATCGGCGGCAAACAATTCAAGGCTGGTAACAAAACCGTCGCCGCTTGGTTTACGTGTGATCCAGCTTTCAGCGATGGTGTCAGCCAGCAAGTGCAGCGTGAATTGTGGGTTAAAAATGTTAATCCAGTTGTCCATCGGCACGACTTTTTCAACCACGCCAGTGAAAATCTGCACGCTGCCCTTGTTACCAACAAACACCATGATTTCGTTTTTGTCTTGTTTAGCCATCGCCAGCAGTTGTGCCAGTGCGCTGTTATCAACCTGGCACGCCAGGTCTTCTGCGACCAGTCGGAACGCTTGTTGGCGCGTAAGCTGGTGGCGTTTGAGCAGCCCGAAGAACTGATGCACGTCACGCATGGCGCGCCATTCGTCTTCAACCAGGCGGCCATCAACAGCTGGCGTCATGACACTTTCTTCCGCCGCTTGCAGTTCAAGCTCCGGGTTGTCGGCATAAATATACGTCGCGAGAACCTGGCCCCAGGCTGCAAAATCCGTGTTGTCAGTGGTGTAAACCTTCAGCAGTGCATCGCCCTGATGGTCAAAGAATTGAATGCTTTGACGTTCACCGCGGGCAGTTTCTTCACGAACGTGGAAGGCGAAAGCCCACTGATTCAGGAACAGGCGCAAGTCCAGCGCTCGAGGGTTAAGAACCAGCCCGGCGTGACCGTGCAATTGCTGGTTTTCGAAGCGCCCGATGTGCTCATGTACCGCATATTCATTCCGGCAGATGGACTTAATCTCACCCACGCTTTCCAGAGAGGTGAGGATGTCGCGCACTTCGCCTTTCAAGCGCCAGGCATCATGCCCGACGCGGGCATGAGTTAATTCGGCTTCGCTGATATTCATCAGTTTTGCTATGTCGCGAGCATATTTTTTAGGGTTCTGTTGTTTTAGCTGCAACCAGTTTTCATAACGCTGAGTCATATTGCTTCCTTACCATTGATAACTAACGAAGATTTTGCCATTACGGCCATCTTGAGGGAGCCCCTGTGGCGACCAGTATTCCTTATCAAAGGCGTTACCCAGTACCAGGGAAGTGGTTAGCCCGCGCAACTGCTGCTGGCCGGTATAACTGATATAGAAATCATTCACGCCATAGCCAGGCTGCGGGCTATAGCTGCTGCTGATATGCGTGGAACTTTCAGCAAATGTGCCAACCCAGCCCACGGAAAAGCCGCTTTGTGCAACGGGAACGTCAAGAATGCTGGTGACGGTGTCCGGATTCAGACTTGAAATCCACTCGCCGGTGTCGGTGTCTTTCCCGCGGGTGCGGTTATAAGCCAGATCCAGGCTGAACCAGGCGCTGGTGTATTTCGCTGTCATATCCCAGCCCCAAATTTTTGCGTTAGGGACGTTGTAAGACATGGTGGTCGCGCGGGCGAAATCGACGGTAGTTGAAATATAGTCTTCCGCTTTGGTATCGAAGTAGCTGGCTTTGAATTCAATGCCGTCGTCAGCCAGCATTAAATCGTCGAAGCGCAGGCCGAAACCGTATTCCTGAGTTTCGTTGGTTTCAGGGCGCAGGTTAGGGTTCGGCACCCAATAGTTGGTGTAACGGGAACCAATCGAGAAGTGTTTCGCATCGTTATACATTTCGCCCATCGTCGGGGCGCGGAAGGCTTGTGCGTAAGAACCGAACAACATCAGCCAGTCGGTTGGCGTAACGGACAGTGCGCCACGAGATGACCATTCGTCAGCATTCACATCCTGATAGCCGTCGCTGCTGCCGCTGTAATCGTCATAACGCGTACCCGCGAGAATAGAAACAGGCAGGTCACGCAGGGTGATTTCATCCTGCAACCAGCCAGAGCCGAAGTCGATATTGGCCTGTGGGAAGCCGGTTGCGTTGCCGCCTGGTTTTTGATCCTGGCGGTAATATTCACCACCATAAGTCAGCAAATGTGCGGCGAAGCTGTCGGTAAACAGGCGGCTGCGGTTTTCAAGTTTGCCGCCCGTTGTGGTCTGTTTGCGGAATTCAGACCCATCGGTTTGACCCTGGGCATTAATACGCGCTTCGGACCAGTAAGCGGTGGCATCAGCATTCAGCCAGTCACTTTGCTCCGGCCCGATATGGTATTTCACCTGCGCGTCACGCTGGATGGTTGAGCGATCAACCATCGGATTGCTTGGGTCAGCAGTCGTTGTTTGCGGGTTTTTGGGTTCACGAGCGGCATTGTTGTAGTAACGCAGAGAGCCACCCAGAGATTGCGCCGGGTCGATATACCACGTGCCTTTGGTCAGGAAGTTGCTGATGCTTTCATCGTTAGGGGCAGTTTCACCGTCGCTCTGGCGAATATCACCCCGATCGCGGCTTGACCAGGCCACCAGGCCGTCAAGATTGTCGGTGCGGCCAAATGCACTGGCACCCATGCCAACGCTATGGTCGCCGGTGGCTCCTGTTCCAAATACTCGGTATCCGCTGTTTTGGCCTTCGTACAGCAAATCGCTGGCATCAGCGGTTTCATATGAGATTACCCCGCCTAACGCACCGCTGCCGTAGAGCAGAGCAGAAGGGCCTCGCACCACTTCGATACGTTTGATCAACGCAGGATCGATAAACGTGCTGTTGAGGTGCCCGGTGTCAGTTCCCTGACGGACGCCGTCAACCAGCATCAACACACCACGGCGGTCATAACCACGCATATTGATGTCCTGACCGTTGGTGCGACCGGAGCCGGAAACGGTAATCCCCGGGACTTTACGCAACATATCAGCGGCAGAAGAGGCAGTCTGGCCTTCAGGAGTATCGCCATCAATGACGGTAACCATCATTGGCGCTTCGAACGTGCTGCGTTGGTTTCCCGTGGCGACAACGGTCATTTGATCGTCTTTTGCACTGGCGGGCAGGGCAGAAAATACCGCAACAGTCAGTAATGACAGACGGAATCCGACTGTGTGTAAAGCAGGCATGCGCAAATCTCCATAAGAAAATTAAAAGCGCTGGCTGCCTGGGGATGGTGAAAAACCTGGGTGGCTTGCGTAGT
>Ga0160437_1001086_pt1 | contig 12754 bp, 13 predicted proteins | sample HID1975I_E0MG_FD_108227 | JGI IMG/M metagenome (GOLD analysis project Ga0160437, IMG submission 108227) | Enriched soil microbial communities from UW Madison campus, WI, USA - HID1975I_E0 MG | ecosystem: Environmental > Terrestrial > Soil > Unclassified | place: USA: Madison, Wisconsin... | reverse complement strand
CGGCCGATCGCCACGCGCTGGGCTTCGCCGCCGGACAGCGTGGCCGGGCTCCGGTCGAGCAAGTGGCCGATGCCCAGGAAGCCGAGCGCGGTGCCGAGATCCATCCAGCGCTGCGCCGGCGGCGCCAGACGCCAGCCGTAGAGCAGGTTGTCCCGCACGGAGCGGTGCGGAAACAGGCGAAGGTCCTGGAATACGTAGCCGCAGCGGCGCTGCTCGGGCCGCAGGTCGATGCGCCGGGCCTTGTCGAACAGTACCGTGTCCTCGACGAGGATGTGGCCGGCGCTGGGCCGCGCGAGCCCGGCGATGGCGTCGAGCAGGGAGGTCTTGCCGGCGCCCGAAGGCCCGAACAGCGCGGTCAGGCCGCCTTTTTCGGTCCGGAAGGCATAGTCCAGCCGCAGCTTGCCGCGCTTCAGGGCGATCGCCAGGTCAAAGGGCATGATGCGCCGCCCCCGCCCGGCCGTATCGGGAGCCGCTACGCCGCGCGAGCCATTCGGACGCCACCAGGGCGGCGAGCGAGACGAGGATCGACAGCACGGCGAGGCGCGTCACCTGCCACTCCGAACCGGGCATCTGCAAGGCGCTGTAGATGGCGAGCGGCAGGGTCTGCGTCTCGCCCGGAATGTTGGAGGCGAATGTGATGGTCGCGCCGAATTCGCCGATCGAGCGGGCGAGGCCGAGCACGAGTCCGGCCAGGACGCCGGGCATGGCAAGGGGCAGGGTGATCGTCGCGAAAGTGCGCCAGCGCCCGGCGCCGAGCGTGCGGGCGGCGCTTTCGAGGCGGCGATCGACCGCCTCGATCGAGAGGCGCATGGCGCGGACCATGAGCGGCAGTGCCATGACCGCGGCGGCCAGCGCGGCGCCGGTCCAGCGGAAGATGAACGTCAGCCCGAAGCCTTCCGCGAAGAAGCGGCCCAGCGGACCGGCCGGGCCGAAGGCGATCAGCAGGAGCCAGCCGGTGACGACAGGCGGCAGTACCAGCGGCAGGTGCACCAGCGCATCGAGCAGGACCTTGCCGGGAAAGTGCCAGCGGGCGAGCACCCAGGCGAGCGCAAAGGCGACCGGCAGGATCGCGGCCATGGCGACGCCGCTCACCTTCAGGGACAGGAGCAGGACCTGCCATTCTTCCGGGGAGAGGGCCATCACGCCAGCGGGTCGTGCAGGATCAGCGCGCGCCGAAGCCGAAACGGCGGAACACGGCCTTGCCCTCGGCGGAGATCAGGTAGCGGCGGAAGCCTTCCGCGTCCTTGTGGCGCGAGGATGCCAGCACGGCCACCGGGTAGCTGATGGGGTCGTGCGAACTGGCGGGGAAAGTGCCTACCACCTGCACGCCGGGTTCGGCGCGGGCGTCGGTGCCGTAGACCACGCCCAGCGGCGCGGCGCCCCGGCTGACGAGCGCCAGCGCGGCGCGCACGTTTTCGGCGGGCGCCAGCTTGCCCTGCACCGAAGGCCAGACCTTGAGCCGGGTCAGCGCCTGCTTGGCATAGATTCCGGCAGGCACGGCGTTCGGGTCTGCCACGGCCAGTCGGTTCGGGCCAAGCGCGGCCGCCAGCGGGAAACCGGGGCGAATCGTCAGGCGCTTCGCCTTGCCGGCGGGGCCGATCAGCACCAGGGTATTGGTCAGGAACGACACGCGGGTCTTGGGGCGCAGCAGGCTCTTGGACTGCACTTCGTCCATCCAGGGTTCGTCGGCGGAGACGAAGACGTCTGCCGGGGCGCCCGATTCGATCTGGCGCGCGAGGGCGGACGATCCGGCAAAGGAGATCTTCGGGCGCGGATGCCCCTTGGCCGCCCAGGCGTCGGCCGCGGCATTCATCGATTCCTGCAGGCTGGCCGCCGCCAGCACCAGGGGTCCCGACTGCTGGGCAACGGCAGGTGAGACCGCCAGGACGAAGACCGCGAACAGCGATGTCAGGAAGGCGAGCAGCCGGCGCATGGTGGAAGGTCTCCGAAAGGACTGGGCTATATTCCGTCGTATATGGCTGGATGCATGCATTGCAAGGCGTTGATGCGGCGCGACGCGGAGTGGCTTGGATGGTGTGGGCCCGATGGTATGGGCCTGATGGTATGGGCAAGCCCGGAGGAAGATGTTAGCATCCCGATTCTGCGGGAAGGTTCGGGACGTCACGCCAAAAGGCGGACGGCATCGGACCGGCGGGCAAAACCGCCACGCATTAGGGGATGTTGTGAATGAACGTCGTGAACGAAGGTATCTTTCAGTTCGAACGCCGTCCGGAAGGTTTCGCCGGACTCCATCACGGGATCAGTTCAAGCCTGGTCTATGCTGCCCAGAGCGGCAAGTTGGGCAATCCGGAACATGACGCGCGCGGGTTGATGATCGCCGTCGCGCTCTGTGCCTGCTGCTGGCTGGGCCTCGGTTACTTCCTGCTCACCTGACGCGGCGGCCCCGGCCGGGGCCGGCCCCTCAGTCTGCCAGGAATGACTTCACATCGCCCATGAAGCGATCGAACTGGTCATGGTGCAGCCAATGGCCGGCGTTTTCGTATTCGATCAGGCGGGCGTTGGGGAAGTGGTCAATCCGGCCGTCTTCGGCTGGGCTCTGCGCAAAGCTGTTCTGGCCCCAGAGCATGAGCATCGGGCAGGTGATCGCCTGCCACAGCGCGACGATGTCCGAAGTCGGCAGGTCCGATACCGACCAGACGTTGACGTAGTTGTCGAACTTCCAGCTCCAGGTGCCGTCCTCGTTGCGGCTGGCGCCGTGGATGGTGAGGTGGCGGGCCTGCTCCTCGGTGAGGAAGGTGTTCTCCTCCTTCATGCGCTGGTAGGCATCCTTGCGGGTGGCGTATTTGCGCGGCAGGCGGCCGGCGGCGCGGCGCTTGTCCTCGATCCACTGCTTCAGCCGCTCTCCCGGGCCGCGTTCCTCCATCTGTCGGCGGATCTGCGGCGGCGGGCCGAGCCCTTCGATATTGACGAACTTCGCCACTTTCTCGGGGAACAGCCCGGTGAAGCGGGTGGCGATATTGCCGCCGAGCGAATGGGCGACGATCGTCACTTTCTCGTGCCCGAGCGTATGCACCAGTTGCGCGAAATCGTAGACGAAGGCGTCCATCCCGTAGTGCCCTTCGGGCGACCATTCGGAATCGCCGTGGCCCCGAAGGTCCGGGCAGATGACGTTCCAGTCGTGCCGCAGTTCCTCCGCCACCCAGTCCCAACTGCGGCAATGGTCCCGCCCGCCGTGCTGGAGAATCAGCGGCGGCGCGTCCGGGTTGCCCCAATCGACGTAGTTGAGGCGCAGGCGCTGCGAGATGAAGCGGTTCGAAGTGGGACCAAGCTGGCTTTTCATGACGAAACCGTGATCCCGGCCCGCGCCGAGGTCAATGGGGAGAGGCTCGTTCTGCCCGCCGGACAGGGGGCATCAAGCGCCGATTTGCGGGGATCAAGTATTTCCTTACAGCGTGCGGCGCTTGGCAAACCGGGGTGCTTGGCCCTATCTCGCGCCCCAACGATATTCGACACATTCACGCCGGAGACTTTCACATGGCGACGACGCACAAGACCCGCATGCTCATCATCGGTTCCGGCCCGGCCGGACTCTCGGCCGCGATCTACGGCGCGCGCGCCGGGATGGAACCGATCGTGGTGCAGGGTCTGCAGCCCGGCGGCCAGCTTACCATCACCACCGATGTCGAGAACTACCCCGGCTTCCGCGAAGTGATCCAGGGCCCCTGGCTGATGCAGGAAATGGAGGCCCAGGCCGTCCACGTCGGCACCCGCATGATGTACGACATCATCACCTCGGTGGACCTGAACGGGCCGATCTTCACCGCCATCGGCGATTCGGGCGACATCTACGAGGGCGACACCCTGGTGATCGCTACCGGCGCGCAGGCGCAGTGGCTGGGCGTTCCGGGCGAGCAGGAACTCTCGGGCAAGGGCGTTTCGGCCTGCGCCACGTGCGACGGCTTCTTCTATCGCGGCAAGAAGGTCGTGGTGATCGGCGGCGGTAACACGGCGGTGGAAGAAGCGCTCTACCTGACCAACCATTCCGACGAAGTGACCCTGATCCACCGCCGCGACAGCCTGCGCGCCGAGAAGATCCTGCAGGACCGCCTCTTCGCCAATCCCAAGATCAATGTCGTCTGGGACAAGCGCGTAGAGCGCTTCATGGAAGGCGAGAACGGCGAACTTCGCGCCCTCGCGCTGATCGACACCAAGACCGGCGAGCAGAGCGAAATCCTGACTGATGGTGCCTTCGTGGCCATCGGCCACGCACCTGCGACCGAACTGTTCAAGGGCAAGCTGGCCATGGACGAGACCGGCTATCTGCTGGTCCAGCCGGGCACGCCGAAGACCGACATCGCCGGCGTCTTCGCTTGCGGCGACGTGATGGACCACGTCTATCGCCAGGCGATCACCGCTGCGGGCACCGGCTGCATGGCCGCGCTCGACGCCGAGCGCTATCTTGCCGCGCGGGACTTTGCCGAAGCGGCGAAAGTCGAGGCCTGAGGGTTTGCGTAAGGGGTTCGGGATTTCCTCGAACCCCTTACGCCTAATCCGCGGCCAGCACGTCCAGCACTTGCGCAAGCAGCCAGTCCTGCGCGTCCGGCTCGACGTAGCTATGAGTCGCACCGGCACAGCGCCGCACCCGGGGGTCCGCCTTCTGCCAGTGCGCCATGAAGGCAAGGCCGGTGCGATCACGCTCGGCCACGAGCAGGCGAACGGGGCCTGAAAAGCCGGCGATGCCTGCCGCGATTTCCTGCGCGAGACCGACGGGCTGGGCACGGGCCGGACGCGCGGCCGCCACCAGGCTGCGAACCAACTTGCCTACCGCCACCTGGCCGGTCAGCAGGCGCTTGATGGCAGCCGGATCGGCCAGCCGGCGCCGATAGTGGTCGCGCACGACTTCGGCCGGGGCCTCCGCGGCGGTGTCTTCGATGGTCCAGGGATTGGAAAGCACCAGCCCGTCCAGCCCCGCCCCTTTCGCGAGCATCAGCGCGCTGGCGGCGTCGCAGTTTCCGAAGCCGATCACGCGGCGAAGGCCCGGGCATTCCGCGCGGAAGGCTTCCAGGGCGGCGCGGATATCGGGGGCGCTTGACCGGAATTCGCCGTTCTCACCCTCGCTGTCGCCCACGCCGCGGCGGTCGAAGCGCAGCACCGGGTATCCTTCCGCCGCGATGCGCGCCGCGAAGCGGGCCTGGCCGTTCCAGGCACCGGCGCGCACTTCGTTGCCGCCGGAGACCAGCAGGAGACCGGTCTCGCCCGGTATCCCGTCGAGCGTGGCGACGAGGCGGGCGCCTTCGCAGGAAAACGTGAAATGCCGCCGCGTCATGGTTGCATGGCCTCCACCAGAAGCGCGGCGAGGGCATCGGCCTGCGCCGCGTCCTCGTCCGGCTCGGCGCGGAGCCAAAGGCCGCTGCCGCCGATCCGGTCCTGCGCGATGACGCTTGCCCCGATCGCAGGTTCCAGGCGCTCCAGGTCGCGAAAAAGCGCGCTGCCGAGTGGATATCCCGCCAGCACGAGACCATCTTCGCGGGCGGAGGCCGTCATGGCTTCGCGGTGTTCCTCCAGCCCGGCCTCGCGGCTGGCCAGCATGCGTGCGCGAAGCATGCCGCGCAGGATCTGCGCGCCCTTCACCGGGGCATAGTGGAACGCGGGGAGGGGCGGCGTGAGCAGGCAGCCGCCGCGCAGGCCCAGCGCATGGGTAGCCCTGAAGTGCCGCGCCGCGGCCCCCATGGCGTCCTGCCAGTGCCGGGCATCTTGCCCTGGCAGGCCGGAGAGGCTCTCGTTCGTGCCGGGAAGATCGGGCAGCACACTGTCCATACCCGCAAGGTCGAGCCGGCGCATGACTTCCACGGTGAAGCGGCGCAGGCGATTGCCCTCGTCGAACAGCGCGGGCACGATCAGCAAGCGGCAGGCGCGTCCGCTGTCGAAAGCGAGCGCCTGTTCCTCCTGGGCGCCTCCGTCGGGAAGCGGGCAGAGCCAGGTCGCGGGGGTCATCGGGCGATACCCCCCGCGGAGGTCATGCCGCGGTGCGCTTGGCTTTCGCGAAGTCCAGCAGGGCGCCGAAAGTCTCCAGCATCTCGCCGTCGATCTCGTCGTCCTCGATGATGATGTCCAGCCGGTCTTCCAGCTCGGTCAGCAGGCCGGCCACGGCCATCGAATCCAGCTCGGGCAAATGCCCGAACAGGCCGGTGTCGGCATCGAACGTTTCTGCCTGCCCCTGCTTGAGGCCCAGTACGTCCGTCAGGATGCGGCGCAGCAGCAGGTCGGTGTCGTCTTGCATGGCCCCTCTCTTCGGGCATTGTCTTTAGTCTCCGCGCCTCTAGCCGCGCTTCGCGGTTGCGGCAAGGTACTGTGCACCTGCCCCCAGAATGCCGCGGGCGAATTCGCGGCCGAAATGCGGCCAGTTCAGCGGCGACCAGGGGCGGAACATGTCCAGCCGATATCGCGGCCGCACAATTTCCATCCAGTCGCGCTTGTAGGGATCGTCGCCGGTGCCGAAATCGACGAGATTCACCCGGTCCATGTCGATGACGTGGCGGAACAGCGCAGCACTGAGCACCGAACCCGGCGAAAGCGGCTTCGCGGCCTCGCGGTGTGCCAGCTTGTGAATCCAGGCGGTGCCGTGCTCGACGGTCCACATCTGCGCGGCGACGGGCTCGCCGTCCGCCAGCGCCAGGCCAAGCCGCAGCCGCCCGGCCCGGCCTTCGGCCTCGGCAAATGCGCGCAGGAAGGCGGGACTGCCTTCGTGGGGCTTCCAGCTTTCGGCATAGATCGATTCGTAGGCGCGCCAGACGTCCGCATCGAAGCGGTCGAGCACCCGGGTTTCCACTTTGCCGGACTTGCGCTTGAGCGTGGTGCGCAGCTTGCCGGGACGGGAAACGAGGTATTCCGCGTAATTGCGGCCATCCACCGGCAGGACATGGTTGGTGTCGCAGGCTTCGCGGCGGACGCGCCAGCCGGCAGTTCGAAATGCCGTTTCGAGGCGCGTGGCGCTGCGATCCTCGTCAGGCAAGCCGCCCAGCGTGATGCGCCGCGCCTTGCCCGCAAGGTCTGCCGCCAGCGCCTGGAGCAGCCCGTTACTGCGCGAGGCGAGGGGGCGATAGCGGAAAGTGTACCAGTTCGACAGCGCCTGGAGGTGGCCTCCGGTGCCCTGCAGCGGCAGCACCGCCAGCTCGTTCTCCTCACGCGCAACGGCGATCAGCGGAGCAAGGCTGCAATGCTCGGCCAGTCCCTGGAACCAGGCGAACCGGTCGAACGGCGCGCGCTGGTTGCTCTCGGAAAGCCAGGCAGCTAGCTGGCCATCCGATTGCACTTGCTTAAGATCGCGGTGATAATCGACCTTTATCACGTCCCGTTCGAACCCCTGCGGAGCCTATCCCCGTCATGACCGGCAGTACCGAAAATCCGATCCTGCCGCTCGACCATCTCGCCCTGTGCGGGGAGGATTCGGCCGAGGCGCTCGTGCTGCGCGGGGAGGTACTGGACTACAAGGCATTAAGAACGCGTGTCTCCCGCCTTGCGGCGTGGCTGGCGCGCGTGGTGCCGGAAAAGGGCGCGCGCGTGGCCTCGTGGGCGGCGAAGGGCGAACTGACCTGCCTGCTGCCGCTGGCCACGGCCCGCGCCGGTCTGGTCCATGTTCCGGTGAACCCGCTGCTAAAGCATGCGCAGGTCGCCCATATCCTGGCCGACAGCGGCGCGCTCGTGCTGATCGGCACGCCCTCGCGCCTGGCATCGCTGGGCGAGGGCGATGTCCCGGCGGCCTGCCGCATCATCGAGGAAGGCGCTGCGCTGGCCGAAGCCGCGGAGCAGGGCGGAGAACTGCCACCCTCCGCGGCCGATCCCGACGAACTGGCCGCGATCCTCTATACCAGTGGCTCCACCGGCCGCCCGAAAGGCGTCATGCTCAGCCATGCCAACATGTGGCTGGGGGCAGAGAGCGTGGCCGAATACCTGGGGCTCGCGGCCGACGATCGCACGCTCGCGGTGCTGCCGCTGTCCTTCGATTACGGGCAGAACCAGCTGCTTTCAACCTGGTATGCCGGGGGCTGCGTGGTGCCGCTGGACTACCTCATGCCGCGCGACGTGGTGAAGGCCGTGGACCGCCATGCCATCACCACCTTGGCCGCCGTGCCGCCGCTCTGGGTGCAGGTTTGCGAGCTGGACTGGCCCGCCGAAGTCGCAGCGAACCTGCGCCGTCTCACCAATAGCGGGGGCGCGTTGACGGTCGATCTCGTGCGCCGCATGCGCGCCCTGTTCCCGCAGGCGCGGCTCTTCGCGATGTATGGCCTGACCGAAGCCTTCCGCTCCACATACCTCGACCCCGCGCTGATCGACACGAATCCCACCTCGATGGGCAAGGCGATTCCCCATGCCGAAGTGCTGGTCGTGACGGAAACCGGCAGGATTGCCGCGGACGGGGAGGAAGGGGAACTGGTCCATTGCGGCCCGCTGGTCGCCCAGGGCTACTGGCAGGACCGGGAGCGCACGGCGGAACGCTACAAGCCCGCACCCGCCGGATCGCGCTACGGCGGCATGGCGGTATGGTCGGGAGACCGCGTGAGGCGCGATGCGGAGGGGCTGCTCTATTTCGTCGGCCGCCGCGACGCCATGATCAAGAGCGCCGGCAACCGCATCAGCCCGCAGGAAGTGGAAGAGGCGGCGCTGGCGACCGGGCTCGTCGCCGAGGCGGTGGCCCTGGGGCTGGCGGATGCGCGGCTGGGGCAGGCGGTCCATCTCGTGGTCCGCGCGGCGCCCGGCGCTTCAGGCGCAGAGGAAGAATTGCCCCGTAAACTCATGCAGGAACTGCCGAATTTCATGCAGCCCAAAGTGATCCACTGGCGCACGGCGCTGCCGGTCGGGCCGAACGGCAAGATCGACCGTACCGGCCTTGCCGCCGCGCTTGCCGTGGAGACCCTGGCATGAAGGCGCTGGGTCCGATCCCCGCCGGGTTCGCGGCGATCGACGGCGTTCTGGCGGTCGGCGGCAAGCCGGTGACGCAGTGGGCGGCGCAAGCGGGCGACACACCGCTGTTCCTCTACGAAGCGGACCGCGTGCGCCGCCGCGTGGCTGAACTGCGCGCGGCCATGCCCGAGCGCCTGGCACTGCACTATGCCGTTAAGGCCAATCCGTTCCCGCCGCTGCTGGCCTTGATGGACGGACTGGTGGACGGGTTCGACATCGCCTCGGGCGGGGAACTCGAGATCGTGCGGGGCGCGGGGATCGACCTTGCCGCCGTCAGCTTTGCCGGCCCCGGCAAGCGCGACCGCGAATTGGAAGCGGCGATTCGCGCGGGCGTGACGCTCAATGTCGAATCGGAAGCCGAGGCCCGGCGCGCCATTCGCATCGGCGAATCGCTGTGCCTGACGCCGCGCCTGGCCATTCGCGTGAATCCGGATTTCGACCTCAAGGGATCCGGCATGAAGATGGGCGGCGGTGCCAAACCCTTCGGCGTGGATGCCGCGCGGGTCCCGGAACTCGTGCGCGAGGTCCTGGCCAGCGGCGCGGACTGGCAGGGCTTCCACATCTTCGCCGGAAGCCAGGCGCTCGATGCCGAGGCCATTGCCGAAACGCAGGGCCAGACGCTCGACCTGGCCGCGCGGCTGGCGCTGCAGAGCGGTGCGGTGCCGCCCCGCTGCAATCTCGGCGGCGGCCTTGGCATTCCCTATTTCCCGGGCGACACGCCGGTCGATCTGGCACTGGTGGGCGCGCGGCTGGCGGAGCGCTTCGAACGGCTGCCCGAGGTCTTGCAGGGCACGGCTTTCTGCATCGAACTCGGCCGCTATCTCGTTGGCGAATCGGGCATTTACATCGCGCGCGTGATCGACCGGAAGGAGAGCCACGGCGAAGTGTTCCTTGTCACCGACGGGGGCTTGCATCACCAGCTTGCCGCCTCGGGCAACTTCGGCACGGTGGTGCGCCGCAACTACCCCTCCGCCATCGCCACCCGCTTCGGCGCCGATGTGGAGGAGGAGGCCTCGATCGTCGGCTGTCTGTGCACGCCGCTCGACAAGCTGGCCGACAAGGGCGGGTTTCCAAGGGCCGATGTGGGCGATCTGATCGCGGTGTTCTGCGCCGGGGCCTACGGCGCTTCGGCCAGCCCGGCGAACTTCCTCGGCCAGGGTCCGGCGCTGGAAATGCTGGTCTGACCCGGCGTTAGCGATTGGCGCCATGTTGTCCCATAGCGGGACCGCATGGGAATCGCGCTGTCAGGGCTAACGCAATGTTCACCCTTTTAAGCGATAGGCGAGACTGGAAATTTGCCCGGTCCGCCAGTCCCGTACTTGCGGAGAAGCGGGCGCCTTGAGGGATTAGCCTATGCCGCATCGTCGCCCCATCGGACTTCTGGCCGGCCCTGCGCTCGCCGGGATGTCGCTTGCCGGCATGTTGCTTTCGGGCTGTGCCAATGCCGCGCCGAAGCCGGAACTTCCGCCTGCGCAGTTCGTGGCGATGCAGGAAGGGCCGAGCGAGGAATACGTGATCGGTCCGCTGGACCAGCTTACCGTGTTCGTCTGGCGCAATCCCGAGCTTGGCGCCAAAGTGCAGGTGCGGCCCGACGGGCGGATCACCACGCCGCTGATCTCCGACATGCCCGCCGTCGGCAAGACGCCGGCCATGTTGGCCGAGGACATCCGCCTCCAGCTTTCGCAATATATCCAGGACCCGCTGGTTTCGGTGATCGTCGACGGCTTTTCCGGCACGTACAGCCAGCAGATCCGCGTCGTGGGCGCGACCGAGAAGCCGGCTTCGATCCCCTATCGCGCCAACATGACCGTGCTCGATGCGATGATCGCGGTGGGCGGTCTCTCGGAATATGCCGCCGGCAACCGTGCGCGGCTGATCCGCTTCGACAAGGCGAGCGGCAAGCAGACCGAATATGCGCTGCGGCTGAGCGACTTGCTGAAGAAGGGCAAGAGCAAGGCCAACGTCATGCTGAAGCCGGGCGACGTGATCATCATCCCGGAAAGCATGTTCTGAGGATCGGACCTGACGGGAACGGATTGGCGCAATGAACGGCCTCTACGAAGAACTGCTCGCAGCCCTGCATAGCGTCTGGCACCGGCGCTGGATCGCGCTGGCGGCTGCCTGGGCGATCTGCCTGTTGGGCTGGCTGGTCGTGGCGCTGATCCCGAACACCTACGAATCGCGCGCGCGCATTTTCATCCAGCTCGACGATGCCCTGGCCGAACAGGTCGGCATCGGCGTGGCCGACAAGAAGCGCGATATCGAGCGTATCCGCCAGACGCTGACGAGCGCCGTGAACCTGGAGAAGGTCGTGCGCGGCACGCGGCTTGGCGACACGATCCAGTCGCCCAAGCAGATGGAATCCGCCGTCCTGGGCCTGGGCAAGAACGTCTCGGTCGTGGCGCAGCAGGACAACCTGTTCGAAATCACCGCGACTGCCAACTACGCCTCGTTCTCGGATGCCGAGAATGCGCAACTGGCCCGCGAAGTGGCGCAGAAGCTGATCGACATCTTCCGCGAGGAAAACCTCTCGGGCGACCGTGGCGACATGGTCGAGACGCTGGAATTCGTGAATCAGCAGCTTCGCAGCCGCGAGAAGGAACTGGAGAGCGCCGAGCAGCGTCGCACGGCTTTCGAGGCCGAGCATCCCGAAATGGTGCTGGGCGGCGCCGCCGTGGCGCAGCGGCTGGAAAGCTCGCGCACTCAGTTGCGTGACCTGGAGGCGGACCTCTCCGCCGCGCAGAGTTCGCTGGCGGCCATCGACGGCCAGCTCGCCGGAACGCCGCGCACCGTCGCCGGCGGCGGCGCTGGCGGGGCCGCGGGTGCGCTTGCCGCCGCCCAGGCCGAGCTTTCGGCCATGCGCGCGCGGGGTCTGACCGACAACCATCCCGACGTGATCGTGGCGCGCAACCAGGTTGCCGCACTGCGCGGCCCGGCTGCGCAGGAAGCGGCCAATGGCGGCGGCACACCCAACCCGGCCTACAGTTCGCTCCAGTCGATCCGTGCCGAGCGTCTCGCCAATGTTCAGGCGCTGACCTCGCGCAAGGCGGCCCTGCAGTCCGACGTGGCCTCGCTCACGGCATCCGCGATCCAGGACCCCGAACTCGCCACCGAGGCCCAGCGCATCAACCGCGACTATGACGTGCTTCGCCAGCAGTACGACAAGCTCCTGCAGGACCGCGAGGAACTGCGCCTGCGCGGCGAAGTGAAGACCGAGCGCGAGGCCGTGAAGTTCCAGGTGGTCGACCCGCCGACGACGCCGCGCAAGCCCGTCGCGCCGAATCGTCCGCTCCTGCTCGTGGGTGTGCTCATGGCCGGGATCGTCGGCGGCTGTGCCGGCGCGTTCGCCCTCGGCAAGGTCCGGTCGGTCTTCGCGACCACGGCCGGGCTGGAGCGGGCCATCGGCCTGCCGGTGCTCGGTGCGATCTCGCAGAACGTCACGGACCATGTGCGCCAGCTTCGCCGCCGCCGGCTCAAGTATTTCTTTGGTGCGGGCGCGGCGCTTTGCGCGCTCTGCGTGGTGCTGCTCGCGGTCGAGTTCATCCAGCGCGGCATGGTGGCCTGAGGAACGGCGATGACGGAACACAGCAAGATCCCGCTTTCCGGGCATGACGACGCGGCGCACGAAGCCGAAAGCCAGCCTCAAAAGCAGGCGCCGACCGGGCGCACCCGCGGCCCCGGCGAATCGCTGATCGAGCGCGCCGCCGGTCGCTTCGATTTCAACGCGATCATCGCGCGTCCCGGCCCGCTGCCGGTCGAACCGGCGCGCAAGGCGCCGGCTCCGGCCGCCCCGACTGCCGCCCCGACTGCCGCCCCGACTGCCGCCCCGACT
>Ga0160437_1001084_pt1 | contig 12756 bp, 8 predicted proteins | sample HID1975I_E0MG_FD_108227 | JGI IMG/M metagenome (GOLD analysis project Ga0160437, IMG submission 108227) | Enriched soil microbial communities from UW Madison campus, WI, USA - HID1975I_E0 MG | ecosystem: Environmental > Terrestrial > Soil > Unclassified | place: USA: Madison, Wisconsin... | reverse complement strand
CGGACGCCTCGCGATCGTGACCGGGCGTTCGCTCGATGCGCTGGAAGCCATGCTCGGGCCGCTCGACGTGGCGGTCGCCGGATCGCATGGCGGCGAGTTTCGGGCCGCGGGCACCCGCGATGTCGTCCCGCTCGCCCAGCCCCTGCCCCCGGTGGTCGCGCAGCGCCTTTCGGACTTTGCCCGGGCCAACGGCGACCTGCTGGTGGAGCCGAAGCCGTTCAGCATCGCCGTCCATTACCGCCGCCGGCCCGAAGCCATGCCCGCCCTGCTCGCCTGCGCGGCCGAGACCGGCGAGGCGTTCGGCCTGAAACTGAAGCACGGCAAGCAGGTGATCGAACTGTCGATGCCCGGTTCCGACAAGGGCAGCGCCGTCGCTCGTTTCATGCAAATGGCCCCGTTCGCCGGTGCCAGGCCGCTCTTCGCAGGCGATGACGTGACCGACGAGGACGCTTTCGCGGCCGTGACCCGGCTCGGCGGCGCGGGAATTCTTGTCGGGCCGATGCGCCGGACTCTCGCCCGCTGGCGGCTGGACGGTGTACCCGCCGTGCACGACTGGCTCGCAGGCGCCACGCCAGACCACGCTTCACATTCGAATAGGGAGAACAGCCCGGCATGAGCTCGCTCGAACTCTGGCCCATCGGCAATTGCCAGGTCTCCGGCCTGATCGACACCAGCGGCGCCCTCGTCTGGGGCTGCGTTCCCCGGGTCGATGGAGACCCCACGTTCTGCGCCTTGCTCCGCGGCGCGGAAGGGCAGGACGCCGGCACCTGGCGCTTCGAGCTGGAAAACCAGGTCTCGGTCACCCAGCGCTATTCGCGCAATACACCGATTCTGATCACCCGGCTGGAAGACGCGGGCGGCGGCGTGGTGGAAGTCATCGACTTCTGCCCTCGGTTCGAACGCTCGAGCCGGACCTATCGCCCTGTCGCCTATGCGCGCATCGTTCGCCCGGTCAGCGGATCGCCGCGCATCCGCACGGTGCTGACGCCGATGAGCGGCTACGGCGCGCAGCTCGCGCCCGTCACGCGCGGCTCCAACCACATCCGCTACCTGGTGGAGCGCAACACCCTGCGGCTCACCACCAATGCCCCGGTGGGCTACGTCTTGGACGAGCGCTACTACCGGCTCGAAACCACCCAGCACTTCTTCCTCGGCCCGGACGAGCCCTTCACCGGCGATATCGAGCACGAGCTGGAATCGATGCTGCGCCACACCGGCGACTACTGGCGGCTCTGGGTGCGCGGGCTGGCCACCCCGCTGGACTGGCAGGACGCGGTGATCCGCGCCGCGATCACGCTCAAGCTCTGCCAGCACGAGGAGACCGGCGCGATCGTCGCCGCGCTCACCACCTCGATTCCCGAAGCGCCGGGCAGCCAGCGCAATTGGGACTACCGCTATTGCTGGATCCGCGACGCCTATTACACGGTCCAGGCCCTCAACCACCTGGGCGCGCTGGACGTGCTGGAGAAATACCTCTCCTACTTGCGCAACATCATCGACGATGCCGAGGGCGGCGCGATCCAGCCGCTCTATGCGGTGAGCGGCGGACGCGAGATCATCGAATGGGAAGCGCCGGACCTGGCAGGCTACCGCAGCATGGGTCCGGTGCGCATCGGCAATGCGGCTTATTACCAGGTCCAGAACGACTGCTATGGGCAGATCGTCCTCCCCGCGATCCAGGCGTTTTCCGATCAGCGCCTGCTGCGCATCGCCACGCACGAGGATTTCGCCAGCCTGGAACAAGTGGGCGAAATGGCCTGGAAGACTCACGACCAGCCCGACGCCGGACTTTGGGAACTGCGCACCCGCACGGCCGTGCATACTTATAGCAGCGTCATGAGCTGGGCCGCCTGCGACCGCCTGGCCAATGCCGCCGAGTTCCTGGAACTGCACGACCGCGCCGCGATCTGGCGCGAGCGTGCGGCCACCGTGCGCAAGAACATCGACGAACATGCCTGGCACGCGGTCGAGGGCGCCGACTTCGACGATGGCGGTGCCGGGGGCCACTATGCCGCCAGCTTCGGCGGATCCCAGCTCGACGCCAGCCTACTGCAGATGGTCGAGCTGCGCTACGTCGATGCCGACGATCCGCGGTTCCAGGCCACGCTCCAGGCGGTGCAGAAGGCCCTGCGCCGCGGCGAACACATGCTGCGCTACGATAGCGAGGACGACTTCGGCCTGCCCGAAACCGCCTTCAACATCTGCACCTTCTGGCTGATCGAGGCGCTGCACCGCAGCGGCCAGGACGAAGAGGCGCGCCGCCTGTTCGAGGCCATGCTCAACCACCGCACCCGCTCCGGCCTGCTTTCCGAGGACATGGATTTCGAGACCGGCGAGCTGTGGGGGAACTTTCCGCAGACCTATTCGCTAGTAGGTATCATCAATTGTGCCGGGCAACTGTCCCGGTCTTGGCGGGACTGGCGCTGAGTCCGTTTCGAGATTTGCCTCAGGCGAATTTCGCGGAATGCTCGCCGGTCCCGCAAAACGCGTCCGCTCTGTGCTCGCGGACGCGTCACAGGGGAATGTAAATGGGTAGACTGATCGTCATCTCGAACCGGGTCTCGGTTCCCAAGGCGGCTGGGGCCGCCGGGGCGCAGGGAGGGCTCGCGGTGGCGCTCAACTCCGCACTTCGCGAACATGGCGGCATATGGTTCGGCTGGTCCGGGCAGGAGACCGAGGACTTCACCGGCCACCTCGACATGCAGCGCAACGACGGCATCACCACTGCCACGATCGACCTCGAACCGCAGGATATCGAGGAATACTACAACGGTTATGCCAATCGCACGCTCTGGCCCTTGTTCCACTACCGCATCGACCTGACCGAATACGACCGCAATTTCGGCGAAGGCTATGAACGGGTGAATGCCCGCTTCGCCGATTCGGTGCTGCCGCTGATCGAGAACGAGGATCTGGTCTGGGTCCACGACTATCACTTGCTCCCGCTCGGCTCGCAGCTGCGCGAAAAGGGCGTGAAGAACCGCATGGGCCTGTTCCTCCACACGCCCTGGCCGCCCACGCGCCTGCTGGTTTCGCTGCCGTTCCACGAACGCCTCGTGGCCTCGATGCTGGAATACGACGTGATCGGTTTCCAGAACACCGAATGGCTGGAAAGCTTCCTGCACTGTGTGCAGAAGGAAATGGGCCTGAAGGTCAATCTCGACAATTCCGTCGAGTACCAGGGCCGCAAGATCATCGCCCGCGCCTTCCCGATCGGCATCGACTTCGCGGAATTCACCGAATCCGCCGCCGGCCCGGGGGCCAAGGAAGCGCATGACCGGCTGAAGTCCAGCGTGCGCGGCCGCAAGATCCTGATCGGCGTCGACCGACTCGACTATTCGAAGGGCCTTGGCGAGCGCTTCGAGGCTTTCGGTCGCTTCCTGGCCGACAATCCGGACGATGCGGGCAAGGCCGTGCTGCTCCAGATCGCGCCCCCCTCGCGCGGGGACGTCGCCAGCTATCAGCAGATCCGCGAGGACCTGGAGCGCAAGACCGGGCACATCAACGGCGCTTATGCCGATGTCGCCTTCGTGCCGATCCGCTACGTCAACCGCGGCTATCCGCGCGACCAGCTCGCCGGGTTCTACCGCGCGGCGGACATCGGCCTCGTCACGCCTCTGCGCGACGGGATGAACCTGGTCGCCAAGGAATATATCGCGGCGCAGGATCCCGAGAACCCCGGTGTGCTCATCCTTTCGCAGTTCGCGGGCGCCGCGCATCAGCTGAAGGACGCACTCCAGGTCAATCCCCACTCGATCGAGCACGTTGCGGAAACAATTCGCAAGGCGCTCGACATGCCGCTGGCCGAACGCCGCAAACGCCACGCCAAGCTGCTCGCTTCCGTGCGCGACAATGACGTCCAGCGCTGGCGCGAGGACTTCGTGAAAGCACTGGAAGGCAAGCCCCCGCAGCGGACCAGCACGACCAGGCAGGACGAAGTGGCCTGACGTTTCAGCTCGACCCGGAAGAACGGTCGTCCATCATGAAATCGCCTGTCATTTGCGAAACGTAACTCGCCTGCCACCAATCTGACCTCTAAACTCGCTAGAAAGGGAAATGCGGAGGCGACTCCGCAAGGTCACGCGGCAAAGCCGCGGGCTGCAGGATGACCAGAAAGGGATCCGGGAAACCGGACCCAAGAAGAACAGGCACTAGAATGAATATGAATACGACTCTCTATGGCGAGTGCGTCAGCGCTGGCGGTTCCACCGCGGTGCGCATTTCCGATCTCGCCAGCCTTGGCTGCGCCGTGGAGACCGATGCCCCGGCCGCCAGCATCGAGGGCGATCTCACGCTCTGGATCGGCGCCATAGGCCCGTTCGCGGCCACGGCCACGCGGCGCGATTCGCGCAGCCTTTCCGTCCGCTTCGCCGAGCCGCTGGACCGGCAGATCGTGCAGCACTTCGCCCTGATCTGATGGGGCGGACGAGACGCCCCCAAGACTGAGAGCCGCCAGGATCGGCGCGGTTCATCGCCGCGCCAAACCCTTCCGGAATTACCGCAGGGCTTCAGAAGCGGCGGTGATCGGCGCCATCCACCAGATCGCAGATGCCGCTGAAAGCATAAGGCGCGGTGCCCTGCACGCTGATCCGGCCGCTGCGGCGGTAGATGGTGACCTGGGGCTTGTTCAGCCCGTTGAGCCGATACCTGGCGCGGATCATGTCCGGCCCCTGCTCCACATCGTAGAGGTCCCACCAGCCGTCCTGCCCCCGGCTGTTGATCGGCGGGACCAGCTTCTTCGGCAGGCGGATGCGCCCACCGCCGGACCAGAGCTGCACCATCAGCGATGCGTCGAACTGCTGCCCCGTCATCTCCGTGCGATTGCCGTAGTCGTATCGCTCGGTGCGGCTGTTCCACGTCCAGCCGTAGCTCGTGGCCATGCCAGGGCGGGTGCCGTCCCCGAAGCAGACCAGCCCGAGGTCCACGTTCTGGCCCTCCACCTGATAGCGGTCGCGGTCCTGGACGTAGCTGGGCGACTGGCGCTGCGATGAGGGGGCGGCGGCGTCGTAGCCGATATCGGGGTGATAGGCCAAGCGGTCGCGGACATTCCCGCTGCGGGCGCTGCGTCCGCAGTCCGGCGCCGGGGTGGCGACGATCGAATCGTAACGCCCCTCCCTCGTCGCGACCGAAAGGCACTGCGATCGGGAAGCGCTCCACCAGTAAGTGTAGCTGCGGTCGTCGCTTTTCTCGGCCTTGACGCGTTCGTAGCCGCGGGCGCGCAGCTCTGTTTCGCCGCCCGCGGCGCGGGCACCGACGAGGTCGGCCAGGCCTTGCGGCGCCTGCGCCCCGGCCGCTTGTGCCGAAAGGGCAAGAACCAGCGCCAGCATGGGTATGGATATCCTGACGTGCGACATCGGACAGGCTCCCCTTCGAACGACGACGGATTCCGCATGGTGCAAGGCATCACGACGCCTTGAAGAACATGGTCCATGGCCCGTCCCGGAGGGTGTCCAATGGCAAGGGATGTGTTCTGCCGAAAGAATGCCGGCCCGGATGACAGACATCGGGCCCGAACCTGGCCCGGACCCGAGACTGGCTCGGATCCGGGTTCGGCCGGTGGCAACTCAGGCGAAACGCATCAGGCCGGCACGGGGCTGGGTGCCTGTTCCCCGTCGTTCCGGATCTTTTCCTTGGGACGCGTGCCGCGTCCTACTGAGAGGTAAGTGAAGCCCGCTTCCTGGACATGCTCGGGCTTGTAGACATTGCGCAAGTCGACCAGCACCGGCGCCTTGGCGATGGCCTTGATGCGGACAAGGTCGAGCGCGCGGAAAGCGTCCCATTCGGTCACCAGGACGACGGCGTCAGCGCCCTCGATTGCAGCGTAGGGATCTTCCTTCATCTCCACTTCGGGCATCAGCGGGCGGGCCTGCTCCATGCCTTCAGGATCGTAGGCGGCCACGGTCACCCCGGCATCGGCCAGCGTCTGGGCAATGGCGATCGACGGCGAATCGCGCATGTCGTCGGTATTGGGCTTGAAGGTCAGGCCGAGCATGGCCACGCGCTTGCCGCGCGCTTCGTCCACGCCGCCCAGGGCATCCACCACCTTGCGGCCCATGGCGCGCTTGCGGGCATCGTTGACCTTGACCACCGCCTCGACGATGCGGACCGGGCTGTCGTAGTCCTCCGCCGTCTTGAGCAGGGCCAGGGTATCCTTGGGGAAGCAGGAGCCGCCATAGCCGGGTCCGGCATGGAGGAACTTGCCGCCGATGCGGTTGTCGAGGCCGATGCCCCGCGCCACGTCCTGCACGTTGCCGCCCACTTTCTCGCAAAGATCGGCCATCTCGTTGATGAAAGTGATCTTCACGGCCAGGAAGGCGTTGGCGGCATATTTGGTCAGTTCCGACGAGCGGCGGCTGACGAAAAGGATCGGCGATTCGTTGAGGAACAGCGGGCGGTAGACCTCGCGCATGACATCGCGGCCGAAATCGTCCTCGGCGCCGATGACGATGCGGTCGGGCCGCTTGAAGTCGCCGATGGCAGCGCCTTCGCGCAGGAATTCGGGGTTGGAGACCACGGCAACGCGGTGCGGCGGATTGCATGCGCGGATGATGCGTTCCACTTCGTCGCCAGTGCCCACCGGCACGGTCGACTTGGTGACGATCACGGCATCGCCGGAAAGGTGCTCGCCCACTTCCTGCGCCACGGCGTAGACGTAGGAGAGGTCGGCATGGCCGTCGCCGCGCCGCGAAGGCGTGCCCACGGCGATGAAGATCGCCTGCGCGCCGGCAATGCCTTCGGCCAGGTCGGTGGTGAACGAAAGGCGCTTGGCGGCCACATTGGATTCCACCAGCTCGGCAAGGCCCGGCTCGTAGATCGGCATCATGCCGTGGAGCAGCCGCTGGATCTTGGTCTCGTCCTTGTCGATGCAGACCACTTCATGGCCGAAATCGGCAAAACAGGCACCCGAGACAAGGCCGACGTAGCCCGAACCTACCATCGCAATCTTCATGGCGCTTCCATTTCCTTATGAACTTTGGGGAAGTTATCCTTGTCCCCCGCCCGGTCGGCAAGTCAGCCATTCGGGCAGGTACTTAACCGAATTCTCTCTCGACTTGGCGGTTTCGCCCCATCAGGGTCGTTCCTTTCCGAAGCGGAAAACCTGGCAAGACGCCGGGCCGGGACGTTCGCATCGAAAGGGCGCTCTAGACCGGGTCGATCTCCAGCCTGCCGATCTCGCCTTCGCCCCGGCCGGAGAGGATCACGAGTTCCTGGCTCGCGCAGAACGTGTCCGGAATGAAGAAATCGGTAGAGCCTGAGGTCATTTCCGCATCGCCGAGACGCCGCGCCGTGCCATCCTCGGCATAGCAGACGATCTGGAGGACGATGGGCCGGAAGCCCGCCTCCGCATGAGCAGCCCCGTCCATCCGGGCGCGGTAGTTGCCCGGTGCCAGCAGCGCATTGCGCTTGGCGATCACGCTGCGCAGCGGCTCGCGGTTGCGGTAATGCAAAACGGTGCCCGCCTTGCTGCCGGTGAAGCTGCGATCCAGCCCGGATTCCTCGGGATATTGCCAGTCGAACGGTCCGATCGGCGCGCCGTCTCCCAGGTCTTCGCGGAAGGCGAAATCGGCGGCCCGTGTGAAGTGTCCATTCGCGCAGAGGTTCTGCCACAGGATCGACGCCGCTTCGGCGCGGCCGGAGCGGACCAGCATCAGCGTGCGCGGGGAAAGCGCGGCGCAGTCCACCCTGGCGCCCTTGCGGGCCATGGTGGAGGCCACCGTTTTCAGCGCCTCGGGCCTGATCGCGGTACCGGCCCAGGGCAGGAAGGCGTTGGCCCAGTACTTCTCCTGGCCCACTTGCGCGGCGAAGGCATCCACCCCCTGAGGGCGCGAAAGCAGGTCTGCGGTCATGTCCTTGAGGCGATCGTCGTTGAGCCCGATCCGCCAGAGCGCCACAGTGCGCTGGGCGGCGATGCTCCATTCCTCGGCCTGGAGCGCCAGCATCACCAGCGTCTCCTGCGTGAAGCGGTCGCGCCAGCCCCGATCGCCCGCCAGGACCACCGAACGCAGCGCGGCGTCCTGCTCACCCTTTTGAAGCTGCCCGTAAGCGAGCAGCGCCAGCCCTTCCGAAGGAACCGGACGGCGGCGCACGAAGGCTTGCGACAGTGCCACGCCCCTTGCCGCATCGCCGCTGTCGTAAGCCTCGTGAGCCAGCGATTCCAGCGAGGAGGACTGGAGCGAAGCCGGCACGAAGCGGGCTACAAGCTGGGCCACGGCGAAATTGCGCCGCCCTTCCCGGTCCATCTCCACGCCCACCGCCACGATGGCGGCCAGGGCCAGGATGGCGATCCACGCCGTGCGACCGATCAGCGAGGTCATCCCGCGTCAGTCCTTTTCGCCGTAGCTGTAATAGCTCGCGGCATAGTAGTTGTAGTCCTCTCCGCCCACCTTGGGGTCGAAGCGGTTGAGCACCACGCCCAGCATGTTGGCCTTGATCAGGGCCAGGCGGCGCAGCGCGGATTTCACCGCTCCGCGATGGAAACTGGAGGCATCGACCATGAACAACACGCCGTCCGCATGGTTGGCCAGCAGCGCCGCATCGGAAAGGCCCAGCAGCGGCGGGGAGTCGATCACCACCACGTCGAACTTGCGGCGCGCTTCCTCCATGAAGTGCGGCAGCCCCTCGCCCGAGAGGATCAGCGCGGGATCCGGCGGCGCGGGCAGCGCCGACATGTAGCTGAGGCTGGCGACCTCGGTGGGCTGCAGGGCCGCATCGAAGGTCTTTTCGCCGGTCAGCACGTCGGTCAGGCCCGTGGCCTTCCGGTCGCTCATGAAGTTGTGCAGCGTCGGGCGCCGCAAGTCGGCGTCCACCAGCAGCACCCGCTTGCCGAGCACGGCGATGTCATGCGCCACCGCACGGGCGGTCGTGGACTTGCCCTCGGATTCGCGCGAACTGGTGACCATGAGCACTTCCGGCAGACCGGTCGCGGTGGAATAGCGCAAGTTGGTGACCAGCGAGCGATAGGCCTCGCTCACCCGCGAGCGGCGGTCGTCGAAGTGGCTGGCGACATCGCCCCCCTTCTCCAGCGGGATCAGGCCCAGCAGCGGCATGCCCAGCTTGCGCTCGACATCCTCGGGCGAGCGGATCGCATCGTCGAAGATCTCGCGCAGCAGCACCGCACCGGCGGCCAGCACCAGGCCCAGCACCAGCGAGGCGACGATATTGACCAGCAGACGCGGCGAGTAGGGCTTGGCCGGCACTTCCGCGCCGTCGACCAGCGTCAGGTTGTTGGACGAGGCCCCGGCCGTGGCGTTGAGCTGATTGTAGCGCGAGAGCAGGGTGTCGTAGAGCGTCTTGTTGGTATCGGCGATGCGCTTCAGCACGGCCAGCTGAACGCCGCGGTCCTGCTCCTTGAGCGCTTCGCCGCGCAGCGATTCGACCTGGCCGGAGAACGACTTCTCACGCTCCTGCGACGACTTGTATTCGAGATAGGCCGACTTCTTGATGGAATCCGAGATGGCGCCGATGCGGCTCTCGTATTCGGCGATTTCCGCCTGCTTCGACTTCACCGTGGTGAAATCGTCGAGGTGGCGGGTGCGTTCCTCGGCAAGGTCCGCCTCGACCTTGGCCTTCTCGGCCAGGAGCGTGGAGACGGCCGGGTTGGCGTTGACTTCGGGAATGGCCAGCGGCGCGGCCTTGGCCAGCGTCAGCCAGCGATCCTGCGCGGCGATGCGGTCCGCCGTGGCCTTGGCCGCCGCATCGTTGAGCTGGACCAGCGTGTTGTTGGTGACGGAAAGCACCGATTCCTGGTTGCCGTCCTGCCCCTGGCTGGTCACGCGGATCAGGCCCGCGGCGCTGGCATACTGGTTGAGATCGCGCTCGGACTGAGTGACCTTGGCGCGCGCCTCGTCCAGCTGGTCGGCCAGGAAACGCCGGGCGTAGGAGGAACTGTCGTACTTCTGGTTGAGGTTCCGCTCCATGTAACGCTCGCCATAGAGCTGCGCCAGCTTGGCGGAATAACCGGGGCTGCGGCTGCTGACGCTGATGCTGACGATCCGGCTGTCGGGCGGCAGCGTCACGGTCAGGCTGCCGAGCAGCGAATCGATGGCGCTTTCCTTGCGAAGCTGGTCCAGCTTCTTGGTCCCGCCCGATTTCAGCACGTCTTCCTGCGTCGGCATGTCGGTGCCCATCGCTTCGTAGAAGGCGGGATCAGAATCGAGCCGGCCGCTTTCGACCACGCTTTCGGCCAGCGAGCGGCTCTGGATGATGCCGAGCTGGGTCTGCAGGAAGCGCTCGGCGTCCTGGACGTTGGTGACCTTCTGAAGCTCGCTGCCCTCGATGATCTGGTCGGCCTGGTCCTCGATCAGCACGCGCACGCCCGCGCTGTAGCGCGGCGCGATCAGCAGCGTGACGATCACGCCCAGCACCAGCGTTGCCGCCACGATGGCCGCGATCAGCGCGATGTTGCGGCGGACCATCCCCATGATGGTCTTGAGCAGCGCGGTCAGGTCCGGCCCGGATTCCTCGCCGTAAAGCTCGCCATGGGAAGCCCCTTGGGGAAATCCGTGAGAGGGGCCTTCGAGACCGACCCGATCGAGAAAAGCATCGTTCAAGATATGTCCCGCCATCCTATTGTTTCCACGCGAGCGGTTATTGACCCGAAGTTCGTTCATAGGTTCAGGAAACCCGTTCTGAAGGGGCGAAGGCGGTCAAGCCGTCCTCCTGCCCGGACCCGCCCCCACGCCCGCCTGTGCCCCTGCTTCCGGACCTGCCGGCCGGCCGGCTTCTGGCGCCCTTCTTACCCCCCTGTTCAGGCGCGCCGCGGCGACTTTCGGCCTCGTCCCGCTCCGCGCCGATCAGCAGCGCGGCCATCAGCGCGAAAAGGCAGAGCAGGGTCTGGCTGCGCAGCGGGTAGTCGGTGATCGACTGAAGCGCGACCAGCGCGAAGGTGCCCACGCCTGCCAGCCCGATGCCGCCACGGCGCAGCGCCGCCACGCCGAGCCGTCCGAGCACGAAGGCCCAGCCCAGCACCAACGCAATGCCCACCAGGCCGGATTCCAGCGTGGCCTCCAGGAAGTCGTCATGCGCACGCTGGGCGCGGCCATAGCTGAGGTTTTCCAGGGCCTCGTCGGCCTGAAACACATCGTCGAAGGAGCCGATCCCGCTGCCGACCGGCCAGTAACGGCGCGATGCGGCCACGGTGTCCTTCCAGATCAGCGGGCGCTGCTCGTCCTCCACCGCGTCGAAGCGTCCGAACGCGCTCTGCACGCGCTGGTTGTTCGCCAGCAGGCTGGCTGCGCCTGCCAGGACCAGCACCACGGCGCCCACGGCGATCGCGGTTCGGCGGGTCAGGGTCGGCCGGCGCCAGCGCACCCAGCGCCAGGAGGCCAGCGCAGCGGGCACCAGCAGAAGCAGCATGCTCGTGCGCGAGCGGGTGAGCACGACGCCCACGATCAGCAGCACCGCGGTCGCCATGCCGCCCAGCGTCCAGATCGCACGGATCTGCCGCAGCGGGAACACCGCCACCAACGCCACCAATGCGATGTCGAGCATGAGCCCGCCGGTGTTGCGGTTGGCGAAAGTGCCCTGGAGATCGGGCGAGCCGATAGTCTCGGCGTAGAAGACGAGGTGGCGATTGCCGGTCGCGAGTTGCTGGGCGCCGAGCAGCACGACGATCAGCCCGCAAGCGACCACCAGCATGAGCAACTGGCGCTTGTCTTCGCGCCCCAGCTGCCAGGCGAGGACGAGAATCGCGAGCGCCGGCAAGAGCGCGAAGAAGGCAATGGCCGTGCGATTGGGGTCGAGCGAGAACGGCATCCAGACATCGCTGCCGCCGGTGAGGTCGAGCGATTGCCCCACGAATTCCCGGCCCGGCAGCGCCTGCCAGATCGCGGGCGGCAGCGGCACCAGCTGAAGCAGCGACAGAAGCAGCGTCAGCGCCACCAGCACGACGAGCCCGCGCGGAGCAGTGCGGAAGAAAGCGGCCACGGCCGGACCGTTGATGGCCAGGATCGCCAGGCCTGCAAGCTGGACGACCAGGTTGGCCAGGCCCGCGCCGGACCCGCCGCCGCCGAACAGCAGTCCGACCAGAACGAGGATTCCGGCCTGCACCGTGCGGCTTCCCGGACGGGCTTTCGGCACGAAGACCGTGCGTTTCTCAGCTAACGACCCAGACAGAGCTTCTTCCTTATGATTGCAGATCGGGATGCGAAAATGTCTGCTTTCGCAAGTCTCGCCCAATCGAAAGGGCTTCCATGGAGCATTCCGTCGGCATCGGTCTGCGACCCGGCTGACGTTACTATCAACAACTCGACTGGTAAAAATTACAATGACAGAACTTATACTGAGATATTTCAGAAGAACCGCATCACGCGCAGTCCTGAAAGAGCCCGGCCCTTAACTGCAGCTCCCAGGCGAAGTAGCGGCCAGCAATCGGCTAGCGATGGCGAAGGGCTGCACGTCTCTCTGCGTCATGAGTCCTCCTGGAACTGCGCTATACAGGTCAATCGTCTTCTTCGACCATACCGCGCTGCACAATGGAGGGCAAATTGCGAACCGGGAATTTGCCCTCGATCCGGCCCCTCTCGTCGCACTTTCAAGCCTTTCCATCGCAGTAGCCGGAAAGACGCCGGATCGCGTCGACAGTAAAACCGATTGCAGCCCCTCGCTCTCTGTCGATCCGGTGGATTCGCAGCGCAAGGTCCGACCTCTCGCCGGCGCTTTTCAGCGCCTTAACGCCGACCGCCTGCGCAGATGCGAAAAACCGGGAGCCGCCACGAAGGCCGCTCCCGGTTCAAATTTGCGCGCGTCCGGGATCTG
>Ga0160437_1001083_pt1 | contig 12765 bp, 9 predicted proteins | sample HID1975I_E0MG_FD_108227 | JGI IMG/M metagenome (GOLD analysis project Ga0160437, IMG submission 108227) | Enriched soil microbial communities from UW Madison campus, WI, USA - HID1975I_E0 MG | ecosystem: Environmental > Terrestrial > Soil > Unclassified | place: USA: Madison, Wisconsin... | reverse complement strand
CGACCATGCCCAGCAGGCCGGTCTGTTCCAGCACCTGGCGGGTGAACTTGTCCATGCGGGTGGCGGTGGTCGGGCCGGCCGGGCCCACCACTTCGTCGCGCACCGGATCGACCGGGCCCACGTAGTAGATGAAGCGGCCCTTGAGGTCCACCGGCAGCGGCTCGCCCTTGTCCAGCATTTCGACCATGCGCTTGTGCGCGGCATCGCGGCCGGTCAGCAGCTTGCCGTTGAGCAGCAGGGTCTGGCCCGGCTTCCAGCTGGCCACGTCTTCCGGGGTGATCGTGTCCAGATCGACACGGGTGCCCTTGGAGGCGTCATAGGTGATCTGCGGCCAGTCTTCCAGCGACGGCGGGTCGAGCATCACCGGGCCACTGCCATCCAGGGTGAAGTGCGCATGGCGGGTGGCCGCGCAGTTCGGGATCATTGCCACCGGCAGGTTGGCCGCGTGGGTCGGGAAGTCCTTGACCTTGATGTCCAGCACGGTAGTCAGGCCGCCCAGGCCCTGCGCGCCGATGCCCAGCGCGTTGACCTTGTCGAACAGCTCCAGGCGCAGCTCTTCGGCCCGGTTGGAGGCGCCACGGGCCTTGAGCTCGTTGATGTCGATCGGCTCCATCAGCGATTCCTTGGCCAGCAGCATCGCCTTCTCGGCGGTGCCACCGATGCCGATACCGAGCATGCCCGGCGGGCACCAGCCGGCGCCCATGGTCGGCACGGTCTTGAGCACCCAGTCCACGATCGAGTCGGACGGGTTGAGCATGGCGAACTTGCTCTTGGCTTCCGAACCACCGCCCTTGGCCGCGACGATCACCTCCACGGTGTCACCCGGCACGACCTTGACGTTGACCACGCCGGGGGTGTTGTCCTTGGTGTTGATGCGCTTGCCGGCCGGATCGGCCAGCACCGAGGCGCGCAGCTTGTTGTCCGGGTAGTTGTAGGCCCGGCGCACGCCTTCGTTGGCCATGTCTTCCACGCCCATCGTGGCGTCGTCCCAACGCACGTTCATGCCGATTTCCAGGAACACGGTGACGATGCCGGTGTCCTGGCAGATCGGCCGGTGGCCTTCGGCGCACATGCGCGAGTTGATCAGGATCTGGGCCATCGCCTCCTTCGCGGCCGGCGACTCTTCGCGCTCATAGGCAGCGTTGAGGCTCTTGATGTAATCGACCGGGTGGTAGTACGAGATGTACTGCAGCGCGTCGGCGATGGACTGGATGAGGTCTTCCTGCTTGATCGATGTCACGACTTGCTCGCTTGCTGGAGGCTGGCGGGGGTTGAACCGCCGATTTTAACAAGGACCGCCCGGCGGCGTTGAGAATCGCTCGCGGCCGCGGCTTTTGGTGCACAGTGGCCGCCCAGCCCTGTCACAGCGGCCCGCCCGGCCGCGTCCTCCCGGCATGACTCCGACCGATACCTTCCAGACCCACCGCCCCCGCCTGTTCGCCCTGGCCTACCGCCTGCTGGGCAGCCGCAGCGACGCCGAGGACATCGTCCAGGACGCCTGGCTGCGCTGGCAGGGCGCCGATACCGCCGTGATCCGCGATCCGGAGGGCTGGCTGGTCACCGCCACCACCCGGCTCGGCCTGGACCGCCTGCGCGCACTGCGCAGCGCGCGCGTGGACTACGTCGGGCCGTGGCTGCCGGAGCCGCTGGAGATCGCCCTGGACCCGGATCCGCTGCAGGACCCGGCCCAGCGCCATGCCTTGGCCGACGAGGTCTCCGTAGCCTTCCTGGCACTGCTGGAGCAGCTCAAGCCGGATGAGCGTGCCGCCTTCCTGCTCAAGGACGTGTTCGATTACGACTACCCGGACATCGCCCCGCTGCTGGAGCACTCCGCGGCCAACTGCCGGCAGCTGGTACACCGGGCGCGGCAGCGCCTGCAGACCGGCGCGCCCCGCTTCACGGTCCCGGCCGCACAGCACCGCGAGTTGCTGGCGCGTTTCATGGACGCCTCCCAGCAGGGCGACCTGGCGTCGATACGCTCACTGCTCGACGCCAACGCCGAGATGATCTCCGATGGCGGGGGCCGCGTGACGGCGGCAATCCGTCCACTACTCGGCGCCGAGCGCATCGCGCAGCTGTACTGGGCGATCGCGCGCCGCAACGGCCAGCATCCGGCGCAGCTCGGCCAGGTCAATGGCGAGCCGGCGATCCTGCGCTTTGCCGGCGACCAGCTGCACTCCGTCACGATGATCACGGTCGATGCGGGGCGCATCGTGCGCGTGCTCAGCGTGCTCAATCCGGAAAAACTCACCGCGTTTGTCACAGCGCGCGACGCTGGCGCGTCCTCCTGATGAAGACGGCCGCTGCGGCCGTCATGGAGTCCCCGATGTCCAGCTCACCCCGCGTTCCGTACACCCGCCTCGCCGCCGAGGCCTTCAAGGGCCTGCTGGCCACCAGCAAGGCCGTCCACGACAGCTCGATCGACCCTGTCTTGATGGAGCTGGTGTTCCTGCGTGTCTCGCAGATCAATGGCTGCGGCTACTGCATGGACATGCACGGCACTACCCTGCGCAAGGGGGGAATCGAACCGCGCAAGCTCGATACGCTGCCGGCCTGGCACGAGAGCCGTTTCTTCAACGCACGCGAGCGCGCCGCCCTGGGCTGGGCTGAGGCACTGACCCGGCTGAGCAGCGCAGCGCCTTCGGATGCCGCGTACGAAGCGCTGTTGCCGCACTTCGATGAAAAGGGCATCAGCGACCTCAGCATGGGCATCGCGGTGATCAATGCCTGGAACCGCCTCGGCGCCGGGCTGTTGCCGCCGCTGCCGTGATTTGCTGGCGGGAACGCGCTGAGCCGCCTTGTCCAAGCGCTCGCACGGAGTGACTGAATCGCACCTGCATGCGCGCACGCAGCGCGTGAGCGCAAAACAGGGGTATTTCTGACATGGAACTCGGACTTTCAGGACAGAAAACAGTGGGTGCGCCTATCCAAAACACCTCGCTGATTTCTTGTTCAAATAACACCTCAGCCACGCCACGGTTCGCAGTACGGTCCGCCCTCTTTTTGGGCAGGACCGGACTGCATGACACGCACGCGCAGCGCAACGCTTCATCCACACCCGACTGCGTGGTTGACCGCGTATCTGCTCATCAACGCGGCCGGGTCTTCCCTGCCGGTGCTGTTGAACGTCACATGGCCCGCTGCCATCGACGCGCAGCTGTTTGTCGCCGTGGCACTGGCAAGCCAACTGATCCTCGCCCTGGCTGTGTGCTGCCTGCCCGGCTGGTTGCTGGGCAACATCAAGATCAAGCCACTGCGGGCGCTGGCATTGCCCAGCGTGGTCACGCTGACCACGCTGTGGTGGATTGCGCTGCTCATCGATGCGCGGGTGTTCCACCAGTTCGGTTTTCATCTCAATGGTCTGGTCATCGGCCTGCTGCTCAGCGGTCGTCTAATGGAACAGCTCGGCCTGACCACCGTGTCCTGTCTGGTCGCCGGCGGCGTGCTCGCCGGCATGGCCACGCTGCAGCTGCTGTTCGCGCGCTGGCTTAAGCACCGCCGCATTGCCGCGCTCCCGCGCGCCCGCTGGCTGTGGGTGCTGCTTCCCCTGCTGCCGATCACCCAAGGCCTGGCGATCTGGTACGACGCGCGCAGCCGAGCCGATGCCATGACCGGACTGCGCCCCATTCCCTGGCTGCACACCGCGACTGCGCGGCGCCACCTGGCCAAGCTGGGCTGGGCCCAGGAAGGCGGCAGGCAACGCCAGCTGGCGGGGCAGCCCAGCACCACCGCCGCCCTGCAGTACCCGCACCAGCCTCTGCAGTGCCGCGCGGAGCGGCCCATGAACGTGCTGATGATCGTGGTGGATTCGCTGCGTCATGACATGCTCACACCTGCGCAGATGCCCAATGCCAGCCAATTCGCCGCGCAGGGATGGCAGGCGGAGCAGCACTACAGCACCGGCAACAACACCATGCATGGCTTGTTCGGGCTGTTCTACGGCCTGCCGGCCCTGCATACCAACACCATGATCCACCACCGCCGCGGGCCGGAGCTGCTGCGCCAGCTGGACCAGCGTGGCTACCAGTTCCATCTGTATGGTGGCGCTTCCCTGCAGGGCGCCCGCATGGACCGGGCCGTGTTCGCGCAGGTCGCCGCGCCGCTGCATACCGCGCCGAATGACGTCGCCCAGGATCTGCGTGATCGTTACGTTGTAAATCAGCTGGCCGCTGCCCTGCGCGGGCAGCCCGCCGAGACACCGTTCTTCGGGTTCATGCTGCTGGACAGTGCCCATGCCCCCTATGCCGTTCCGGCCGACGCAGAGCACCGGTTCCTGCCCCAGGCCAGATCCGGTGATCACCTCAAAACCCATCGCGGCACGGACCCCGCGCCGTTGTTCAACCGCTACCGCAATGCCGTGCTCAAGGCCGACGCCCTGATCGGCCAGTTGCTGCAGGCCCTGGATGACAGCGGCCGCCGCGACGATACCGTGGTGATCATCACCAGTGATCACGGCGAGTCCTTCAACGATCTCGGCCAGAACGACTGGGGGCACAACGGAAATTTCAGCGATGTGCAGACCCGTGTGCCGATGGCGATCCGCTGGCCGGGCCGGGCACCCGCCAAAGAACCGGCCATCACCAGCCACATCGATATTGCACCGACGCTGCTGCGCCACCTGCTGGCCTGCAGCAATCCGCCCTCGGACCATTCGGCGGGGCTGGACCTGTTCGGCCCGCTGCCGCCGATGCGCCCGCTGCTGGTGGAGTCATGGACCCAGCGCGCGGTGCGCGTCGGCCCTCGGGCGCTGATCGTGCGGCCCTATGGCATCGAGGTACGCGACGCCGACTATCGTCAGATCCCGGATACCACCTCAACGGCCGCCATCACCGCCGCCATCATCGACCAGATGCAGCTGCTCCAACCCATCAGCAGGCCGTCGCCGTAGCGCGTTGGCGACACGGGCCGATGGGCCGTCATGGCATGTACCGGCAGCGCAGGCGGCAGGCTTCATCTGCAAACTACGCGGGCGACGCGCACAATGTCGCCCATGCCCGCCTCCCCCGCTGCCGGTGCACCCGGCCAGAAGAATCCCAGCCTGCGTGAGCGCGTCAATGCGATGCGCAACCTTCCCCCGTTCCTGCGCCAGGTCTGGCAGACCAGCCCGGGGCTGACGCTGGCCAGCCTCGGCCTGCGCGTGATCCGCGCGTTGCTGCCGGTGGCGATGTTGTACGTCGGCAAGCTGATCATCGATGCCGCCGTGCACCTCAGCCAGCACGACGCCGGCTTTCCGCCGTTCGGTGAGGCGCTCTCCAGCGGCCTGCTCAACCCGCTGCTCGGCCTGCTCGCGCTCGAGTTCGGCCTGGCGATGGCCTCGGACCTGCTTGGCCGCATGGTCAGTTACGCCGATACGCTGCTGTCGGAGCTGTTCACCAACGTCACCAGCGTGCGCCTGATGGAACACGCGGCCGAGCTGGACCTGGAGGATTTCGAAGACCCCGACCTGCAGGACAAACTGGACCGTGCGCGGCGCCAGACCATGGGCCGGATGAACCTGATGAGCCAGCTGTTCGGCCAGGTGCAGGACAGCATCACCGTGGCCAGCCTCGCGGTCGGCCTGATCGTCTACGCGCCCTGGTTGATCCTGCTGCTGGCGGTGGCGCTGATCCCGGCCTTCATCGGCGAATCGCATTTCAACGCGGCCGGTTACAGCCTCAATTTCCAGTGGACACCGGAGCGTCGGCAGCTGGAGTACCTGCGCCAGATCGGGGCGAGCGTGGAAACCGCGAAGGAGGTGAAGATCTTCAACCTCCATCGCTTCCTGATCGACCGCTATAAATTACTCGCCGAGAAGTTCTATCTCGCCAACCGCGCCCTGGCCCGCAAGCGCGCGATCTGGGGCACGCTGCTGGCCGCGCTCGGGACGCTGGGCTATTACGCGGCGTACGCCTACATCGCCTGGCGCACCGTGCGCGGCGATTTCTCGATCGGCGACCTGACCTTCCTGGCCGGCAGCTTCCTGCGTCTGCGCCAGCTGCTGGAAGGCCTGCTGATCGGTTTTTCGCAGGTCGCCGGGCAAGCGCTGTACCTGGACGACCTGTTTTCGTTCTTCCAGATCGAACCGGAAATCCATTCGCGCCCGGACGCCATCGCCATCCCGCAACCGATCACCCAGGGCTTCGTGTTCGAGAATGTCGGCTTCCGCTATCCCGATGCCGAAAGCTGGGCCGTGCGCCATCTGGATTTCGACCTGCGTGCCGGCGAAGTGCTGGCGCTGGTCGGCGAGAACGGTGCCGGCAAGACCACCCTGGTCAAGCTGCTCGCCCGCCTGTACGACCCCGATGAAGGCCGCATCCTGCTCGATGGCCGCGACCTGCGCGACTACGACCTCGATGACCTGCGCGCCAACATGGGCGTGATCTTCCAGGATTTCGTGCGCTACAACCTCAGCGCCAGCGAGAACATCGGCGTCGGCCTGGTCGAGGCGATGACCGACGATGCGCGTATCCGCGATGCCGCCCGGCGCGGCATGGCCGATGAGGTGATCGCCGGCCTGCCCGGTGGCTACGACCAGCTGATCGGCCGACGCTTCAAGATGGGCGTGGACCTGTCCGGTGGCCAGTGGCAGAAGATCGCCATCGCACGGGCCTACATGCGCGATGCGCAGGTCATGATCCTGGATGAACCCACCGCGGCGCTGGATGCCCGCAGCGAGTTCGAGGTGTTCCAGCGCTTCAAGGAACTGTCCGACAACCGTACCGCGGTACTGATCTCGCACCGCTTCTCGTCGGTGCGCATGGCCGACCGCATCCTGGTGCTGGCCGGCGGCCGGATCGAGGCCAGCGGCACCCATGCCGAACTGATGACCCAGGGCGGCCGCTATGCCGAACTGTTCGAGCTGCAGGCCGCCGGCTACCGCTGAAACCCATGTCTGACGGGCCTGTCCGGCCAGTCAATGAGAATTTATCTCATTTGAGATAAACTAGACCCGACGAAACCGACCAGAACCCCACCCCCATGTCTTCCGCTTTTGGCGCCGAAACGGTGCTTGAGGTCCGTCATTGGACCGACGCCTACTTCAGCTTCACCACGACCCGCGACAGCGGCTTCCGCTTCGAGAACGGCCAGTTCGTGATGATCGGCCTGGAAACCGAAGCGCGCCCGTTGCTGCGCGCGTACTCCATCGCCAGTGCCAACTGGGAAGAAAACCTGGAGTTCTTCAGCATCAAGGTCCAGGACGGCCCGCTGACCTCGCGCCTGCAGCACATCAAGCCCGGCGACAAGGTGCTGGTCGGCAAGAAGCCCACCGGCACCCTGCTGATCAGCGATCTGCACCCGGGCAAGCACCTGTACCTGCTTGGCACCGGCACGGGCCTGGCGCCATGGCTGTCGGTGATCAAGGACCCGGAAACCTACGAACGCTTCGACAAGGTGATCCTCACCCACGGCGTGCGCTACGAAAAGGACCTGGCCTACCGCGACCTGTTCGAGAAGGAACTGCGCGAGCACGAATTCCTTGGCGAGATGATCGGCGACAAGCTGCTCTACTACCCGGCCGTGACCCGCGAAGCCTTTCCCAACCAAGGCCGCCTGACCTCGCTGATGGAAAGCGGCGAGATGCAGAAAACCCTCGGCCTGCCGCCGCTGGATCCGCAAAACGACCGCGCCATGATCTGCGGCAGCCCGCAGATGCTGGCCGACCTGCGCACCGTGCTGGACAGCCGCGGCTTCCAGACCTCCCCGCGCATCGGCACCCCGGGCCACTACGTGTTCGAACGCGCCTTCGTCGAAAAATGAGGACCAGCCACGCCACGCGTGGCTGAACCCCACCGAGGTGACGCAACACGAGCCGCCGGCCAACGGCCGGCGCTCCCCCGATCGCCCGGCCCAGACCGGGCGACGCCCTCAGCCCAGCGCCGCCTCGATATCCCCGCGCAGCGATGCCGGCGTATCGGTCGGCGCGTAGCGCCCCAGTACCTGCCCATCGCGGCCCACCAGGAACTTGCTGAAGTTCCACTTGATCCCCCGTGTGCCCAGCACCCCGGCTTTCTCGGCCTTGAGCCACTGCCACAGCGGATCCGCCCCGTCGCCGTTGACCTCCACCTTGTCCGACATCGGGAAGCTGACCCCATAGGTCAGCGAACAGAACTCCCCGATCTGCGCCGCATCGCCCGGCTCCTGGTGCCCGAACTGATCGCAGGGAAACCCGATCACCACCAGCCCCCGCGGCTCGAACTCCCGCCACAGCGCCTCCAGCCCCTCGTACTGCGGCGTGAAGCCACACTTGCTGGCCACATTGACCAGCAACAACACCTTGCCCCGGTACTGCGCCAACGCCTGTGGCTGACCCGACAGGTCCACGAACGCAAAATCGAAGGCAGTGGTCATGGCAGGGCGCTCCGGTGGAAAGGCCTCTCATCTTAGCTCGCCCAGCATATTCGGCCTGCTGGGCTGAGGAGCCGGCCAGCGGCATTGCTGAAGCGCAAATCACGCAATCCCGGTCAGAAGACGGGGGGCCCCCGTCATGGCTGAGAACGTGATTGCTCGCAAGCAAAGCAAGTGGACGGTGGTAAGTATCGCGCCGTACGTTTGCAAGACACCAACGGGGGGAGCAACACCTCCGGTGCCCTACCCCGTGACTGCCGAACTGCAAACGGCGGAAGGAACTGCCAAATCAGTGAGTGCCAACGGAAAGCCCGTGGTGGTCTTCGACATGAGCCTCGTACCGACCACCAAGGCCGACCAAGCCGGTGTCGCTAACGGCATCAAAAGCGGCACCGTTGGTGCGAAGTGCTACCCCAAGCTGAAAAGCAGCACCGTTCGTGCGGAGGGCAAGCTGGTCATCAGGCACGGCGACCTGTTCTGGATGAATGGGAGCTAACGACAAATGGACTATTCAAGCACAGAACAAAGGCTACGCAATCTCAGTCCATGTCCCATTGCCCAAGAATCCCAACAGCGTGGGCAGCTGGGATGACATGTACATCGCGGACGCTGGAAACGGCAAGGTCCGGGTTGATGTGTATGGCACTGATCCTCAAGGAAACCCACGTCACAGTGTCGAAGAACTGGACGAGGAAGCCTACGAAAGGGTGCGAGCGGAGCTCCTCAGAAATGAGCAAGCGACGCTACCTTCCTTCTCGTCGATCAAATCGGGGAACACATTAGGCCGACTGATCGGTGAGACGGCGCCGAGCACGTTGCCCGCGGTCCACGCCAATCCTCCGATCCAAGCAGAGACAGAAGAGGAAGGCATTACAGGAGGGCAAATTCTAGATGGCATACAAATCGGAGTAGACGTCATCGGCCTCATTCCTGTAGTCGGCGAAGTAGCTGACTTAGTCAATGCTGGTGTAAGCCTCGCGCGAGGTGATTATATTGGAGCGACATTGTCTCTCGCAGCGGCAATTCCATTTGCCGGCTGGCTTTCCACAGGCGCCAAAGGAATCCGCCGTGGCGCCAGCATAATAAAGTTCACATTGATCATGGATACAACAGAGCTCTAGGTCTCGATCCAAAGACAATTTCACCAAACCGAAGGCCAGACGTAACCGCAATCTACAGTAACAAAAATGTTGCACGCGTCGAGGTTGTATCTAAGACAGACCGCCCATTAAAATTACAACGACGAAACGCAGCGCTGGATAGCCAGCCGAGAGCCAAGGGATACCGCCCACCCCCCCCCAGAACTGTCCACCCAACAACGAAATCAAAATAGGAATATTGACATGACAGATACACGCGCATTAGGGCTATTCTCTTACAACCACCCAAAACCAACGCCAAAATCGTTCATGCGATTCTACGATTTAGCCATCGACACATTCAAATCAAACAATATACCACCAACCAACATAGCCATTGAAGGCAACTCTTACAGCGGGAATGTTCGAAAATTCGACGGCAAGGAACACAAAAAACTATTGGCTAGCGATTTCGAGATTGATGCAATCACTTTAATATCCAGCCCGCCCAGTAGCGAAAACCCTGGATTTGACTATCGAATGTCCATATCCCTGAGCCACACCCCCGAATCCAGCGAAACCATACTTAGCTTCGCTATAGACTCCGACATTCTGCCGGCCAATTCAGATGCGTACATGACCCTACTGGACAGATTGCTTTCCCTGCATCACTGGGATTTTGGATTTACCCTTACTGAAGATAAAAAAAATTGCCCCGAACTCCACATCCTCGCACTCAGCTCAGAGCACCTAACTGAAGATGAGCAGAACAGGATACAAGATTGGTATGACGCGCCCCCGACCGAAAGAGTAGAGAAAATTCGAGACGTATACGAGATCAACATATCCAACGACACTCAGCTCGATCAAAAAATAAACAACTCAATCACCCTCCGGGAATTCATAGAAAAAAGTGAGTTCTGCAAAATATGGAAATCCAAAGTCAACGACCTATGGATATGGACTGTCAATTCATCGGAGCTACCCGTCGCCAAACTTTCAATTAGCGGGAGCCAAGCTTCAATCACTTAAAACTACCCTCCAGCAAAATGCGCACGTCACAGGATTCGCGCGTGCGCCGCCTCAAAAAGCCACAGCTGCTGCAAGAAATACACGAATCGGCCTGCGGCCGATTACATCAATACATGTAATCCAAATGCGGCCAAGGCAGATACAGACTACAAACAGAGAGAAACAACCCCACATTCAGAAAGGAAACATAGAAGAATAACAGTCAATATCAGCTACACCTACAACATCCTACCTGTCAAACACGTCGGCGTAAGAGCGTTCGCTGCATATCTCAAGGGGCACCAACCTTTCCCCATCAGGCATCTTCAGGGCGTTGAGCAAATCCGTCCCACAATGCCATGCTCTGTGCCGCAGGCAGCCGTCCGCCTGCCCTGATCGCAGCCGGAGCAACATGTTCGTGGTCAAGCCGCCTTCCAAGGCCTCTCTCAGCAACCGTTCCCACAAAGCCCGTTCAAGTTGTGCGCGTCTTCTCCAGTGGCTACCGCTTTCTGGAGACGCACGATGAACCTGCGTCAGGTCCAATGCTTCCTCGCCGTCGCCGAAGAACGCCACTTCACCCGCGCGGCCGATCGTCTGCATATCGAACAATCCCCACTCTCCCGCACGATTCGCGACCTGGAACATGATTTGGGAGTGACCTTGTTCGAGCGCGGCGCCGGTATCGGGACGAATCTAACTCCTGCAGGCCAAGCACTGGCAGAATCCGCCCCACGAATCTTCAGGCTAGTTGATCAGGCCCGTAGTGCTACCCTGGCAGCGGCTGCCGGCTCACTCGCAACACTGCGCGTTGCCCTCTCCGACGGCAACCCGCCCAAGCGCCTGGCGGCACTACTGGCCAGCAGCCACGAGGAAGAGCCCGACATCAATTTGCAGTTGTTCGAGGTGCCACTGGCCGAACAGCTCAAAGGGTTGCAGCACGATCTATTCGATATCGGCTTTGCCTGTGCCCCCGGCGAACCCCACCGCCTGTCCAGCGATACGCTGTGGCAGACCGAACTGGTAGTCGCCCTCCCACCTCGTCATCCGCTATTGGTCCATAAGCGCGTGCCCTTGGCCGAGCTGGTGGCATGCCCGCTGGTCCTGTTCCATCCCGAGCTGCAAAGCGGGCTGCATCAGCAGGTGTCATCGCTGCTGGCCGGCGCTGGCACATCACTCACCGTGGCGGCACAGGCCAGTAGCCAGGAGATGCTGATTTCCCTGGTGGCAGCGGGATATGCCGTGGGACTGAGCTGTGCTGCCCAGTTGAAGGCGCATGACATCGAAGACATCATGCTACGGCCCCTCGCCGGTGAGACGGTTCACGTATCGACGCATCTGCTCTACGCCACGTACGAACCTGACACGCCCTTGGCGCGTTTTATCCATGTGGCCGCACCCTTCGCAATGCCCTGCCCGGCCAAAACATGCCTTTCGACACAAGCCCCCTCCCGACGGCTCGGGTTACCCTCAAAGACTTGTCTGACCGGAGAACTCCCCTTGACCACCCGTCTTGCCCTCGCCGTCGCCGTGACCCTCGGCCTTGCCCTGCCCGCCTATTCCGCCACCGCCGCCACCCCGGCCGCGACCACCGCCCAGCAGGCCAACCCGTTCTTCGCCGACAGCCCGCTGCCGCTGCACTTCCCGCAGTTCGACAAGATCAAGGACAGCGACTTCGCCCCCGCCTTCGACGCCGGCATGGCCCAGCAGCTCAAGGAAGTGGAGGCGATCGCCAACAACAAGGCCAAGCCGACCTTCGACAACACCCTCATCGCTCTGGAAAAGAGCGGTGAGACCCTGGACCGCGCCACCACCGTCTTCTTCAGCCTGGTCGGCGCCGACACCAACGACGCACGCAAGAAGCTGCAGGCCGACTACTCCGCCCGCTTCGCCGCGCACAGCGACGCCATCGCGCTGAACGGCAAGCTGTTTGCCCGCATCCAGACCCTGTATGACACCCGCACCCAGCTCGGCCTCGACGCCGAAGGTGTGCGCCTGGTCGAGAAGTACTACGAGAGCTACGTCCGCGCCGGCGCCAAGCTGTCCGAAGCCGACAAGACCAAGCTCAAGGAAATGAACGCCGAACTGGCCAACCTGGGTACCAAGTTCAGCCAGAACGTGCTGGCCGAAGTGAACGCTTCGGCGATCACCGTCGATGACGTCAAGGAACTGGACGGCCTCTCGCAGGAGCAGATCTCCGCCGCCGCCGAAGCCGCCAAGGCCCGTGGCCAGGACGGCAAGTACGTCATCACCCTGCTCAACACCACCGGCCAGCCGCCGCTGACCAACCTGGCCAACCGCGACCTGCGCAAGAAGATCTACGACGCCTCGGTCACCCGCGGCAGCCGCGGTG
>Ga0160437_1001080_pt1 | contig 12786 bp, 12 predicted proteins | sample HID1975I_E0MG_FD_108227 | JGI IMG/M metagenome (GOLD analysis project Ga0160437, IMG submission 108227) | Enriched soil microbial communities from UW Madison campus, WI, USA - HID1975I_E0 MG | ecosystem: Environmental > Terrestrial > Soil > Unclassified | place: USA: Madison, Wisconsin... | reverse complement strand
GGGCCCTGCCAGCTACATCCCGGCACACACGTCGTCTGCCCTGGCTGCTTCCTTCCGGATCTGACCTGGTGAACAGAGTAGCGTTGCGGGAGAACCAACAGAGCCCCCATTGAGAGCGTTATTCCTAACGCGCTGGCGCATTATCCCTGTGCGGCCCGGCAATTGCAACCCACCACGGTCTGGATGGTGGTTTATTGTGCGACCATGCCTTTGCAGCCGTCCTGTGAGAACAAGATTTCTATATTGCGAACTCGCTCCCAGCAAAAGCTGAGAGAGTGTCCAGACTGATTAAGGCTATCGGACATCCGTCTTTCTTCTTTTCAGGGGTCGACAATGATCAATTCACTGCCTTTGACACTCACGCTGCCAATGCCCGCTATCGACGAAGTGACTCTTGCCCATCAGGGGCTGAACTATTTACGCCCCAACGTGGTGTTGGATTTTATCAGCGTCAGCCCTAACGCATTGCTATTTGTCACGCCAGTGGCGGTGCTATTCGCCTCGCTTGGCGTAGTGGGCCATGTGCCTTTGCGCAGGCTGCCTGTCGCAGTTTCCGGGCGTGTGACGTATCCCATCAGTACCCAGATTCTGCCAGAATTGCGCGGAAAGTTGATTATCAACACCGCCTCCAGAAAGCTGAAATTCCTCGAAAATCAGGTGGTCAAACCCGACGAGTTTGCACCGAGTACTTCACAGGTGATTGGTCTGGCCCTGGAGTTTACCTTCCAGCAGCCCGAGTGATCTCCGCCTTCACAACCTGAAGTGCGTCGCTTATCCTGTGCTTTTCACAACGGGAAAGCGCTATGGAACCCATTGATACATTTCCCCATCGGGTGTGGCAAATCGTTGCGGCCATCCCGGAGGGGGCCGTCACGACCTACGGAGACGTCGCGCGACTGGCGGGTTCGCCTCGCGCGGCGCGTCAAGTGGGTGGCGTTCTGCGCCGTTTACCGGAAGGATCAACCCTGCCGTGGCATCGGGTGGTCAATCGCCATGGCAATATTTCCCTGACCGGGCCCGATCTCCAGCGTCAGCGCCAGGCGTTGCTGTCGGAAGGGATTCAGGTATCGGGTAGCGGCAAAATTGATATGCAGAAGTATCGCTGGAATTACTGATCCCTCCCCCGCGAGGAGGAGGGAAACCGACGTTATGGGATTTGCGTCGGGGCAGGTACAGAAGACGACGGATTCACCTGAGTCGGTGAAGTCGACGGCACGGTCGTCGCCGCACCACCATCAGTCGCCACCGGCACTGGGGTTTGCTGCACCGGCACCAGCGTCAGGTCAGCTTTGGTACCACCATTGTTGATAACCGGCTGTACCGTATCGGTAATGAACACCAGTTTATCGTTGATGGTCACCGCCGCACTCAGCAGGATCCGTGCGTTTGGCTGAATATCTGCCGGGTTATACGGCAATACAAAGCTGAACGGCGCCTGTTTCCCTTCCGTACGCGTCACTTTCTGAGCAAGTACTTTCGACGGCGCATCTGCCAGAGAAGCATCCGACAGCGTTACCGTCAGCACCGCATCCGGTGGCAAGGCCACTTTCTGGCGGATCCAGGCGGTACCGGAAACGTTAGGTTGCTGAATTACAGGTTGTGTAGCCTCAGAGGGGTTCGGGCTAGGCGCAGGTGTCTTGATATCCGCACTTTTTTGAGCACAGGCAGACAGTGCAACCGCAACCGCTAAACCACTTAACATGTGCACGAGTTTCATTATGTTCTCCTTATCATCCATGCACTCACAGGATTAAATCCTGCAAGAGTGAGTAGTTAAAACATTTGTGACGCAGTAAGTGTGGCACAGATATTAGATATTTGCCTGTAATCGCGCCGTTATTCAGATAATTGCACCCATCGGACCACTTCGAAAACTGCGTTATACTGTGGCTATTCCCGCGCAGCACGCGGTCTTTTTACCTTTGAGGACATTTATGAGTCAGGCTCTCTCTAATCTGCTAACCCTGTTAAATCTGGAAAAAATTGAAGAGGGATTGTTCCGCGGTCAAAGTGAGGATCTGGGCTTACGCCAGGTATTTGGCGGTCAGGTCGTCGGTCAGGCGCTGTATGCCGCTAAAGAAACCGTGCCTGTCGACCGTTTGGTGCATTCGTTCCACAGCTACTTTTTACGCCCGGGCGACAGCCAGAAACCGATTGTGTATGACGTGGAAGTCCTCCGCGATGGCAACAGTTTCAGCGCCCGCCGCGTGGCCGCTATCCAGAACGGTAAACCGATTTTTTATATGACCGCCTCTTTCCAGGCGCCGGAATCAGGCTACGAACATCAAAAACAGATGCCGCAGGCCCCTGCTCCTGATTCGCTGACATCCGAAACAGATATCGCCCGTCAGTTGGCGCATCTGCTGCCCCCGCAGGTGAAAGAGAAATTCCTGTGTGACAAGCCGCTGGAGATTCGTCCGGTCGAGTTTCATAACCCAATGAAGGGACACGTGGCTGAGCCAAAACGCCAAGTGTGGATCCGCGCCAATGGCACGGTGGCCGATGATTTCCGCGTGCATCAGTATCTGCTGGGCTATGCGTCTGATTTTAACTTTCTGCCGGTCGCCCTACAGCCGCACGGCGTAGGCTTCCTCGAAAAAGGGATGCAGGTCGCGACGATTGACCATTCCATGTGGTTCCATCGTCCGTTCAATATGAACGAATGGCTGCTGTACAGCGTGGAGAGCACGTCTGCGTCGAGCGCACGCGGTTTTGTTCGCGGTGAGTTTTATACGCAGGAGGGTGTCCTGGTCGCGTCGACGGTACAGGAAGGCGTGATACGTAATCGCAATTGAGGTTTGTGCGGCCTGATGGGTTTTCTGCGGCCTGATGCCCTCACCCCAGCCCTCTCCCACAGGGAGAGGGTGCAAACATTAAAAACGGCAATCAAAGGATTGCCGTTTTGCTTTTACCTTGAGAGGGTGCAAACACTAAAACGGCAATCAAAGGATTGCCGTTTGCTTTTATTATGCGTTATACGCATTTTCGCCGTGACTGTTGACGTCCAGACCTTCGCGTTCCTGCTCTTCCGGAACACGCAGACCCACGGTCAGGTCAGCCAGTTTGTAGCCGACGAAGGCCACCACGCCCGACCAGACAATTGTCAGACCGATACTTTCCAGCTGTACCAGAACCTGATGGCCCATGGTCACGCCTTCTGCATAGCCTACGCCACCCAGTGACGTCGATGCGAAGATACCGGTCAGGATACAACCCACAATCCCACACACGCCGTGTACACCGAAGACATCGCATGGGTCATCCACACGCAACCAACGTTTCAGAGCGGTGACACCCCACAGACCAGCCAGACCCGCCGCGATACCAACAATCAGTGAGCCTCCCACGCCGATGTAACCACAGGCAGGCGTGACCGCAACCAGACCAGCGATTGCACCAGAACATGCGCCGAGCAGAGAAGGTTTACCGCGTACCGCCCACTCACCGAAGACCCAGGCCAGAATCGCAGCCGCTGTCGCCACTACAGTGTTCAGGAAAGCAAGCGCAGCAATTTCGTTGGCGGAGCTTGCGGAACCGGCGTTAAAGCCGAACCAGCCCACGTACAGGATAGCCGTGCCGGTGAAGACCATTGGCAGGTTATGCGGTTTGAACGCTTCTTTGCCAAAGCCCACGCGCTTGCCAATCAGGTATGCACCCACCAGGCCCGCGACGGCGGCGTTGATATGTACAACGGTGCCGCCCGCAAAGTCCAGCGCGCCATGGGTAGCCAGTAAACCACCGCCCCAGACCATGTGCGCAATCGGCACGTAGGAGAAGGTCATCCACACCACCACGAAAATCAGCACGGCGGAGAAGCGAATGCGCTCAGCCAGCGAGCCAACAATCAGGCCGACGGTAATACAGGCGAATGACCCCTGGAAGGCCACGTGAATGTATTGATAGAAGGTGCCCATCAGCGCTTTCAGTTCGATACCTTTCAGCAGCACCCAGTCGAAGCTGCCGAAGAAGTTGCCGCCGGTGCCGAACGCCAGGGTATAACCGTAAACCACCCACAGCACGCAAACCAGGGCGAAGGTGACGGTGACCTGAGTCAGCATGGAGAGCACGTTTTTGCCGCGGATCAGGCCGCCGTAAAACAGCGCAATTCCGGGGATACTCATAAACAGCACCAGCGCGGTGCTGATCATCATAAAGGCGTTGTCGGCTTTATCGGCGACCGCAGGCGCCGCCATCGCCAGGCCCGGCAACAGAGCCAGTACAGCTGGGGCAATTTTCAGTAGAGTTTTGTTCATTTTCTCGATCCCTATCACTGTGTGCCAGGAGTTACAGAGCCGCTTCGTCGGCTTCGCCGGTACGAATACGAATGACGCGTTGCAGCTCGGCGACAAAGATCTTGCCGTCGCCAATCTTGCCGGTGTACGCCGCTTTACTGATCACGTCGATCACCTCATCGAGTTGATCGTCGGCGATCGCCACATCGATTTTCACCTTCGGCAGAAAGTTGACGCTATATTCGGCACCACGGTAAAGCTCGGCGTGGCCTTTCTGACGTCCGAAGCCTTTCACCTCGGTAACGGTCAGCCCCTGAATACCAATGGAAGACAGCGCTTCGCGAACGTCTTCGAGTTTGAATGGTTTAATCACCACGGTAACCAGCTTCATAGATCCCCTCCAGTCAGAATTCGGTAATGGCGGCAGCTAACACGTATGAGGTAAAGCAATCGGCGTGCCAGAAATTAAAACCGGCGGCCATTCAGAGGATTCTGGCCTTTTCTGTGGGTGCGGCGAGTGGCGCCGTTCGACTTAACGAAAATGAGAGGCAGGAATGAAAAACAAAACGCACCATTGCGGTGCAAGGTGCGTTTTGTTTTTGCACCAGCGCGCGCTGGTGTTAGTAAATTGCTTAATCGTGGTGCATCAGGCGATAAGCGTTTCTTCTTCGATACTGGCCGCCAGTTCTTCTCCGGCAAGCTGCAGCTGATACATCTGCCAGTAACGCCCTTTGGCTTCAAGAAGTTGCTGATGTGTGCCCCGCTCCACCGCCTCGCCACGATGTAGCACCATGATGGTGTCGGCCTCAACGATGGTCGAGAGTCGATGGGCGATCACCACCAGCGTCGTGCGCTGACGCACCAGCGCTAGCGCCTGTTGAATTGCCTGTTCGGTGCCAGAATCAATATTTGCGGTGGCTTCATCAAGGATCAGAATTTGCGGGGTATCCACCAACACGCGAGCCAGTGCCAGCAGCTGTTTCTGCCCGACCGACAGATTGTTGCCCTGTTCACCGAGCCGGGTGTAAATCCCGTCGCTCAGGCTGCGCGCCAGTTCTGCGAGTTGCACCGTTTCAAGCGCCTGCCAGACCTGTTCCTCGCTGATATCACGGCCCAACGTGACGTTGGCAAAGAAGGATTCGGCCAGTACCACCGGGTCCTGCTGAACCATCGCCACGCCCTGACGAATGACGCTGTGGCTCAGCGACGACAGCGGGCGTCCATCAAGGCGAATTTCGCCTTTCGTCAGCGGATAGTAGCCCATCAGCAGGCTGGCGAGCGTACTTTTACCGCTGCCGGTATGCCCGACCAACGCCACAAAGTTGCGCGTTGGCACGTTAATGTTGATGTCCTGCAGCACCAGACGATCGCCACGGTAGGCGAAAGAGACGTCATCGACATCGATCGATCCGCTTTGCAGCGGCGCGTCGTCTTCGCCGTAGTTTTGACGCGGTTTGTCCATCAGTTCAAACACGCGCTCGCCCGCCACCACCGCCTGTTGCAACATCGACTGCTGGGTGGTGAGTTCGATCAGCGGCTCGTTCAAACGACCAAGGTAGCTGATAAACGCATACAGCACACCGACTTCAATCGTACCGGTATTGCTCAGCCCAAACAGCATCAGCAACCCGCAGAGAATCAGTGAGGAGAACAGGCTCAACAGCGGGCGCAGCAGAAAGCCATCCAGACGCAGAGTCTGCATGCGGGCCATGTAGTGCGAGCGACTCGCTTCACCCATCCGTTCGCCAAAACGTGCCTGCTGACGGAACTGCTGGATGACGCTCATGCCGTTGATGACTTCGTTGAAACCGTCGTTGATATCCGCCAGATAGGCGCGGACGCGACGCACAATCGGCGTGCTGTAGCGCTGATAAATCAGCATCACCACGATCACCGCCGGGAAGATGGCGATTGCCACCAGCGCCATGCGCCAGTCGAGAGTGAACATGGCCACCAGCATCGCACTGATTAACGCCGCGCTGCGAAGCACTGTAGAAACCACGGTGACGTACAGATCGCGAATCACTTCGGTGTCGTTAGTCACGCGTGAAATCAGCTGCCCGACCGGCTGCACGTCAAACTCGCTGAGCGGCTGACGCAGCGCGGCGTCCATGACGTCGGTGCGCAATTGTTGCACCACCCCAACAGCGGCCCGGTTAAACAGCAGCGACTGCGCATAGTGCAGCGACGCTGCCAGCAGTTGCAGGCCAACGTACGACGCGGCAAGACCAATAACAATGCCCCACGGCAGATAGCTTTTCGCCACCATGTTATCGATGAAATAGCTTATCAGCAGCGGGCCGGTGACTTCCGCGATGGCGGCAATCCACATCATCGCCATACCGATGCCTAATGGCTTGCGCCACGGTGAACCGTAGGCTAGCAGGCGTTTGAGCGTTGGCCAAAGTTGTCCGAAACTACGCATCGCCGTCCTCCTCACGCTGCTCTTCAGGCACGTCGTCGAGCGCTGCCTCCAGCTGCTGATAACGATACATATCGCGATACCAGCCGGACTGGATCGCCAGCGGCTCGTGTTCGCCGCGCTGGGCAATGTGTCCATGCTGCATGACGATAATTTCACTCGCTTCGGTCAAGGCCGACAGGCGGTGCGCGCTGATGATCACCGTGCGGCCTTCGCCCCACTGACGCAGGTTGTGGAGGATCTGATGCTCCGTGCGTCCATCGACCGCAGACACCGCATCGTCCAGGATCAGGATTTCAGCATCGAGCAACAGTGCGCGCGCGATGGAAATACGCTGCTTCTGCCCGCCGGACAGCATCACGCCGCGCTCACCCACTTCCGTTTCATAGCCCTGCGGCAAACGTAGAATGTCTTCATGCACACTGGCAAGTCGTGCCACATGCTCAATTTCTGCCTGCGTCGCTCCCGGTTTCCCGAGCGCAATGTTGCTGCCCACGGTATCGGAGAATAAGAACGGAGTCTGATTGACCACCGCCAGTCGGCTACGCCAGCTGTCGAGCTGCAGCGCCGTCAGAGGCAAATCCTGGAAACGAATGTCGCCCTCGGTGACGTCAAAATGACGCTGGATAAGCGACAACACCGTAGATTTCCCGGCGCCGGTTGGGCCGCAAATCCCCAGCATCTGGCCGGGCTGCAAGCTGAACTGCACATTATGCAGCGTCGGCTTTTCGGTTTGCGGATAGCGGAACTCGCGGATATTCACCGCCAGCGTGCCGCGGTCGGACGTCAGTATTTGCGTACCATCGTCCACCACCGGCGCTTCGGAGAGCATGGCGCGGATTCGGGTGTAAGCGGCACTGCCGCGCTCGACGATATTAAACATCCACGCCAGCGCCAGCATGGGCCAAATCATCAGGCCGAGATACATCATGAAGCTGGTCAGCTGGCCAAGCGTCAGGCTGCCGTGCACCACCATCCAGCTGCCGCCGGAAATCGCCAGTAGATTCGCCATACCGATTGCGATGTAAATCGTCGGATCGAAGCGGGCATCCACCCGAGCCACGCGCATATTTTTCGCGCCGGTATCTGCCGCGTCGGCTGCAAACTGCGCCGACTGACGGTCTTCCAGACCAAAGGCTTTGATCATGCGGATGCTGGTCAGGCTTTCCTGCGTGCGGTCGTTCAGGCCGGAGAACGCCGCCTGCGCCAGCTTGAAGCGGTTATGCAATGTGTCGCCGTTACGCTTGATAACCACCGCCATGATTGGCATCGGCACCAGCGCCAGCAATGTCAGTTCCCAGCTAATCTGAGTCGACATGACGATCAGCACTGCACAGCCCATGACCAGCGAATCCACCAGCGTCAGCACGCCTTCTCCAGCGGCAAACACCACGCGATCAACGTCGTTGGTGGCGCGGGCAATCAAATCCCCGGTGCGGTGACGCAGGTAAAATTCAGGATGCTGACGGCTGAGCTGGCGATAATAATCTTCACGCAGTTCAACGGCGAGCTGATACGACGCGCCGAACAGCAGCACGCGCCAGACGTAGCGCAGCAGATAGACCACCACCGCAATCAGCGCCAGCGTTGCCACCCACATCATAATGTGCGTGGTGGTGTAGTGTTGTTGCGTCACGCCATCCACCACGATACCCACCACCTTTGGCGGGATCAGTTGCAGAATGGCAATAATGATAAGCAGCAGGACCGCGCCAAGATAGCGGCGCCATTCCCGACGGAAATACCAGCTGAGTTGAGCAAATAATCGCACGCAGAATTACCCAGAGATTTATTCAACTGGCAACGCGGTAGTGTACTTAATCTGTTCCATCGCAAAACTCGATGTCACGTCAGATAAGCCCGGCACGCTGTTGACCAGTCGTTTGTAAAAGTCGTCGTAGCGTTTCATGTCCGCTACCTGTACCCGCAGGAGATAGTCGTATTCGCCCGCCATACGCCAGAAGCCAAGGACTTCGGGCATTTGCGTCACCTGTGACACAAAGCGGCTATACCATTCGCTGCTGTGATGCTGGGTTTTTATCAGCACGAATGCCGTGAGTCCGAGTCCTAATTTTTCTGCATCCAACAGCGCAACGCGTGCACGCAAAACACCGTCGTCTTCGAGGCGCTTCAGGCGTTTCCAGCAGGGCGTGGTGGTCAGATTAACGGCATCGGCCAGCGCCTGCAAAGAGAGGGTGCAATCCTCCTGCAACAAGGCCAGCAGCTTACGGTCAATTTTATCTATCATTAGCGACCCATGGAGAAAATTATTCTCTCTTAATTGTATTTCAAAGGCTATATAGCAACAATTTTTTCCGTGCTTTCCGTTAAGCTGGGCACAAAATGACAAACAGGACGTAATGATGAACAGCACTTGGGTAAAGCACGCCATCAGTGAGATTAACGCCGACTACCAGCGCTCTGCGGACACGCACCTGATTCGCCTGACGCTGCCCGCCTTCCCCGGCATTCAGCTCTACCTGAAAGATGAAAGCACGCACCCCACCGGCAGCCTTAAGCACCGCCTGGCGCGCTCACTGTTTTTATACGGTTTGTGCAACGGCTGGATCAAAGAAGGCACCACGATCATCGAAGCCTCGTCAGGATCGACGGCGGTTTCCGAAGCCTATTTTGCGCGCCTGCTCGGCCTGCCGTTTATCGCCGTAATGCCATCCTGCACCGCGAAACGCAAAATTGAGCAAATCGAATTTTACGGCGGTCGCTGCCACTTTGTGCAAAGCGCCTGCGAAATCTACGAAGCGTCTGAAAGGCTGGCCCGCGAGCTGAACGGTCATTATATGGATCAGTTCACCTACGCCGAACGCGCGACCGACTGGCGCGGAAATAATAACATCGCCGACAGCATTTTCCGCCAGATGCAGCACGAGCCGAACCCGGTTCCGGCGCATATCGTGATGAGCGCTGGCACCGGCGGCACGTCGGCGACCATTGGGCGTTATATTCGCTGCCAGGGTTACGACACGCAGCTGACGGTGGTTGACCCACAGAACTCGGTATTTATGGACTACTGGCAGCAGCGGGACGCAACACTGCGCAGCCCGGTCGGCAGCAAAATTGAAGGGATTGGTCGTCCGCGTGTCGAGCCGTCGTTCATTCCTGACGTGGTCGATAACATGCTGCGTGTACCGGATGCGGCGAGTGTCGTCACCGCGCATTGGCTGGAAACGCAACTGGGCCGCAAAGTGGGTGCTTCAACAGGCACAAATATGTGGGGCGCGTTACAGCTTGCCGCACAGATGCACAGCACGGGTCAGAAAGGATCGATTGTGACACTGCTGTGCGACAGCGGTGAACGCTATCTCGAAACCTACTACAACCCGCAATGGGTCGCGACGAACATTGGCGAGCTTGCACCGTGGCAGGTTGCGCTTTCAGAGCTTATCGGGCAGTAATTAACGAACGCAGAAAAGAAAAAAGCCAGACATCATAGGATGTCTGGCTTGCCGGAAGGGTCTCATTCATTCGGGGGAATAAGGGAGATGTGGGGAATCCAGCCAATGCGTTAAAAAGTGGGACACCGCCTGATTCTGGCAATGTCCGATAACCGGTAAGTGCGGGAGTGCCGCTTTCAGCTGCGGCATGGCGTTGCCCATAATCAGGCCTTGGCCAACGGATCCCAGCATTTCGCTGTCGTTCATCGCGTCACCAAATGCCATGCAGTCTGCCATGGTCATGCCAAGATGGGTGCTGAGCGTCGCCAGCGCTGCGCCTTTGTTGCTGCCTACGGGCAGCACTTCCAGGCACTCGAACGCAGAAAACGTCAGATGCGCGCGGGAACCTAACGCCTCATTGAGCTGGATCCGCAAGCGGCTGAGATCGTCATGATCGCCACAGAAACAGATCTTGGTGACGTCATGGGCTGGCAGGCGTTTGAAATCACAGAGCTGATAACGGAACCCGCTATAAACGTGCGCCTGGAGCATGTCCGGAATATCTCTGTCTGTCAGCCAACCGCTGTCGTTAAACACATGCATGCTGGCCTGCGTATCCCAGTGGCTATGCAGAACAAGGTCTGCCACGTCGGGAGCCAGATCGCTACGGTGCAGCACATCGCCTTCCAGAGAATGAATGCGCGTTCCGTTACCCGTGATTAAAAAAGCATCGAGTGAGAAGTTACCAATCAGATGGCGCATTTCGAGAACATGGCGGCCGGTGGCAAACGTCAGGGTAATGTCCCGTTCGTGCAGACGCTTCAGCGTACTTAACGTTTGTTCACCCAGACGATGGTCGGGCATCAACAACGTCCCATCCATATCAAATGCAGCCAGTCGTGCCATGTTCTTCCCCGGAAGTGTGATGAGTGTCGCTTGTGTGAAAGTATCGCCTGAGATATACGGAAGGAATAGTGAATGATTAAATTTTATTGTTCCGGGTTTTCAGGTGAACGACGATGCGCCAACTCAACAGACTTAACCAGTTTCAACGATTGTGGCAGCCCTCTTCCGGCGCGCCTCAGCTAATTACCGTCGCCGAACTGGCGGAGCGCTGTTTTTGCAGCGATCGGCATGTGCGTACACTTTTACGTCAGGCACAGGATGCCGGCTGGCTAAGCTGGCAAGCTCAGTCAGGCCGTGGAAAGCGCGGAACGCTGACGTTTCACGTCACGCCTGAGGCGCTGCGCAACGAAATGATGGAGCAAGCGCTTACGCTCGGCCAACAGCAGAATGCACTGGAGCTGGCGCAGCTCGCGGCTCCGGAGTTACGCGCCCTGCTGCATCCGTTTTTCGGCGGCCAGTGGCAGAACAACACGCCGACACTGCGTATTCCCTACTATCGTCCCCTCGAACCGCTGCACCCAGGGTTTCTGCCCGGGCGTGCGGAGCAACATCTGGCAGGACAAATTTTTTCCGGCCTGACTCGCTTTCATCAAAATACCGCCGAGCCGCTCGGCGATTTGGCCCATCACTGGGAAGTATCGGCCGATGGTTTACGCTGGCACTTTTACATCCGTTCCACGCTGCACTGGCACAATGGCGATCCGGTTGATACCGCGCAGCTGCATCGGCGTCTGGAAATGTTGCTGGCGGAGCCCGCTCTGAGGACGCTATTCGCCAGCGTGCAGCGCATCGAAATCACTCACGCGCAGTGCCTGACCTTTACGATGATCAAGCCTGACTTCTGGCTGGCGCATCGACTGGCCAGCTATTGCAGCGTGCTGGCTCATCCAGATGACCCGACCATCGGTACCGGGCCGTTCCGGCTGAAAATTTTCGAACCTGAACTCGTACGACTCGAAAGCCATAACCGCTACCATCTGACGCATCCGCTATTACAGGCCATTGAATACTGGATAACGCCGCAGCTGTTCGAGCAGGATTTGGGCACCAGCTGCCGTCACCCGGTGCAACTGGCCATTGGCGAAGCAGACGACCTGAGGAAACTCCGGCTGGTGAGCGACAGTATTAGCCTCGGTTTTTGCTACCTGACGCTGCGTAAAAGTGCCGCGCTTACCACGCCTCAGGCGCAAAAACTGATTACCCTCATTCATCGGACATCACTGATGCAGACGCTGCCGCTGGATGAAAACCTGATTACGCCGAGCCAGGAACTGCTGCCAGGTTGGGAAATTCCGTTGGCAGAAGACGCAGAATCTGTAACCTTCCCGGCGGAATTGACGCTCATCTACCATTTGCCGGTTGAACTTCACACCATGGCCGAACAGCTTCGCCAGGCGCTGAAAAAACAGGGCTGTGAACTGACGGTTATTTTTCATGATGCCAAAACCTGGGATGGCTGCCCGCATCTGGCGAAAGCGGATTTAGTGATGGGCGACAGGTTGATTGGCGACACGCCTGAATATACGCTCGAGCAATGGCTGCGATGCGATCCACTGTGGCCACATACGCTGAGCCCGGCACAGTACGCCCATCTTCAGGCAACGCTTGATGGGGTGCAGACCCAGAAAAACCCACAGTCACGCCATGCGGCCCTGCAAAGCGTTTTCCATCATTTGATGGAGGCGGCCGTGCTGACCCCTCTGTTTAACTATCAGTATAAAATCAGCGCCCCGCCGGGGGTCAACGGGATTCGCCTGAATGCCCGAGGCTGGTTTGATTTCACTGAAGCCTGGCTACCCGCCTCTACAAACACATAAAGCACGTGTTGTAGCTG
>Ga0160437_1001077_pt1 | contig 12799 bp, 19 predicted proteins | sample HID1975I_E0MG_FD_108227 | JGI IMG/M metagenome (GOLD analysis project Ga0160437, IMG submission 108227) | Enriched soil microbial communities from UW Madison campus, WI, USA - HID1975I_E0 MG | ecosystem: Environmental > Terrestrial > Soil > Unclassified | place: USA: Madison, Wisconsin... | reverse complement strand
GCGCCTGTTGCTTTACCTGTTCGAACGCGACTGGGGCGTGCAACTGCTTCGCGGCGGCTGAATGCCCGTCACCGCGGGCCTTAAGCAAGGCCGCTGGCGGGGTTCGGCTTTCGCTCGGTGCCTGACCTCAGCATCCCGTCGGCGTCACGCGCCCGGCGTAAATGGGCGAGAGCGGGAAGTTCAGCTCCGCCAGGAGCGCCGCGTCGGCATGGCAATACTTCTGCGCGGCCACGAAACTGCGCACCGGCGCGAAGTCGAAAGCCGCATGATCCTGCACCAGAGCGAAGGACTGTATGTGCGTGGTCGCCGCCTCGTAAGGCGAAGTGCCGACATCGCGGCTGGCGATCAGCATATAAAGCGTGGACTTGCCGCGAAAATTCCCGCGCGCGAAGCGGACGGACCGGATCACGTCGTCACCCACATGGGGCATGTCGATGATTTGCTCGCGGCCTTCCAGCGTGGCGGCGATCTCGCCGACCTTTACCAGGAAGATGTGCTGGCCGCGCACTTTGTTGTTCTGCCGCCAGAGCTGCGCGATCGAGCCTTCCTGTCCGGTGCCGGCAATGTCAGGCACGGCGTTGAGGCCGGGGGAGAGCGCAAGGGGCGTCAACGCGGCCTCCTGCCCGGATGCGAGGGCAGGGCCAGACAGCGCCGAGCAAACGGCGGCGCAGACTGGCGGGATAAGGCGGAAAGGCAGGTTTCGCATCGTCACTCCTGGCGATCGCGCATCCTCACCGCCGTTCTGCCCGAGCGTCGGAGGTGCGACAAGAGGGCTGGCCGAAAGAGGTATCCGGCCGTGCGAACCACGCGATTCGTGCCCTTTCGCCGAGAGCAGGACCCGCAAGCGCATGGCTTCGGCAGGGTAGGATCAAGAAAAACGAGCCAGTGGAAATTTCTGTTTTTGCTGGAATTTCCTTGGTTTTCGGGTGGCGGGCAGGGGTGTTTGCGGGCTCTTTCGGGGTCATGGCGCACAAAAATCGGATTGGGCCCTTGCCACCCCCGGAGTCGCCCTATATAGGCGCGCTCCTGCCCCGGGCGCTCTTAGGAACGCCCACCCGGTCGGGGAATAGCTCAGCCTGGTAGAGCACTGTCTTCGGGAGGCAGGGGCCGGAGGTTCGAATCCTCTTTCCCCGACCAACGAAAAACCCGGCGGAAACGCCGGGTTTTTTGGTTTCTAGCGCTTTTTTCCCGTCCTTTCAATCTCCCGCCTTTTCCGGTGCCGATCCGGTGAATGCGCCGGGACAGCGCTTTTCGATGTCCTCGATGATCTGGCTCGTCACCGCGAGTGCGACGCCTAGGTTCGCGGGATCGAATAGCGCGTAAAGATCGCTGGTGGACGCCTTGCGGTGCCCCAGCATCATCTCCCCCTGTGGCCAACGCTCTTCTCCGATTCGGCGGCGCGCGATCTGCGAAACGCTTCGGCGGATCAGCTTGAGGCCGGTTTCGCGCTCTCGCGGCAAGCCCATCTCATCAAGCATTGTTTCGAATGCCTTTCGTACCGACGCTACTGGAACGAACGGTCCCTTGGTGCGATCGCAGAGCCGGGCGAATTGCTCTGGTACCGGCACCGCCGGGCGATACTTCTTTGTCTGGCGCCGGCCACGCGGGTTGAGCTGCACCACGCGCGCATTGCTGTTCCACTGATCGCGCTTGATATCGGTGGAGAAGTCATGCGCAGCGTCCGGCCGGGCCCAAGTCGCAACACTGACCTGAAGAAAGCGCAGCAGAGCGAAACGATACTTGCGTTGCCGGTCCGTCATTTTTTCCGTCCAGGTGTCGCCTGCCGGTGGCGCTGGGTTGAGGCAGTAGCGGAACATGGCGGCAAGCTCGTCGATGCTGCTCCGATAGCTGGGGGTGCGGCTGACGTCAGAAGGGGAGAGGGCAGAGAACCCCGCTGGATAGAGAATGTCCTTGCGCCGATGGGCCGCGTTGATTGCGGCCGCCAGGCTTCGCACCGATGCCTCGGTTGTTCCTGGAGACCTTTCGCGTTCTTTCCGCGCGTGCTTTCCCTCGATGACGGGGATGGACGCGGACCACTTACGGAACGTCGCGATTAGCGCTTCGTCCACCTGGTCGCACATCAGCTCCGTACGCCCGGTCTCATCCATGAAGTTCTGGAAGTGAGCAAGGCGCGGCCGAATCGATCCGATGGATGGGCGATCCTCTACCTCCAGCAGGTAATCGGCGATTGCCAGATGCACAGTCATTCCGCTGCGCTGGTCGAATGGTCGATTGCACGTCGGGCAGATAGACTGCCCGCGCTCGCGCTGAAGGTACAGCCGGTCTAGTGCGTCTTCTGCGGCGCCGATCTCCGCCGTGCCCGCTGAGCGGCTCCGGTTTCGCCCGGCGTCTCCGTCGTACCAGACAATCTGGAGGTTCGGGGTTCGAAGTGATCCATCGGCTCGACGGTCGTATTCAAGCCGGTATCGCCCACGGGAATAGAGCGGGACGTTTTCTGTTGGCATCGGTTCCTCAAGGCTTCAGTGGTTTTGACGGCGAGCAGCTCGGCGACGCCGATCGAATTGAGCAGGTCCAGCTCATCGGAAGACAGGCGCACGCCACGGCCGAGTTCTGTTTGTCGCAGCCAATGGCGGAGGAGGGCGGATAGGTCGCTCATGCGCTCGGCTCCTCGCGTTCGAAGAAGAAAACAACCGGCGCTGGGTTGACGGCAATCACGCCGAAGCGCTCACCAGCGCGGAAGGTGGAGGTCTGTTTCCGAACGATCTCTGCCGATCGCTGTATGTAGGTCCGCCATTGCTCCAATGAGTAGCCGCCCTTGTGGATGTTGCACGGGGCGCAGGCGGGCATCATGTTTCCAACAGTATTTCGTTCGGGCTTGAGAAGCTTGACCGCCTCCAGTTCGTTCCACGGCGACGGCTGTACTCGAATGACCGGCGCCATGTGATCGGCGTGCATGACCTTGCCGAGTTCGCCGCCGCAGTAGGCGCATCTACCGCCGAATTTATCACGTAAAGCGGCGCGCTGGGCCTTCGTGCCCCGCCACTCCTCGTGTTCGGGTGTGGCAAAAGCGAGCATAGTTGCCATCACGCGCCTCCCTCGGGAAGGGCGGCGCGCGCGGCTCGCAAGCTGAGTGATAGGTCCTCCATCGCGTCGAAGGCGTCGTCCACGTTCTCGAAGCCGATGGAAAGTTTGTACGCGCTCGGAAAGGATGGCGTTGGCACAGGCTCGATCATCATGGAGCCGCCCTTGAGCAACGCGGCGACCGCCTCCCTCAACCCGGCCACGTCGGCGGCAGGGGGATGGGCAAGTGCAGTGAGGATGGTCCGCCAGTCATCGTCCTCTAGCACGAGATCCTGATCATCTGGGTGGACGCTGATGAGGCGGGTTTCGATTAAGTCTGCGAGGCCTTTCCCCTCCACCGCCTTTTCAGTTTCGGGTATGGCGAGCGCTTCGTCTGCCCAGCGAATGCCGCGGTGGATCGCCGTTGCGACTGTGATCTTGCCTTGCCCCTTTTCCGCCCTCCCAAGCGCGATTACGTCGTTCGCACGTCCGAGTTCATGGCGGATTGCTCGCAGGAGCTTCGCGACCTTCCCGCCCCCGCTAGCAGCTTCGGCGGGCTTGGGGTTCATGGCTGCTATTGCGGCGCGGGCTTGTTCGAGGAAGGTCATCTGCGTTCGCGGGTGCGCATGCTCCCACTTTTCGCCAAACGTGCAACCGATGTCGTAGATCGCCCTCGCCACCCTCTCGACTTCCTCCCCGCTCACTTCCTCACGGGCAGGGCGCTGGTGATCGCACGGTTCCATGCGGAGCCAAGCGTGATCCTTGAAGCCGGTGTCGTCGCACATGGTGCAATCGAAGGTTCGTTTTGCAGGTGCGGTCGTCTTGGCATGTAGCCGGTTCCACCAGTCCATGACGTTGTAGGCCCATCCACCAAGGCGGCGGTCCTCGATCATGCAGCCTTCGCGGGCACGGAAGCGCCCGCTGTTCTCGCAGCGCACGTAGTACCCGGCGCCCAATCCAGCATCGGTGATGACAGCTTTGCCGCCGCACAGCTTGCAGGGGATACAGCCAGCCTGCGCATCGGCCATCGCTTCATGGTCGGAGAGCGCTTGCCTGCGCTTATGCTCAGTGCGGGTGTCGGTCATGCAGAGGCTCCTTCGGGATATCCGTCGTGGTGGACGCCATCGAGCAGGCGGCCGGCGGCCTTCTTGCCTACGCGGTCGACGTAGACGACCCGATCACCGTGGAAGCCGGTGCCGCCGGCGAGATTGCACCAGCGACCTTTCGGGTGCTCGCGATCCCAGCGGCTGCAATTTCGCCAGTCTGGATCCTCGACATCGCGGTCGAAGATGGTCAGGTGTTCGCCCCATTGCTTGAACAGGAATGGCACACCGGCCTCGGCGCACTGGTCGCGCAGGCTGCGCGCCCAGTCCGGGTGCATCGGCCGCGCGCCGGGTCCGCTTTCACCGCCGACGATGGCCCAGTGGATGCCGCGCAAGTCGGCGCTCACCGGTCCCAGCAAAGGTTCGAAGGACACGAAGCGAGTATGCGCGGGGACATCTCGTAACACCGATATCCGCTCGTCGGCGCGCGGCTGATCTTCGACTGAAACACCAAGCCACACGTTTCGCAGCGGCTGATAGATCGGAGCGGAACCATCGGTCGGCAAGTTGTAGAACGCGCCGATCTCGTCCGGGAGCCGGGTGCGGCTTTTGATGTAGTCGCGCATGCGCTCGGGGCGTTTCGTCAGCACCTGGTATGTGTGTTGGTCTGCGCGGCCCATGACGGCGAACACGAGATCCAGATCTTCATCCGAAACAGCTTCGTGAAAAAGGTCGGACGTCGAGCAGACGAAGATCCGACGGGGCTTACGCCAGCTCAGCGGCTTCAACAGTTCCTTGCTGTCGAGGCGCACCGCGCCCGTCCAGCGATGATCCTTGCCATGCGGGGTCTCAACGATGGTCGCCAGACCCTCTCCCCACTGACCGGGCTTTGAAAAGCGCGCGGCCATGATTTCAGCGTAGCAGTTGATGCAACCAGGGCTCTTGCGAGTGCAGCCCTTTACGGGCGTCCACGTCGCGTCGGTCCATTCGATAGACGTGCGATCAGCCATTGGTAGCCTCCGCCGCGAGCGCGCGCAGGGCAGCGGCGCAGATGGCCTTCGCCATTGATATAGGCGTGTTGCCCTCGACCCAGATAGTGGAATGGCCTTCGGGCGAGAGGCTTTGCGGGCGGTGATCCCTGAGATGGGCGCGCCAGATCGGCGGGTCATAACCGCGCAGGTCGCCAACGCCGATTGACCAGCCTTCCGGGACCAGGGTCATCGCTGCGTCGATCGAGGACGTATATTGGGACATCCCAACCTCGCGCAGCCACTGTCGGTCTGCCAAGTTCCGGGTCCAATCGAGTCGCGCGTAAAAAGCGGCAGATGCTTCATCGCTGAACTTGTCGGGGTGCACCGTCGCGAAGATCGCGCAGTCAATGTTGATGGCCCAAGAGTGCGTGGTTTCGCATACCTTCGCCAGTGACAGCAGGGCTTTCGCCTTATCCATGCTGAGGCTCCTTTGCTTTCCGCTCGCGCTGGATGTCGGCCACAGCCCTGATCCGGTTGAGCGTGCGATAGTGGTCGGCCTTCACGAGAAGGCCGTGGGTGAAGAGGAAAGAAGCGCAGGCTTCGGCGCGCTCTTCCGCTGTCTGGTTCGTCCAGTCGGTTGCGCGATCGAGCAGGTTCATGCTGCTGCCCTCGCGGTGGCTTCTTCGATGCGGCGGCAGGCCGTTTCGAAATGCGCGGGGTTGCGCTCGATGCCGACGAACCGCTTGCCAGCGCGGATGGCGGCCACGCCTGTCGAGCCGGTGCCCATGAAGGGGTCGCAGACCGATTCCCCAGCGACGTTGCGGATGATCTTGTCCATCACGGCATCGGGCTTGACGGTCGGGTGACCGTAGACCTTCGACGGCATGGAGCCCGCGTTGATCCAGCGATGCATGTCGTGGTGGTCGCCAACAGGGGCGAATCCACGGTTCCAGGCATGAATGTACGGCTCGATGTCGGCGAGGTAGTGCTTGTTCCGGTGAGGAGCCGGGTTCGCCTTGATCCACGCGAGCAGCGCGGCGCGGCGGAACTTCGGCCGGAGCGCAGCGAACATGTCGGCGACAAGCAGCGCGTCGAAGTCGTTCAGCTCATCCTCGACGATAGCCGGGATAAGGTCGCCGAGCTGATCGTTGTGGCAAAAGATGACGACGGCGCCGCAAAGCTCCGGGTTCACTATCGCATGATCAAAGCCGCGATCTAGGCCCTCGGAAACGATCTGGTCGCTTGCGCCTCTGGCGGCGCGATATGCCCCGCCGCCGGAATTGTTGAACAGGTATGGCGGGTCCATGACGTCGGCGTCGTGGAATCCCAGCATCGGCCGGATTTCATAGGCATCGCCAAGGTATAGAGTGGCGGCCGCAATCTTTACGATGTGGCTCATGCCGCCTGCGCCTCCCGCTCGGCGATCTCGTCCGCCATGTTGGCGCCCGCGAGTGCTTCGGAGAGTGGCGGGCAAACGCTGTTGCCGCATTTGGCGACCTGGGCTGTCTTGGTGATCGGCTTGCCGTGTGCGTCGGTCTCGATCTGGTAATCGGCGGGGAAGCCCTGCGCATTGAACAGCTCGCGCGGCGAGAGCATGCGCATGCCGATGTCGACGATGACGTATTCCTCGCCCTCGATCATCACCGTCACGAGGCCGAAGCGGTCCTGAACGGTGACGGTGCCGAGCGGGCTATCAAGTCCATGCCCGTCCTGCTCGTTCCCGTAGTATTTGATCAGGAAGGCGCGGACTTCGCCCATGTGGGTGCCGCCGGCGCTGACCGTGTGCAGCGGTTCCTCCACGCTCGATCCGTCACGGCAGGTGCCGCGCAACTTCACGAGGTTGGAGGTCACCAGGCGCTGCTGGCTGCCGCTGGTCGCGACCGTGGACAGTGGCGCATCCGCTGCGCGCCCGGCGAGGGTCTCGTTGTGCGGTCCGCCGTTGGCCTGCTCCAGGTGGGCGCAGACGACCGCGTGGCGAGGCGCGCCCGCCATGACGGTGTGCAGCGGCTCAGCCGGATCGACACCTTGCCCGTTCTGGGCAAACTTCTGCATGAAGGCGGTGACGGCATGGTGCTTAACCCCGCCAGCGACGACAGTCCCAAGCGGTGCCTGCACGTCCATAGCGCGCGGCGCCTGCCCCTTGCGTTCACCGTTCCCGATGTGGACCAGGTGCGCTGCCGCAACGCAGTTGTGGTCCTTCTTCGAAGCGGTCACCGTATGGAGAGGGTCTTCGACCGATCGGTTCGCACCGCCCTGCTGGGCATAAGTGGAGAAGGGAGCGGCCGAGACCTCGACCACACCGAGAGGCGCGGAACCGCCCGGCCGCTTTATGAAGCTGTTTGCCGTCACCGTGTGCAGCGGCTCGCTGACCTCATGGCCGACGGCGCCAGAGCGGAACTTCGTCACATGCGGCATGACGACGGCCATTTCGCCGCGATGCGCGCCGGTGACCGTCGGCAGGGGCGCATCGCCGCCGTAGGACCGGCCCGCGCTGCCGTGATGGGTAAGCGGCACGATGAACGGCGCCGGATTGTTGACGACGAACTTCATGATGCCGTGCGCGATTCGGCGCAGCGTCTTCTCGGCCAGCGGCTTCTTGCGCTCGAAGATCGACGGGCACGGGATCGACCAGTCGATGATCTCTGCCGCCGTGCGCCAAGGCTTGCGCTTGCCACTCAGAACCTCGGGCGAGCCGGGCTTGCCGTGCGTCGGCTCCGGCCAGACGATAGGCTTGCCGTCACAGCGGGCGATCATGAAGAAGCGCTTCCGGATCGTGGGTGCGCCGTAGTCGCAGGCGCGCAGCTCCTTCCACTGGATCTTGTAGCCCGCCTTGCGCAGCTCGCGCTGCCACTTGTCGAAGGTCTCGCCCGCGCGTTCCTTGATCGGGAAGCCCTTATCGCAGAGTGGGCCCCAGGTGCGGAATTCCTCCACGTTCTCCAGCAGGATCAGCGACGGCTTGACCCGTTGCGCCCAGAGCACAACGACCCATGCGAGATCGCGGATCGACTTCTCGCGGGGCTTGCCGCCCTTGGCCTTGCTGAAGTGCTTGCAGTCCGGCGAGAACCACGCGAGGTCGACAGGCTGCCCGCCGGTCACTTCCTTCGGGTCGATCTGCCAGATGTTGTTCCTGATGTGCCGAGTGCCAGGGTGATTGGCCTCGTGCATGCGGATCGCCTGTTCGTCGTGATTGATGGCGATGTCCACGGCGCGGCCAAGTGCGGCCTCGATGCCAGTCGATGCTCCGCCGCCGCCTGCGAAATTGTCTACGATAAGGCCCATATGGGTTGCTCCTGGAAACTGTGCTTATCCTCGCCCCCGCCGCAGGCGGCAGAGTTCCGGGAAGGACAGGTTGGTGAATTGGAGGGCTTCCCCACGCGGCCCTCGGCGCGTCCTGAAATCCGCAGGATTGCGGTTGGGGAGGGAATGAAGGGGGACCAAAGATCTCCTTTCGGTGTTTCATTCCCTGCGATGTTGGATGCGGCGTCAGGCCTCTGCGGCTCCGACGAAGAGTGGCAAGCCGGTGCGTTCCTTCACCTGCTCACAGGCGGCGGTGAAGGCCTGCTCGAACGCCAGGTCTGCGCGCCAGAGTTCGTACCAGAACACGACACCGCCCGGTGCCTTGCGGTAGCGGAGGCGGGCCAGCAGGCGGAAATAGTCCGGCGATCGGGCGAAGACTGGGATCGTGATCATGAACAGGTTGGGGATGTTGAGCGGCTTGCCGTCCGCATCGACGTGGGTGCTCTCGAACGTGAGCTGGCCCTCGCCAGAGGAGAGGTTTCGGGCTTCCTTGAGCACCGAGTTCTCGTAGACCTGCAAGCCGCGCGCCAGCTCGATCAGCTTCGAGGGGCTCGCCATCTTGCCGTTGATGGCCGCCACGAACGCCTTCGCCTCATCGCTTGACGGCACGCCATCGGCGTCGATGTCAACGATGCGGTCTTCGAGAAACTGGGCGAAGTCGGACATGGCCATCGGCTCTTTGTCTTTGCCGTGCCAAGCCTTCCACTGATCGGAGAAGGGGAAGGCGTATTCGGCGCGGTGCCGCAGGTTCGCCCGGTCGCCGCCATCGGCCACGCCCTGGTGATAGTCGAAGATCGTCGTCAGCTTGGCGGTTGCCATGTCGTCGCGCGCGAACACGGCGCTGGCGGTATCCACCTTGAAGCGGTTGGTGTGCTCGATGAAGCTTTCCAGCGTGGTCCACTTCGCCGTGCCGGCGCGCTCCATCGGGGCAAGGCGGTACTGGTCGAAGGTAGCCGGGTCGAGGGTATGGACGCCGTTATGACCAATCACGACGAGTGCGGTGGTCCCGTCGCGCGGATCGCGGACTTCCCGCGTGGTGACGTGGGCCAGCTTGCCCGCAGCATCGACCGCTTCCTTGATCAAGTGGCCCCCTTCGCTCGTATTGAAATCAGACATCGCGGGTTCTCCTTTGCTCAGACGTCGCGGACGGTGCGGGTCGGGGTGACGTCGCGGACCGTGCCGAAAAGGTTGCCCTGGTTGGGCTTGTTGGGGGTGAAGCGGTTCTCGGGGGTGACCCAACCGATGGTGCGGCCGTGCTTTTCGCGCGGGGTCGCCAGCTTGATATCGGGGGTGAAGAAATAGACCCCGTCGTGTTCGCGATCGACTTCGATGGTTAGGGTGATCTTGCCCTTGACCTTCTTGCCGTCCTCGATGCCGCGCTCTTCCAGATCGGCGGCGAAAGTCTTCAGTTTGTCGGCGCAGTCCGCGTTGAACTGGCCGTCATTCAGCATGAAGATCAGGTCGGTGAGCTGGGTAACCGCGGGATAGCGAGACGATCCGTCAGCGGCCTTCGTCTCGTCGATCAGGATCGTGGAAGCGGCATTCTCTTCGGCCATTTGCAGGCACTCCGGTTGGGGATCAGGCCGGCAGCATGATCCAGAGGGTGAGGAAAATGAGGGCGAGCGCCGGGAACAGGCACGCGAGATAGATCACGTCGTGCCGCGCATCGGCCGGGGCACTGCGCCAGAGCTGAGCCCATGTGTCGGCGTGGCCGTTCGCCCGTTCGATCTCGATCCGAAAGGCGGCGTGATGGTCTGGCTGCATGTTCATGCGGCAAGCCTTTCAGGCGCGCCGGGCTGTACCGCGCGGGTTGGAACATCGAGCGCGCGGGAGATCGCGAGAAACTCCGAAGCGGCCTGCACCGTCGTTTCCGAGCGGTTCGTCTGCATGAGTTTCACGGCGCTGGCGGTTGCTTCCCTGAGGGCCGCGCACCATTCGATGGTGCTGCAGATGTCAGTCGCTAACAGGCTGCGCGCCAGGTCATCAGAGAAGACATGATCGTACCGCGGCTTCGCGCCAGCGTGCGGAATGTGGATCAGCGGACGGCGATAGGACGCCAGCACGGCTTCGATCTGCGGCGTGTTCACCCGGCAGAGGACGCCGATTGCCTTCCATGGTGCAGTGCGCCGGTCAGCTTCTGCCTGGGTCCATCGGCCGGTATTCACTAGCCCCTGAGCAACGCGTTCCCTGTGACGAAGCACCCGGGTCGCGGTCGAGCGAACTTCATCGGCGGTGATAGCCTTGCCGAATACGTGCGCGACAATGACGCTCCCGGCCTTGGCGCCGCCGGTGGCGCGTTGCGCGCTCACCGGCGGCGACCCGAGGGCTTAGCGGGGGGAAGGGGCTGTTCGGTCTCGCGGAGAGCGCTGAGCGGGACCGTGCGGTTGCCGCTGGCGATTTCACGCGGAAATCGGCGGCCCGTCAGGGAGACAAGCACATTGCCGTCGCCATTGTCGCGCAGGATGCGGACAGGCTCAACCTTCGCGCCATCGTCGAGGAAACCGTGCGAGCCAACTCGCGGGAATTCAGTGGGAACGGAAAGCATTTCCAACTCCATCAGGCTGGATGCCTGCTGGAGGTCGATATGCGATAATCGAACTTATAGCGTCAAGATGAAAAAGTGCGAATATCGAACTTTGTTCTACCTGCGCCTTTTCCTTGCCAAATCTGTTCCGTTTATGTTCTCATGGCGGTTCGATTTTGGCATCGAATCAGATTGGAGGTTGGAATGTTGCTTTATCGCGTCACTGTGTTCGGCAAGCCGAAGGGTCCTTGGCGGCGCATAAGGCAACACGCGCAGAACGACGCGCTCCAGCTTGGGCTGGGGCAATTTGACGAGTGGGGCAAGTTCTTCGTTTCCGTTCCTGGTGAGATTGAGGAACTGCACGAAAGGTTCGTTACCGAGGCCGCCTAGGTAGGTCGGTGTCCCTCATGGTATAGGCATAGACCCGGCCCAGGATCGTAATTGGTTCCGCGCCAAGTAGGATGTCCTGGTGGCTGTCATCGGTTGATAGCGGCACTAGGCGGGCCGGGTCAGATTGAAATTCCTTGAACGTCGTTTCTCCGTCTTCCGTCTGGATGACGTACCGGCGTCCGGGCCATAAGGCCTTGTCATCGGGATCAATTGTCAGTGTTGTCCCGCTCGGAACAACGAGATCCATCGAGTTGCCATCCACCTCCAACGCATATGCGTTAGGTGGGGTCTCTGGATCCGACACCGGTATCCGACGCCCTCCCTGCTGCTCGGCCGCTCGGAACTTTCCTGCCGGCACTGAGCCCAGCAGCGGGATTGTCCGAATTCGATTGCTCAAGTCTTCTGGTTGGAGAACCTGCTGGATCGCAAGCAGCTCCTCTGCAGTGAGCTTGCGATCACCGCGCAAAGCTTTGCCAAGATAGTTTTGGTTCATGCCGATAGCCTCGGCGAGGTCGCGGATCATCATTCCGCGTGCGTCTAATTCGGCTCTGATCTGTTCGGGGCGCATGCATTCTAACTGACCGGCGCCGCGATTCCCGCAAGTTCTATAATCGCACTTTGGAGACTTGATCTCCATGTTCGAATATCGCATATCGACGCCATGAACACTGTCGCCATCGCTGTGATTGATCATTTGGGCGGAACCTATGCCGTCGCGAAGATGATCGAAGCCCCGACCTCGACCGTCCACAGTTGGCGGAAGAACGGCATACCGCGTTCGCGGATGGCGCACCTGCGTCTCGCCGCAAAAGAAGCGGGTCTCCAGCTTCCGGCAGACGTGATCGAGCTTCAACATGCCTCGGATGATGCCGTGCTCCCCCGAGCCCGGTCCACTGGCGATTTCTCCCAAAAGTCCAGCGGGGTAGCGGCATGATCGCGCCAGACGTTTTCGGTCGGATCAAGGCGGCCGTCATCACCGCTGTGAAAACAAGCGGCGGCAAGGAGGGTGCGGCGGCGACCGTCGAGAAAAGCCCTTCGCTGACGGGTTCATGGCGCAACCCGAACGACACTGCGGTGCCACGCGTGGATGACGCTTTCGCTTTGGATCAAGTGGCTGTCGTCATGGGACACCGTCCCCCGATCCTTTCTGCATATGCCGCTGAATTGGGGCATGTCGTTATCCCGGTTCCAGAGGAGCGACCACAAGACAGCGACATCAATGCGGCCCTCATCGATGCAAGCGCCGAGTTCGGCGACATCGCCACCGAAATTCGCGAGGCGACGCGCGACCACAAGGTCTGTGCGCGGGATCGGGATCGCATCGCAGTGCAGATTGACGAGGCTATGGCGTCGCTCGCGCGTCTTCGCCTCGTCGTCAACGCCATTGCAAAGGGAGAATAGGCGTGATCGGGGGCATTGAGCGCGAAGCTGCGCGTTATCGCATCGGTCCGCTGACGACCTATGCTGATCCCAGCGATTTAGAAGTGTGGATGCGCCGCGCAGAGCCGGGCGATGAAACCTGGTACGCGATCGGCCCCGCTCTTGGCGACAAG